>Ga0073904_10001079_pt1 | contig 20170 bp, 17 predicted proteins | sample KloWWTrecipitate_FD_66668 | JGI IMG/M metagenome (GOLD analysis project Ga0073904, IMG submission 66668) | Active sludge microbial communities from Klosterneuburg, Austria, studying microevolution and ecology of nitrifiers - Klosterneuburg... | ecosystem: Engineered > WWTP > Aerobic digester >... | reverse complement strand
CGCGGACGCTGGGCGGCCTGGGGACGGGTGCTGGCCACCGTCCCGATGGTGCTGCCACCGGTGGTCGCCGGCCTGGCATTGCTGGTGGCGTTGAGCCGTCGCTCCCTGCTGGGTGGCGCTCTGTCGTCGATCGGCATCGACCTCGCGTTCACGACCACCGCCGTGGTAATCGCGCAGACCTTCGTCGCGATGCCCTACCTGGTGGTGTCGGTGGAGGGTGCGTTGCGTTCGGCCCATGACGACCACGCGGTGGTGGCTGCGACTCTGGGCGCGTCGCCGTCCACCGTGCTGGGGCGGGTGACCCTGCCGCTGGTGGCGCCAGCGATCGCGTCCGGGGCGGCGTTGTCGTTCGCCCGTGCGCTGGGTGAGTTCGGCGCCACGCTCACCTTCGCCGGGTCGCTACAGGGCACCACTCGGACGCTGCCGCTGGAAATCTACCTGCAGCGCGAACTCGACACCGACACCGCGATCGCGCTTTCGGTGGTGCTGATCGCGCTGGCCGGGGCACTCGTGGCGGTGACCGCTCGGCTCTCCCGAGGCGCCGCGCTGGAGGATGCCCCTTCAGCCAACCACGGCAGTGCCGGAGGCCCGGGACGGAGCCGGCGGTTCGCCGGCGGGCGGTGGCTGCCGTGAGCGGGCTCGCGGTGCGGGCCGGGATCTCCACTCGCGGCGTCGAGCTGGACCTCGACGTGCCCGATGGCGCAGTCGTAGCGATCGTCGGACCCAACGGAGCCGGCAAGACCAGCCTGCTGCATCTGGTGGCCGGGCTGGCCGAACCGACCTCGGGCTCGGTTCGGATCGGCGGCCGCCAAGTCGCAGTTCCAGGCTCGTGCCTGCCCACCCACCGCCGGCGGGTGGCCCTGCTCACGCAGCGCTCGACCCTCTTCCCGCATCTGGACGTGTTGGAGAACGTGGCCTTCGGTCCTCGCGCCGCCGGACTGAGTCGATCCGCTGCCCGGTTGCGAGCGCTCACCGAACTGGAGGCGGTGGGCTGCGCCGAGTTCGCGTCCCGTCGTCCACAGGAACTGTCCGGCGGGCAGGCCCAGCGGGTGGCCATCGCCCGCGCCTTGGCGACCGATCCCGAGGTGGTGTTGCTGGACGAGCCGTTGGCCGGCCTGGACGTATCCGTCGCCGCAGAGGTGCGGCACACCCTTGCCGCCCGGCTCCGTGGACGGACGGCGTTGCTGGTCACCCACGAGATTCTGGACATCTGGACCATCGCCGATCAGGTCGCGGTGCTGACCGATGGGCGCGTGGCCGAGAGCGGGCCAGTGGCCGACCTGCTGGCCCGTCCGACCAGCGGGTTCCTCGCGAGACTGGCCGGGACGAACCTCGTGCCTGGTGTGGCGGTGGGTGCTGACTTGCTGGAGATCGCTGCGGGGGTGGCGCTGCGGGGCCTCTCCGATCCGGATCAGCCGTTGACAATCGGCGAACCGGGGTTGGCGAGCATCCGGCCGGAGGCGCTGGGGTTGCATCTTGACGAGCCCGGCGGGAGCCCGCGCAACGTTCTGGCAGCCGAGGTGACTGGCGTCGAACCGCGCGGCCAGGTGGTCAGCGTCCAGCTTTCGCTGGCCGGACACTCGGTGACAGCCGACCTCACCGCGGCGGCGGTGGCCGAACTGGCGCTGCGTCCCGGCCTTGCCGTATGGGCAGCCGTGAAGGCCACCCAGGTGCGCCTGTACGGCCGCTAAGGTCGAGTCGGCTGGTCGAGCCAAACCCGGCTGGTCGAGCCAAACCCGGCTGGTCGAGCCTGTCGAGACCACGTGATCGGCCCAACGGTGAGGAGTGAGCATGGAGACCTGCCAGGTGATCACTGTGTCTGACCGCAGCGCAGCGGGCGCCCGCGAAGACCTCAGCGGCCCACTGCTCGCCGACCTGCTCCGGTCGGCCGGCTATGCGGTGCGCACGATCGTGGTCCCTGACGGGGTGGACAGCGTGGCCGAGGCCATCACCACAGGCGTCTCCGCCGGAGCGCGGCTGATCGTCACTACCGGCGGCACCGGGGTGGGCCCGCACGACCGGACGCCCGAAGGCACCCGGCTGGCGATCGATCGCGAGCTGCCCGGGGTCGCCGAACTGCTCCGGACGCGAGGCGCGCAGGCGTCCGCCCATGCCGCGCTGAGCCGTGGGACCGCCGGGGTGGTGGACGCCAGCAGCAACCATCGGGGCGCCTTCGTGGTGAACCTGCCGGGCAGCCCGAAAGCGGTTGTCGAGGGCATCGAGGTGGTGCTGCCTCTGGTGGCACATGTGCTGGACCAACTGGCAGGAGGAGACCACTGATGACCCAGATCAGGCGGGCCGTCGTTGGGCCCGAGCCCATCAACCCCGGTGAACTACTGGCCCTGGTCACCCGTCCGGACGCGGGCGCAGTGGCTCTGTTCATCGGAATCGTCCGGGACCACGACCCACAGGCTGCTGGCCCCGTGGCGTCTCTGGACTACACCGCCCACCCGATGGCCGGCGAGCGCATGGCAGAGATCGTGACCGAAGTGCTCGCCTCAGCCGACCCGGACGGTGAATCCGCCGTGGCGGCCGTCCACCGGACCGGCCGCCTGAACGTCGGTGACAACGCGTTCGTCGTGGCGGTCTCCGCGCCCCACCGCCGCCTCGCCTTCGCAGTCTGCGAACAGGTGGTAGAGCAGGTGAAAGCCCAACTCCCGATCTGGAAGCAACAGTTCGAAGCCGACGGCACCTACCGCTGGTCAAACCTGTGACAAGCAAGCCGGCCCGGTGAGGCACGAACGCACCCGCCAACGCCCGTCCCCGCGGAGCCGTCCGTGAGGGACGAGAGCTCCTCTAGCCGGTCCCTGAGGAGCCGTCCGCGAGGAACGAACGGACGGCGCCACGTTGGGCCGCCGCCTGCACCTGAGAAACGGTGACGGACGCCCTTCGTGACGCGCTCGCTCGTTCCTCACGAGCGCTCCTCAGGGAACGTTCATGGGTGGCGGCGATGCAACGGCGACCCGTTCGTGCCGGTCCTTGAGGAGCCGTCCGCAAGGACGAGGCACCCCTCAAACCGGTCCCTGAGGAGTCGGCCGTGAGGAACGAGCGGGCGACGTCACGAAGGGCCGCCGCCACCGGTTCAGCGGCGGAATCGGGCGTGTTGCTTCCACACCCGGACAGTTTGGCCGGGCTGCAACGGTGGGGAGAACTCCGAGCGACCACGGGGGTCGAGTCGGATCAGCCATTGGGCATCTGGTGGCTTGTTCGGATCAGGTTCTACCTGGTGATGGTGATAGGTGCACAGCAGGACGCCGTCTTTGAGTCTGGTCTTCCCACCAGCCCACCACGGTTTGCGGTGGTGGGCTTCACACTCGGATGGGGGACGGTCACAACCAGGAAACACACAACCCCTGTCGCGGTTGATGATCGCCTGGCGTAGCTTCCCAGCGAACAACCGCTTCGATCGGCCCACATCCAAAGCCACCGACTTCCCGGCCAGCACCACGGGCAGAATCTCGGCATCACACGCAAGCCGGCGCGCCTGCTGCGCAGTCAACTGCACATCAGCATCGAGCAGGGTTGCGGTGCCCAACTTGCCGATCAGCACGTCGTAGTCGATGGTCACGGTGACTCTGGGCCGGTCGGCGCCGAAGGTGGGTGCTTGGCCGCAGGACAGGTAGTGGTCGGTCAGGATGGTCAGCGCATCAGCAGCAGCCTGCGTGCGTTCGATGGTTCCGCCGGCTAGGAGCACGTTGGCGCGGTGTTTGGCTGAGATCGACCGCAGCAGGTTCACCAACTGCTGACCCGCAACCGTCGGGAGTTTCCCGCGGAAGGTCCACGACCCGTCAGGGTCTTGGCGCCAGGTGACGTACCGGTCGCGGCGTTGTTGCGCGTCCAGGCGTTCGACGGCTTTCTGGTCGGCTTCTTCGGCGACTTCGGGGGCGACGACTTCGATCGCCCGGTTCACCAAACGCGACAGATGACTGGGGTCGAAACTGGCCGCGAACCCCACCAACTGCCCAACCACCGCCGACCGCTGCTGATCGTCGAAATCCTCCGGCAGACGGCGTAGACCGTTCAGGATCGCACCAGCCTGCTCAGCCGACACCCTGCCAGCCGCCAATGCCGCAGCGACCAGCGGGGTCTGCGCCAAGCCCATCGCCAGGCGTACATCCTCACGCGCCGAGCGCGGTGAATGGGTGGTGTTGTCAACCAGCCAATTGGCCGTCGACAACGACGTCAATCTCCGGGTGGCCTCGCGCTTTTCGGCTTCAGCCAGGATTTGCAGTTGGTGAGCCCGGGAGGCGTCCACCGCTTGTTGGGCGCGGGTGGCCTCGGTGAGCAGTTCGGGGTCGGTGTAGCTCCACACGGGCCGTTCCTCGGGTGGGAGTTCGGCCAAAGTGGCGGTGATGTGGGCGTTGAGCAGTTCGGCCAGATCTTCCTGATCGGAGCTGCTTTGCATACGTCCTATTCTAATCCCATCCAACTATCTACGCAAGCATTTTGATGAGATTCTACCGACTCTCTTGTGGCCGTGGCGGGGGCCCTTCGTGACGGTCGCAGAGCGACCTCCTCAGGGACCGACTTGGAGGGTGCGCGCGTTCCTCACCGACGCTCCTCAGGGACCGACTGGAGGGTGCGCGCGTTCCTCACCGACGCTTCGCTTGTACGTTCCCTGAAGAGGCTTGCGAGGCACGAGCAAGCCGTCACGAAGGGCGTCCGTCACCGCTTCTCGCTGGCGCCGGGGGCCCTTCGTGACGGTCGCAGAGCGACCTCCTCAGGGACCGTTGGGGCTGCTCGCTCTCCCGGACGCTCCGGTAGGAGGGGCTCGTTCGCTCGTCGCGAGCGCGTCTCAGGGAACGGTAGGAGTCTTGACAATCGTTCTCGCGGACCGTCGCCTAAGGACCTTGAGCAGCGTCCATTCACCCAAAGTCAGGGCTCGCGGTGCCAGTCTCCGGAGCGGCCTCCCGACTTGGCGATCACTCGGGCGTTGATGATTTCGACTTCGCGGTCGATGCCCTTCACCATGTCGACCACGGCGAGGGCGGCCACCGTCACCGCGGTGAGGGCCTCCATCTCCACGCCGGTGCGGTCGGCGGCGCGCACAGTCACGGTGATCGCGACGCCGGCGTCCACCACTTCAAGATCGACAGACACCGCATGCACGCCGATCACGTGGGCCAAGGGAAGTAGGTCCGCGGTCCGCTTGGCCGCCGCGATACCGGCGATCCGGGCGACGGCAAGCACATCACCCTTGGGCACCTCGCCCGATCGCAGTAAGGCGACCACTGCCGGCGGGCAGCCCACCAAGCCCTCCGCGGTTGCGCTGCGGACCGTCACCGATTTGCCGGAAACGTCGACCATCCGCGCTTGCCCGGACGCGTCCAGGTGGGTGAAAGGCTGCTCGGTCACGAAGTCCTCCTCGGTGAGAGTGGCACCTGGGCCGAGGTCGCGGCCATGGTGTCGAGGTAGAGCACCCGTCCGAACAGCGGGTCGCCGGCGCCGGTGATCAGCTTGATCGCCTCGTTGGCCATCACCGCCCCGACCTGACCGCACATCGCGCCCAGCACACCCACCCCAGCGGCGGTCACCCAGGTCGCCGGGTCGGGCGGTTCGGGGTGCAGGTCGCGCAGGGTGATCCCGGGCAGCGAGCCGTCGGGACCGACCGGACGGCTCCAGAACACACTCACCTGGGCGCGGGTAACCAGCACTGCGCCCCAGACCACCGGAACGCCGAGGTCAGCGCAGACGTCGGAGATCAGGTAGCGGGTCGGGTAGTTGTCCACCGCGTCCACAACGAGGTCGTAGCCGCCGAGAAGGTCGCGGGCGTTGGTCGCGTCCAGGCGTTCGAGGTGGGGCACGACGCGCGCGTTCGGGTCGAGTTCGGCAAGACGCTCGGCCGCGCTCACGGCCTTCGGCAGGCCGATGCAATCGGTGCCGTGCAGCACCTGACGTTGCAGGTTCACCAGTTCCACCCGGTCGGAATCCACCACGCCAAGCGTGCCCACACCTGCGGCGGTCAGATAGAGCAGCGCCGGACTACCCAACCCGCCCGCGCCGACGACGCACACCCTCGCCGCGCGCAGCCGCCGCTGGGCAAGCTCGCCGAGTTCGGGGACGGGCATGTGCCTGGCGAACCTCTCGCGGTCGGACGCCGACAGTTCCGGGCCGGGCTCGACCAACGGACTCAGCTTCACCATTCCACCGCGCCCCTCTGCCGGGCCCAGCGGGCCGCGTCTTCGGGAGTATCCAGGTCGGCCACGATCGCTGTGTCGGGGGTCAAGCCGAGCAGGTGCAGCGGTTCCAGCAGCCGGAACATGGCGGTGAGCGGCGGGTCGCCGCGCTCGCCCAGCCGTCGCGCCAATGCCGGCGTGCGGTAGCAGCCGAGCAGCCACTGCAACCGGTCGTCGCCGTCACGAAGGCAGACCCCGTCGTGCTCAGCCGCGGGCACCGCGCGCAACAGTGCCTCAACAGCGGCCTCGGCGTCGGGGAGGTCGCTGGCCAACAGCAGCGTCCAGGGCGCGTGCTCACCCAGGGCGGCGAAGCCTGCGTCAACCCCGGCTACCGGACCGCCGAACTGTGGGTCCTCAATCGTCTGCAGCACGCCGGTCGGCACGTCGACGTCGCCCACCACCACGATCCGACGCGCTGAAGCCACCGCGGACAGTGCGATGTCGAGCAGCCGCCGTCCGCCGACGGTCACCGCCGGCTTGGTCACCCCGCCCAGTCGCGAGCCGCGTCCGCCGGCAAGCACGATCGCGTCGAAGTCGTCGATCACAGCCACCTCACCGTGAGCACGTTTCCGACCGCCACCACAGTCACGTCCTCGGCGACCACCGCGATGCCGTCCGCCCCGGCCAGTGAGGTGACCATGTGCGAGGCCGAGCCGCGTACGTGTGCCGGACGGGCCAGTAGCCGTCCGTCGGACGAGGTGCTGAGCCGGACGGGGACGAGCTGCCGCCTTCCGGCCGGCGACGACCAATCAGCATCGGCGACCGCAGTGAACGCCGGACGCGCCGCGCGGCCAAGCCGTCGATCCAGCAAGGGCCGCACGAACACCTCGTAGCTCAGGGACGCCGACAGCGGATTGCCGGGCAGCGCGACAACCGGGGTCCCGTCGGTCCAGATCGCCCAGCCCTGCGGCTTGCCCGGCTGCATCCGGACGTGCCGGAAAGTGCCGCCAGTGGCTTCGAGCACGTCACGCACCACGTCGAAGGCGCCGACGCTGGCCCCGCCGGTGAGCACCACCATGTCGCAGGCTGCGGTAGCGCCGTCGAGCCATTCGGTCAGAGCAACCGGTCGATCCCCCACCGACTCGGCCCGCAGTACCTGCGCACCATCGCGGCTCAGCGCGGCGGACAGCGCCAGCGAGTTCGACTCATGGATCTGACCACGTCGGAGAGCAGAACCGTCAACGACCAGTTCGTCGCCGGTCGCACACAGCGCCACCACCGGACGTGGCCGCACCGGGACCTGCCGCACCCCGGCCGCGGCCAGTGCCCCGACCAACCCGACGCGAAGCTCCGCGCCGGCTTCGGCCAGCTGGGCGCCCGCTGCGAAGTCCTCGCCGGCGCGGCGGACGTGTGCGGCCAGCTTGGCCGGCACGCGCTGAATGGTGACCAGGATCGGATCTCCATCGGTGTCCTCTACCGGCACCACCGTGTCGGCGAAGCTGGGCAGCGGCGCCCCGGTCATGATCCGGACGCACTCGCCCGGCCCAGCCGTTGGGTCGGACGCGCTGCCGGCAGGCACATCGCCGACCACGCGCAAAGACACCGGCACCGCGGCCACTTCGGCGAACCGCACCGCGTAGCCGTCCATCGCCGAGTTGTCGAAGACCGGAATGTCCACGGTTGCGTGCACTGGCTCAGCCAGCACGCGGCCGAAGGCGTCCGCCAGGGCGAGGTGCTCGATTCCGGCATCGGGTTCGACCAGGCGCAGCAACTCGTCCAGGTACTGCTCGACCGTGAGTAGTTCACGCACGGTTCGAACCTTCCTGCCAGTCATCGGCCGGTCGCGTACGTCGAGGCTCGGCGACACCCACCAGCGACCCTTCGGAAGGACCGGAGGCCGCCGTGGTCTCGACAGGCTCGACCAACCGATCGCTGGACGTCCGATCGCTGGACGTCCGATCGCTGGAGGTCCGATCGCTGGACGTCCGATCGCCGAAGGCTTGCTCGCAGGCCAACCGCAGCAGGCACTTGGTGGGAGTCACCCAGGGTTCGATGTCAGTCACCTGCCAGGGCTGGTCAGGGCCGAGCAGTCCGCGGACCAGGCCGAGATGCAGTTGGCAGACCACGTCCGGGTCCTTGTCGGCGAGTTCGAGGAACGGACACGGCCGCAGTTCGACCACGGTCTCCGGCTCGGCAACCAGCTTCGGTGCGTAACCCAGTTCGTCCATGCAACCGATCAGCCGCTCCAGCGGCTCGGATGCGCCCTGCGTCCGCAGCAATTCGGTGCGCAGTTCGTCACCCCAGGCCTCGCCCGCCGACTGGGCACGGGCCGACCGGTCCGCCAGCACTCCGGCGAAGTGGGTGATCATCGCCCCGGCGAGCTCCTGATAGTGATTGGCCCGATGCCCCTGCGCAGCCCGATAGAGCACCTTGGGCCGCCCGGGCTGGTTGCGCTGTTCGACCTCACGGACAACCAGCCCTGATTCGGTCAGGGCGTCCAGATGGAACCTGGTCGTGTTTTGATGGAGACCGATCACGACGGCCACATCGGACACCGGCACAGGCTCACCGATCGTCCGCAGGTGATGCAATACCTCGGCACGGGTCGGCCCCAGTCGGGACGCCCGACTCTCGCTCATCCGTCCTCCGGTCATTGGCCAGCGTCCCCATGATCCCCCATGCCCCCAGCCGTTTCTACTAGAAACTCGTAACTACTCGGGTTACGGTGATGGTCCGTACACGCGATGTTGGGAGTTGAGGTGCCGACCGCAGTCCTGCCGCTAGGCACCCTCACCGACGCCTTCGGACGCGTTGCGCGCGACCTGCGCATCTCGCTGACCGACCGCTGCAACCTGCGCTGCAGCTACTGCATGCCCGCCGAGGGACTCGACTGGTTGCCCGGCGACGACGTGCTCACCGACTCCGAAGTGACGAGACTGATCAGGGTGGCGGTGACCCTGCTCGGCGTCCGCAAACTGCGCTTCACCGGTGGCGAACCACTCCTGCGCCGGGGCCTTGCCGGGATCATCGCGGCCGCGGCCGAGTTCCGCACCGACCAGGGCGGCCCGCCCGAGATCTCGCTGACCACCAACGGCGTGGGTCTCGACAAGCGCATCGACGAGCTCGCGGCAGCCGGTCTGCAGCGGGTGAACATCTCCCTGGACTCGCTCGACCGCCAGCGCTACGCCGCGCTCGCCCGGCGCGATCGGCTGGACGACGTGCTTCGCGGCCTGACCGCCGTCGCCGTGGCTGGCCTGCACCCGATCAAGGTCAACACCGTGGTGATGCGCGACGTGAACGAGGCCGACGTGGTGCCCTTGGCGGAGTTCTGCCTGAACCAGGGCTACCGGCTGCGTTTCATCGAGCAGATGCCCCTCGGCCCCAAGCATGGCTGGGACAGGCGGCAGATGGTTCCGGCCACCGAGATCCTGGCGAGCCTGGCCGAACACTTCGACCTGAGCCCGGCCGAGCAGCGTGGCTCGGCGCCGGCCGAGGAGTGGCTGGTGGCGGCGGCCGACTGCCACCCGTCCGGACGCGTTGGTGTGATCGCATCGGTCACCTCGCCGTTCTGCGGGGCCTGCGACCGCACCCGCCTGACCGCGGACGGGCAGCTGCGCACCTGCCTGTTCAGTCACACCGAGACCGACCTGCGCGCCCCCCTACGGCAGGGGGCGACCGACGTGGAACTCGCCGAACTCTGGCGGGGCGCCCACCGTGAGAAGAGCGCGGGGCATGGCATCGGCATGGCCGGCTTCCAGCAGCCCGCTCGCAACATGAGTTCGATCGGAGGCTGAGGTGCAGATCACCTACTACGCCGGGGCAGCGGATGCCGCCGGCACCAACACCGCCCAACTCGACGCCGGCGATCTGACCGCGTCTGAGTTGCTGGCCCGACTGAGCGCTGACAATCCGGCGCTCGGCAGAGTGCTCGGGGCCTGCTCGCTCCTGGTGGACGGCGCCTCTGTCCGCGATCCCGAAGAGGTCATCCCAGGCATCGCCCGCGTGGACGTGCTCCCGCCCTTCGCCGGCGGCTAACCGAACCCGAAACCACATCGGTGCGTTTTCACGAAAGCTTCGGTTTATCCCGCGATCCCTGGTTAGCATGAGCCATGAGCACAACGTCGCGCCCGAAATTGGATGGTCCGGCAGCTGAGGCCTTACTCAAGCTCGGCAGGTACTTCACCAAGTGGGACGAGACCGACGACTCACGTGCGGTCTTCCGTGAGGGCGGTCGCGCCGGCGACGTGTTCTATCGCGACCGTTGGAGCCACGACAAGGTGGTTCGCTCCACCCACGGGGTGAACTGCACCGGCTCGTGCTCGTGGAAGGTGTACGTCAAGGACGGCATCATCACCTGGGAATCGCAGCAGACCGACTACCCGACCACCGGCCCCGACCGGCCCGAGTACGAACCTCGTGGCTGTCCCCGCGGCGCCGCCTTCTCCTGGTACACCTACTCGCCCACCCGCGTGCGCTACCCCTACGGACGCGGCGTGCTGATCGAGGCCTATCGCGAGGCCAAGGCCCGCCTTGGCGACCCGGTGAAGGCCTTCGCCGAGATCTCCACCAACCCCGAGACCCGTAAGCGGTACCAGCAGGCGCGCGGCAAGGGCGGGCTGGTCCGGATCACCTGGAACGAGGCGCTGGAGATCGCCGCCGCCTCCTACGTCCACACGATCAAGGCCTATGGCCCCGACCGCTGCGTTTCGTTCTCGCCGATCCCGGCGATGTCGATGGTCTCGCACGCCGTCGGCACCCGCTTCAACCACCTCATCGGTGGCGCGATGACTTCGTTCTACGACTGGTACGCCGACCTTCCGGTCGCTTCGCCGCAGGTGTTCGGCGACCAGACCGACGTGCCCGAGTCCGGCGACTGGTGGGACTCGACCTACCTGATGATGTGGGGCTCGAACGTCCCGCTGACCCGCACGCCGGACGCGCACTGGATGGCTGAGGTGCGCTACCGCGGGACGAAGGTCGTCACGGTGGCCCCCGACTATGCCGACAACGTCAAGTTCGCCGACGAATGGCTGCCCGCCCAAGCCGGGACGGACGCCGCCCTCGCGATGGCGATGGGTCACGTGATCCTGAAGGAGAACTTCGTCGATCGCCAGGTGCCGTTCTTCACCGACTACGTGAAGCAGTACACCGACCTGCCGATGCTGGTCACCCTGGTCGAGCACCCGGACGGCCACGGCCTGACCGCGGCCAAGTTCCTGACCGCGCAAGATCTGGAAACGATCCCTGAGCTTGACGAAGGGTCTCCGAGGCTTCGTCAAGCTCAGCCATCGTTGGGCGGGGCTCAGGGATCGTCAGCGGACGCAGCCTTCAAGACCGTGCTCTGGGACGCGGCGACCAACGCACCGGCCGTCCCGAACGGCACCATGGGCAATCGCTACAACGAGGATGGCAAGGGCAAGTGGAATCTCGACCTCGGTGACCTGAAGCCGGCACTCAGCCTGATCGAAGTCGGCGGTGCGGAGAAGGTCGAGATCGCCCTGCCCTGCTTCGAGGATCCGCGCGGCGAGGGCAGCATCATCCGCCGCGGCGTCCCCGCCGTCCGCGTCGGCGAGCACCTGGTCACTACCGTGCTCGATCTGATGCTCGCCCAGTACGGGGTCGGCCGCGACGGTCTGCCGGGCACCTGGGCTTCCGGGTACGACGACGTCAACTCGCCCTACACCCCGGCCTGGCAGGCCGAGATCACCTCGGTGCCGGCGGACGTGTGCCTGCGCATCGCCCGCGAGTTCGCGAAGAACTCCGAGGAGTCCAAGGGCCGCTCGATGATCATCATCGGCGCCGGCATCTGCCACTGGTTCCACGCCGACGTCACCTACCGCGCGATCATGGCGCTGCTGATGCTGACCGGCTGCATCGGACGCAACGGCGGCGGCTGGGCGCATTACGTGGGCCAGGAGAAGTGCCGGCCGATGACCGGCTGGTTCAACCTGGCCAACGCGCTGGACTGGTCGCGTCCGCCGCGCACGATGATCGGCACCGGCTACTGGTACATGCACACCGACCAGTGGCGCACCGACGGCTACTCCGCCGACCGGGTCAAGTCGCCCCTGAGCACCGGTCACCTCGACGGCCTGCACACAGCGGACGCGATGGCGCTGAGCCACCGGCTGGGCTGGATGCCGTTCTACCCGCAGTTCGACCGCAACCCGCTCGACCTGGCCGATGAAGCCAAGGCCGCGGTCGCGTCCGGCGAAGCCGAATCGCCCGGCGCCTGGGTGGCGGCCCAGCTGAAGGCAGGCACACTCACCACCGCACTGGAGGACATCGACGCCCCCGAGAACTGGCCGCGGACGATGGTGGTGTGGCGCTCGAACCTGTTCGGCTCCTCGGCGAAGGGCAACGAATACTTCCTCAAGCACCTGCTCGGCACCGGGTCGAACCTGATGCCTAACCAGCACGCCGCCGAGGCCCTGCCGAAAGTGGTGAAGTTCCACGAGCAGGCGCCCGAGGGCAAGCTCGACCTGCTGATCAGCGCGGACTTCCGGATGACCTCGACCACGCTGCTCTCCGACATCGTCTTCCCGGCAGCCACCTGGTACGAGAAGTACGACCTCTCCTCCACCGACATGCATCCCTACGTGCACGCGTTCACGCCGGCGATCGACCCGCCGTGGGAGGCCAAGAGCGACTTCGACTTCTTCACCCTGCTGGCGCGGGCGATCTCGACGCTGGCGAAGGGCCGCCTGGACACGCGCAGCGACCTGGTAGCCGTCCCGATGCAGCACGACACCCCCGGCCAGATCAGCCAGCCCGGCGGCCATGTGCCCGACTGGCGGGGCACCGACCTGCCGGCAGTTCCCGGCAAGAACCTGCCCGCGATGATGGTCGTCGAGCGCGACTACACCCAGATCGCCGAGAAACTGGCCACGGTCGGGCCGCTGGCAGACCGGCTCGGCTTCACGGTGAAGAACATCACCTACGACGTGAAGGGCTCGGTCGAACTGCTCGGCAAGCTGCACGGCGTGATGCCGTCCGGCGCCGGGGCGGGGCGTCCGGCGATCGACACCGATGCCCGCCTCGCCGAGGCGATCCTGGCGTTCTCCGGCACCACCAACGGCGCGCTCGCCACCCAGGGTTTCCACGACCTGGAGGCCAAGACCGGACGCAAGCTCGCCGACCTCTCCGAGGGTCAGGAGGAGCGCCGGATCACTTTCAAGCAGACCCAGGAGGCACCGCAGCCGGTGATCACCTCACCGGAGTGGTCGGGTTCGGAGACCGGCGGACGCCGCTACGCCGCGTTCACCATCAACACCGAACGGCTCAAGCCCTGGCACACCCTCTCGGGCCGGATGCACTTCTTCCTCGACCACGACTGGATGATCGATGCCGGGGAGCAGCTGCCGACCTTCCGCCCGCCGCTGGACATGACCCACGCCTTCGGCGAACCCGAACTCGGCCCGACCGGGGAGAAGGCGATCACGCTGCGCTACCTGACCGTGCACAACAAGTGGTCGATCCATTCCGAATACCAGGACAACCTGTTCATGCTCTCGTTGGGACGAGGCGGGCCGCAGGCCTGGCTGAGCGTCGCCGACGCGAAGTCGATCGGCGTGGCCGACAACGACTGGATCGAACTGACCAACGCCAACGGGGTGTTCGTCGCGCGAGCGGTGGTGACCCACAAGCTGCCCGACGGGATCTGCTATGTGCAGCACGCCCAGGAGCGGACGATCGACGTGCCCAAGTCGGAGGCCACCGGTAAGCGCGGCGGCATCCACAACTCGGTGACCCGGATCCTGGTGAAACCGACCCACCTGATCGGCGCCTACGCGCACCAGTCCTACGCGTTCAACTATCTCGGTCCGACGGGGGTGCAGCGCGACATCGTCTCCACCGTTCGCCGTCGCTCGCAGGAGGTGACGTACTGATGGCTCGCCAGCTCAAGCGCGTGATGGCGCACGTCGGCATGGTGATGAACCTCGACAAGTGCATCGGCTGCCATACCTGTTCGGTCACCTGCAAGCAGGCCTGGACGAACCGGGCCGGCACCGAGTACGTCTGGTTCAACAACGTCGAGACCCGGCCCGGGCTGGGCTACCCGCGCCGCTACGAGGATCAGGAGAAGTGGCGTGGCGGCTGGGTGCGTACTGCGTCCGGTGGGCTCAAACTGCGTAGTGGCGGACGTCTTCAGAAGCTGCTGTCCATCTTCGCCTCACCCGTCCAGCCCGAGCTCGGCGACTACTACGAGCCGTGGACCTACGACTACCAGAACCTCATCTCGGCACCTCTGGGTGACGACTTCCCGGTCGCGCGGCCGAAGTCGCTGATCACCGGGGAGGACACCAAGATCACTTGGTCGGCGAACTGGGACGACTCCCTGGGCGGGGTCCATGCCACCGGGGACACCGACCCGATCGTGCAGAAGCTCCGCGACGAGGCGAACGAGCAGATCAAGTTCACCTACGAGAAGAGCTTCATGTTCTTCCTGCCGCGGATCTGCGAGCACTGCCTGAACCCGTCCTGCATGGCGTCGTGTCCGTCCGGGGCGATCTACAAGCGCGCCGAGGACGGCATCGTGTTGGTCGACCAGGACCGGTGCCGCGGCTGGCGGCAATGCATCACCGGGTGTCCGTACAAGAAGATCTACTTCAACCACCGGTCCGGCAAGGCCGAGAAATGCACCTTCTGCTATCCGCGGATCGAGGTCGGCCTGCCGACCGTTTGCTCGGAGACCTGCGTGGGCCGGCTGCGCTACCTGGGCATCGTGCTCTACGACCCGGACGCGGTGACCGCGGCCGCGGTGGCGGACGAGAAGGACCTCTACGAGGCCCAGATGGATCTTCTGCTCGACCCGCACGATCCTGAGGTGATCGCACTCGCCCGGGCCGGCGGCATGCCTGAGGACTGGATCACGGCGGCCCAACGCTCCCCCATCTACGCGTTGATCAAGCACTTCAAGGTGGCATTGCCGCTGCATCCGGAATACCGCACCATGCCGATGGTCTGGTACATCCCGCCGCTGTCGCCGGTGGTCGACCATCTCGCGGCGCAGGGGCACGACGCCGAGGCCGCCGGCAACCTCTTCGGTGCGATCGACGCGCTCCGGATCCCGGTCAGCTACCTCGCCGAACTGTTCACCGCCGGCGACACCGCGATCGTCACCGGCGTGCTGCAGAAACTGGCCGCGATGCGGGCCTACATGCGCGGCGTGACGATGGGCACCGGCCGGGAACCCGAACTTGCGGCGGCTGTCGGCATGACCCCCCAGGCGATGGAGCAGATGTACCGGCTGCTGGCGATCGCCAAGTACGACGAGCGCTACGTGATCCCCAAGGCCCACCGCGAGGAGGCGCACAACCTGGAGGAGTTGGCCTGCTCGCTCGACTTCGAGGGCGGGCCCGGTATGTACGAATCCGGCCCCTTCGGCGAAGCGTCCGGACGCCCGGTGCCGGTCGCGATCGAGACCTACACCGCACTCAAACAGCGCCAGCAGGCCGAGGAGGCCGCATCGTCGGAGGGACTCACCCATCGCGCCGGCATGCTCAACTGGGACGCCAACGAAGGCGCAAAGCCATGAGCCCGCTCTTTTCCCGTTCCCGCAAGCCAGCGATCCCTGACCACACCCAAACGACCCCTGACCGCACCCACACGAACCCTGACCACACCCACACGATCCCTGAGCTTGACGAAGGGTCGTCCGGGCTTCGTCAAGCTCAGCCATCGTCTGGGCATGCTCAGCCGTCGGCGAGGCTTCGTCAAGCTCAGCCACCGTTCGAGCAGCCATCGCTGGCCGGCTTGATCTGCCAGGCTGCCGCACTGGTGCTGGCCTACCCAGAAGCCGAGCTGCTCGGCCGCTTGGACGTCATCGAGTCCGCGCTCAGTGACACGCCGGCGGCCGAGCAGTTCGCCCCCGTTCTGACGCACCTCCGCGGTGGGTCTCGACAAGCTCGACCAGCCGAACCAGAGTTTCAGCACGACCCGGACGAGTTGCTCTCGAAGCTGCAGGCCTTCCATGTTCAGGAATTCGACCTGTCGCGCAAGCACTCGCTGCACTTGAGCTACTGGACCGACGGGGACACCCGGCGCCGCGGCAACGTGCTGGCAGAGATCAAGGGCATCTACCGCGAGTCCGGCCTGGTCACCAGCACCGGCGGGGAACTGCCCGACTACCTGCCAATGGTGCTCGAGTTCGCCGCGCACGACCCCGTCCGCGGCAACGAGTTGTTACAGCGATTCCGCGCGAGCCTTGAGCTGATCAGGCTGGGCCTGGCCAAGGATCGCCTGCCGCACGCCGGCGTCCTCGTGGCGATCTGTGACCTCCTTCCCGGCCCGTCCCCGACCACCCGCGCCGAGGTGCAGGCCCAGTTCGGCGAGGTGCAACCGATCGAACTCGTCGGCCTCGACCTGGTGAGGAGCTGAGATGAACACCCTGGACATCCTGCTGTGGGGAGCCCTGCCCTACGTGGTCGCCCTGGTGCTGGTCGCCGGCACCATCTGGCGCTACAAGTACGACCAGTTCGGCTGGACGACCCGCTCGTCCCAGCTGTACGAGTCGAGGCTGCTGCGGATCGCGTCCCCGCTGTTCCACTACGGCCTGTTCGTGGTGCTGGCCGGGCACCTGATGGGCCTGCTGATCCCGAAGGCCTGGACCGATCTGGTCGTGACCCAGGAGACCTATCACCTGGTGGCCTTGGTTGCCGGCACTCTTGCCGGCATCGCCGCGCTGGTCGGCATCGCGATGCTGATCTACCGGCGCCGCACCACCGGGCCGGTCTTCCTGGCCACCACCCGCAACGACAAGCTGATGTACGTCGTACTGGTCGCGGCGATCGTGTTCGGCATGATCGCCACCCTCACCGGCGACCACACCCCGGCCGGTGAGCACCACAACTACCGCGAGACCGTGTCGATCTGGTTCCGCTCGCTGATCGTCTTCCAACCGGACGTCCAAGCGATGGCGGCGAGCACCTGGCAATTCAAGGTGCACATCCTGATCGGGTTGGCGCTGATCGCGTTGATCCCGTTCAGCCGGCTGGTGCACGCCTTCACCGTCCCGCTGCACTACCTGTTCCGGCCCTACATCGTGTACCGCAGCCGGGACGTCGTTCCCCCAGCACCGTCCCAGGGCCGCGTCCGCGGTTGGGACCCGATCGGCACCCAGGATCGAGACCGAAAGGCCAAATGACCACTCCCCCCGAGCCCGCGGTGGCACACAGCCACCACGGCGACGACGTGATCCCGCCCATCCACGAGACCGGACGCGGCGCGAACCGCGTGCTGGTCATGTCGACCATCGACTTCACCGTGATGTTCGCGGTGTGGCTGATGTTCGGCATCCTAGGCATCGAGATCCAGAAGGAACTGCTGCTCGACGATGTCGAGTTGTCGTGGATCACCGCCCTCGCGGTGCTGAACGGCTCGATGTGGCGGCTCCCCGCGGGCATGCTCACCGACCGGATCGGCGGCCGGAAGGTGACCATCTTCATGCTGGCCACCACCGCCATTCCGGCCTACTTCGTCTCCACCGCGCACAGCTACGGCGTGCTGCTCATCCTGGCCTTCCTGGTCGGCTTCGCCGGCAACCTGTTCAGCGTCGGCATCGCCTGGAACGCGGCCTGGTTCGGCCGCGATCGCCAGGGCTTCGCGCTCGGCCTGTTCGGCGCCGGCAATGTGGGTGCGTCGGTCACCAAGTTCATCGGTCCGCCGCTGATCGCCGGTACCGCCGGTGCAACCTTCATCTTCGGCGTGCAGGGCGGCTGGCGGCTGGTACCGGTGATCTACTCGGTGCTCCTGGTGACCCTGGCCGTCCTGACCTGGGTGATCGTGCCCCGCCATGACCGCCTGGCCGGCGAGAGCAAGCCGATCCGCGAGATGCTCGCACCGCTCAAGCACGTGCGGGTCTGGCGGTTCAGCCTCTACTACGTCGCGGTGTTCGGCGCCTACGTCGCGCTGTCGGCGTGGCTGCCGAAGTACTACGTGGACAACTTCAAGGTGGATCTCTACACCGCCGCTCTGCTCACTGCGGTGTTCATCTTCCCGGCCTCGCTGCTGCGTCCGGTGGGCGGCTGGGTGTCCGACCGGATCGGAGCCCGCAAAGTGATGTACGCCACCTTCGCGTTGATGCTGGTGACCACGGGCATCCTGATGATGCCCAATGGACACATCGTGATCGCCCACGCCGACGGCAGCCAGACCGAGCACCTGGGGTATTCCATCAACATCTTCTGGTTCACCGTGCTGGTGTTCCTGCTGGGCTGCTCGATGGGCATCGGCAAGGCCGCGGTGTACAAGCACATTCCGGAGTACTTTCCCGACAACGTCGGCTCGGTCGGCGGCCTGGTCGGGATGCTCGGTGGGCTGGGCGGGTTCATCCTGCCGCCGCTGTTCGCCTACACCAAGCTCTGGACGGGGTTCCCGACCAGCACCTTCTTCGTCCTGTTCGTCCTGACCGCGATCTGCGCGGTGTGGATGCACCTCACCATCGTCCGGATGCTGCACGACCAGGCACCCGAACTCGCCGACCACTTCGACACCGATCACTCCTCTCTCCAGACCACAGGAGCCGCAAAATGAGCGCAACCGCAGAACCCGTCCGCAGCAAGGAATGGCTGACCTCCTGGGACCCGGAGAACGAAGCCACCTGGGACAAGAAGTTGGCCTGGACGACGCTGTGGATCACCACCTTCTCGCTGATCATGTGCTTCGTCGCCTGGTTCCTGCCGAGCGCCCTGGTGCCGAAGCTGAACGCGCTGGGCTACTCCTGGACGAAGGACCAGCTGTACTGGCTCGCTGCCATTCCGGGCCTCTCCGGCGGCCTGATGCGACTGGGCTGGATGGTGCTGCCCCCGATCATGGGCACCCGCAAGATGGTCGCCCTGACCTCACTGCTGCTGATCTTCCCGGTGCTCGGCTGGGGCGTGCGAGTGCAGAGCCCGACCGCGCCGTACTGGGAACTGCTGACCCTGGCGTTCCTTGCCGGTATCGGCGGCGGCGCGTTCTCGGGGTTCATGCCGTCCACCTCATACTTCTTCCCGCGCAAGCTGCAGGGCACCGCGCTGGGCCTGCAGGCCGGCATCGGCAACTTCGGCGTCTCGCTGGTGCAGCTACTCACCCCGTGGCTGGTCGGTTTTGGGATGATCGGCTTCCTCGGCGCGTCCCAACAGCTGAAGGTGACCGGTAAGCCGGACATCACGGTCTGGTACCAGAACGCGGCTTTCTTCTACATCCCGTTCATGGTCGTGGCCGCGATCCTCGCGTGGACCATGCTGAAGTCGGTACCGATCAAGGCCAACATCAAGCAGCAGTTCGACATCTTCTCCAACCAGGACACCTGGTGGATGACCCTGCTCTACATAATGACCTTCGGCACCTTCTCGGGCCTGTCGGCGCAGTTCGGCCTCTTGATGGCCAACCTGTACGGCGCGGGGAACGCGGCGATCGTCTCCGGCGCGGGCGCGACCGCCCAGGTGCTGGTGGATGGCTACGCAGTGCCCGACCCGGTGAAGTTCGTCTTCCTCGGTCCGCTCGTCGGGGCCGGCGCCCGGGTGCTGTTCTCGCCGCTGACCGACCGGATGGGTGGAGCGATCTGGACGCTGGTCTCGGGCATTGGCCTGGCCGCTTCGATCCTGTGGACCATGCCTGCGCTGACTCCCGACACCAGCAGCGCGGCTGCGCTGCAGGGCGGGTTCAACCAGTTCCTCTGGGGCATGCTGGCGATCTTCCTGTTCGCGGGCATCGGTAACGCGTCCACCTTCAAGCAGATGCCGATGATCTTCGAACGCCGCCAGGCCGGCGGCGTGATCGGCTGGACCGGTGCGATCGCGGCCTTCGGCCCGTTCCTGTTCGGCGTGGGCCTGACCCTGATGCCGGCACCGGTCTTCTACTGGATCGGTGTGGCCTGGGCGCTGATGTGCATCGCGATCACCTGGTGGCGCTACGCCCGTCCGGGGGCCCCGAAGAAGTCGTGACGCGAGGTGCCGCTGGCCTGAGCGCGAACTGCCCCGGCTGGGCGGATTCAGTCGCGTGCCGGTGGTGTTGCTGCGCCGACGCTAGCCTCAACCCATGGCTCCACAACTGCTGGCAACGGTGATCAC
>Ga0073904_10001078_pt1 | contig 20174 bp, 13 predicted proteins | sample KloWWTrecipitate_FD_66668 | JGI IMG/M metagenome (GOLD analysis project Ga0073904, IMG submission 66668) | Active sludge microbial communities from Klosterneuburg, Austria, studying microevolution and ecology of nitrifiers - Klosterneuburg... | ecosystem: Engineered > WWTP > Aerobic digester >... | reverse complement strand
TCGAAGTGCTCGTCCGGAAACGGGAAGGGGTCCTTCTCGATGTTGAAGACCTCCACCCGGATGTCCAGGCGGCCGTCGCCGTCCGGCACCGCCAGCTCCACGACACCGCGCCGGAGCTCGGCGGGCTCGCCCGGCCAGGCGCCGGCCTGCACGTTGGCCGCCGTCAGCTCGATGTCAAAGGCCCGGGCCATCAGGACGCTGAAGTAATACGGCGCCCCACCCAGCTCCAGAACCCGGAGGCGGCGCCCCGCCGGCAGATGGCGGCCGAGCATCGCCAGGGAGAGGGCAGCCGAGCGGCCGTGCACCTCCACGTACTCGTCCATCTCCGGTGTGGCGTCGATGAGGGCCTGCCCGTCGACCGGGTCCCGCAGAATGCGCACCTGTCGCAGGTAGGCGCGCAGGGCGGCGGGGTCGGTCCAGTCGGTGGCCGGAGCTGGCATGGGGCGAGGCGGAGCTGGGGAGGACATGGATTGGCTCACGATGAAGGATTCTAGCCGACGGTGGTGGAGGAGCCCGACGGCTCCATGAGCATAGGACGCGACTGCGCGTCCGATGCTTGCAGGCGGCAGTCCCGATTGCCGGTCAGGGCGTCGGCGCGGCCGCCGGCGCCAGGAAGGCCAGGCAGCGGTCGCGGGGGCTGTCCTCGCCCTCCGCCGGGAAGCGCTCGCAGGCCACCTGCACCTGCTGACGGATCTTCTCGGCGGAGTCCGCATGCGCCCCATCCTTGTTCCAGCCCTCGATGGCCGTCTGCAGGCGCTTGAGCCGGGCCAGGTTGCGGTTGGCGAAGGCGTCCTCGTTGGCCAGGAGTTCGTCCAGCACCTTGGCGGTGTCGCCCTCGATGGTCGCCGCGTCGTCCGGCGTCTGGCTCATGAGCATCGCCAGGTGGTCGTAGCCCCATTGGAAGCGGCTCGCACGCCCCTCAGCGCCCACCCAGGCCTTACGCGACCATTCGACGGCCGCGGCGGCATCGCCTTTCTCCTTGGCCTTGGAGGCCCGGTAGCTCATGTAGTAATGGGGGGCCAGGCTGCGGCCGATGGCCTCGTCCAGCACGGCCTGCGAGGCCTCGCCCTGGCCCACTTCGTCCAGCAGCCAGATCATGGTGCTGGCCACGGCCTGCAGCTCGCCCGGGTCGGTCACGGTCTTGCCGGCCCAGGCCACCTGATCCCGCAGATGCTGCAGCAGTTCGGCCGGCAGGGATTCCGCAACCTGCGTGGCCGTTCCGCCGGCGGCATCGGCGGGCGGCGTGGGCGTGGGGGGCAGGGTCATCCGCAGCATGGCCAGTTGCGGATAGAGCGCCGTCAGGCGGTCGTCGACGGTCAGGCTCTCGTCCACCTCCACCGCTTTGGCGGCATCCGCCCATGCCCGCAGCAAGGTGTCCCGCTGCGAGCCCAGCCCGGGATGCAGCAGGTCCACCGTCTCCTGGCTCCAGTAGAAGAGGAGGTCCAGGTTGTCGTTGCGCAAGGCAGGATCGGCCAGGAAGGCACCGATCTGGGTCTCGACCGCCGCGCGGTCCTCGTCGGCAAACCCTGGCGGCTCGGTGGGCGGGTCCGCCTCCGCGGCGGCTTCGCGCGCCCCGTGCAGGGTCGTCAGGTAGAGCTTGAGAAAGCGCGTCTTGACCGCCTCCTGCTCTGCGGGCGTCTCCGCCCACAGCCGGCGAAAGAGATCCAGCTTCGGCGCATCCTCCAGCTTGATCCTGGCGTCGAGATCCCAGTCATAGTAGGCCAGCAGAGCCAACTGCTCGGGCGTCGCCTGGGCCGGACCGGCCGCTTGCACGGCCTTGAGCACGGCATCGATGGGCTGGGTCATCGCCTTGGCCCGGTCCAGGACGGCGGCGTAATGCTCCGATCCCAATCCGTTGGGCACCCGCAGCAACTCCTCGCCCGCGGGGCTCATGACCAGCACCGTGGGATAGCCGCTGACGTTCAACGTCTCCCCCCAGGTCTGGGCGCCTTCGGTATCGCCGTCCAGATAGACAGCCACGAAATCCCGGCTCTTGGCCACGAAATCCGGCTGGTGGAACACCTTCGTCATCAGGTAATGGCAGGGGGGGCACCAGACCGCGCCCCAGTAGAGGAAGAGCGGCTTGGACTCTGCCTTGGCCGCGGCGAAAGCCGCTTCCACCGAGCCCTCGAACCACGCGACATCGGCCGCCTCCGCCGGGACGGTGGCGGCCGCGTCGGCCGTGGGAGCCCCGCTGGGCGCAGCCGCCGGCTTGCAGCCCACCAGGAGCGACAGGGCCAGGGCGCCGGCCGGGATCCAGCCGATCGGCTGTCGTCGTTGATCGCTGTACATGGGTAATAGCCTCCTTCACCAGGCAATGGCAGGGCCCAGTCTATCACGGCGCGCCGACGCGGTCGACATCGGCGCCGCCGCCCAACCAAGGCAGCCACAGGCCGCCTGGGCGCCGCAGGGGGCCGAACACGTGGATGGCCGCGTCCGCCGGATCGGTGACCAGCAGGCGACCGGCACCATCCACCGTCAGGTCGCCGGGCGGGCGGGAATCACCCGCTGCGGGCGCCGGCAGGACGGTTCGCGCGGTCTCCCGACCCTCCGCGTCCAGCTGCACCAACTCCCGGCGGGCGGTCAGCACCACCGGGTCGCCGGAAGGCAGGACCGCCAGCCGGAAGGCCCCCGCGGGCGCCGGAAGCTCGCGCAGCAGGGCGCCTTCGGCGTCCAGGACCAACAGTCCCGGCCGGACGAAGTCCAGCACCCAGATGCGTCCCCGACCATCCACTTCTACATCATTCCAGGGCGCGAAGCCCGCGGCGGGCGGCAGGAGCCGCTCGCCGCGCGGCTCGCCGCCGGCCAGGTCGAAGAAGCGCAGGCGCCGGGCGCTGGCGTCCAGCAGCACGAGCCGCCCTCCGGCGGCGTCGACGGCCAGGGCGGTCAGGCTGCTGGGAGGGCTGGCGGTCAGGGGCTCCGTCCAGTGATGGGCCCATACCCGCTCCGCGACCGCGCCCCGGCGCCGGTGCCGCTCCAGCGTCAGGCGCTGCGTCCCGACCGGGGCCACATCGGGGTCCTGGGCATCGTCCAGGCTGTTGGACTGCCGGGCGCGCGCCACGAAGCAGTCACCGTCGGGCAGGCCGGCCACGGCAGCGGCGAAGGGACGCCGCGCCTGGGCCAGGCCTCCGCCCGCCGCATCCAACCATTGCAGGCGGTGGGTGCCATCGGCGAGGCAGATGTCCGACCCAGCGGCGGCGAGATAGGTCGGCTGCTGGTACCAGCCGGCCGCCAGCGACGGGAAGCGCCATGAGACCTGTTCCGTGGCCCGCTGGCCGGTCACCGTCAAGCCCGAGATGCCCCCTTCGTGCTCGCTGCTGGGCCCGTCCAGCAACCAGACCTCGCCGGCGCTCCCGGCCGCCAAGGCCCTTGCGCCGCGCTGAATGGGCAGCGCCAGGTAGCTCCCGCTGCGCCGATCGAAGTCGGTCACCAGCCGCGCTCCCAGACCATCGAGCATGAAGCCCCGTCCGGCGCGGTCGAAGGCCAGGTCGCGCGGATTGAAGTCCAGCCGCGTGCGCGGCGGCGCGATGTCGCCCTGGCGGTCGAAGACGTAGAGGATGGGCGGCAGGGTGACCACCGGGGCCTCCGCGGCGAACCAGATCTGGCCCTGCGCGTCCACGGCCAGGCCGTTGGGCAGCTCGCTGGCGAAGGACTGCGGCACCTGGACGGGGATGTTGTCCAGCGCCTGCTCACCCTCCGGCGAACGGGTGAGCAGGCCGCTGCGCCGCCGGTCGTAGACATGCACGCGGCCCCCTTCGCCCCATGCCAAGGCCTCGGGTTGCTGGAAATCCGCCCACTCGGTCAGGAAGTCGCCCGCCAAGGTGAAGCTGGCCACGGTGGCCCGCTCAGAATCCGAAACGTAGACCCGCTCACGAACCGGGTCCACGGCGACGGCCAAGGGGGTCAGGAAAGGCCGGCCCGGCAGACGGTAGGCACCCAGCACCCGGCCGTCCGCCGCGAAGCGCTGCACGCGCCGGAGTTCCCTGTCCACCACCACCAGGCTACCGTCGGGAGCCAGGGCCAGATCCACGGGCGCCACCACGGCGCCCAGGGCCGGTTCCGCCGCGGCGCGCCAGACGGCCTGCCAGGGCGGCAGGCCACCGCCTTCGGCCAGCCCGGTGATGGGCGCCGCCACCACGGCGGCGAAGAACAGGAGGATGGTAGCAAGGCGGGGACGGGTCAGCACGGGCCTCATGTCGAGCTCCATGATCCAGGACGGGGGTCGCGGGTGGCCAATCATATCGCGGGTGGCCAATCCTATCGGACAACGCCGTTGAGGCCCCACCGCGACGTGGGGGGGAACACCGGCCGTCGGCCCGGCGACGCCGGCCGCCCGGGCTGCTACAATCGGCCGCCATGCACGCCAACCTCCGCGCCGAACCCAGCGCGTCCGCGCCGCGCCGCTGGGCCTTCCTCCCGCCGCGTCGCGCCCTGGGCCGCTTGCGGGAACGGCTACCGGATCTGGCCGCCGCCGCCATCGGTCTGCTGCTGGCCCTTCCCATCCTCCTGCCGGAACGCCTGCCGCTGCCCCGCCTGCGCGGCGCGGACACCGAATCCGTACTGCGCACGCTTGAACTGACCTTGGCCCTGCGCGCCGGGCATTGGCCGCCGCGCTGGATGCCGGATGCCCTGTTCGGCCTGGGCTACCCCTTCTGGAACTTCCACGGCCCTCTGCCCTATGTGGGTGCGGCGCTGGTGGGCCTGGGACAGGCCGGCCTCACGGCCATTCAGGAGGGTCTGCCGGAGGCCCTGCGCCAAGGGGTCCAGACCTCCGCCCTGGGGCAGGCCAACCTGGTCGCCGGTACGCGCGTCACCCTGGCCCTGTGGCTGATCCTGGCTGCTCTGGGTGCCTCCCGCCTGCTGCGCCGCCACCGGCCGCGCCGCAGTGCGGGCTTGCTGGCCGCCCTGCTGCTGCCGGCGGCCTTCCTGGTGGCCGCGGCCCTGGAAGGACCGGGGTCCGCCCCCAGCCGCCTGGGTCAGGCCGCCCTCTTCCCCTGGGTCCTGGCCGCCGCCCTGACCGCCGTCCGCTCGCCCGGTCTGGGGGCGTCGCTGCGCTGGGGCGGCTTGCTGGCGCTGCTCATCGCCTGCGAGCCGCGTCCCGAGCGGCCCTGGCTGAGCGGAGCGGTCCTCATCCTGAGCCTGGCGGCGTTGCTCTGGCAGCGCCGCCAGGCCACCGGGACGGCGCCGCCCGGTCCGCCGCCCGGTCCGCCAACCGACCTGCCAACGCCGGGCCTCGACCTGCCTGCACCCTGGGCCGGCCCAGGGCGCCTGCGGCGCTGGCTGGCGGACCAGGAACTTCGGCGCTGGCCGCGCCGCCCAGGCGCAGGGCAAGCAGCGCTGATGTCCGTGACCGGTGGCATGGCTCTGGGGCTGGCCCTGTCCGCCTGGCTCTGGCTACCCGCCTTCGTCGAGCGCCCACACCTGGACCGGGTGCTGCCGGATCAGGTGTTGGGCGGTGGGGCCCAGGCCCCGACCAACGAAGGGCCGGCACGCGCCGACATGACCGTCTACGAGAGCCTGACGGGGCGGCTGGCCACCTTGACCGCCGCCCCGCTCCCCGCGGCCGTCCACCAGCGTCCCGCCGGCGGTCTGGCGACCGCCCTGGGGCATCAGGGCAACCCCCGCACGCTTTCCGGCATCACGCAGCTGGAGGGGGTCATCCCGGGCCTGCGCGACCCTGCCCGCCGCGACTGGCGGCTGATCATCAGCGGCAACCAGCGGGGCACCCTGGCCTTCCCGATCCTGTGGTTCCCCGGCTGGGAGGCGCGGGTCAACGGCGGCCGCCCCCGCGAAACCAGCGCTGTCGAGGGTTCCGGCTGGTTGAAGCTGACCTTGGAACCGGGCGAATGCGCCAGCGACTGCAGCATCGTCTTGCGCCTGGGGCGCAGTCCGGTGCGCGCCGCCGCTGAGATCCTGTCGCTGCTGGCCCTGTTGCTGTGGCTGTCGCTCTGGCTCGTCGACCGCCGCCGCGGGCTGCTGCGGGGCGCCTTGACCGGCCTCGCGGTCCTGGCCGTGGCGGCGCTGGTCGCCTGGCTCCTGCCGCGGCCGGACCCTGCCGAACCCGCGCTCTTCGCCTGGTTGCCGCAAACGGGCGCAGCTTTGCCGCTGAGCCTTCCCGCCGGGCTGACATGGGAAGGCGGCGAAGCGCGTCCGCGCCTGATCGACGCCGTGATGAGCAGTCCGGCGTCCAGGGGTGAGCCGCCGGCGGCGCGAGCGGCGCGCAGGGACACCCTGCCGCTGGACGCCGGCGACACCCTGGAGCTGCGTCTGCGCTGGCGGCAGGCCCCGCCGGACCTCAGGGTCAAGGCCCAGCTGGTGATGGCCGCCGCACCCCTGCTGCATTGGCGCGACTCAGCCGTAGAGGCCGAGGCCGCGGTGGACGACGACGGCGGCGCCCTGGTCAACCTGAACGTGCCGGCCACGACCATCCCCGGCCTGTACCTGCTGCGGCTCAGCACAACGGTCGGCGACAAACCCCTGCGCGCGGCGGCGGCCGACGCCGAAGGCGAGGTCTACCTGGGCCCCATCCGCGTCCGCCGCCTGCCCGAGCGACTGCCGGCCACTGAAGGCAATCTGGCGCAGCTGGGCGACCTCACCCTGGTGGCGATCACGGCCGAGGATCGGGTCGTCGCCACGGCGTCAGGCGACGACCCACAGGACGCGGCGGCAGACAAGACGACCGGCCCGCCGGCTGCCTCGGCCGGCTGGCTGCCCGTGCGTATCACCTGGAAGTCCGCCCGGCCGCTGGCGTTGGACCATAGCCGGACGCTGCGCCTTCTCGACCCCGCCGGAACGGTGCTGGCCGAACTGCAAGGCATGCCTTTCGGCGGCGTCTTCCCCACCAGCGCCTGGCCGGCCGGCGAGCCGGTCAGCGAACGGGTCTGGCTGCGCTTGCCGCCCAAGGCGCGGTTGGATGCCGACCGCTACCGCTTGGAGGTAGAGCTGCTGGACGGTCTCTCCGGGGCCAGCCTGGGCAGCGCCCAGATCCAGGACCTGGTCCTGACGCCCTGAGTTCGCAGCGCGCCGCGGCCGCCGGCTGGAGCGGAGGGAGGCCGTGCTCCCGCGCGTCCGCTCCAGCCGGCCTGATGAATCGAGCATCCATGATCGCCGTCGAGATGGCACCCACGTAGGACCTGACTGCGTCGGGCCGGGCTTGCCGAGGCCATCCGGTCTCCGCGGCACCCAGCGGCGCATCCGAGATCAGTCTACCGGGTCGGGCGTTGCATTTTCGTCACTCAGGCCGGGGAACGCCGCTGCGCGGGCGCGCATACCCTGCTATGAAAATGCGCCGCGCTCCAGCCGCAGTTTCATATTCTGGCGGGTGTGCTTGCCGCACATGCGCGACTATATACTTGGTCTTCACCATGTCCTCCATGGTGCGTTACCAGCGGACCAGGACGACCCACCTGCCGCGGATGCTTGCGCCATGCCTCCTGCCCTGCAGTCCAAACTCGACAGCTTGCCCACCGTACCCGGCGTGTACCAGTACTACGCGGAGGGTGGTGAGTTGCTGTACGTCGGCAAGGCCGTCAACCTGCGCAACCGGGTGCGCTCCTACTTCCACCAGTCCGCGCGCCTGGAACCCAAGACGCAGCGCCTGGTCAGCCATATCACCGATCTGGAATGGATCGTGACCGCCTCCGAGCTGGAGGCCCTGCTCCTGGAGATGAACCTCATCAAGGAGCATCGCCCGCGCTACAACATCCTGCTGAAGGACGACAAGCGCTACCCCTATATCAAGGTCACCTGGGGCGAACGCTTTCCCAAGGTCTTTGCCACGCGACGGGTGCTGCAGGACGGTTCGCGCTATTTCGGGCCCTACAGCAGCGCGGCGGCCATGCGCGAGACCCTGGGGGCCTTGCGCAAGGTCTTTCCCTTCCTGGACTGCGACCGCACCATCTCCGGCCGCGACCCGCGCGCCTGCCTGTACCTGGACATCGGCCTCTGCCTGGGCCCCTGCGTGGGGGCGGTGGACCAGGCCGGCTACCGGACCATGATCGATGGCCTCTGCCGCTTTCTGGACGGCCATTCCCAGGAGGTGCTGGACCGCTTGCGCGAGGAGATGGCCGCCCATGCCACGCGCCTGGAGTTCGAACGGGCGGCGCGCGTCCGGGACCGGGTGCTGGCCATCGAGCAGGTGGTCGAGCGGCAGCGCATCATCGCCCCCACCCTCTCCGACCAGGACGTGGTGGCGGTGGCCCGGGAGGACGGGGCAGCCGTGGCCCAGGTCTTCTTCGTGCGCAACGGCAAGCTCATCGGGCGCGAGAGCTTCCAGCTCTCCGGCGCCGCCGAATCCCCCGATGAGCTCCTGGCGGCCTTCATCAAGCAGTTCTACGACGACGGGGCCAAGGTGCCGGGTGAGATCGTACTGCCGGAGCATATTGCCGAGAGCGAGATCATCGAGCGCTGGCTGGCTGAACGACGGGGCACAAAGGTGCGTTTGACCGTGCCCCAGCGCGGCCGCAAGCGGGAGCTGGTGGACGTGGCCGTCAGCAACGCCGCCGAGACCTTGCGCGTGCTGCAGGCGGCCCACAGCGCCGAGAGCGAGGACGGCGTTGCCGAACAGGCCATGGCCGAACTGCGCGATGCCCTGGGCTTGAGCGAGCTGCCGCGCCGCATCGAATGCTATGACATCTCCACCTTGCAGGGCACCCATACCGTGGGCTCCATGGTCGTCTTCGTGGACGCCGCGCCGGACAAGGGCGATTACCGCCATTTTCGCATCAAGAGCCTGGACGGCCAGGACGACTTCGCGGCCATGGCCGAACTGCTGTCGCGGCGCTTCGAACGGCTCTGCCGCCACCGCGAAGCCCTGGTCGCGGGCCTGGTGGAGCCGGGCGCCCGGACGGGGGCCTTCGAACGGGCGCCGGACCTGGTCCTTGTCGATGGCGGCAAGGGGCAGCTGAGCCGGGCCCGGCAGGTCATGGAAGGCCTGGGCCTGGACGCGATACCGCTGGTTTCGCTGGCCAAGCAGCGCGAGCAGCTCTTTCTGCCCGGCCAGCGCGACCCGGTCATCCTGCCGCGGGACAGCCAGGCCCTGTACCTGGTCCAGCGCTGCCGCGACGAGGCCCACCGGTTCGCCATCAGCTACAACCGCAAGCTGCGCAATGCCAGCGGCCTGCGCTCCAACCTGGACGACGCGCCGGGCATCGGGCCCAAACGGCGGCGAATGCTCCTGGTGCATTTCGGTTCGGTGGACGGCATTCGCAACGCCTCGGTGGATGCCCTGGCGGCCGTCCCCGGCATGACCCGCCGCGCGGCGGAGGAACTGAAGGCCTACCTGTGAACGCCGTCAGCCTGGATCAGGTGGTGGCCCATCTGGCGGCCACATCGCTCTTCGCCAACCTGCCGCGGCGGGCCTTGCTGGCGCTCGCTCCGGTGGTGCAGCAGGTGGAACACGCGGCGGGCGCGATCATCGCAGCGCAAGGACGGGTGGACGCTACCCTGTGGATCGTCATCGACGGCATGGTCAGCTTCCAACAGCAGAGCCCGGACGGCGGCCAGGTGCACCAAGGCATGTCGGGCTACGGCACCGTCATCGGTTCGCGCGGCGTCTTCGCCGACGAACCGCGCGACAGCACCGCCTTGTCCTTCGACCGGGTCAGGCTGCTGGTCCTGGACGGCGAGGTCCTCTGGGAGATCCTGCGTTCCGACGCCCAGCTGCTGGACCTGTTGGTGCTGCCGGACGAATTGCGCGAACGCCTGCGGGTGCCTTCGGGCGGCCGAGGCCCTGGCGGAGAGCGGACCATCACCATCTTCCGGCGCCATCCGCTCACCGTGCTGCCGGGTCTGGTCGGGTTCCCCCTGATGGTCTTCCTCGGCTCGGCCGGTCTGGTCTGGTTGGTGGCTTCGGCCGGCGTTCTGGGGCCATCGGCGTTGGCGGCCCTGGCCGGACTGGCGCTCTTGGCCACCGGCGCGGCCGCGACCTACGCCTTCTACGATTACTGGCACGACTGCCTGGTGGTGACCAACCGCCGGGTGATGAACGTGGAACGCAAACCCTGGATCGACGAACGGCGCTCGGCGGCGCGGCTGGATCGGGTGCAGGATGTGCGCTTCGTGCAGCCCAGCCTGATGGCCCGGCTGCTGGATTACGGCGACATCTTCGTGCAGACCGCAGGGGCCAGAGGCAAGCTGGGCTTCGACCGCGTCCGCCACCCGCGTCAGGCCCGCGATCTCATCTTCGAGCAGGTCGGCCGCGCCCGCGACCGCGCCGGTTCCGAGCGCCAGGTGATGATCGCGCGCAAGGTGCTGGGGGCCATGGGCCACGGCTCCACGCCGGGCGACGAGCCCTTGCGTGTGGCCAGCCAGGCCGACGTGGCCCAGGTGCAGCGGCCAGGCCTCCTCCTGCGCGCCTTCCGCTACCTCCTGCCGGCGGCGCGCACCGAGGCCCCGGACGGCACCATCACCTTCCGCAAGCATTGGTGGAGCCTGCTACGGGACGGCTGGCTGCCCATCGGCCTGTGGCTCCTGGCCACGGGGGCGCTGCTGGCCGCCCTGGTGGGCTCCGGACCGCTGGCGGGACCGCTGGCGGCCGGGGGGCTGTTGCTGTGGCTGGGCCTCCTGGCTTGGGCCTGGTGGGTCTTCGAGGACTGGCGCAACGACCTCTACGTGGTGACGCGGGAACTGGTCATCGATATCAACCGCCGCCCCCTGGGCATCTTCGCCGAACAGCGGCAGGCACCGCTGGGGCAGGTGCAGGACGTGCGCTTCGTCATCCCCAACCCCTTGGCCGCCATCCTGCGCTTCGGCGATGTGATCATCGAAACGGCCGCCGAATCCGGCAGCTTCACCTTCGATTCGGTGCGCAATCCGCAGGCGGTGCAGGACGAGATCTTCCTGCGTCTGGATCAACGGCTGGCCGCCATCCAGCGCGCCGAGCAGGACAAGCGCGACGAGGAGCTGGTGCGCTGGATCTCGGCCTACCATCAGATCACCAGCGCCAACCCGGAGGACCCCAAGGTCGGCGACCGGTCCGCAGACTGGCTGCGGCGCGGCCCCTGACGGCGCCCACGCCCCGGGCCCGTGAACCCCGCGGCCGCCTCGCACGTACACAACCCTCATCACCGGCGATGTCGTCAACGGAGCCTTTCATGGACAGCCTCTCCTTCCCGGTCATCGACCAGCGCCGACGGCGGCGACTCGCCGTTCCCTGGTCAGCCATCTGGCTGGCCCTGGTCGCCATCCTCGCCTTCCTCCCCTGGTCGGTGGCCAACGACCTGAACCCGGCCACCGTACCCACCGCCGCGATCCTGGCCCTGACCTGGCTGTGGGTCCTGGGCTGGCGAGGCATCCATCAGCGGCTGCCCCAGGTGCGGCTGGACTGGTTCGGGCCCGCGGTGCTGCAGGTGGTGCTCTTGGCCATGACCACCTTCTTCAGCCTGCTCCTGGTGATCATGCGCGACAGTGCAGTGCTACGCTCGACCAGCCCCGACGGACGGCTGCACGCCGTCCTGCTGGCCGCGCCGGGTGGCAGGGAGCATTATGTCGCCGAGGAACTGAATCGCGGCCTGATGGTCCACCGCGTGTCGCGTATCGGCTATGCCCAGGGCAAACGCCCTCCCGAGCGTTTCGAGCTGGTATGGAAGCCGGAGCTGGGGCGTCTGGAGGTCTGGGGCGACGGGGATCTGCTGGACGCGACCGCGTACGACGACGGCGGACTGATCCCGTCGCAGTCGATGGCGGAGGGTGCCGGTGCGGCACAGGGCGGCGGCGGCATGGGCGAGTGAGCTAGCCGCCGGACAGGCTTACATCTCCGGCTCGCAGCTGCAGCAGGACGCCAGCCTCGGTCCGCAGCAGCAGCGCGCCGTCGGCGGCGACACCCTCGGCCAGCCCCTCAAGCACCCCGCCGTCCTCCTCCAGGCGCCGCACCCGCACCCACCGCCCCAAGGTGGCCAGCTCTGCCGCCCAGCGCGGCGTCAATGCCTCCCCGTCGGCCAGCCGCGCCAGCTCCGCCGCCGCGGCGCGCAGCAGGTCCGCCGCCAGGTCGCCGCGATGGAGGCGCGGGTCCTCGTCCTCGACCGCGGCTTGCAGCGCGAGGGCCAGGCTGGTGGCGTCAGGGAGGCCCGGAAAGGCGCGCTGGCGGAGGTTCAGACCCAAGCCCACGATGACGCGCGGACCGGCCTCGTCCCAGGCCAGCTCGGTCAGCATCCCCGCCGCCTTGCGCCCCGCCAGCAGCAGGTCGTTGGGCCATTTCAGCGCCGCCGCGCTCGGGTCGGGCAGCCGCAGGCGCAACGCGGCCAAGGCTCCCAGGGCCAGGGCCATCGGCAACTGGGCCAGGCGTTCTGGGCTTTGCAGGGCGGGCGGCGGACGCAGCAGCAGCGAGAACATCAGCGCCTGGCCGGGCTCCGCCTGCCAGGACCGGCCCAGGCGACCGCGCCCCGCGGTCTGCTGGTCGGCGATGACCATGGCGCCCGACGGCGCGCCCGCATCGGCCAGCCGCGCCAGGCGATCCATGGTAGAGGCCAGCTCGGCGTGGACCTCCAGCGGCAGGCCCAAAGGGCAGCCGGCAAGGGCGGCGCGAAGGCGCGCAGCATCGAGGTCAGCCGCCAAAGGCGGTAGGTTCACGTGCAAACTGTAGCGGGTGAGGCCAGCCGGCGACGGCTCAGGGCCGATCGCGGAAGGGGAAGAGCTGGGCTTGCTGCAGGCCGGAATCGGGATCGTCCAGCCGCGGCTTCTGCATCCGGGGCAGGAAGGCGCGGTGGACGACACGCTTGACGTTGGCCGTAGCGATGACCGCCGGCGTTGCCGAAGGGATGGCCGTAGCCACACGGGTCGGCGGGACGGGTGTCCTGGTAGGCGAAGGCGCGGCGGTGGGCGGTTCCAAGGGCGCTTGAAGCACCAGGATCGTCCGCTGGGGGAAGTCCGCCTGCAACCCTCCCCCGTCGCTGCGCCTGATGACGGTCCAGGCCCGGAGACCGCTGGGCTGCTCGCCGAGGCGGGTGGGCCGGACACGGTAGGTCAGGGTCAGGCCGGCCTTGGCCAACAGCGGCACCTTCCAGCGCAGCGAGGCTCCCTCGACCGGATCGTCGTCGATACGCGGCTCGGGCTCACCGGGTGCGCCGACGCCCACCAGGGTGACATCGGGTGACAGTAGCTGGGTGATGTTGGCGGCCTCCAGGACCACGTCCACCATCTCCCGGCGCAGCTTGTCAAAGGCGCTGGCCAGCTGACCCGCGTCGGTCACCGCCAAGGCGAAACGGGGCTGGCTGGCGGCCTTGCGCATGCAGTCCTGGTCGCACTCCGCCCCGACGCAGACCGTGCCCAGGAGCGCGCCATCGCGCTTCAGGTCGCTGGCGGCGCGTTCCACCGGATGGCAACCAGCCTGATTCGTCCCATTGGAGAGCAGCAGCACGGCCGCCAAGGGGCGGGTCGCCGACTGCTTGCGCCCCTTCTTCAGCAACTCGCCGGCCTCCACGAGCCCCGCGGCGATGTCCGTGCCGCCTGTAGGGGCATTGCCGAGCTTGTTCAAGCAGCCGCTCAGCGTCTTGCTCTGGTTGGTCAAGGCGCAGATTGTCTCGGCGCTGTTGTTGAAGCTGACGATTCCCACCGATGTGCTCGGATGGTCGGCGAGGTTCAGGTCCTCGATGAAGTGGCGCGCCGCGTTCTCGGCCTGCATGATCGGCTGGCCCTGCATCGACCCCGAGGTGTCGATGGCCAGCACCACATGCAGCGGCTGGCCGGCCGACTGGCCGCATCGCGGCTGCAGGATCAGCCTGACCTCGATGGTCTCGCCCAACAGGATGACGGCGGGGTTGACGGTCTGCTGCACATCTACACGGCAACCGTCCGCGTCATCTTCGGCGGCCAGAGGCAGGGGCAGGAGGAGCAAGCCGACAGTCGCGGCGCAAGCCAGAACGGCCGCCCCCAGAACGGGTCGGACGGCGAAGCGACGGAACCAGACGCGCCAAGGCTCCATGATCTATATGCTAACATTCTTTTTCCGTTCGTCAATCCCCCTTTCTGACGATCCTGCCATCGCCGATCGCGTCGGCCCGCCAGCCTCCTTCAGCCCCGTCGACCTGCCCATGACGCCGTCCATCATCCAATTCGAGCAGGTGGGCAAGGCCTACCCAGAGGCCGGCCGCAGCCACACGGTGCTTCGGGATGTCAGCTTCGCCATCGGCGCCGGCGAAGTGGTGGCGATCCTGGGGCGCAGTGGCTCCGGCAAGACCACGGTGCTCAACCTCATGGCCGGCATCGACCAGCCCACCCAGGGCCGGGTGCGGGTGGCCGGCGAGGATCTTGGCGCCATGTCCGACCGCGAGCGCACGCGCTTCCGGCTGCAGCGCATCGGCTTCGTCTACCAGTTCTTCAACCTGATCCCTACCCTGAGCGCCCTGGAGAACGTGCGCCTGCCGCTGGAGCTGGGCGGTGCGTCCGTGGCCGACGCGGACCGCCGCGCCATGGCAGAGCTGGCGGCCGTCGGCCTGGCGGATCGCGCCGCCAGCTTTCCGGACCGCCTCTCCGGCGGCGAGCAGCAGCGGGTGGCCATCGCCCGCGCCCTGGTGACCGACCCGCCCCTGATCCTGGCCGACGAGCCCACCGGCAACCTGGACCCGGAGATCGGCGACCAGGTGCTGGCCCTGCTCCTGGAACGGTCCCGCGCGTCGGGCCGCAGCCTGATCATGGTCACCCACAGCCGCCGCATCGCCGCCGCCGCGGACCGCGTCCTGCGCGTGGAGGGCCATGGCGTGGTCGAGGCCCGGCCGGAGCCGGCTTGATCCCGTTGGCCCCGCTGGCGCGCATCGCCTGGTCCCAGGCGCGGCGCCGGCCGCTGCAGTCGGGCCTCCTGGTTCTGGGCGTGGCCCTTGGCGTGGCGGTCTTCGTCGCCGTCGAGCTGGCCAACCAGAGCGCCATGGCCGCCTTCCGTCTGTCACAGGAGACGGTGGCCGGCCGCGCCACCCACCGCATCGTCGGCGACGGCCGGCGGCTGGACGAAGCCCTTTATGTCCGGCTGCGCGGCTCCCTCGGGCTGGTGCTGGGCGCGCCGGTGGTGCAGGGCGAGGCCCGCATCGACCGGCCGGGCGGCGAAAGCCTCACCCTGTTGGGCGTGGACCCCTTCGCCGAAGCGCCCTTCCGCACGCTTTTGGGCCCGGATGACACCACGCCGGGCGACGACCTGCTCGCCGCCCTTCTGACGGAGCCCGACGCCGTGTTGCTGGGCCAGGACCTGGCGGACCGCCTGGGTCTGGCGCCCGGTGACCGCCTGCCCCTGGACGCGGAGGGCCGGCGGGTGAACGCGCGGGTGGTCGCCCTCCTCAGGCCCACCGATGCCCTCAGCCGCCGCGCCCTGCAGGGCCTGCTGCTCACGGATCTGGCCACGGCGCAGGCTTTCCTGGGCCGGCGCGGCCGGCTGGACCGCATCGACCTGATCCTGCCGGCGGAAGGGCCGGCACTGGCCGCACGCCTGGCGGCGATCACGGCCCTCCTGCCGCCGGGGGCGGTGGTCGAGCCGGCGGGCAGCGGTGAAGGCAGCATGGCGGCCATGACGGCCTCCTTCCGCCTGAACCTGCGGGCCCTCAGCCTGCTGGCCCTCTTGGTGGGGGTCTTCCTGATCTTCAACACCCTGCGCTTCAGCGTCGTCCAACGGCGCAGCACCCTGGCCATCTTGCGGGCCCTGGGGGTCACGCGCGGGCAGCTTCAGGCGATGCTGCTGCTGGAAGCCCTGCTCCTAGGCGCCGTAGGCACCGCCGTGGGCCTGGCCCTGGGACTGATCCTGGGCCGCTGGGCGGTGGCCCTGGTTTCCGGTCCCATCAACGACCTGTACATGACGGTCACCGTCCGCCAGGTGGAGGTGCCGGCGGCCACCCTCGTCTGGGGCGCCCTGGCCGGCCTGGGCGCGTCCTTGATCGGTGCGCTGCTGCCCGCGCTGGAGGCCACCCGCATCCCCCCGGTCACCGCCCTGCGCCGCTCCGAGCAGGAAGCGGCCAGCCGCGCGAGCGCGCCGCGGCTGGCCGCCCTCGGCATCGCCGTGGCCCTGGCGGGGCTGGGAGCCTTGGCCTGGCCGGGGCAGGGGGTGGTCGCCGGCTTCGTGGGCATGGCCTGCTTTCTGCTCGCCTTCGCGCTCTGGGTGCCCCTGGGCCTCCTGGCCCTGATGCGCTTGCTGGCCCGTCCCTGCGCCCTGCTGCTGGGCCCGGTGGGCCGGCTGGCGCCGCGCGGCATCGCCCGTTCCCTCAGCCGCACCGCGGTGGCGACGGCGGCCCTGATGGTGGCGGTCTGCGTCTCGATCGGGGTGGACGTGATGGTGGGCAGCTTCCGGCGCACGGTGGAGATCTGGTTGGGCCAGACCCTGCAGGCGGACATCTTCGTGACCCCGGCGGGCATCACGGCCACCCGCAGCGGGCGAACGCTGGATCCGCGCCTCGCCGAGGCCCTGGCCGGGCTACCGGGCGTGGCCGAGGTAGTCACGGCCCGTGACGTGGCCCTGCGCTCACCGCAGCTGGGCACGGTGGACGTGGTGGCGCTCAGTCGCGATATAGCCGGGGCCGACCGGCCCTACCTGGTGGCCCCGCCGGGTGGCGCCGCCGCGGTCTGGCGGGCGGTGGAGGACGGCGCGGTGGCGATCTCGGAGCCCTTCGCCCGCCGGCATTCCCTGGGCATGGGCGATCGTCTGACCTTGAGCACCGACGACGGGCCGCAGGGCTTCCCGATCGCCGGCGTCTTCTATGACTACGGCTCCGAGCGGGGCGTGGTCTTCATGGCCGACGGGGTCTACCGCCGCCACTGGCGGGACGCGGCCGTCGGCTCGATAGCCCTGATGCTGGCGCAAGACGAGGACGCGGAGGGCTTCGCGTCCGAGCTGCGCCAGGCGCTCGCCGACGCGACTGATCCCGACCCCGATCCCGGCTCGCCCAGCTCCGGCGTCGCCATCCGCAGGCTGCGCATCCCATCCGGCTCGCTGGAGCCGGGCCTGCGGCTGGCGGTGCTCTCCAACCGCGGTCTGCGCCGGGACGTACTTGCGGTCTTCGACCGCGCCTTCGCGGTCACAGGAGCCTTGCGGCTGCTGGCCCTGGTGGTGGCTTTCATCGGCGTGCTCTCCACACTCCTCTCCCTGCAGCTCAGCCGCGCCCGCGAGCTGGCCACCTTGCGCGCCATGGGTCTCACCCAGGGCCAGCTGACGGGGCTCTCGCTGCTGGAGACCAGCCTGATGGGCCTGGCCGCCGGCCTCTTCAGCTGGCCGACCGGGCTGGCCTTGGCCCTGCTGTTGATCCGGGTGGTCAACCGCCGCTCCTTCGGCTGGACGATACAGCCGCAGGTCAACGCCGCCCCCTTCCTGACCGCCCTGGCCCTGGCCCTGGGCGCGGCCCTCGTGGCGGGTCTGTGGAGCGCGCTGGCCCTGCGCCGGCTGCCGATCGCGCGGGTGCTGCGGGAGGAGTGAGGGTCGGACGGGTCTGCGTCGGCGCCGTTGCGCGTTCTGCAACCGATCGCCAGCATCCTGAGCGCGTCGGACGCGCCCAGGACGCACACCAGCAGAAGGAAGTTGGCCATGCGTTGGTCCAAGAAGTCGGATCGCCTGCTGCAGCTGGAGCAATTGCTGCTGTCCCATCCGAGGGGTCTGCGGCGGGTAGAGTTGGCTCGACGCCTGGGCGTCAACCGCTCGACGGTCACGCGCGACATCCAAGACCTGAGCGACGCGCTGGCCTTGGTGGAGGAAGACGACGGTCGCTTGTGGATCGACCCCGCCAACTCCCTGACGCGCCTTCGCCTGACGCTTGACGAATGCCTGGCCGTGCACCTGGCCACCCGCCTGTACACCTCCCGGAGCGACCGGCACAACCCGTCCGCGGCATCGGCGTTGCGCAAGCTCGGAACGGCGCTTGAACCCGTGGCGCCCTTGATCGGCCGGCATGTCAGCCGCTCGGCCGACGCGGTGGACGGACCGGACCGGCGCGAGGATCCGCAGTACCTGACGAGCCTGTCCACCTTGGCCCGGGCCTGGGCGCAAGGACGTAAGGTGCGCCTGAGCTACGAAAGCCGCCCGGGCCAGGCTGCTGAGCGAATCCTGTCCATCTGGCTGATGGAGCCCTACGCTCTGGGAATGACCACCTATGCCATCGGCTGGCTGGAACCGCCAGGGGCGCCGCGGGTGCTCAAGGTGGAGCGGATCCGCTCCATAGACATCTTGCACGACGAGCCCTACGACCTGCCCGCGGATTTCGACGCCGAAACCCTGCTGCGCGGCGCCTGGGGCGTCTGGATCAGCGCCGCGGACCCCGTGGATGTGCGCCTGCGCTTCGCCCCGGAGGCCGGACACCGGCTGCGCGAGACGCGTTGGCATCCGTCGGAAAGGCTGACAGAGCTGGAAGACGGCGGCGTCGAGTGGCGGGCGACGGTGGCCGACTGGACGGAGATGATCCCCTGGGTGCAGGGCTGGGGCGCCCTGGCTGAGGTACTCGCGCCCCGAGCGATGCGCGAGCACGTGCGGGGGCAGGTGGCGGCGCTCGCTGAGCGATACGGTCTACCGCGACCTGCGGGCACAGCAGAGGGCTAGGCAACCGGGAGGCCTGATTCGCAACGCGAGTCACGCGTCCCAGACCTCGCCGCATCCCCGCGCCAGCTGTTGCCGATTCCGCAACAACGCCCCCCTACCCTGAGTCCCTGACCGGGCGATCCGGCCCGGCAGTTTCAGGGGGAGGTCGATGATGCGAGGGTTCAAGTTGGCCTTGGGCATCGGGATGCTGGGGCTGACCACGATGGCCTGCGGCGAGAGCGGCGCGGTGGACGCACCGCGCAAGGTGGAGCCGGGAGCCGAGGCGGTCGCCGCGGCGACGGTCGAGGGCGCGGCCCAACCGACGGCGGCGGAAGCTGAACGCTTCCAGGTGGGCGATGCGGTGGCGCTGGCCGATCACCAGATCACGCTGGAGAGCGTCACGCGGGACGAGGAGAACAACCTGGTGGCGGTCTTCGTCGTCGAGAACACGGGAGGCAAGGATCTAACGGTCTCGAGCCTGATGAGCTTCGAGGCCAAGGACGATGCCGGCAACAAGGGCCAGACAGCCCTGCTCTTCGACAGCGACACCGGCGGCCTGGACGGCACGGTGCTGGCCGGCGACAAGCTGCGCGGCCATGTGGCCTGGTCGGGCCTGGGATCGGGGGTGCGGATCCACTACACCCCGAAGCTGCTCGGCGACACGCGGGTGACCTGGGAGGCCGGCCAGTAGGGCCGGGCGAGTCGATGGACGAAAGGATCGCACGATGAACATCGGCGCCCTGCTGTCGCTCCTGATCGCCGCCTGGGTGGCCCGCGACGCCCGCCGGCGCGGCGGCCGCTGGGTGCTCTGGTCCCTCGCGGCACTGCTGCTCTGGGTCATCACCCTGCCGCTCTGGCTGGCGCGCCGCCCGCTGTTGGCCGGCGAGCGCCGCGAGGGCGGCGCAGCTTGGAACCTGCTCAAGAACTTCGCCCTCAGCTGGACGGCCTTCATGGCATTGATCACCTTCTTCGTCCTGGGGACGGCGGGCGGCCAGATGTCGGAGGTCCAATCGGACGCCGAAGCGGTGGGAACAGTGCTGGGGGCCGGGTTGGGACTGGGCCTGAGCTTCGCCGCCTGGTTCTTCCCCATGCTCACGGCGGTGCTGGTGGGCTTCTTCCTGAAGAAGTCCACGGTAGAGGAAGGCCCGCCCGCCGCGGCGGAAACCTGAGGTCGAACGCGCACAGCGGCTTGCGTCGGTCGAACGAAGCCGGCCCCGGACTCGGTGTTGCCGTAGCCCGGGGCCGGCGGCTGCTGGCTACCGCCGACTTCCCGGAGCGAGCGTCCTCCGACTGAGATGTCACGCGCCGACCACACCCTGACGGGCATCCGCGTCCGAGGCCCATCCGTTCGCCCGCTACGCCCGAGTTTGCCCCTATATCGATACCGATCTATATTGACGTTCATGAATGATCCATTGCTGGCAAGCGATGCAACCTGCTGTGACCCCCTGGTGACGGCCGCTGCCATCCCGAACGCCGCGGATCTGGTGGCCATCGCCAAGGCCTTGGCCGATCCGGTGCGGCTGCAGATCGTGGACCTGCTGCGGGCGCAGGGCGCCGCGGTCTGCGTCTGCGATCTGCAACCGCGCTTCGACATCACGCAGCCGACCTTGTCGCATCACCTCAAGCGGCTGCGCGAGGCGGGGCTGGTCACCGTCGAGCGGCGACAGCAATGGGCCTATTACAGCCTGGTTCCCGAACG
>Ga0073904_10001076_pt1 | contig 20218 bp, 12 predicted proteins | sample KloWWTrecipitate_FD_66668 | JGI IMG/M metagenome (GOLD analysis project Ga0073904, IMG submission 66668) | Active sludge microbial communities from Klosterneuburg, Austria, studying microevolution and ecology of nitrifiers - Klosterneuburg... | ecosystem: Engineered > WWTP > Aerobic digester >... | reverse complement strand
GGCCGCCACCTGGCGATGGCACAGCGCTACCTGCCGCAGATCGTGGACGGCGACAAGCGCATCCTGCTGGTCGACGGCGAGCCGGTGGACTACTGCCTGGCCCGCATCCCGCAAGGCGACGAATTCCGCGGCAACCTGGCCGCCGGCGGGCGTGGCGAAGGCCGCCCGCTCAGCGAACGCGACCGCTGGATCGCCGCACAGGTCGGCCCCGAAATGAAACGGCGCGGCATGCTGTTCGTCGGCCTCGACGTGATCGGCGACTGGCTGACCGAGGTGAATGTCACCAGCCCGACCTGCATCCGCGAACTCGACGCGCAGTTCGGCCTGAATATCGCCGGCACCCTGTTCGACCGCATCGAAGCCAGGCTCGCAGGCTCCGAATCGGTCCGATGATGACCGACGCGGCGGCCCTGCCCATGCCCGCACCGCCGGTCATCGGCGAATCCACGCGATTGAGCGCGACCATGGTGCTGTCCGTGCTGCTGCACGCGATGATCGTTCTTGGCATCGGTTTCGCGGTGGAAGACGCCGCCCCGGTGATGCCCACGCTGGACGTGATCCTCAGCCAGACCCGTACCGCGCTGACGCCGGCGCAGGCGGATTTCCTGGCCCAGGCCAACAACCAGGGTGGTGGCGAGCATGACAAGAGCAGCCGCCCGACCGCACCGCAGGCCGGCCCGTTGCCGCAACCCGTCGATGGACTGGCGCCACGGCCGCTGCACGCGCAGACACCCGCGCCAAACCCGCCCCCGGAAGCGCGGGTGATCTCGTCGATCAATGCAACGGATCCGATGCCGAGCCCGCAAGTCAGGCAACACGTCGAACCCACCCCGCTGCCGCAGGGCAGGGAGAAGATCGATCGCGACATCGAAATGGCCAGGCTCGCCGCCGAGATCCAGTTGCGCTCGCAGCAATACGCGAAGCGACCCAAGCGCAAATTCGTCTCCGCCAGCACCAGGGAATACGCCTGGGCGCAGTACCTGCGCGGCTGGGTGGACCGGGTGGAGCGGGTCGGCAACCTCAACTATCCCGACGAGGCGCGGCGCAGGCGCATCGGCGGGCTGGTGGTGATCAGCGTCGCCGTGCGTCGCGACGGCAGCGTGGAAAGTACCCAGATCGTCCAGTCCAGCCATGTGCCGATGCTGGACAATGCCGCGTTGCGGATCGTCAAGCTGTCGGAACCCTTCGCGCCGCTGCCGAAGACCCAGGACGACCCCGACGTGCTGCACGTCACCCGCACCTGGCAATTCATGCCCGGTGGCGAACTGATCGACCGCTGAGCGAGCGCGGCAACTTTCGCGTGCGGTGGACGGATCAGCGATACATGCAGTCGGCGAGCCCGGTTGCCATCGCGATGGCCGCGGTGATGGCGTTCTGCCAATCGCCGCCCTGCTGCGAGATCGGTAAATAGGCATCGTCCGGCGTCTCCGCACTGTTGCCCTGCGCCAGCCCGAGCGCGGACTGGACGATGCGGAAATGGCCATCGCTGGCCTCCAGCGTGAGCCGGGTACGGACGCTGTGCGTCGACCAGAACTGGCGAAAGTCGCGACGCCCCTGTGCAGACAGGGTGCTGCTGTCCGGATCAACCGGATCAAGGGTCAGCCCGGACTGGCTGCCGATGCATTGCCGCGCCTTGTCGAGGATCTGCGCAGTCGAACCGTTGATGCCGTAGCGTGTCCCGGTCATGCGCAGGATCGTGCGCTGCTCCTGGCTGGCATCCACATCGAGCACGTGGCCTGCAAACGGCACATCCTCGGCATGCGCCGGCAACGCGGCCAGAACGGCCGCAAGCAACCAAAATCTCGAATCCACTGCTGTTCCCTGCCGACTTGTCACGCCAGCAGCATACAAAAACCGACGGACACGACCTACTCCGCAATGCCTGCTGCCCGGCGAGGGTCCGTGCCGCGTTGTTGCACAGGCTGGCCGGCTCGATGCGTTCGGCGTATCGGCCGCGCCTGCCCGGACTGCGCCCCGGAGTCACCGGTACATGCAGTCCAGCAGCGACTTGCCGACATCGATCACCGCCGCCAGCGCCTCGCCCCCGCCACTGTCGCCATCGAGCAGCAACGGCGCATAGATCTCGCCGACGCCATCACCGCTGACGTCGGCCATGTCGGTGAGGATGACGCGGAAACTCCCGGCAGCGGCTTCGATCGCCCAGCGACTGCGGACCACGCGCGCCAACCCGCCATGCTGGTAGCCGGTGCGGCTGACCGCGCGCAGGCGGCCGCCGCTCGGATCCACCGACACCACGCCGACCCCGCTGTCGGCACGCGCCAGGCAGGACTGCGCCTTGCCGATGGCTTGCGCCGTCGAACCGGGAATCGAATAGGACGCGCCGCGCACCGACAGCACGCGCCGCGCGCCGGTCGTCGCATCCACTTCCACCGAATGCCCTTGGAAATCCACGCTCCCGGCCAGTGCGGGCGCGGACGCCAGCATCGCGACCAGGAACCAGGGTGTGTTTGCCATCGACCGAGCCTCTTCCGGATTGCCGTCCAGCAGCGTCACCGCCGCACGATTGCCGGCAACCCCGCTCAGCCGCGTTTCGCGCGCAGTGCCTGTTGCTCGGCGATGGTCAGCGCCACGTTGTTGCGCAGGTAGGCCGGCTCGATCCGCTCCGGCGCGACCGCCTCTCCGCGCGCGAACGCCAGCGCCCCGAGCCGGGCGACATCGGCGGCATGCGGCAATGCACCGGCATCGATGCCCGCCCATCGCCCCTGCAATCGCGAGGCCAGCACCGCATCCGCCGCGGCGAAACCGGTACCGACCCCGAACCAGCCGTCACCCGCCGGCACGCCATGGTCGGCGGGGGCAATGACGATTTCATGACTGGTCGCGAACACCTCATCGCCTGCGCGGCGGAAGCTGGCCGCGTAGATCTCACCCATGCGCGCATCGATGGCGGCGAGGATATCGGCCCCTTCGCCCGCATCGGCGCGCATCGCCAATGCCGCCAGCGTCGACACCGGCAGCAACGGCCGGTCCAGCGCCAGCGCGATGCCCTGGGCGATGGCGATGGCCAGGCGCACGCCGGTGAACGCGCCCGGGCCGCGCCCGACGGCGATCGCGTCCAGCTGCGACTTCGCCACCCCGGCCTCGGCCAGCAGCTGTTCCGCCCACGGCAGCGTCAGCTCGGCGTGCCGGCGCGGGGCGATCTCGAAGCGCTCGCGCACCTCGCCATCGACCAGCACGGCGACGGAACAGGCTTCGGTGGCGGTTTCGATGGCGAGCAGTTTCATCGCGAGTCCGTCATCCGGGCTTGTTCCCTTCGTCCCAGAGCATCGGCTGCCACAGTTCCACCTTGTTGCCGTCCGGATCCATGATCCAGGCGAACTTGCCGTTCTCGTGCGACTCCGGACCGCCGACAAGCTTGATGCCGGCGGCCTCCAACTGCGCGACCAGCGCATCGAGGTCATCGACCCGGTAATTGATCATGCAGGCGGACTCGCTCGGGCTGAACCACTGGCTGTCGTTGTCCGCCAGGCTCCACACGGTGAGACCGCCGTCAACGGCCTTGTCCTCCGACCAGCGCAGGATGGCGCCGCCCCAGGTTTCCAGCGGCAGGCCCAGGTGCTTCTGGTACCAGGCCGCGAGCGCGGCGCGATCGCCCCTGCACTTCAGGAACACGCCGCCGATTCCGGTGACCTTTGCCATCGATGACTCCCATGGGTCGCGCCGTGCGATCGGCGATTATCACCCGACATGCGGTGCGAAAAAGTACTGCACGTCCGCCAGCTCGCGCGTCCTCGGCAGCGGCGGCAGCGAATCCAGGAACACCCGGCCATAACTCTTCTGGGTCAGGCGCGGATCGCACAGCACCAGCACGCCACGATCAGTCTCGGTGCGGATCAGACGGCCGGCACCCTGCTTGAGCGCGATCACCGCCTGCGGCAGTTGTTCGTCGCGGAACGGATTGCCGCCGGCGCGCCGGATCGCGTCGAGGCGGGCCTCGAACACCGGGTCGTCGGGTGCGGCGAACGGCAGCTTGTCGATCACCACCACGCTGAGCGCATCGCCGGCGACATCGACGCCCTCGCGGAAACTGGCGGTGCCCAGCAGCACGCCATTGCCGGACTCGCGGAAGCGTTGCAACAACACGTGACGCGGCTCGCTGCCCTGCACGAACAGCGGCCACGGCGCATCGCGCAGCAAGTCCGCGGCCTCGCGCAGGGCGCGATGCGAGGCGAACAGCAGGAAGGCGCGACCACCAGAGGCCCGCAACACGGGCATGAGCGCGTCGATCAATGCAGGGCCGTAATCACGCGCGGCGGGTTCCGGCAGGCGCGGCGGCAAGTAGCAGAGGGCTTGGCGGTCCCAGTCGAACGGACTGGGCTCGAGCAGCTCCACACACTCGTCGATGCCGAGGCGTTGCGTGATGTGGCGGAAATGCCCATCCACCGCCAGCGTCGCCGAGGTGAACACCCAAGCGGCACGCGAGTCCTCGCGATGCCGGCGCAGCGGCGCGGACACGTCCAGCGGTGTGCGCTGCAGACGGAAGCCACGCGGGGTGAGTTCGTACCAGTGCACGCTGGTGGAAATGGTGTCAGGGACATTTTCTTCGGGAAATGTCCCTGACACCATTTCCCCTTCTCCCAGCCAGCGCTGCAGGCGACCGAGTTGGTCGTTGGCGCGCAGGTGACAGGCATCGAAGCCCGGCGCGGCTTCACGCAGCGGCGCAAGCGTGTCGCGCAGCGTACGCAGCGCATCGGCCAGCGACTGAAACGCGGGCTCGATATCGACCTCGTCCAGCGCACGCCAGGCGGTACCGCGCTGCGGCAGGTTGTCCATCGCCGTGCGCAGGTTGCGCGCCGCCTGCTCTAGCACGCGCGCCGGCTCCTGCACGCTGGCCAGTGCGCCGGGCACGTGCTTGCATTCGCCGATCGCATCGCGCGCCAGTTCCACCAGCGGCCGCGCGCCCAGGCCTTCGCCGAAGAACTGCGCGGCGAGTTCCGGCAACTGGTGGGCCTCGTCGACCACGAAGGCCTGCGCGCCGGGCAGGATCTCGCCGAAGCCTTCCTGCTTGAGCGCGAGGTCGGCCAGCAACAGGTGATGATTGACCACCACGATGTCGGCGGTCTGCGCGCGTTGCCGCGCCTGCACCACGAAGCACTCGCCCCAGAACGGGCAGTCGGTGCCGAGGCAGTTGTCGGCGGTGGACGTGACCTGTGGCAGCAGCGGCGAGTCTTCCGGCAGCGCATCGAGTTCGGCCATGTCGCCGAATTGGGTGCGCCCGCTCCACGCCACCACCCGCTGGAACTGGGTGACCAGCTCGCGCGAGGAAAAGCGGGCATCGCCTTTCGTCTGCTCCATCCGGTAGCGGCACAGGTAGTTCGCGCGGCCCTTCAGCAGCGCGGTCGCAAGGCCGGTGCCGAGCGCGTCGCGCACCCGCGGCAGGTCGCGGAAATACAACTGATCCTGCAGGGCGCGGGTGCCGGTACTGACAATCGTCTTCATGCCCGACAGCAACGCCGGCACCAGATAGGCGAAGGTCTTGCCGGTGCCGGTGCCGGCTTCGGCCAGCAGCACGCCGCGCGATTCGAAGGCATCGGCCACCGCCACCGCCAGCCGCTGCTGCGCGGGGCGCACCACGAAACCGGGGATGTGTTGTGCCAGCGCCGCGCCTTCCGACAGCGCATCGCGGACACCCTGCCCCAGGCGTGAAACCGGTGCCATCCGCGAACCGCCTTACTGCACGGGAGCAGGCGCAGGCTGCGGTTCCGGCGCAGGTGCTGCCTGTCTGGCCGGATCGCCACCGAAGAAATCACGCAAGGCCTGGCCCGCTCGCTGCAGCGGATTGGCGGGGTCGCTGCCGTCTTCCGGCACCGGCAGCGGATTGCCGAATTCGTCCAGCATCGGTGGCGGCGCATACACGCAGGGCTGGTAGGCCGGTGCGTAGCCGGCGACGAAGGCGAAGCGGCGCGCATCCGGGCAACCCGGATCGGTACTGTGCCCATCCTGGATCCACTGCCAGTCCAGGCCTTCATCGGCCAGCCGCAACGGTGCGCTGGGCAGGCGCGCGAACACGTCCGACCACACCCGCATGCCGCCGGTCGCGCCGTACAGGCCGGTTTCCTTGTTCTGGTCGTTGCCGACCCAGACCACCGCGAGATGGTCGCCGGTGTAGCCGGCGAACCAGCTGTCGCGGCCGTCGTTGCTGGTGCCGGTCTTGCCGGCCGACGCCAGCCGGCCGAGGCCGTCGCGGATCAACGGCCGGCCGGTGCCCGAGGTCACCGCGTACTGCAAGGCACTGCCGACCAGGCGCGCGGCCACTGCGTCGCCCTTCTGCGCGGGTGGCGCGTCGCTGTCGTAGCGCTTGATCGCGCGGCCCTGCGAATCCAGCACGCCGCGCACCGCATGCAGGGGCTGGATCTCGCCATCCGCTGCCAGGAACTGGTACAGCTGGGCCATTGCATACGGGCTCTGGTCGACCGCGCCGAGGATCAGCGAGGGCTGCCCTTCGGACTGGATACCGGCCAGGGTACGGATCAGTTCGGCCAGCCGCTGCGGCTGCACGTCCATGCCCAGGCGCACCGTGGCCTGGTTGTAACTCTGCGCCAGTGCATCGACCACGCGCACCGTGCCGTGGCTGCGGCCGTCGGAATTGCCGGGCTTCCAGTCGCGGCCGCGGCCCAGGCTGACCGTCACCGGTGCATCGCTGACCGTGCTGGCCAGCGACCACTTGTCCGGCTGCGCCAGCGCCAGCAGGTAGACGAAGGGCTTGAGCAGCGAGCCGACCGGACGCCTGGCATCGACCGCGCGATTGAAGCCCTGCTCGGTCACGTTGCGGCTGCCGACCACGGCAAGCACGTCGCCGTTGTGCACATCGGTCATCACCAGCCCGGCCTGCAATGGTGGCCGCCCCTTGCTGCCGATCGCCTTCAGCGTGCGCGTCACCGCGCCTTCGGCATAGCCCTGCGCCGATGGCGACATGCCGCTCATCACGCTCAGGCCGGCACCGGAAATCGAATTGGCCGGGTAGTCGCGCGCCAGTTGCTTGCGCACCAGGTCCACATACGCCGGGAAGCGATTGGCAGCGACATTACCGGCGTTTTCGGTCACGCCCAGCGGTGCCTTGAGCGCGCGCTGGTACTCCCGATCGTCGATCAACTCGCTCTCGCGCATCTTCTCCAGCACGAAGTTGCGGCGCTCGATGGCGCGTTCCGGATTGCGCCGCGGGTTGTACCAGGACGGCCCCTTGACCAACCCGATCATCAGCGCGATCTGTTCGGTCGACAGGTCCTGCAACTCCCGGCCGAACCAGAACTCCGACGCCGCCGAGACGCCGCGGATCGCCTGCGCGCCGCGCTGGCCGAGATCGACCTGGTTGAAATAGGCTTCGAGGATGGTGCGCTTGTCGTAGCGCGCCTCCAGCAGCAGGGCGAACAGGATTTCCTTGAACTTGCGGGTGTAGGTCTGTTCCTTGCCGATCCCGAGCAGGCCGCTGCGCGCCAGTTGCTGGGTCAGGGTGCTCGCGCCCTGGCGAGTATCGCCGCCGGACTTCACGTTGACGAATACCGCGCGCAGCATGCCGCCGAGGTCCACGCCCATGTGGTGGTTGAAGTCCTTGTCCTCCACCGCCTGCAGGCCGGTGACCAGCAGTTCCGGCACTTCTTCGATGCGCACCAGCCGGCGTTCTTCCTGCTGCTGGCCGTACAGGGTGGCGATCCGCGCCGGGTCGAGCCGCGTGCTGCGCAGCGTCTTGCGGCTGCCGACATCGCGGATCGACACCACTTCACCGCCGGACAGGGTCACCTCCAGCTGGGTCGGGGCGATGCGCCCATCGACGTCGTCGAAGCCGCGGCTGGCAATTCGCCAACGCCCGCCGTTGCGCGCATAGGTGCCGGCGCGCTTGCCGTCGCCGCCATGGTAGGAGGCGGCATCCAGCTCGGTCTTCAGGGTCTGCGCATCCATCGCAAGGCCGGTGCGCAGGGTCAGCGGCCGCGCATACACCCGCGTCGGCACCTGCCAGCGCAACTTGCCGAAGCGCTCGCCGACCTGGTGGTTCAGGTACAGCATGTACGGGATCAGGAAGCCCAGCAGCAGCGCGGCGGCGGCCAGGCCCCAGGTCAGCAGGCGCGATCGCCAGTCGGTGCCAGCCTCGTCGCCATCCTGCGCGTCGTCGTCTTGCAGGTCGTCGTCTTCGTCTTCGATGCGCGGCATGGGCGGTCTGGCTGGCGGCGGTTTCGCAGGATGCGACAATGCCGGGAACGGATCAGGCGAGTCTAGCGCAGGGTTTGCGCGCTGCGCGGTAGGCCGTTGCCCCCTTCGTCAGCCAGAATTCAACCGCCGGAGTTCCACCGCATGTCCATCCTCGCCGAGGCGCGTTTCTGGATCGCGCGCGCAGCGGGCCTGGGGCGGCGCGGCTGGGCCAGCCTGCGCACGCGCGGACTGGCGGCCAGCTGGCAGCGGTTGAAGTTGCAGTTCCGGCGCAGCGTGGTGCCGACGCAGCCGCTGTATGCGCCGGAAGCCGCGCCGTTCGCGGCGTTCGCGTTGCCGACCTCGGATGCACCGCGGGCCAGCCTGGTGATTCCGGTACATGGTCATTTCGCGCATACCCTGGCCTGCCTGCGCACGCTGGCGGCGCATCCGCCGCGAACCGCGTTCGAAGTCATCGTGGTCGACGATGCCTCGCCGGACGACAGCCTGGCGAAGCTGTCGGAAATCGACGGCATCCGCATCGTCGCGCGGGAATCCAACGGCGGCTTCATCAGCGCCTGCAACGACGGTGCGACGCTGGCGCGCGGCGAGTTCCTGGTGTTCCTCAACAACGACACCGTGCCGCAACCCGGCTGGCTGGAGGCGCTGCTGGACTCGTTCGAGCAACACGCGCACGTCGGGTTGGTCGGGGCACGACTGGTGTATCCCGACGGCCACCTGCAGGAAGCCGGTGGCGTGGTGTTCGCCGACGGTTCCGGCTGGAACTACGGCCGCAATGAACCCCCGGACGATTGCCGGTTCGCCTATGTGCGCGACGCCGATTACGTGAGCGGCGCGGCGATCGCGATCCCGCGCGCGCTGTTCGAGACGCTCGGCGGTTTCGATGCGCGCTATGCGCCGGCTTATTACGAAGACACCGACCTCGCCTTCGCGGTGCGCGCCGCCGGTTTGCGCGTCCTGTATCAACCGGCCGCAGTGGTCGTGCATGACGAAGGCACCAGCGCCGGCACCGACCTCGGCCAGGGCCCGAAGGCCGCGCAGGTGCGCAACCAGTCGGTGTTCGCGCACAAGTGGCGGGACGCACTGCGCGCGCAACTGCCCGCGGGCACCATCCCGACACCGGCGCTGCTGCATCGCGACCGGCCGCAAGTCCTGATCGTCGATGCGCTCACTCCGCAGCCGGATCGCGATTCCGGCTCACTGCGGCTGGTGAACCTGATGCGCCTGCTGATCGCCGAAGGCGCGCACGTGGTGTTCCTGCCCGCCAACCGCAGCGCCGATGGCGCGTACACCGCAACGCTGCAACAGCTTGGCGTGGAGTGCTGGCATGCACCGCACATGGCGGGAATTCCGGCCTGGTTGCGCGAACACGGCCCGCGCTTCGATGCGGTGATGGTCAGCCGACATTACGTCGCCGCCGAATTCCTGCCGCTGCTGAGCAGGCACGCACCACGCGCGAAGCTGTTGTTCGACACCGTCGACCTGCACTACCTGCGCGAACGCCGCGCCGCAGCATTGTCGGGCGATGCCGTCGCATTGCGCGCCGCCCTGCGCACGCGCACGCGCGAACTCGGCCTGATCGCGAACGCCGACGCAACGCTGGTCGTGAGCGAGGCGGAACGCGAGTTGCTGGCACAGGACGCGCCGCAAGCGACGGTGCGCGTGCTGTCCAACCTGCACGAGCTTGGCGCGGATGGCCCGACATGGGCGCAGCGCAGGGACCTGCTGTTCGTCGGCGGCTTCCGCCATCCGCCGAATGTGGACGCGGTGCTGTGGTTCGCGCACGACGTGTTCCCGCACATCCGCGCCGCATTGCCCGACGTGCAGCTGCATTGCATCGGCGGCGACGTGCCGGCCGAGGTACAGGCGCTATCGCGGATCGACGGCATCCGCATCCACGGCCATGTGCCGAACCTGCAGCCCTGGCTGGATGGCTGCCGGATTTCCGTCGCGCCGCTGCGCTACGGTGCCGGGGTCAAGGGCAAGGTCAACCAGGCGATGGCGCATGGACTGCCGGTGGTCGCCACCTCGCCGGCGGTGGAAGGCATGCACCTGGTCGATGGCGATGACGTGCTTGTCGCGGACGATGCCGGCGCATTCGCCGATGCGGTGCTGCGCCTGCATGGCGATGAGGCCTTGTGGCAACGCATCGCCTCGAACGGGCGCGACAACGTTGCCCGGCATTTCTCGCTGGATGCGGCGCGCGAGACGGTGCGCGAACTGTTCCTGTGCTGAACGATCGCCGTCATTCCGGCGAAAGCCGGAATCCGATTTCTGGTTTGGCCGTTGCATCGGGAAGGCCGGATTCCGGCTTTCGCCGGAATGACGGCAACTATCCCCGCCGCGCCGACTCCACGCCCGGCAACGCCTCCATCCGCCCGAGCAACAGGCCCAACTGGCCGTAATCGGCAACGCGCACGCGCACGCCAATGCGCACCCGGCCATTGCCCTCGCGCGACGACTCGGCCTGCAGGCCAAGCACGTGCACGCCTTGCTGCGCGACCAGGGTGGTGATGTCCTTCAGCAGCCACTTGCGATCCACCGCATCGACCCGGATCGCGACCTCGTGGCCGCCGCCACGCGCGCCCCATTCCACCGGCAGCACCCGCGCCGGCTGCTTCGCCGCCAGGCGCAGGAAGGAGGCGCAATCGGGGCGATGCACGCTGACCCCGCGTGCGCGCGTCAGGTAGCCGACGATGGCTTCGCCCGGCAACGGTTGGCAGCAGCGCGCGACCTGCGCCAGCAGGTTGTCCACGCCCTGCACGGTGACCGTGCCGGGCGAGGACGCAGCAGGCTTCGATGGCGCGGCCAGCACGGGCGGCGCGGGTTCTTCCGCGGGCTTTTCCAGATCGAGCAGGGCACGCCCGACCTGGTTGGGGCCGACATCGCCCAGCGCGACCAGCACCAGCAAGTCATCGACGCTGTCGACGTTGAACTTGCCGAGCACCGGCAGCAGGTCGGCGTGCAACAGGCCCAATCGGCGCAGATCCTTGTCCAGCAGTTCGCGCCCGGCCTGCAGGTTGCGCGTGCGGTCGAGTTTGTTGAACCAGCTGCGCACCTTCTCGCGCGAGCGGTTGCTGGCGAGGAAGCCGCTGCTCGCCTGCAGCCAGTCGCGGCGCGGCTCGGCGGTCTTGCCGGTGAGGATTTCCACGCGCTCGCCGCTGCGCAACTGGTGATTGAGCTGGACGATGCGCCCGTCCACCTTCGCGCCACGGCAACGGTGCCCGACCATCGTGTGCACCTGGTAGGCGAAGTCGAGCACGGTCGCGCCCTGCTGCAGGTCGACCACTTCGCCCTTCGGGGTCAGCGCGTACACGCGGTCCTCGACCAGCTCGCCTTCCATCGCCCCGAGCGGCGAGGCCTCGCCGTCCTTCGCGGCTTCCGCGGCCTGTTCCAGCAACTTGCGCATCCACGCGATGCGCTTGTCCATCGCCGCGCCGCCGGCCGCGCCGCCTTCCTTGTAGCGCCAATGCGCGGCCACGCCCAGTTCGGCCTGCGCGTGCATCTCGCGGGTGCGGATCTGCACTTCCAGGGTCTTGCCGTCCGGACCGACCACCGCGGTGTGCAGCGAGCGATAGCCGTTGCTCTTCGGGCGCGCGATGTAGTCGTCGAACTCGCTCGGGATCGGCAGCCACAGCGCATGCACCAGGCCGAGCACGGCGTAGCAGTCGGCGACATCATCGACGAGTACTCTCAGAGCTCTCAGGTCGTACAACTCGCCGATCGGCGCATCCTTCTTCCGCATCTTCTTGCAGATGCTGAAGATGTGCTTCGGCCGCCCGGCGATGTCGGCGTCGTCGATCCCGTGCGCAGCCAGCGCTTCGCGCAACTGCGCCTTCGCGGCTTCGATCCAGCGCTCGCGACCGCTGCGGTTGTCGTCCAGCAGGCGCGCGATGCGCAGATAGGTCTCGGTTTCCAGCGACCGGAACGCGAGGTCTTCCAGCTCCCACTTCAGTTGCCAGATGCCGAGCCGGTTGGCCAGCGGCGCGTGGATGTCGCGGGTGAGTTGCGCCAATGCGCGCTGCTCGTCGGGCGGCAGGCGCCAGGCCGCACGCATCCGCGACAGCTGCCGTGCCAGCACGATCGTCACCACCCGCAGGTCGCGCACCAATGCCAGCAGCAGCCGGCGCATGCCCTCCGGATTGCGGCCGCCGCCGTGGCTGCGATGCAGGGCCCAGACCCGGCTCGCCGCACGCTGGCCCTCCAGCAAGGCCTGCAGGCGCTCCGGGATCTCGATCTTCGCCGCCGATGCGTGCTGATCGACATCGACCAGCGCATCCAGCAGGGTCGCCGCCATCACGTCGGCATCGGCGTTCAACGACACGAGGATGCGCAGGGTGTCGGCCAGCACGTCGGCGGTGTCGCGCATCGGCGCGCCCGCCTCGGCCTGCGCACGCCACAACGCCGCCAGCGGCTCCGGCAAGGCACCGGCCGGCAAGCGCGGGATGGCATCGGCGTAAGTCGTGGCGGCGGAAGCGGCGAGCGCGGACATGCTTCTACAGTAGCGATGTGGCCCGGATGCAGCCAGTCACTTTCCGGAATGCAGGCGTTCCAGCCGTGCTGCCAATCGCTTCGGCGAGACCCCGCCCTTCACCCCGAGTTCCTGCGCAAACAGTTGCACCCGCAGTTCCTGCAGCTCCCAGCGCAAGGCCTGCGCCTCCACATCACCCGGCACCGCATCCGCCAGTGCATCGGCGAACGGCTTCAACTCCAGCATCCGCGCCTGGTCCTTGGTGGGGTCGCGCTGCGCACGCTCGGCGCGCAGCGAGAGCGCCTTCAGCCAGCGCGGATACTCGGCCAGCGCCTCTGCGGGCACCTCGCGCAGGAAGCCGGGATGGGCGAGCGCATCCAGCTGTGCGCGCATGTCGTCGAGATTGGCGCGTGCCCAGCCCATCAGCTTCGATTCCAGCTTCGCGCGCACCTCGGCCACCAGCGCCAGGATCGCATCGGCCTGCTGCAGGCGGCGCATCGCCTCACCGAACAGCGCCTTGCCGATCGCCTCACGGCGCTGCGCGAACGCATCGGCATCGCGAACCTGAAGCAGATCGTGCTCGGCCAGCGCAGCGAACGCACCATCGACCAGATCGGCACGCAGGCGGTCGGCATCCTTCAAACCATCGCGGCGCGGATCCATCGACTCGATGGCGGCGTACAGCAGCGAGAGCTTCGGCTGCACCGGCAGCTGCTTGCGCGCCTGCTTCAGCTTGTCGGCCAGCGCGATGGCGAGCAGCCGGCGTACGCCCTGCGGATGCAGGCGCTCGGCGACCTCGCGCTGCGCGTGCACAGCCAGCGAGACGCTCGCGTCATCGTCCTGCAGGGCCGGATAGGCGGGCACGCCACCGGCACCGGGCACGCTGATCGGCACCGGCTGCAGCGGGAAATCGGTCAGCCCCGCCTGCGCCATGCCCTGTGCCGCATGGCGTGCGAACGCATCGGCGGCACGCAGGCCGAAACGCGCGCGCAGGTCGGACAGGTCGCGCGATTCGGCGAGCACGGTTTTCCCGTTTGCATCGAACAGGCGCAAGTTCGCGCGCAGATGCGCTTCGATGCTGGCCGAATCGAAATCCAGCGCACTGACTTCGACTCCGGACAGCCGCTTGAGGAAGCGCGCCAAAGCACCTTCGATGGCATCCGCCTCCGGCTGCGCGTGTGCTTCGGCGAAGGCACGGCCGAAGTCCGGTGCCGGCACGAAATTGCGCCGCAGCGCCTTCGGCAGCGACTTGATCAGCGCGGTGGCCTTGTCCGCCACGAAGCCGGGTGCCAGCCACGACAGTCGCGCATCATCGAGCGCATTGAGCAGGTGCAGCGGCACCGCCACGGTCATGCCATCGTCGACCGCGCCGGGATCGAAGCGGTACTGCACGGCCAGGCGCGCGCTGCCCAGCACGAGATACGCCGGATACAGCGCCGCATCGGTCTGATCGGCGACCAGCAAATCATCGCGCGACCATTCCAGCAGGTCTTTCTGCGCCTTCGGCAGTTTCGCGACCCACGCATCCAGCGCCTGCACATTGTGGATGTGTGCGGGCATGCGATCCAGATACCAGCGCGCCTGCCAGTCCTCGTCCACCACCAGTCCGACCCGGCGCAGCTTGGCCTCCTCTTCCTTCGCCTGTTCCAGCGTGCGCAGGTTGCGTTGCAGGAACGGGCTGCGGGTTTTGATCTCGCCGGTGAGCAGCGCTTCGCGCACGAAGATCACGCGCGACTCCTCGGGAAACAGCGCGCCGTAGTGGATCGGCTTCTTCGGTGCCAGCACCAAGCCGAACAGGCTGATCTGCTCGCTGCCGAGCACGCGACCCTGCGCCTGCGACCAATGCGGATCGAAATGCCGGCGTGCCAGCAGATGCGGCAGTTCGGCGATGGCCCAATCGGGCTCGATCGCGGCATTGGTCAGCGCCCAGACTTTCTCGGTATCCAGCAAGTTGGCCGACAGCACCCACGGCGGCGGCTTGCTGGCCAGCCTGGAGCCGGGGAACAGGCTGAATTTGCGCCCGCGCGGGCCGTCGAACTGGCCCTTCTCGTTGCGATGGCCGATCTGGGTGGGCAGTCCCGCGATCAGCGCGCGATGCAGTGCCGCCGAAATGGTGTCAGGGACAATTTCCGACAGAATTGTCCCTGACACCATTTCGTCCAACGCCTCGCACTGCAACTTCAACTGCCGATGCAGCTCCCACCATTCGCGCAGGCGCAGGAAGCCGAGGAAATTGCGATCCGCCCATTTGCGCAACTGCGACTGGGTCATGTCCTCGTGCGCGGTGCGATAGGCGTTCCACAGCTTGAGGATGCCGACGAATTCCGACTTGCCATCCGCGAACTGCGCATGCGCGGCATCGGCGGCGGCGCGCGCGTCGGACGGGCGTTCGCGCGGGTCCTGGATGCCGAGAAAACTGGCGATCACCAGCATTTCGCGCAGCACGCCGTGCGCGTTCGCGGCCACCAGCATGCGCGCGAGTTTCACGTCGACCGGCAGCTTCGCCATCGTGCGACCGATGGCGGTCAGCTTGCGGTTCGCATCGACCGCGCCGAGTTCGTTCAACTGCTGCCAGCCATCGGCAACCGCACGCGAGTCGGGCGGCTCCAGGAACGGGAACTGTTCGATATCGCCCAGGCCCAGCGACAACATGCGCAGGATCACCCCGGCCAGCGCGGCGCGGCGGATTTCCGGATCGGTGAATTCCGCGCGTGATCGGAAATCGGCTTCGGAATACAGGCGGATGCACACGCCCGGCGCGATCCGCCCGCAACGGCCGGCGCGTTGGTTGGCGCTGGCCTGCGAAATGGCTTCGATATGCAGGCGGTCGAGCTTCTGCCGCGGGCTGTAACGCTTGACCCGCGCCACCCCGGGATCGATCACGTAATGGATGCGCGGCACCGTCAGCGAGGTTTCGGCAACATTGGTGGCCAGCACGATCCTGCGCTGCGAACCGGGCTGGAACACGCGGTCCTGATCCTTCGCCGACAGTCGCGCGTACAACGGCAGCACCTCGGTGTGGCGGTACTTGCGCTGTTCCAGCGCGCGATGGGCGTCGCGGATCTCGCGCTCGCCGGGAAGGAAGATCAGCGTGTCGCCGATGGATTTCTCGCGCTGGATTTCATCGCAGGCAGCGACGATGCCTGAAATGGTGTCAGGGACATTTTCCTTGCCTGCATGGCTGGTCGTCCCGGAAATTGTCCCTGACACCATTTCCTCGCCCAACGGGCGATAGCGGGTCTCGACCGGATAGCCACGGCCTTCGACGCTCACGACTGGCGCATCGTCGAAGTGTTTCGAGAAGCGTTCGGTGTCGATGGTGGCCGAGGTCACGATCAGTTTCAGATCGGGCCGTTTCGGCAGCAGTTGCTTGAGGTAGCCGAGCAGGAAGTCGATGTTGAGGCTGCGCTCGTGCGCCTCGTCGATGATGAGCGTGTCGTATCTCGACAGCCAGCGGTCGTGCTGGATTTCCGCCAGCAGGATGCCGTCGGTCATGAACTTGATCGCGGTCTGCTCGCTGACCGCATCGTTGAAGCGGACCTGGAAGCCCACCACGCCACCCAGCGGCACCTGCAATTCTTCCGCCACCCGTCGCGCCACCGAACGCGCCGCCAGCCGCCGCGGCTGGGTGCAGCCGATCACCCCGGCCGCGCCGCGTCCGGCCAGCAGGCACAGCTTGGGCAACTGGGTGGTCTTGCCGCTGCCAGTCTCGCCGGCGATCACCACCACCTGGTGCTTGCGGATCAGCGCGACGATCTCATCGGCATGCGTTGCGATCGGCAGGCTCGCTTCCACCTGCGCCTTGGGAAGTTGCGCCGTGCGGCGCTCGCATTCGGCGAGAGAGGCCTGCAGCTTCGATGCGAACGCATCTCGCAGCGCGGCATCACCCGGCTTCGCCTTCCACTTCGACCACAGGCCCAGCAGGCGGCCACGGTCGCGGGTCTGCGCGCCGTCGATGGCATGGCGGCCCTGGCGTGCGTTGGATTGGTCGTCGCTTGCGATAGGTTTCATGAATCGGCGCATCAGGCAATTTCATTCCACGGCAACGTGGTTTGCGTCTATTGTCGCCGCAACACCCCAACCGGAGATCGCCATGGCCAAGAAGAAGTCCTCGACCAAAGTCGCCAGCACGCCTGCCGCGCAGGCGCAGGGCGCGCCCGCCATCGACATCGGGATCGATGCCGCCGAGCGCCGCAAGATCGCCGACGGCCTGGCGCGGTTCCTTGCGGACGCCTATACCCTGTACCTGAAGACCCACAATTTCCACTGGAACATCACCGGGCCGATGTTCAACAGCCTGCACGTGATGTTCGAAGGCCAGTACACCGAACAGTGGACTGCGCTGGACGAGATCGCCGAGCGCATCCGTGCACTGGGCTACAACGCGCCGGGTTCTTATGCGGAATTCGGCAAGCTCAGCTCGATTCCGGAGGAACCGGGGCTGACCGATGCGGCCGATTGGCGCGAGATGGTGCGCCAGTTGGTGGTCGGCAACGAAGCCGTCTGCCGCACCGCGCGCGCGGTACTGGACATCGCCGATGATGCAGACGACGCCCCCACCGAGGACCTGCTGACCCAGCGCCTGAACATCCACGAAAAGAACGCGTGGATGCTGAGGTCGCTGCTGCAGTGACTGTGCTCCCTCCCCTGCTTGCAGGGGAGGGCTGGGGTGGGGTTGCTTCTGGTCGGATTGCACAACGCCGCGCAACCCCCTCCCGACCTCCCCCTGCTTGCAGGGGGAGGAGGAAGCACTTGCTACCCTTGCGCAATGCCGTCCCCCGCCCTAGAACAACTCCGCCACGTCTTCGGACACGACCGTTTCCGTGGTGAACAGGGCGAGATCGTCACGCAGGTCACCACCGGTGGCGACGCGCTGGTGCTGATGCCGACCGGCGGCGGCAAGTCGCTGTGCTACCAGTTGCCGGCGCTGCTGCGTGACGGCACCGGCATCGTGGTGTCGCCGCTGATCGCGCTGATGCAGGACCAGGTCGAGGCGCTGCGCCAGCTCGGCGTGCGCGCGGCCTTCCTCAATTCCAGCCTCGATGCCGGCACTGCGGCACAGGTCGAACGCGAATTGCTGGATGGCGAACTCGACCTGCTCTACGTCGCCCCGGAACGCCTGCTGACGCCGCGCTTCCTGTCGCTGCTGGAACGCAGCCATATCGCCCTGTTCGCCATCGACGAAGCGCATTGCGTCTCGCAATGGGGCCACGATTTCCGCCCGGAATACCGCCAGCTCACCCTGTTGCACGAACGCTGGCCGCAGGTGCCGAGGATCGCGCTGACCGCCACCGCGGATGCGCCGACCCGGCGCGAGATCGTCGAACGGCTGGCGCTGGAGGATGCGCGCCAGTTCGTGAGTTCCTTCGACCGCCCCAATATCCGCTACAGCGTGGTGGCCAAGGACGACAGCCGTCGCCAGCTGCTCGATTTCCTCGACCAGCATCGCGGCGACAGCGGCATCGTCTATTGCCTGTCGCGACGCAAGGTCGATGCCACTGCCGCCATGCTGGCCGAACGCGGCTTGCGCGCGCTGCCCTACCACGCCGGGCTCGATGCCGCGACCCGCGCCGAACATCAGCGCCAGTTCTTGAACAGTGATGGCCTGCGCGAGGACGGCATCGTGATGGTGGCGACCATCGCCTTCGGCATGGGCATCGACAAGCCCGACGTGCGCTTCGTCGCCCATCTCGACCTGCCGAAGTCGCTGGAAGGCTATTACCAGGAAACCGGCCGCGCCGGCCGTGACGGCGAGCCTTCCGACGCGTGGCTGGCCTACGGCCTGGGCGATGCGGTGCAATTGCGGCGGATGATCGGTGAAGGCGAGGCCAGCGACGAGCGCAAGCGGCTGGAGCACGGCAAGCTCGACGCGCTGATCGGCTTTTGCGAATCCACCGGGTGTCGTCGACAGACATTGCTGGCCTATTTCGGCGAAGCGCATCCGGGAGCCTGCGGCAACTGCGACAACTGCCTGCAGCCGCCGCAGACCTGGGACGCCACCGAGGCCGCGCGCAAGGCGCTGTCCTGCGTGTACCGCACCGGCCAGCGTTTTGGTGCCGCGCATGTGATCGACGTACTGCGCGGCGCAGATACCGCCAAGGTGCGCCAATTCGGCCACGACGCCGTGAGCACCTACGGCATCGGCGGCGATCTCGACGCGAAACAGTGGCGCAGCGTGTTCAGGCAACTGGTGGCCACCGGCCTGCTGGATGCCGACATCGAAGGCCATGGTGCCCTGCGCCTGACCGCGGCGGCCACGCCCTTGCTGCGCGGCGAACAAACGCTGCAATTGCGTGCCGAGCCGCCCGCGCGCGAACGCAAGCGTCAACGCGCGAATGAGCGCAAGCACGGCGCCACGCCGATGACCGAATTGCCCGCAGAGGCTGCCGTACGCTTCAGTGCGTTGCGGCTATGGCGCGCCGGCATCGCCCGCGAGCAGAACGTGCCGGCCTACGTGATCTTCCACGATGCCACCTTGCGCAGCATCGCGCTGGAGCAGCCGCGCGATCTCGACGCGCTGGCCGCAATCGCCGGCGTCGGTGCGGGCAAGCTGGAACGCTACGGGCGCGAGGTGATTGCCGCGCTCGATGCCAGCGATTGAACCAGCCATCTTGCCTCACGACGGAGGCAAGACAGCCACATGACAAACGTCACGCGGGTCAGCGCACGCCTGTCGGCTCTTCCAGGAAGGTGTACGACCGTTGCCCGTCGTCCAGCACCAGCGCGCGCGCGCCTTCGATCGTGGACACCGTGAACCGGAACCCCGCCGAGCCGGGCGAGATCGACTCAAGCACGGTCGCTTCGCCGGACGTGACCGACGCGACCTGCGTGCGCCAGCCGCCGGCGTCGAACCAGGTCTTCGACCCTTCACTGACGAGACGAATCGTGCCCAGTACGTGATGCGTGTAGACCGGCGCCAGCGCCCGCAGGGTCTCCGCAGCAAGCGGCAGGGTCAACGTGGCGCGATGCTCCTTGCGTTCGGCGTCGATACGCGGCGGCATCGCCGCGAGCGCGGCCTCCGCCACGGGTTCGAGATCGAACAACAGCTCGCGGAAGCGATCGACGAGCACGTTGCGCAACTCGACACCCGCATCGGCATTCGTCAGCAGCACGTAGCCGGCATTGTTTTCAGGCAACCATGTCATCTCTGCCTGGTAGCCCGACATGCTGCCACCGTGCGTTACCTGCAGGATGCCGAGCCTGCGATCGGTCTTCAGGCCCATGCCGTACCATTGCTCCACCCCGCCGCGCGCCACCTGCCCCTTCAGGCGCTCCTGCAGCGCCGCGGTGCCGATGTAGCGGTGACCATCGGCGTGCAGCCCGCTGGCAAGTTCCATCTGCAGGTATCGCGTCAGGTCGTCGACATTGCTCCACGCACCGCCATCGGGGCGCATCACGATGGACATCCGGTTGATGCCCATGTCCGCAACCACGGTATCGCCATCGATGGTGGTCGCATGTGGCGAAGCGAAATTGCCTTGCATTGCCGCATCGAAATCGAAGGTTGTTGCGGTCATGCCGAGTGGATCGAACACCAGTTCCTGCATCGCGCGGTCGTAGGCCTGGTCCAGCGGCAGCCCGGGA
>Ga0073904_10001075_pt1 | contig 20243 bp, 17 predicted proteins | sample KloWWTrecipitate_FD_66668 | JGI IMG/M metagenome (GOLD analysis project Ga0073904, IMG submission 66668) | Active sludge microbial communities from Klosterneuburg, Austria, studying microevolution and ecology of nitrifiers - Klosterneuburg... | ecosystem: Engineered > WWTP > Aerobic digester >... | reverse complement strand
CTCGCGGAACGAGGCGAAGAACGGCTCCATGTCGACGACCAGGTCCTTGATCACCGGCAGGCCCTTGATGGGCTCGATGGTGATCGGCTTGCGCGGGTCGAGGTCCTTGAGGAGGGTCTTGCAGGCCAGTCGGTTGCGGCCGTTGATCCGCATCGCGTCAGAGCCGCAGATCCCGTGCGCGCACGAGCGGCGGAACGTCAGGGTGCCGTCGAGCTCCCACTTGACCGTGTGCATCGCGTCGAGCACGCGGTCCGTGCCGTGCGCGGTGACGGTGAACTCCTCCCAGTACGGCTCGGGGGAGGCGGCCTCCGGGTCGAACCGGCGGATCCGGAGCGTGACGTCGAAGCTCGGCACCGCACCGATCTTCGCGGCGGGGCTGGCTGCGGCAGTGTCGACGGCGGTCATCAGTACTTGCGCTCCATCGGCTGGTAGCGGGTCACGGTCACCGGCTTGTGGTCCAGGCGGACCCGGGGCGCACCCGGCGCAGCGGGACCCGCGGGTCGGAGGTAGGCCATGGTGTGCTGCATGAACCGCTCGTCGTCGCGCGTGGGGAAGTCCTCGCGGAAGTGCCCGCCCCGCGACTCCTGGCGCGCCAGCGCGCCGACGACGACGACCTCGGCGAGGTCGAGCAGGAAGCCCAGCTCGAGCGCCTCGAGCAGGTCGGTGTTGAACCGCGAGCCCTTGTCCTGCACGCTCACCGTCCGGTAGCGCTCCTGGAGCACGGCGATGTCGGCCAGCGCCCGTTCGAGCGACTCGGCCGTGCGGAACACCTGGGCGTTCGCGTCCATCGTCTCCTGCAGCGCCTTGCGGACGTCGGACACGCGCTCGCCGGTCACGGCGCCGCGCATCCGCTCCAGCTCGCCGACGACGGCGCCCGCCGGGTCGGCCGGCAGGTCGATCCAGTCCGCCGTCGCGGCGTAGGCGGCGGCCGCCAGCCCCGCCCGCCGGCCGAAGACGTTGATGTCGAGCAGCGAGTTGGTGCCCAGCCGGTTGGACCCGTGCACGGACACGCAGGCGCACTCCCCGGCGGCGAACAGCCCGCCGACGACGTCGGTGTTGGTGCGCAGCACCTCGGCGTCGATGGTCGTGGGGATGCCGCCCATGAGGTAGTGCGCGGTCGGGTAGACCGGCACCGGCTCGGTGAACGGCTCGATGCCCAGGTAGGTGCGCGCGAACTCGGTGATGTCCGGCAGCTTGGCCTCGATGTGCGCCGGTTCGAGGTGCGTGAGGTCGAGCAGGACGTAGTCCTTGTTCGGCCCGGCACCGCGGCCCTCGCGGACCTCGTTGGCCATGGCCCGGGCGACGATGTCGCGCGGTGCCAGGTCCTTGATGGTGGGGGCGTAGCGCTCCATGAACCGCTCGCCGTCGCCGTTGCGCAGGATGGCTCCCTCGCCGCGCGCGGCCTCGGAGAGCAGGATGCCCAGGCCGGCAAGGCCCGTCGGGTGGAACTGGAAGAACTCCATGTCCTCGAGCGGGATGCCGCGCCGCAGGGTCAGGGCCATCCCGTCACCCGTCAGGGTGTGCGCGTTGGACGTCGTCTTGTAGATCTTGCCCGCGCCCCCGGTGGCGAACACGACGGACTTGGCGCGGAACACGTGGATCTCGCCGGTCGCCAGCTCGTAGGCCACCACGCCGCTGACGCGCACGGGCTCGCCGGGCGCCGGGTCGGTCATGAGGTCGGTGTCGAGCAGCACGTCGAGGACGTAGAACTCGTTGAAGAAGGCGACGTCCTGCTTGACGCACTGCTGGTAGAGGGTCTGCAGGATCATGTGGCCGGTGCGGTCGGCCGCGTAGCAGGCCCGGCGCACGGCGGCCTCGCCGTGGTTGCGGGTGTGCCCGCCGAAGCGTCGCTGGTCGATCCTGCCCTCGGGCGTCCGGTTGAACGGCAGGCCCATCCGCTCGAGGTCGAGCACCGCGTCGATGGCCTCCTTGGCCATCACCTCGGCGGCGTCCTGGTCGACGAGGTAGTCACCGCCCTTGACGGTGTCGAACGTGTGCCACTCCCAGTTGTCCTCCTCGACGTTGGCCAGCGCGGCGCACATGCCGCCCTGGGCCGCGCCGGTGTGGGACCGCGTCGGGTACAGCTTGGTCAGCACGGCCGTGCGGGCGCGGCTGGAGGACTCCAGCGCGGCCCGCATCCCCGCGCCGCCGGCGCCGACGATGACGACGTCGTACTGGTGGGTCTGCATGCTCTCGGTCCTTCGTCGTGCGTCAGTGGCTGCGGGCGTCGGGCGGCGGCCGGGCTCAGGCGGTGCAGAAGTCGGGCAGGAGATCGGCGGGGCCGACCGTCGGGCACGGGTCGAAGGTGAAGATGACCAGGGTGCCGAGCACGACGACAACCGTGAACGCCAGGTAGAGGGCGCCCTTGAGCACCAGGCGCGTCCGCGCCTTCTCGGCGTAGTCGTTGATGATCGTCTTGATCCCGTTGGTGCCGTGGATCATCGCGAGCCAGAGCATGAGCAGGTCCCAGACCTGCCACACCGGCGAGGCCCACTTGCCCGCGACGAAGCCGAAGTCGATCGCGGTGATCCCGTCGCCCACCATGAGGTTGACGAACAGGTGGGTGAAGATCAGCACGAGGAGCAGCGCACCGGACGCACGCATGAACAGCCAGCTGTACATCTCCACGTTGGTCCGCGTGGTGCGGCGGCCGGACAGCGGGCTGCGCGGTGCCGGGATGGTGGCTGCGCTCGTGGTGGCGGTCATCAGTTCCCCCCGAAGACGTGCATGAGGTGCCGCGGCAGGAAGCCAGCCATCGTCACGACGAACAGGCCCATGACCACCCAGAACATGACGCGCTGGTGGCGCACGCCCTGGGACCAGAAGTCGACGAGCATGATCCGGACCCCGTTGAACGCGTGGAAGACGATCGCGGCCACCAGACCGGCCTCGCCGAGCCCCATGATCGGGTTCTTGTAGGTGCCGATGACGGCGTTGTACGCCTCGGGGGACAGCCGCACGAGCGAGGTGTCGAGCACGTGGACGAGCAGGAAGAAGAAGATGAGGAACCCCGTGACCCGGTGGGCGACCCAGGTCCACATCCCCTCGCGGCCGCGGTACAGCGTGCCTGCCGGTGCGTCGGGCACGGACGTCCTCCTGCGGTTCGGCGACGACGCCGGCTGGACCTTGTCGTCGGTGCGGGGCAGCGGCCCGGTGGGACCCTGGCCACTGTACGTCCGACTCTAGCCACTCCGGCCGACAGGTCCACGGGCGCCACGGGATCGTCACCCGTGGCCCCGTTCGTGGCCCCGGCCGTGGCCCCGCGGGCGTGGGACTGGCAGGATCGCGGCCATGGCCAGCACCGCACCCGTCCCCGGCTTCCGCGCCGTCGTCCCCGCCGGTGGCGCGGGTACCCGCCTGTGGCCGCTGTCGCGCGCCGGGGCGCCGAAGTTCCTGCTCGACCTCACCGGCGGCGGCCGGACCCTGCTCCAGGCGACCGTGGACCGGCTGCTGCCGCTGACCGGGCCCGACGGCGTCGTGGTGGTCACCGGGGCGCGCCACGAGGGCGCCGTGCGCGCCCAGCTGCCGGAGCTGGGTCCCGGTGCCGTGCTCGCCGAGCCCTCCCCGCGCGACTCGATGGCCGCGATCGGCCTGGCCGCCGCCGTCCTGGTGGAACGCGAGGGCGACGTCGTCATCGGCTCGTTCGCCGCCGACCACGTCATCGACTCCGGCCCTGGCTTCGCCGACGCCGTGCGACAGGGGGTCGTCGCTGCCCGCGACGGTCACGTCGTCACCATCGGGATCGCCGCCACCGGTCCGTCGACGGCGCTCGGCTACGTGCGGATGGGTCCGTCGCTCGGCCTGGCCGACGCCCCGGGTGCCCGCGCCGTGCTCGGCTTCACCGAGAAGCCGGACGAGGCGACGGCCGCTGCCTACCTGGCCACCGGTGAGTACCGGTGGAACGCCGGGATGTTCCTCGCCCGGGCCCAGGTGCTGCTCGACCACCTGGCCCGGCTCCAGCCGGAGCTGCACGCCGGGCTGCGCGAGATCGCGGCGGCCTGGGACACCGGGCGGCGCGCTCAGGTGCGCGACGCGGTCTGGCCGGGGCTGCTCAAGATCGCGGTCGACCACGCGATCGCCGAGCCGGTCGCGGCGACCGGCGGGCTCGCCGTCGTGCCGGGCGACTTCGGCTGGGACGACATCGGCGACTTCGCCGCCCTGCGCGACCTGCTGCCCGGCGGCGAGGTCCGCGTGCTCGGTGACGCCGCCGACGTGCTGGCGCTCGATGCGGCGGGGTCGCTCGTCGTGCCCGGCACCGGACGCACCGTGGTGGTCCTCGGGGTGCCGGACGCCGTCGTCGTCGACACGCCGGACGCGCTGCTCGTGACCACCCGCGCGCACGCCCAGCGGCTCAAGGCCGTGGTCGACGCGCTGCGCGACGCGGGGCGCACCGACCTGCTCTGAGCGGCACCGCGGACCGTCCGGCCGCCGACGCCCCGCTCGCGGATCGCCGTCCACCGGGGGCCGTGCGCCCGGAGGACCTAGGCTCGTGGTGTGCTGCAGCCCGACGCCTCCGTGACCCAGCGGATCACCGCGCTCGTGCAGGAGCGGGCAGCCGAGATGGTGGCCGTGCGCCGCGACCTGCACGCCCACCCCGAGCCGGGCCGCACCGAGCGTCGGTCAACCGACCTCGTCGCCGAACGGCTGCGCGCCGCCGGGCTGAACCCGCGCCTGCTGCCGGGCACCGGGCTGGTCTGCGACCTCGGACCGACGCCGGCGGCCTCCGGTCGGCGCCGCGTGATGCTGCGCGCCGACCTCGACGCGCTGCCGGTCGCCGACACGTGCGGGCACCCGTGGGCGTCGGTCAACGCGGGCTTCGCGCACGCGTGCGGGCACGACGTGCACACGGCGGTCGTGCTCGGGGCGGGCCTCGCGCTGGCACGGCTCGCCGCAGAGGGCCGGCTCGGCACGGGCGTCCGGCTGCTCTTCCAGGCCGCGGAGGAGGTGCAGCCCGGCGGCGCCCTCGACGCGATCGATGCCGGCGCGATGGAGGGGATCGCCCAGGTGTTCGCCGTGCACGCCGAGCCCAAGCTCGACGTCGGGCGGATCGGCTCGCGGATCGGCCCCATCACCTCGGCCTCCGACCCGGTCACCGTCACCCTCACGTCGACGGGCGGGCACACGTCGCGCCCGCACCTCACGGGGGACGTGGTGTTCGCGCTCGGGCAGGTCATCACCCAGGTCCCGGCCGTGCTCGGCCGCCGGATGGACCCGCGGGCGGGGGTCAACCTCACGTGGGGGCAGGTGCACGCCGGGACCGCGCACAACGCGATCCCGTCGGCAGGGCACGTGCGCGGCACGCTGCGCTGCCTCGACCCGCGCGCGTGGGACGAGGCGGCGGCGGTGCTGCGCGAGGCCGTCGAGCACGTCGTGGCGCCCTACCAGGTCGCGGTCGAGGTGCAGCACCAGCGCGGCGTGCCGCCGGTCGACAACGACGACGTTGCGACGCGCCTCATCGACGCCGCAGCGCGCGAGGTGCTCGGGCCGGACTCCGTGGTCCTCACCGAGCAGTCCCTGGGCGGCGAGGACTTCGCCTGGCTGCTCACGCGCGCCCCGGGCGCGATGGTGCGGCTGGGCACCAGGACCCCCGGCGGGCGCACCTACGACATCCATCAGGGTGACCTGGACGTCGACGAGCGCGCCATCGCGATCGGCTCGCGGCTGCTCGCCAGGGTGGCCGTCCTGGCCGGTGGGCACGCGCCGCACGTCGTCGGCGGCAACGTTCCAGTTGGGTAACGACACCTGCGTGGTACCGGTCGGTAACACGGGCGCAGCGTGGACCCCATTAGTGTTCGACCTACAGCAGCCGACCCGCTCGGGCTGCCCGCGGTGCGCAACGGTGCGCGTCGTGGGTCCGTGCGGGTGCGGCCCAGCGTCAGACAAACAGGAGTGACGACGTGAAGACAGTGATGCGAGCTGCGGTGCTGGCCACCGCGACGGCCCTGGTCCTGGCGGCCTGTGCGGCCGCCCCCGAGGAGGAGGCCGAGGAGACCTCGGCACCCGAGGAGACGACCGAGGAGACCGTCGAGTACACCGCGTGCATGGTGTCGGACGAGGGCGGCTTCGACGACGCCTCGTTCAACCAGTCCGGCTACGAGGGCCTGGAGCGCGCGGAGAGCGAGCTCGGCGTCACGATCAAGTCGGCCGAGTCCTCCGACCCCGGCCAGTACACGGCCAACGTCGACTCCATGGTCCAGGAGGGCTGCGACCTCATCATCGGCGTCGGGTTCGCCCTCGAGGACGCCATCCAGGCGGGTGCCGAGGCCAACCCCGACATCAACTTCGCCCTGATCGACTCCTCGTTCAGCGACGCCGACTTCGCGCCGGTCACCTACGACAACGCCAAGCCGATCCTCTTCAACACCCACGAGGCCGCGTTCCTCGCCGGCTACCTCGCCGCGGGCACCTCGGTGAGCAAGACGATCGCCACCTACGGCGGCATGCCCTTCCCGTCCGTCACGATCTTCATGGACGGCTTCTACGACGGCGCCATGAAGTGGGCCGAGGACAACGGCACCGCCGTCAACGTCCTGGGCTGGGACAAGGCCGCGCAGAACGGCTCGATGATCGGCAACTTCTCCGACACCGAGGCCGGCCGCACCACGACCGAGCAGTTCATCGCGTCGGGCGCCGACGTCATCCTGCCGGTCGCCGGCCCGGTCGGCGCCGGCTCGCTCAACGCGGCCTCGCAGGCCGAGGGCGTCTCGGTCATCTGGGTCGACTCGGACGGCTTCCTGCAGGCGGCGAACGCCGACTACACGAGCCTGCTGCTGACCTCCGTCATGAAGCTCATCGGCAACTCGGTGTTCGACACGATCGCCGCAGCGGTCGACGGCGGCTTCTCCTCCGAGCCGTACGTCGGCACCCTCGAGAACGGTGGCGTCGACCTGGCGCCGCTGCACGACTTCGAGGCGACCGTCCCGGCGGAGCTCCAGGCGACGATCGCGGACCTCAAGGCCCAGATCATCGCGGGCGACCTCGTGGTCGAGTCGCCGAGCCAGAACTGAGGCACGACCGGTGGCCCGGGGCGCACCCGCCCCGGGCCACCGGTCTGTCCGGCGCCGCTCGAACGGACGGCGCCGGACGATCTCGCTAGTGTCACCATCAGGACCCGAGGGGAAGGCAACGACGCCGTGAAGCTGGAGCTGCGAGGCATCACCAAGCGGTTCGGGCCGTTGGTCGCCAACGACTCGATCGATCTGACGTTCGAGCAGGGCGAGATCCACGCCCTGCTCGGCGAGAACGGTGCCGGCAAGTCGACCCTGATGAACGTCCTGTACGGCCTCTACGACCCGGACGACGGGGAGATCCTCGTCGACGACACCCCGGTGCGGTTCGCCGGCCCGGGCCAGGCGATGGCGGCCGGCATCGGGATGGTCCACCAGCACTTCATGCTCGTCCCCGTGTTCACGGTGGCCGAGAACGTGGTGCTCGGCCACGAGCCCGTCCAGGGCGTCGCCGGGCTCATCGACCTCGCCGAGGCCCGCCGTCGGGTCAAGGAGATCTCCGACCGCTTCGGCTTCGCTGTCGACCCCGACGAGCTGGTCGAGAACCTGCCGGTGGGCGTCCAGCAGCGCGTCGAGATCATCAAGGCCCTGAGCCGCGACGCCAAGGTGCTCATCCTCGACGAGCCCACCGCGGTGCTGACGCCGCAGGAGACCGACGAGCTCATCGGGATCATGCGCCAGCTCAAGGACGCCGGCACGTCGATCGTCTTCATCACCCACAAGCTGCGCGAGGTCCGCGCGGTCGCGGACCGGATCACCGTCATCCGTCGCGGCAAGGTCGTCGGGACGGCGAGCCCGCACGACAGCGAGGTCGAGCTCGCCTCCCTCATGGTGGGTCGGACGGTCGACCTCGGTGTCGACAAGGACGTCGCCACCCCGGGCGACGCGACGTTCCAGGTCTCGCACCTGACCGTCATCGACCCCGTCGGCACGCGCGTCGTCGACGACATCTCCTTCGACGTCCGCCGCGGGGAGATCGTCTCGATCGCCGGTGTGCAGGGCAACGGCCAGTCCGAGCTCGCCGAGACCATCCTCGGCCTGCGGCACGCGACGGCCGGCTCCATCACGCTCGACGGCGAGGAGCTGCTCGGCAAGACCGTCGACGCCGTGCTCCGCGCTGGCGTGGGCTTCGTCCCGGAGGACCGCAGCACCGACGGCCTCATCTCCTCGTTCTCCATCGCGGAGAACCTCATCCTCGACCTGCACGCCCAGCCGCCCTTCGCGTCGGCCGGCTCGCTGAGCCCCCGACGCGTGGCCGAGAACGCCGACCGCCAGGTGGTCGAGTTCGACGTCCGGATCACGTCGATCCAGGACCCCGTGAGCACGCTGTCCGGCGGCAACCAGCAGAAGGTGGTGCTGGCCCGCGAGATGTCGCGCCCGCTGCGCCTCCTCGTCGCCTCCCAGCCCACGCGCGGCCTCGACGTCGGCTCGATCGAGTTCGTGCACAAGCGGATCGTGGCGGAGCGGGACAACGGCACCCCGGTGATCATCGTGTCCACCGAGCTCGACGAGGTGCTGGCGCTCTCGGACCGGATCGCCGTGATGTATCGCGGTCGGATCGTCGGGCTGGTCCCGGCTGGCACCAGCCGCGAGGTGCTCGGCCTCATGATGGCCGGCGCGAGCCTCGAGGAGGCGCAGCAGGCGGCCTCGCCGCCGCCCGCGGAGCCCGCACCCCCCGTGGCGCCAGCGAGCGGCCCGACCACCACCAGCACCGAGGACGGGGAGGTCCAGTGAGCACCGAGACCGTCGTGGCCTCGGCCGCCACGCCGCCGAGCGGGACGGAGCACGAGCCGTCCCTGCTGCAGCGCGTGCTCGACGCGTCCTGGCTGACGATCACGCTGGCCATCGTCATGGCGCTCCTGGCGTCCTCGGTGCTCATCGCGGCGGCCAACGCCGAGGTCCAGGCCGCGGCGGTCTACCTCTTCGCGCGGCCGAGCGACTTCTTCGGAGCCGCGTGGGACGCGATCTTCAGCGCCTACTCCGCGCTGTTCCGCGGGGCGATCTTCGACTACCAGGCCGAGGGGGTTCGCCGCATCCGACCGATCACCGAGACGCTGACGGCGTCGGTCCCGCTCATCTTCGCCGGGCTCGGGCTCGCCGTCGGCTTCCGCTCCGGCCTGTTCAACATCGGCGCCCAGGGCCAGGTGCTCCTGGGGGCCGCCGCGGCCACGTGGGTCGGCATCTCGTTCGGCCTGCCGAGCGGGGTGCACCTCGCGGTGGCGTGCCTGGCTGCGCTGGTCGCGGGCGCGGCATGGGCCGGGATCGCCGGCTTCCTCAAGGCCAGGACGGGCGCCAACGAGGTGATCGTCACGATCATGCTCAACTCGATCTCGTTCTACCTCATCTCCTACCTGCTCACCACGCCGCTGCTCGCCCAGGGCGGCAGCCGGCCGATCTCCCCTGCGGTGGCGCCCACGGCGACGTTCCCGCTGATGCTCGGCCCGAGCTTCCGGCTGCACTGGGGCTTCGTCGTGGCGCTCGTCGCAGCGGTCGCCGTGTGGTGGCTCATGGAGCGCTCGGTGATCGGCTTCCAGTTCCGGGCCGTCGGCGCCAACCAGCGCGCGGCCCGCACGGCGGGCATCAGGGTCAACCTCGTCTTCGTGCTCGTCATGCTCACCGCCGGTGGGCTCGCAGGTCTCGGCGGCGCGGCGCAGATCCTCGGCACCGACAAGACGTTGCAGGCCTCCAGCGCCGGGTCGATCGGCTTCGACGCGATCACGGTCGCCCTGCTCGGCCGGTCCAAGCCCCTCGGCACGGTGCTCGCCGCGATCCTCTTCGGTGCGCTGAGGGCGGGGTCGCCGCTCATGCAGACGTCGGCCAACACGCCCATCGACATCGTGCTCGTCATCCAGGCGTCGATCGTCCTGCTCATCGCGGCGCCGGTGCTCGTCCGTGAGCTCTCGGTCATCCACCGGATCGCCCAGCTGTTCGGCTACCAGATGAAGGAGGCCCGCGCATGAGCGCGCAGACCGTGGTCGTCGACACCCCGTCCACCGCCGCTGCGGTCCAGGCCAAGATCGCCTGGCGTGCACCGGTGCTCTACCTGGGCGTGGCCCTGCTGTCCCTCGTGGTCTTCGCCCTGGGCACGGATCCCGACGCGACGACGACCTTCATGGTCGCCTCGGCCAACGACTTCGTCACCATCGCACCGTTCGCGGTGCCGTCCCAGCTCACCGCGCTGCTGCTCTCGTCGGTCGCGCTGGTCCTGGCCGGCTGGGCCGCGTGGGCCACCTCGCGGCGGATCGACGTGCCGGTCTGGCTGCCGATCACCTTCGGCGGGCTCGTGCTCCTTGCCTTCCTCGTGTGGGTGATGGCGGGCAACACCAACGCCCTGCCCCTGACGATCCTGCTCGCGGGTGCGCTGACCCTCTCCGTGCCGCTGGTCTTCGGCGCCCTGGCGGGCATGCTCTGCGAGCGCTCGGGCATCATCAACATCGCCATCGAGGGCCAGCTGCTCGGCGGGGCCTTCCTCGCGGTCGTCGTCGGCAGCCTCACGGGCAACGCCTACGCCGGGATGATCGCGGCGCCCCTCGCCGGGGCGCTCGTGGGCTGGGTGCTCGTCACCTTCGCGGTGCGCTACCGCATCGACCAGATCATCGTCGGCGTCGTGCTCAACGTGCTGGTCATCGGCCTGACGAACTACCTGTTCTCCACCCTGCTGACGGACAACCCGCAGACGCTCAACTCCCCGCCGCGGCTGCCCACGCTGCCCATCCCGGTGCTCTCGCAGATCCCGGTCATCGGCCCGGTGCTGTTCAACCACTCGCTGGTCATCTACCTCATGTACATCGCCGTGGCGGTGCTCCAGGTGATGGTCTTCCGCAGCCGGTGGGGCCTGCGGATGCGCTCCGTCGGCGAGCACCCCAAGGCCGCCGACACGGTGGGCATCAACGTCAACCGCACACGCGTGCGCAACACCGTGCTCGGCGGTGCGGTCGCGGGTCTGGGCGGTGCGGCGCTCGTCGCGGCCGGCCTGGCCTTCACCAAGGAGCTGACGTCCGGCAAGGGCTACATCGCCCTGGCCGCGATGATCCTGGGCCGGTGGAGCCCCAGGGGCGCGCTGGCCGCGGCCCTGCTCTTCGGCTTCGCGGACTCGCTGCGTCGCGTGCTGGGCAACCTCGGCTCGCCCATCCCCAGCGAGTTCCTCGCGATGCTGCCCTACCTGGCGACGATCTTCGCTGTCGCCGGGCTCGTCGGCCGGGTGCGCGCGCCCGCCGCCGAGGGCATCCCGTACGTCAAGTGAGCGCCACGACCCCCGACGGCCGGCCCATCGACTGGTCCGCGCTGCGCGCGGCGGCCGCCGAGGTCATGACGCGCGCCTACGTGCCGTACTCGCACTTCCCCGTTGGCGTCGCCGCGCTGGTCGACGACGGCCGCGTGGTGGTCGGCTGCAACGTCGAGAACGCCTCGTACGGCCTGACCCTGTGCGCCGAGTGCGCCCTGGTCAGCGCGCTGCACGTGAGCGGCGGCGGGCGGCTGGTCGCCTTCACGTGCGTCGATGCGCACGGCAACACCCTGATGCCCTGCGGGCGGTGCCGCCAGCTCCTGTGGGAGCACGGTGGCGCCGACCTGCTCGTCGAGACGGTGAGCGGCATCCGATCGATGTCCGACGTCCTTCCCGACGCCTTCGGTCCCGACGATCTCGTGACCCGAGCCTGAGAGGTACCCATGTCGAGCACGCACGAACCCTTCGACGCCGTCGACGTCATCCGCACCAAGCGGGACCACGGCCGGCTCTCCGACCCCCAGATCGACTGGGTGATCGACGCCTACACGCGCGGCGTGGTGGCGGACGAGCAGATGTCGGCGCTGGCGATGGCCATCCTGCTCAACGGGATGGACCGCGCGGAGATCGCGCGGTGGACCGGGGCGATGATCGCCTCGGGCGAGCGGATGGACTTCTCCGGCCTGTCGCGCCCGACGGCGGACAAGCACTCGACGGGTGGCGTCGGGGACAAGATCACCCTGCCGCTGGCGCCCCTCGTGGCCGCCTGCGGCGTGGCGGTGCCGCAGCTCTCGGGGCGCGGCCTCGGCCACACCGGGGGCACGCTGGACAAGCTCGAGGCCATCCCCGGGTGGCGCGCTGCGCTGAGCAACGACGAGATGATGACCCAGCTCGAGGACGTCGGTGCCGTCATCTGCCAGGCGGGCTCCGGGCTGGCCCCGGCGGACCGCAAGCTGTACGCGCTGCGGGACGTCACCGGCACGGTCGAGGCCATCCCGCTCATCGCGAGCTCGATCATGAGCAAGAAGATCGCCGAGGGCACCGGCGCGCTGGTGCTCGACGTCAAGGTGGGCAGCGGGGCCTTCATGAAGGACCTCGAGCGGGCCACCGAGCTGGCGCGCACGATGGTCGCGCTCGGCACGGACGCCGGGGTGCGCACGGTCGCGCTGCTGACCGACATGTCCACGCCGCTGGGGCTCACCGCCGGCAACGCGCTCGAGGTGCGCGAGTCCGTGGAGGTGCTCGCGGGTGGTGGGCCGGCCGACGTCGTCGAGCTCACCCTCGCGCTGGCCCGGGAGATGCTCGCGGCGGCGCGCGTGCCCGGCACGGCGACCGTCGACCCCGCCGACGCGCTCGCGGACGGTCGCGCGATGGACGCGTGGCGCCGGATGATCGCCGCTCAGGGCGGCGACCCGGACGCTCCGCTGCCCTGGGCACGGCACACCGAGCAGGTGCTCGCCCCGGCCGACGGCGTGCTGGTCGGGCTGGACGCCCTGGCGGTCGGCGTGGCGGCGTGGCGGCTCGGTGCCGGCCGGGCGCGCAAGGAGGACGTCGTGCAGGCCGGCGCCGGCGTGCAGCTGCACGCCAAGCCCGGGGCGCTGGTCCGGGCAGGCGAGCTGCTCATGACGCTGCACACGGACACCCCGGAGCGGTTCGAGCGGGCTCGTGAGGCGCTGACGGACGCCGTGACGATCGCCCCCGAGGGCTCGCGTCCGCCGGGGACGCCGATCGTCCTGGACCGCATCGTCGCGGACTGACCCGTGGGCTGGCAGCTGACCACCCTGGTCCGGCGCCTGCAGGGTGTCGTCTGGCGCGGGGTCGGGGCGCCGCAGGCGGGCGGCGGTCGCCCGCCTGCGCCGCCGGCCGGGTTGTCGTCGGGTCCCACGGCGCCGTCGGACGCTCCCGCGGGGGAGGGCGCCGCGGCGGTCGATGTCGCGGCGGCCACCGCAGGGCGCCTGCGCGCGATGCTGCCGGTGCCGGACCGCGCCCGCTACGACGCGCTGCTCGCCGAGCGGCCCGACGCAGCCCCCGTGCTGGCGCGGGCCCTCGCCGCGACGGGCAGCGTGCCGGCCGTCGAGCACCTCGCGCGGCGCTGGGCCGTGCTCGCGCCGGCCGAGCGAGCCGCCGTGGCCGACCCCGTGCGCGTCATGGCCCACGCCGGGCGGCAGACCGACCCCACGACGTGCGGCTCGGCCAGCCTGACCATGCTGGCCGCCGCGGGCGACCCGCTGCTGGCGCTGTGGCTGGGCACGGGCTGGTTGCCGCCCGTGGGACGGCCCCCGGAGCTCGCCAGCGCGGGCGAGGAGCGGCTGGGGTCCCTCGCGCACGCCCCCGCGGAGCTGCGCTTCGCCGCGCTGCAGCGGGTCGTCAAGCACCGCACCAACGACCGGTCGGTGCTGGGCCTGCCGTGGCCCGCCCGGCTGGGCACGCCGCCATGGGGAGCGGCCCGCGAGGCGCGCTACCCCGGGGTCCGGTACGTCCACCGGATGCTCGACGACACCGACCGTGCCGACCTGGCCGCGGTGCTCGACGCGGTCCGCGACGCCGTCGGGCGCGGGGTGCCCGTGCCGCTCTACGCGGGCGGTGACACCGCGCGCGGCTGGGCAACGGCGCTGCCCCGCCACGTCGTGCTGGCCGTCGGCGCGACCGCTGGGGCGCTGGTCGTCTGGGAGCCATCGGCCGGCCGCCTGGCGTCGCTGCGGACCGCCGACCTGGTGGCAGGCAGGGCGGCGCCCGCCGCGGCCCTGGGCGGCTGGAACCACCTGATGTGGGCGGTGCTGCCCGTCGGCTGACGAGGGCGCCCGCTGCCACCTCGTCGGCAGCCGTGCCGCCGTCACCACCCCCGTGATGCGCGGCCCCTGGCGGTGCGCCCGGTGCGGGGCGACGATGGAGCTGCACGGACGGACCGCCCGCCGGGAGCACCCGGGAGGGCGCCGAGGCGAGAGGTGCAGGCGATGAGCACGACGGGTGACAGCTCCTGGGCCGACGCGGGCCTCGTCCCGCCGGCGGAGGTCGACCCGCCGGACGCCGCGCGGCCGGCGGCCCCCGGTGACGCGGCGCCCGAGGGGCAGGAGGACCACCGTCCCTCCCCGCCGCGCCCGGACCTGCGCGACGAGGCGGACGAGCCGGACGTCGTCGAGCAGGCCATGGACGGCGCGATCGACCTGGAGGACTACCCCGAGGGCTGAGCCGGGTGCCCGAGGCCCCGGCGGACCGACACGCCGTCCGGCCGAGACCCCGGCCGACCGATACGGTGCTGGCATGAGCGACGAGGCATCGGTGAGCCACGAGGAGATCGCGCGGCTGCCGAAGGTCGTGCTCCACGACCATCTCGACGGCGGGGTGCGTGCGGCGACCCTCGTCGAGCTCGCAGCCGTGATCGGGCACCCGCTGCCCGCCGCGGACCCCGAGGCGCTGGCGACCTGGTACGTCACGGCGGCGAGCAGCGGATCGCTCGAGCAGTACCTCGAGACGTTCGACCACACCGTCGCGGTGATGCAGAGCGCCGACCATCTGCGGCGGATCGCCGCGGAGGCCGTGCTCGACCTCGCGGCAGACGGCGTGGTCTACGCCGAGCAGCGCTACGCCCCCGAGCTGCACCAGACCGGCGGGCTCGACCTGCAGGACGTCGTCGACGCCGTCGGCGAGGGGCTGGCGCAGGGCACGGAGCTGGCCGCGGCCGCCGGGCACACCATCCAGGTCCACCAGGTCCTCACCGCCATGCGCACCTCCGACCGCGGGCGCGAGGTCGCCGAGCTGGCCCTGGCCAACCGGCGCCGCGGGGTGGTCGGCTTCGACATCGCCGGCCCGGAGGCGGGTTTCCCGCCGTCGCGGCACAAGGCCGCGCTGCGGACCTTGCGGCGCGCGGCGTTCCCGTTCACCGTGCACGCGGGCGAGGGCGACGGCGTCGGGTCGATCGCCGAGGCGCTGGCGCTCGGCGCGGTGCGGCTCGGGCACGGCACCCGGATCGTGGACGACATCGTGCTCGGCACGCCATCGGACGGCGACCCGTGGGGGCTGGACGGCGCCGTGCTGGGCGATCTCGCCCACTGGGTCCGCGACCAGCAGGTGCCGCTGGAGATCTGCCCCACGTCCAACGTGCACACCCACCTCGCGCCGTCCGTCGGTGCTCACCCGGTCACCGCGCTGCTGCGGCTGGGCTTCGCGGTGACGATCAGCACCGACAACCGCCTCATGTCGCGCACCTCGATGAGCCGGGAGCTGACCCTCCTGGTCGACGAGGCCGGCTGGACCCTCGACGACCTGCGGGACGTGGCCGTGACGGCAGCATGGAACGGCTTCATCCACCACGACGAGCGGCAAGAGCTCGTCGACGAGCACATCCTGCCCGGGTACGCCGGGCAGCAGAACGGACGGCACCGCGCATGAGCCCCACCCAGCCCACCATCCCGGCCGACCGACACGCCGTCGCGCGGATGGTCGACCACACGCTCCTCAAGCCCGAGGCCACCCGTGCCGACGTCGACGCGCTCGTCGCCGAGGCGCAGCGCCTGGGTGTCTACTCGATCTGCGTCTCGCCCTCGATGCTTCCGGTCGACGCCGGGGACGTGCTCGTCGCGACCGTGTGCGGCTTCCCCTCGGGCAAGCACCACAGCGCCGTCAAGGCGACCGAGGCGGCCCGCTCCGTGGCCGACGGTGCGCACGAGGTCGACATGGTCATCGACCTCGGTGCGGCCAAGGAGGGCCGGTTCGACGCGGTCCAGGCGGACATCGCCGCCGTCCGCGCGGCCGTGCCGGCACCGACCGTGCTCAAGGTCATCATCGAGTCCGCCGCGCTGAGCGACGACGAGATCGTCGGCTGCTGCCGGGCCGCCGAGGCGGCCGGCGCCGACTTCGTCAAGACGTCCACCGGCTTCCATCCCGCGGGCGGGGCCAGCGTGCACGCCGTCGCGCTCATGGCGGCGACCGTCGGGGGGCGGCTCGGCGTCAAGGCTTCGGGGGGCATCCGTACGGGCGCGGCGGCGCGCGAGCTCGTCGTCGCCGGCGCCACCCGGCTGGGCCTGTCGGGGACGGCCGCCGTGCTCGACGGCCTCGACGAGCCCGCGCCGACGGACGGCACGGCCCCGTCCGGGTACTGAGCGCGGGTGCTGCGGGCGCTGCGGGCGGGGTCGTGGTGAGGGCCTACCTCGACCATCCCGGCCCGCTCGCGCTCGCGCACCGCGGCTTCTCGCTCGACGGCCTGGAGAACTCCATGGTCGCGTTCTCCGCCGCCGTCGACCTCGGGTACCGGTACGTCGAGACCGACGTGCACGCCACGCGGGACGGGGTGGCGGTGGCGTTCCACGACGCGTCCCTCGATCGCGTGACCGACGCGGCCGGCCTGGTCGCCGACCTGCCGTGGTCCACGGTCGGGGCGGCGCGGATCGGCGGCTCCGAGCCGGTGCCGACGCTTGCCGACCTGCTCGGCAGCTGGCCGGCCCTGCGGGTCAACATCGACGTCAAGTCCGCGGCGGCCGTCGGCCCGACCGTCGAGGTCATCGAGCGGGCGGCCGCGCACGACCGCGTCTGCGTGACGTCCTTCTCCGACGCGCGGCGGCGGGCCGTGGTCCGCGCCCTGTCGCGACCCGTGGCGACGTCCGCGGGCACCCGCACGGTGGCCGGGTTCCTCGGTGCGACGGCCGTGCACTCGGCGCGCGCCCGGTCCCGTGCGCTGCGTGAGGTCGACTGCCTGCAGGTGCCCGAGCGTCAGGGCCGGATCCCGGTCGTCACCGCCGCGACGGTCGCCGCGGCGCACGCGTCCGGCGTCCAGGTCCACGTGTGGACGGTCAACGAGCCGGCCGAGATGGCACGGCTGCTCGACCTGGGCGTCGACGGGCTCGTGACCGACCGCGCCGACCTGCTGCGCGACGTGCTGCGCACGCGCGGCCAGTGGGTCGGCTGACGGCCCGTCGCCCGCCCGCCGACCCGCCGTGCCGCGGGCGCGTCCTATGCGAACCCCGCATGGCACCATGCAGCGCGGTCGACCTAGGGTCCCCAGGTGCGGTGTGAGCGTCCCGCACCCCTCCGCGCCGAGCGCGCCGCCCCGACGAGCTGGAGTCCCTGCCGTGCAGCTGCCCGATCCCCGTGAGGCCTCCGTCGACGTGGCCCGCCCCGCCTACCGCTGGGTGGTGCTCGCGGCCTCGGTCGTCGTCGTCATGTGCACCGGCGTCATCTACGCGTTCTCGGTGTTCGCCGGCCCCCTGGGAGAGGCGCACGGCTGGTCGGGCGCGCAGGTCATGCTGGCGTTCGCGCTCAACGGCGCGGTGGCCCCGGTCCCGATGCTGCTCGGCGGCATCGCGCTCGACCGCGGCTGGGCGCGTCAGCTGATGATGACCGGTGCCGTCCTGTTCGGGCTCGGCTTCGCCATGACCGGGACCGCGACCACGCCCGTCGGGCTGAGCCTGTGGTACGGCGTCGTGACGGCGTTCGGGGTCGGCTTCTGCTACTCGACCGCGGTCAGCAACACCATCCGGTACTTCCCCGACCGACGGGGCTTCGCTGCGGGGGTCATCACCGCAGGCGTGGGTGCGAGCTCGGTGATCGGGGCCCCGGTCGCCAGTGCGGTGATCGGCTCGGCCGGGGTGTCCGCAGCCTTCGTGCGGATGGGGCTCGTGTACGGCGTCGTGGCACTCGTGGCGGCATCGTTCATCCGGTCGGCTCCCACGGCGCGGGCCGCGCGGGCGGGGGCGGACGCCGCCACGGGCGACGGCGCGACGGGCGACGCCGCGGTGGGACACGGCGCGGTGGCGGACGGGGTGCCGTGGTACCGGATGGTGCGGTCGACCCGGTTCTTCGTGATCTTCGCGCTCTTCGCGATGAGCCTGTTCGCCCCGGTGATGGCGCTGTCGCAGCTGTCCGGGATCGGTCAGAGCAGCCGGTTCGGGCTCTCGGCAGGCACGGCCGCGCTGTTCGTCGCGGCCTTCGCTCTGGCCAAGGCCGTGGGCGGGCCCGCATGGGGCGTGGTCGCCGACCGCCGCGGCGGGCCGGTCACCGTGACCATGCTGGGGGCGGTGAGCGCCGTCTCGCTCGTCGTGCTGCTCACGGTCCACTCGCCGGTCGGGTTCGCCATCGGCGTCCTCGGGCTCGGCTCGACGCTCGGCGGGGTGTTCGGGGTCTTCCCTGCCCTGACGATGACGACGTTCGGCCCGCGGTTCCAGGGCACCAACTACGCGATCATGTTCGTCGCCTACGCGGTGGCGGCGTTCGTCGGGCCCCGGTTCGCGGCGACCCAGTCGGTCGGCGGGGACTACGGCGTGCCGTTCGTCGTGGCGCTGGTGGTGAGCCTCGGTGCGGTGGCGCTCGCACCCGCGCTGCGCTCGCGGCGCGCGCCGCGTCATGACCCTGTCGCGCCGGAGCCGGCGCGGGGGTCGGCGCCGGAGCAGGAGCCGGCTCCGGAGCGTGTGGTCGTTGGCGCCGGCCGCTGACGGCCAGGGCCGGGCTCAGATGCCCAGCGCCGCCGCGACGTCGGCCCGGACCGCGTCCAGCCGGTGCCGCGCGGCCTGGCGGGCAGCGGTGAGCGTCCCCGGTGCTGCGTGCTCCTCGACGGGCAGGATCACCTCGAGGTAGCACTTGACCTTCGGCTCGGTGCCGCTGGGCCGCACGATGACACGCGTCCCGTCGACGGCGAGCAGCCGCAGCCCGTCGGTGGGCGGCAGCGCGTCCGGGTCGTCCGGGTCGACCGCCGAGAGGTCGACGACCTCGACGACGCGGGCCCCCGCGAGCGTGGCCGGCGGTGTGGCGCGCACCCGTGCCATGGTCGCCGGGATCTGCTCGAGGTCGGCGAACCGGGCAGAGAGCTGGTCCGTCAGGTGCAGGCCGTGCCGTCGCGCGAGGTCGTCGAGCACGTCGAGCAGCGTGCGACCCTCGGCCTTGACGCGGTTGGCCAGCTGGGCCAGCAGCAGGGCCGCGCTCATCCCGTCCTTGTCGCGCACGTGCTGGGGGTCGACGCAGTAGCCCAGCGCCTCCTCGTAGCCGAACACGAGGCCGTCGGTGCGCGCGATCCACTTGAACCCGGTGAGCGTCGAGCGGTGCTCCAGGCCGTGTGCCGCGGCGATCCGGGCCAGCAGGCGCGAGGACACGATCGAGCTGGCCATGGTGCCCACGCCACCCGCGCGGGACGCGACGTCGTACCCGAGCAGCGCGCCCACCTCGTCGCCGTGCAGCATCCGCCAGCCGCCCAGGCGCGGGTCGAGCACGGCGGCGGCGCAGCGGTCAGCGTCCGGGTCGTTCGCCAGGACGAGGTCCGCCCCGACCTCCCGCGCCAGGGCCAGCGCCAGGTCGATCGCGCCAGGCTCCTCGGGGTTGGGGAACGCGACGGTGGGGAACTTCGGGTCCGGCAGGGCCTGCTCGGGCACGGGGTGCACGTCGACGAAGCCCGCACCGCGGAGCACCAGCTCCGCCGTGCGGCCGCCGACGCCGTGCAGCGACGTGAGCACCACGCGCAGGTCCCGCGGGGCGTCGTCGCGCAGCGTGGCGACGGCGGCGAGGTAGGCGTCGAGGATCTCCTCGCCGAGGACGGTCCAGCCCGACTCGGCCCGCGGGACGGACGCGACCGAGGCGACCTCGGCGATCCGCGCGGCGATGAGCCCGTCGTACGGCGGGACGATCTGCGCGCCCTGCCCGGAGCCCTGCACGACGCGGCCGCCGAGGTAGACCTTGTAGCCGTTGTCCTGGGGCGGGTTGTGGCTCGCGGTGACCATGACGCCGGCATCGGCGCCGAGGTGGCGCACGGCGAAGGCGAGCACGGGCGTGGGCAGCGCGCTCGGCAGCAGCAGCGCGTGTCCGCCGGCGGCGAGCACCACGGCGGCGGTGTCCCGCGCGAAGACGTCGGAGTTGGTCCTGGCGTCGTAGCCGATGACGACGCGCGGCCCCTCGGCCGTGGGGCCGCCCTGCGCCATGGCGTCGCGCAGGTAGTGCACCAGGCCCGCCGCGGCCCGGATGACGACGGCGCGGTTCATCCGGTGAGGACCGCCGCCGAGCGCGCCGCGCAGCCCGGCGGTGCCGAACTCGAG
>Ga0073904_10001074_pt1 | contig 20256 bp, 15 predicted proteins | sample KloWWTrecipitate_FD_66668 | JGI IMG/M metagenome (GOLD analysis project Ga0073904, IMG submission 66668) | Active sludge microbial communities from Klosterneuburg, Austria, studying microevolution and ecology of nitrifiers - Klosterneuburg... | ecosystem: Engineered > WWTP > Aerobic digester >... | reverse complement strand
CAAGGAGCGGCGGACCGGGGCGATCCTCAATGTCGCCTCGACGGCGGCGGTGAGCCCGCGGCCGCGGCTGAGCTGGTACAATGCCAGTAAGGGTTGGGTGGTGACGGCGACGAAATCGATGGCGGTGGAGCTGGCGCCGCTCGGCATCCGCGTCAACGCCGTCAACCCGGTGGCGGGGGAAACGCCGCTCCTCAAAACCTTCATGGGCGAGGACACGCCCGAGGTGCGGGCAAAGTTTCTCGCGACCATTCCGCTGGGACGGTTCTCGACGCCCGAGGACATGGGTAACGCGGCGTGCTTCCTCTGCTCGGACGAGGCCTCGATGATCACCGGCGTGGCGATGGAAGTCGACGGCGGGCGGGTGATCTAGCGGCGGGTGGCGGCCAGCACGCGGATGTCGCGGCGCTCGCAGGTGGTGTGCTGGCGCGGTTCGGCGAGGCCCAGGTCTTCGACATCGTAGCCGAGGCCTTCGAGCGCCTCGTGCACCGCCTTGGTCGGCGCGCCGTAAAAGCCATGCGTTTCGACAAGGATGTGGCGCGGCCGGAGCGACATGCCGCCAAGGATCATCAGTTCCGCGCCCTCGCAGTCGAGTTCGAGCACGTCGCACTCGGGCAGGTCGAGGGGCGCGACCAGCTTGTCGGCGGCCTTGCCATAGACGTGCAGCGCGACGCCCACGACGGCATCGCGGACGTCGACCTCAACCTTGTTCCGTTCGGCCGTCTTGCGGACATCGCTGGCGCACTTCGCGGTGCCCTCAAAGCAGATGACGCGGCCGGTGGGGCCGGCCAGTTGCGCCGCAATCGCGGCCGTGACGCCGGCGCCGCCGCCAACGACGGTCACGCGGTCGTTCGCGCGAACAAACTGGCGGAGCCCGCGGATCAGGGCCTCTTCATAGCCGGCCGGATCGTAGAAAGGGGATGGCAGCAGCCGCTCGACGAAGGCGTCGCCGAGGCGGCGGTCGTCGGGGCCGGAAATTCCCGCGAGCCGTTCCGGTTCCAGCCGTGGCATGAATGGGTGAACGGCGCGCCGGTGGAAAACGCGCAAACCGCGGACAAAGAGTTCGCCCGCGCCGTCATGGCGCGCGACCTCCAGCACCCTCCCGAGCAACGACGCATTCATCTGAGACTGCACTCCCTGAGCGGCAGTGGAGCCCAGATAGCCCGGCAACGCAAGCAACGGAAGGATCACAATGCTGTCGTTGTGGAACACCGGCATCGCGCATAGGCTCCCCAAAATTCAGGGCGACAGAGGCGATGGCAGAGGACGCATTCGGCAATGCGGTGACGGCGGCGGACCCGGCGACGCTCGCCGGGATCGACGATTTCGTCACCGGGTTCCTCGCCTATGAGACGAAGGCGGGGAACGTGCTCGCGGCGGCGGATGCCGATCCGGAGGCGGTGATCGCCAATGTCTATGCCGGGTTTTCGTGGATGTTCCTCGAAGCGGCAAGCGCGCGGCGCAATGCGGCGCGGTACCTGAGGCGGGCGGCGGCGGCGCTGGCGGGTGCGAATGCGCGCGAGGCGCTGCTGGTGCGGCAATTGGAGCGCTGGATTGGCGGGGACATTCCGGTGGTGCAGGCGATCGGCGACGAGATCGTGGGGCGCTGGCCGGGCGATCTCGCCTCGGTAAAGCTGCACCAGTATTTTTCGTTCAACCGCGGCGATGCGGCGGCGATGCTGCGCATTGCCGAAATGGCGCTGCCGGCGAACGGCGGCAGTGCGCATATGCTCGGCATGCTCGCCTTCGGCTACGAGCAGATGCACCGCATTCCGGAGGCCGAGGCGGCGGCGCGGCGAGCGCTGGCGATCAAGGCAAAGGAACCGTGGGCGCAGCATGCGCTGGCGCATGTGATGCTGTCATCGGGGCGGGTGCGGGAGGGGGTGGAGTTCCTCGGTGAGGCGAGCCGGACCTGGGACGGTCTCAACTCGTTCATGTACACCCACAACTGGTGGCACAAGGCGCTGTTCCACATCAGCCTCGGGGACGAGGCGGCGGTGTTCGATGCCTATGACAACCACGTTTGGGGGATCGCGCCCGATTATTCGCAGGACCAGGTCGGGGCGGTGTCGCTGCTGGCGCGGATGGAGGTGGCGGGGCTCGATGTCGGCTCGCGCTGGGAGGACGTGGCGGCGCATATGACGGGCCGTGCGACGGACACGCTGCTGCCGTTCCTGACGCTGCAATATCTCTACGGGCTGGCGCGGGCGGAGCGCGATGAGGCGGATACACTGATGGCGGCGATCGAGGACCGGGCGGCTTCGTCGGAGGGGTTCGACCGGGTGGCATGGCACGACGTGGCGCTGCCGGCGGCGCGCGGCATGCTGGCGCATGCGCGGGGCGATTTTGCCGGCGCGACGCGGTGGCTGTCCGTAGCCAATCCGCGGCTGCAGGAGATCGGCGGCAGCCACGCGCAGCGCGACCTGTTCGGGCAATTGCTGCTTGACGCGCACATGAAGACGGGCAACTGGCAGGTGGCGCAGCAGATGCTGGAAATGCGCCGGACGTGGGACCCCGACGGGGTGCCGCTGCGCCGCATGCTGGCGGAGGTTGCGGGGCACGTGGGGATGCCGAACGAGGGCCGGGAACACCGATGACAACACACGACATTCAGCCCGGTCCCCGCAATCTCATCACCGATGTGGCGGGGTTGCGGGTTGGCAATGCCGAGGATTTTCGGATCAAGACGGGGACGACGGTGCTGGTCGGGGACCGGCCGTTCGTCGCGTCGGTCGATGTGATGGGCGGCTCGCCCGGTTCGCGCGAAACGGAGCTCTTGGCGCCGGACAAGCTGGTGACAGAGATCGATGCGATCGTCCTGTCGGGCGGCTCGGCCTTCGGGCTCGATGCGGCGTCGGGGGTGGCCAATTCGCTCAGGGCGCAGGGGCGCGGCTTTCGCGTTGGCGACGTGACCGTGCCGATCGTGCCGGGGGCGATCCTGTTCGACCTGCTTAATGGGGGGGACAAGGACTGGGGGCGGAACCCCTATGCGGGGTTGGGCGAGCGGGCGCTGGCCGCCGCCGCCGAAGAGTTTTCGCTCGGCACCTTCGGGTGCGGGGTCGGGGCGCTGACGGCGAACCTCAAGGGGGGGCTCGGGTCGGCGTCGCTGCGGCTGGGCAACGGACATACGGTCGGGGCGCTGGTGGGGGCCAATGCCACCGGCATGGCGACGGCGGGTGACCGGGCGAATTTCTGGGCCGCGCCGTTCGAGATGAATGGCGAATTCGGCGGGCTCGGCACCTATCCGGAGCCGGTGAGTTTTCTCGAGTCGAGCCGCACCAAGCGCGATTATGCGAACCCGGTTGCCAACACCACCATCGCCATCGTCGCGACAGATGCGGCGCTGACCAAGGCGCAGTGCAAGCGGCTGGCGGTGGCGGCGCAGGATGGCATCGCGCGGGCGGTGAGCCCGTCGCACGCGCTGGTCGACGGCGACATCGTGTTCGCTGTGTCGACGGGGTTGCGGCCGCTCGAGGACGAGATTGTCGATGTGATGCGGCTCGGGCACGCGGCGGCGGTGTGCCTGACGCGGGCTATCGCGCGGGCGGTGTACTCGGCGGCGCCGGCGGAGGGGGATATTGTGCCGGCCTGGCGGGAGCGGTTTGGGGGGTAGGGGTGCGACCCTCACCCTCATCCGGCGCTGCGCGCCACCTTCTCCCATCGAGGGCGAAGGAGCCCTGACTGCGTGCCTTGTTCACCGTGTCACCCCGGCGCAGGCCGGGGTCCAACCTGAGATGAATGCTGCCTGCCGTGCGTGGTGAAGACGTCAAGGATGGATTCCGGCGTTCGCCGGAATGACACCGTGGTGAACCCTCAGATTTTGCCTTTCACGTGGTAGCAGAAGTTGCATTCGCCGTCGGCGTTCATGCAGGTTTTGGTGCGGTCGAGTTTGAGGCCGAGCTGGTCGGCCATGGCGAAGTCGCCGTCGCAGATGAGGAGCTGGCCGAGGTCGCGGGCGCCGAGCTTTTCCATGTGCTCGGCGTAGTCGCAGTGGGTGACCTTGTTGCGTAGCAGAGTGTCGGTCTGCTCGAGCGTCTCGAACTCGTAGCGCACGCCTTCGCCGAAACCGGCGAATTCGGCGGCGAGGGTGGGGATGTCGAGGAGCGCGCCGCGCTTTGCCACCATTTCACGGTTCTGCTTGTCGAGGGCGGCGCGGACGAGGGCGTGGGCGCGCTCGCGGCCGAGCTCGGCCTCCATGGCGCGCACCAGCGGAATCTGGGCCTCGACGGCGAGCGTGATGCGTTCGAACGGGGTCAGGCGGGGCATGGATAAGTCCTCGGTAGGTCCGGCAACCTGCGACTGAGGGCGGCGTTTCGTCAACCATTCGCGCGGCGCATGGCGGGAACGCTGCGGGCGCATCTTGACGCCGAAAGTGCGCTTATTATATGTGCGCTTATTATTAGGAACCACAGCTAATCCGATGGACCAGAACCAGTTCTATCAGGCGGCTCCCCTCGGCTACCTGATCCATGAAGTGTCGCGCCAGTTCCGGCGGCGCTTCGAGGAATATGCCAAGGGGCAAGGGGTGACCCTGCCGCAGTGGAAGGCCATGGCGGAGATCGCCCGCAATCCGGGGATCACGCAGGTGGCGCTGGCGGCGGCGGCCGACAGCGATCCGATGACCATGAGCGGCATTCTCGACCGGCTCGAAAAGCGCGGCTTTGTCGAGCGCAGCGCCGACCCGCGCGACAGCCGCGCCAAGATCGTCAACCTCGCGCCGGGTGGCGCTGCGGTGGTCGAGCGCGCCCGCGCTGTCGGGCTCACGATTTATGCCCGCGCCACCGAAGGGATGGGCGCGGATGAGGAAGCCGTTCTGAGGGACGCGCTGGAGCGCATCCGGGGAAATCTCGCCGGCATGGATGCCGAAGAAAAGGAAAGTGCCTGATATGAACGCGCGTGTTACCGAACCGGGCCCCGGCGAAGCGATCCCGGTCACCCTCGAAAAGTCCGACCTGATCGCCAAGACTGCTCCGGCTGCCGCTGCGGCAGAGCCTGCCGCCGCGCCGGCGGCTGCGCCCAAGAAGAAGCGCTCGGGCAAGCGGCTCGCGCTGATGGTGTCGGTGCCGGTGGTGCTGGCTGCGGTGGGCGGCTATTTCTTCCTCAGCGGCGGGCGCTATGTCGAAACCGACAACGCCTATGTGCAGCAGCCCAAGGTGGCGATTTCGGCCGATGTCGCCGGGCGCGTCATCAGCGTTGCGGTGCATGACAACGAGGCGGTGACGGCCGGGCAGGTGCTGTTCGCCATCGATCCCGAGCCCTACCAGATCGCGCTGGACCAGGCGAACGCGGCGCTCGCTTCGGCGCGCGTCAATGTCGAGCAGTTGCGGGTTGCCTACGGCACCGCCGGGGCGCAGCTCGAGGCGGCGAAGTCGACGCTGGCCATCCGGCAGGAAGAGTTCGACCGCAAGTCGACGCTGACCCAGCAGGGCCTTTCGGCCAACGCCTCGCTCGATGACGCCAAGCTCGCGCTGCAGACGGCGCACACCCAGGTGTCGCTGGCCGAGCAGCAGCAGGCGGGCGCTGCGGCGGCGCTGGCGGGCAATCCGGATATCGCCATTGACGAGCATCCGGCGGTGCGTACGGCGCAGGCGGCGGTGGCCGCGGCTGAGCGCAACCTCGCCAAGGCGACGGTGATCGCGCCGGCCGACGGCATCGTCAGCCAGGTGGCGAGCCTCAATGTCGGCCAGTTCGTCGCCACCGGCACGACCATCGCCAGCCTGATCGAGACGACCAGCACCTGGATCGAGGCGAACTTCAAGGAAACGCAGCTAGCGGGCATCACGCCCGGCATGCCGGTCGAGATCAAGATCGACGCCTATCCGGGGGTGGCCTTCGAGGGCAAGCTCGAGTCGATCGGCGCTGCCACCGGGGCGCAGTTCGCGCTGATCCCGGCGCAGAACGCCACCGGCAACTGGGTGAAGGTGACCCAGCGCGTTCCGGTTCGCATCGAGGTCACGGGCGCCGGCGACAAGCCGCTGCGCGCCGGCATGAGCGCTGTCGTCGCCGTCGACACCAAGCCGGCAGGCTGATTCAGGACAAACGACGATGGCCGAGGCCGCCGCGATTTCGCAACCGACCCTTGTGGTCAAGAACAAGGGCCTGCTTACCGCGGCGATCATGCTCGCCATGGTGATGCAGGTGCTCGACACCACGATCGCCAACGTGGCGTTGCCGCATATGCGTTCGGCGCTGCAGGCGAGCCAGGATGAGGTGAGCTGGGTGCTCACCTCCTATGTGGTGGCGGCCGCCATCGCGACGCCGCTGTCGGGGTGGCTCGCCGACCGGATGAGCCGGCGGCTGCTGCTGCTCGTCGGCGTTGCTGGTTTTACCGGCGCGTCGCTGCTCTGCGGGCTCGCCACCAGCCTGCCGCAGATGGTGATGTTCCGCATCCTGCAGGGCCTGTTCGGGGCAACGCTCGCGCCGCTGGCGCAGGCGATCATGCTCGACATCAACCCGCGCGAGAAGATGGGCCAGGCGATGGCCATGTTCGGGCTGGGCGTGATGGTGGCGCCCATTGTCGGGCCGACGCTGGGCGGCATCCTCACCGAAAACCTCGACTGGCGCTGGGTGTTCCTCGTCAACCTGCCGGTCGGCGCGCTGGCCTTCGCCGCGCTGTTCTTCTTCATGCCCAAGGAGAAGACGAAGGTCAGGAAGTTCGACTTCTTCGGCTTTGGCATGCTCGCCGTCGCGGTGGCCTCGACGCAGATGATCTTTGACCGCGGGCAGGGTGTTGGCTGGTTCGAGTCGCCCGAAATCTGGCTCTATGTGGGGCTGGCGATCTCGGGCATGTGGATGTTCATCGTGCACTGTGCGACGGCGGAAAATCCGTTCGTCGACCTCAAGATGTTCCAGGACCGCAATTTCGTGATGGGGCTGTTGTTCATCTTCCTCATCGGCATCACGACCTTCTCGGGCCTCGCGCTGCTGCCGCCGCTGCTGCAGAACCTCATGGGCTATTCGGTGATCGACACCGGCATCCTGATGGCGCCGCGCGGCATCGGCACGATGGTCTCGATGATCTTCGTCGGCCGGCTGGTGGGCAGGCTCGATGCGCGCATCCTCGTGCTCTCGGGGCTCGCCGTCTCGGCCTATTCGCTGTTCATGATGACGGGGTTCGACCTCAGCATGGACAAGGGCCCGATCATGCTGTCGGGCTTTCTGCAGGGCATAGGGCTTGGGTTGGTGTTCGTGCCGCTCAATACGCTGGCCTTTGCGACGATTGCGCCGCGGCTGCGTGTCGATGCGACGGCGTTCTTCAGCCTGGTGCGCAATGTCGGGCAGGGTGTCGGCATCTCGCTGGTGATGGCGGTGCTGACGCAGATGATGGCGGTCAACACGGCGGAACTGGCCGAGCGGGTGACGCTCAACTGGGGCCCGATCCGCGACCTGCCGGGCGTGCTGGCGGGTGTGCCGACAACGATCTCGCAGCTCAGCGGCCTCGTGCAGCAGCAGGCGGCGATGCTCGCCTATCTCGACGATTTCGCGCTGATGACGGTGGTGACGATCATCTCGGTGCCCATCGTGTTCTTCCTGCGCAGGCCCAAGGGGCCGGTGGCAAAGCCCGACCCGGCGCACGCGGTGGCGGAATAGTGAATGTGGCCAGCTTGTGAAAACAGGCTGGCCTCCCTACTTTCGCCTGACCCATGACCATGCCAGCAGCCTCCGCGAGCGCCCGATCCGGATCGGGAAAGAACATGTTCCGCCGCGGGGGGAGCAAGGACGGCGAGACGCAGCTCGATGCGAGCTGGGCCGAAATCTGGGCGCCGCTGAAATACATCTACGGGCGCTATTTCGCCGAGGCGAAGTGGCTGCTGGCGATGGTCGCGGTGATCGTGTTCTTTTCGGCGATCGCGGGCGTGGCGGGGCCGTACCTGTTCTCGCGGCTGATCGACACCATGCAGAGCGGCTCGCTCGGCGAGGCGATCGTCTGGGGGTTCGTCGGCTACGGCGTGCTGTTCGGGTTCAGCCAGGCGCTGAGCTACATGGTGAACTACCTCGCCATGATGAGCGCGGAAAACCTCAACTTCATCGCGGGCACGGCGTTCTTTTCGCGGTTGCTGAAGAAGACCGTCGGCTTCTTCATCGAGCACAATCCGGCCGAGATCCAGCAGGCTAAATCGCGCGGGCAGAACGCGGTTTATACGCTGGTGCAGTTGGCGCTGATCGTTTTGATCCCCGGCATAATCCAGATCACCATGACGCTCCTGGTGCTGGGCGCTTCGATCAACCTCGAAATCGTCATCATCGTCTTCGTCTACGGCACGCTGTTCATCGGGCTGACGTTCTTTTCGAACCGCTGGACGCGGCCCTATCTCGATGCGGCGATCAAGGCGGACCAGGCGAATTCGAAGTTTGTCGGCAACTCGATCAATGCGATGGAGACGCTGCGCTATTTTGGCGGCGACACGTGGATCGCCGGGCGGTTTGGCGAGCAGGCGGCCGAGGTGCGCGACAGCTGGGCGAGCTTTGCGTTCCGGCGCATCGGTATCTCTTCAATCTTCGGGCTGATGCTGGCGGTGCAGATCGGCATCACCTTCGCGGTGCTGCTGCCGCGCTATCGTTCGGGCGAACTCAGCGTCGGCGACGTGGTGCTGTTCGATGCGCTGCTGTTGCAACTCAACCGGCCGTTCCAGATGATCGGCTCGTCGATCGACGATATCCTGCGCTCCTATTCGCGGTTCATCCCGTTCGCCAAGATGTGGGCGGCGCCGGAGGAGACCGACGTGCCGGCGGGCAAGGATTTTCACCTCGCTGAGGGCACGATCCGGTTCGAGGGTGTCGGCTTTGGCTATCGCGACGACAAACCGGCGGTGGAAAATGTCAGCTTCACCGCCGAGCGCGGGCGGCTCAATTTTCTCACGGGCGAGACGGGGTCGGGCAAGACGACGCTGTTCAAGCTGGCGCTGAAATCGCTGGAGCCGTCGTCCGGGCGGGTGCTGATCGATGGGGTGCCGCTGAGCGAGATCGCGCGGAGCGACTGGTATTCGGTGATCGGCGTCGTGCCGCAGGAGATCATGCTGCTCAACGACACGCTGACCGCCAATATCGTGCTCGGCCGGCCGCTTGAGGAAGAACGGCTGAGGCGGGCGGTGGAGAAGGCCTCGATCGCAAAGTTCATCGACGGGCTGCCGGAGGGGTTTGAGACCAAGATCGGCGAACGCGGCCTGAAGCTCTCGGGCGGCGAGCGGCAGCGCGTGGCGATCGCCCGGGCGCTCTATGCCGATCCGCAGATCCTGTTCCTCGATGAGGCGAGTTCGGCGCTCGACGAGCGCACCGAAGCCGAAATCATGGGCGAATTGCGGTTGCTGGCCGGTGAGCGGACGATCCTTGCGATCACGCACCGGAAGACCGTGATCCGGCCGGGCGACAATGTGGTGGAACTCAGCCCCGAGGGCGCGCGCGAGAGCATCGTGGCGTGAGGTTCGTGAGGGGCTTGCCAAAGCGCCGCGACGCGCGCAGGCTGCCGTTATCGTCAACAGCTGAGAGGAGGTGATCCAATGTCATTCACGAAATCGATGGTTTCGGTGGGACTTGGGTCCGCGCGCCTCATGGCGGAGCACGCTCTGTCATAAGCGATGGGCCTCTGGCTTCGGCCGGAACCACGAAATCGGGAAGGGTCGCGCATGGCGCGGCCCTTCTTTCGTTTTGCCGGGATGCTGGCGCGGGTGCGCCGGGGATGACACCGGGGCGGTCGGCGGAGTAAGAGCACGCGCATGAACGCCGTAACCTCATCCTCGCCCGCCGAAAAGCTGCTGCCGTACCAGTCGCGGCGGACGTTCGCGATCATTTCCCACCCGGACGCCGGCAAGACCACGCTGACCGAAAAGCTGCTCGCCACGGCGAGCGCCATCGTGCAGGCGGGTGCGGTGCGCGGGCGCGCCAATACCAGGGCGACGCGCTCGGACTGGATGGAAATCGAGCAGCAGCGCGGCATCTCGATTTCGTCCTCGGTGATGACCTTCGAGCACCGCGGGCTGACCTTCAACCTGCTCGATACGCCCGGCCACTCGGACTTTTCCGAGGACACCTACCGTACGCTGACGGCGGTGGACGCCGCGGTCATGGTGATCGACGTGGCCAAGGGCATCGAGGCGCAGACGCTGAAGCTGTTCGAGGTGTGCCGGCTGCGCGACATCCCGATCATCACCTTTGCCAACAAGATCGACCGCGAGGGCAAGGACCCGCTCGAAATTCTCGACGAGATTGCCGACACGCTGGCGCTCGACGTGACGCCGGTGGTCTGGCCGCTGGGGCAGGGGGTTGATTTCAAGGGCACGGTTGACCTGATGGGGAAGCGGGTCTTGCGGCCCGACGGGTCGGAAATCCGCAGCTTCGAGACCATCGACCAGCTGTTGGCCGACCCGGCGCTGACCGGCGATCCGGTGATCAAGGCGTCGCTCGACATGATGGAACTGGCCTCGGTCGGGTATCCGGAAATGGACGTCGCGACCTATCGCGCGGGGCACCTGTCGCCGGTGATCTTCGGTTCGGCGCTGAAGACCATTTCGGTGCCGGAACTGCTGCGTTCGCTGGGCGACTGGGCGCCGGAGCCGCGGCCGCAACCGGCCGAGCCGCGCGCGATCCTGCCGAGCGAGCCCAAGGTCACCGGATTCGTGTTCAAGGTGCAGGCGAACATGGACGCCAACCATCGCGACCGCATCGCGTTTTTGCGGCTGAGCTCGGGCACGTTCAAGCGCGGCATGAAGCTGCGCAATGTGCGCTCGGGCAAGGACCTGGCGGTCACCAATCCGATGTTCTTTTTCGGGCATGATCGCGAACTGGCCGACGAGGCGGTGGCAGGCGATATCGTCGGCATTCCGAACCACGGCACGCTCAGCGTCGGCGATACGCTGGTTGAGGGCACCCAGGCGCTGAAGGTGACGGGCATCCCGAACTTTGCGCCGGAAATCATCCGCCGCGTGCGGCTTGCCGATCCGATCAAGGCCAAGCAGTTGTCAAAGGCGCTGAGCGATCTCGCCGAAGAGGGCGTGGCGCAGGTGTTCCGGCGCATGATCGGCGCCGACTACATCGTCGGCGTGGTCGGGCCGCTGCAGCTCGAAGTGCTGCAGGCGCGCATCCTCAAGGAATACAGCGTGCCGATCACGTTTGAGCAGCTCAATTTCGAGATGGCGCGCTGGGTCGGTGCGGACGACAAGAAGGAACTCGACCGGTTCATTTCGGCTGCCAAGGCAGAGCTTGCCGAGGACAAGGATGGCGATCCGGTTTATCTCGCGCAATCGTCCTGGTGGCTGCAGCGCACGCAGAAGGACTGGCCGAAGATTCAGTTCTTTGCGACGAAAGAACGGGCTTAGGCGGAGGCGTAGTCGCGGCAGTGGCGGATACGACTGTATTTGCTGCCTGATCTGCTTTGGCGCACTTGCAGGCCGGAGGAAAATGCGGCACTGCTGTGGCATAATCGCTTCCAATTTGTGACGGGGCTCATGCGCACTTCTGTTCTTTCTCTTCTGGTCAGCGCCGCGATATTCGGCGCGCCGGTATCTGCGCTCGCGCAGGACCTGGGAAATCCCTACCTCAAGGTCTACGGCGGGGTGACTGCCCCCAATAGTCTTGCCTGGGGCGAGACTACCTATCCGCTGGAGCCGGGCTGGCTGGTTGGCGGCGCGATTGGCCTCGAAGTCATCCCGGGCCTGTCTGTCGAACTCGATGCGACCTTCAGCGCGGCCCTCTATGTGGGCGAGACGCTCACCCACGACGCTGCCACACTGTTCGCAAACCTCGTTTATTCGCTGCCGATCGATGACGCGTTTTCTGCCTATTTCGGCGCGGGCGTTGGCGTGGTCGGCATTCGCTACGACACCGAATCGGCTGCCACGCTTGGCGGGCAGGTGTTCGCTGGTCTTGGATACGAGGTAGCGGACAACGTCACCCTCTTCGGTGAGGCGCGGTACCAGACTGCGTTCAGCAGGCTGACCCTTTGGGATGAGAGCGTCGAGCACAACCGTGCTTCTCTGCTCCTCGGCCTGAAGTTCGGCTTCTGATCTGGTCGAGATGAATTTGGGCGGCGCCGCCGAAGGGTGGCGCCGCTTTTTTTGCGCCCGTGAATCGCAGGCATTGATGTGCGACGAAGGGGCCGGGTTCGGCGTTGTGCTGTGTGGGCGTCGTCCCACCCGGGTCACCCCGGCGAAGGCCGGGGGCCATCCTGAGATGACAGCAACCTTCCGGGGCCGCTGAGGCCGTCAGGGCTGGATTCCCGCCTGCGCCGGAATGACACTGTGGGGTGGAGAGACGGTGCCGCATTATTCTTTCCGGAGGCGACAATGAACCACCGCAGACTTGGCAGGACCGGATACGAGGTCAGCGAAATCGGGCTGGGCTGCTGGCAGCTGGGCGGGGATTTCGGGCCGGTGGGGGACGATGAGGCCCGCGCCATCCTCAAGCAGGCGCGCTCGCTCGACGTGAATTTCTGGGATACGGCCGACGTCTATGGCGGCGGGCAGTCGGAAGCGCGGATCGGGGAGTTTCGCGACAAGAAGGGCGTGATCGTTGCGACCAAGCTGGGCCGCTCCGACAGCCTGTTCCCCAACCACTACCGGCGCAAGAACGTCAAGGCGAGCCTCACCGGCTCGCTGCAGCGGCTGGGCCTCGAAACGCTCGATCTTGTGCAGCTCCACACCATTCCGACGGCGGTGATGGCGGACGGCGAGATCTTCAACATCATGGATGACCTGCGCGACGAGGGGCTGATGCGCCACTATGGCGCGAGCGTCGAAAGCGTCGAGGAGGGGATGCTGTGCCTGCGTCACGCGGGGGTCGCGACGCTGCAGATCATCTACAACCTGTTCCGGCAGGACGCGGCGGTGGAGCTGCTGCCGAAGGCCGAAAAACAGAACGTCGGCATTATCGTGCGGCTGCCGCTGGCGAGCGGGCTGCTGGCGGGCAAGTACACCAAGGAGACGCGGTTCACGGCGCAGGACCACCGCACCTATAACCGCGAGGGAAAGGCGTTTTTTGTCGGCGAGACGTTCTCGGGCCTGCCGTTCGAGAAGGGCGTCGAGTTGGTCGACGAGCTGAAGCGTATGATCCCCAAGGGCCTGCCGCTGGCGCAGTTCGCCATCCGCTGGCTGCTCGACCAGCCGGCGGTCTCGACGGTGATCGCCGGGGTGACGAAGCCGGCGCAGCTTGCCGAGAACGTTCTGGCGGCCCGGCGCGATCCGCTGGACCCGGATCTGGTTGAGGAATTGAAGGATTGGTACGAACGGAAGGTGAGGCCGTTTGTGCGGGGGCATATTTAGGGGGGCCGCGTCTTCGGCTCCACCCTCATCCGCCCTTCGGGCACCTTCCCCCATCGAGGGGGAAGGTGTGACTGCAAGCTTTCAGTCGGGGTCCTTCTCCCTAGATGGGAGAAGGTGGCGCGTAGCGCCGGATGAGGTTGGGGCCGCAAGCACTGGCTCCTCACCTGATCTTGAGAGGGGTGGCACTTGGGGCTTGGGCTCCCTAGATTAGGGCACCTTTCGTAACAAGAGTCCCAAATGTCAGTGCATCCGGCCTTCGAACTCGTCCGCGAACAGCAGATTGCGGAGGTCAGTTCTCTGGCGCGCTTCTACCGGCACAAGAAGACCGGCGCAGAGGTGCTGAGCTTCATCAACGATGACGAGAACAAGGTGTTCGGCGTCACCTTCAAGACGCCGCCCGAGGACTCGACCGGTGTCGCGCATATCCTCGAGCATTCAGTGCTGTGCGGGTCGCGCTCGTATCCGGTGAAAAAGCCGTTCGTCGAGCTGCTCAAGGGCTCGCTCCAGACCTTCCTCAACGCCATGACGTTCTCGGACAAGACGGCCTATCCGGTCGCTTCGCAGAACCTGCAGGATTTTCACAATCTCGTCGATGTCTACCTCGATGCGGTGTTCTTTCCGCTGATCTCGGAGGATACGTTCCAGCAGGAAGGCTGGCACTACGAGCGCGACGCGAGCCAGGCGCCGATGGTCTACAAGGGCGTCGTGTTCAACGAGATGAAGGGCGCCTATTCGTCGGGCGCGTCGGTGCTCGGCAAGGTGAGCCAGCTCTCGCTTTATCCGGACACGACCTATGGCGTGAATTCGGGCGGCGATCCGAAGGCGATCCCCGATCTCACCTACGAGTATTTCAAGCGTTTCCACGAGCGGTTCTATCACCCGTCCAACGCGCGCATCGTGTTCTATGGCGATGACCCCGAGGACGCGCGTTTCGGGCTGCTGGACAAGTATCTGGGCCAGTTCGACCGCATCGAGCCGGAGGCGCATATCGCGCTGCAGAAGCGCTGGAGCGAACCGAAGCGCATCCACGAGACCTATGCGGCGACCGAGCAGGAGGCCGAAGGCAAGTCGGCGATGGTGTCGATCAACTGGATGCTCGATCCGGTGACGGACCCGAACCTTGCGCTGAACCTCTCGATCCTCGAAGCGGTGCTCGTCGGCACGTCCGCCGCGCCGCTGCGCAAGGCGCTGATCGACAGCGGTCTCGGCGAGGGCATTACCGGCAGCGGCCTGGCCGAGGACATGCTGCAGCCGTACTTCACCGTCGGGCTCAAGGGCATTGGCGACGGCGATGCGCAGGCGGTCGAGGACCTGGTGCTCGCGACGCTCACGCGCCTCGCCGACGAGGGCATTGATCGCGAGACGATCGAGGCCTCGGTGAACTCGATGGAGTTCGCGCTGCGCGAGGACAATACCGGCTCCTTCCCGCGCGGCATTGCGCTGATGTTCCGCTCGATGCGGACCTGGCTCCATGGCGGCGATCCGCTGGAGCCGCTGCGGTTCGAGGGGCCGCTGGCGGCGCTGAAGGCCGATCTGGCGGCGGGAAAGCGCGTGTTCGAGGACCTGGTGCGCACGCACCTGCTCGACAACACGCACCGCACGACCGTGCTGCTGACGCCGGACCCCACGCAGGCGGCGCGCGAAAAGGCCGAGGAGCGCGCCCGGCTCGATGCCGCGGCGGCCGAAATGACCGACGCCGAGCGGCGCGATGTGGTGGTCGATACCGAGCGGCTGCGCGGGTTGCAGGAGATTCCGGATACCCCCGAGGCGCTGTCGAAGATTCCGACGCTGCAGCTTTCCGACCTGCCGCGCAAAAACAAGCCGCTGCCGATCGAGCGCGGCGAGGTGGCGGGCATCCGCACCTTCACCCATGCGCTGCCGACCAACGGGGTGATCTACCTCGATTTCGGCTTCAACATGCACGGCCTGTCGAGCCGGCTGCTGCCGTTGATGCCGATCTTTTCGCGGGCGCTGACGCAGACCGGCACGGCCAAGGAAGATTTTGTGTCGCTGACGCAGCGCATCGGGCGCTCCACCGGCGGCGTCGGCATGAATGTGATCGTCACGACCAAGCAGGCCCGCAGCGGTATCGCGGCGTGGCTGTTCATGCGCGGCAAGGCGGTGCCCGACAAGACGGGCGAGCTGTTCGCCATCATGCACGACGTGCTGACTTCGGCGCGGCTCGATAACCGCGAACGCATCAGGCAGATGGTGCTTGAGGCGAAATCGGGGTTCGAGAGCCGGCTCGCGGGCACCGGCAATGGCATCGTGGCGCTGCGGCTGCGCGCGCAGTCGAACGAAAGCGACTGGGCCAACGAACAGATGGGCGGCATCAGCCATTACTTCTATCTGAAGGAGCTGGCGAAGCGCATCGATGCCGACTGGCCGGGCGTGCAGGCAGACCTCGAAGCGATCCGCAGCGAGCTGCTGCATCGCGGCGGCATGATCGCCAATGTGACCGCCGACGCGGATACGATCGAGGCGCTGAAGCCGCAACTGGCGGCGTTCCTGTCGGGCCTGCCCGAGAGCGGCGCGCCGGGCAGCGGCTGGGGCTTTGCGCCGGCGCCGCTCAACGAGGGGCTGACCTTCCCCGGGCAGGTGAACTATGTGGCCAAGGGCGGCAACCTCATCGACCTCGGCTATACGCTGACGGGCGGTGCGGCGGTGGCGATCCGGCACCTCAACACGACGTACCTCTGGGACCGGGTGCGCGTACAGGGCGGCGCCTATGGCGGCTCGTCGGGGTTCGACAGCAATTCGGGCAATTTCGTCTTCACCTCGTATCGCGACCCGAACCTGCTCGGCACCATCACCAACTACGACGGCGCGGCGGCATACCTGCGCGCCGGGGTGGGCGAGCAGGACCTGACGCGCTCGATCATCGGCGTGATCGGCGGCATCGATGGCTATCGCCTGCCGGACGCCAAGGGGTTTTCCTCGATGATGTTCGAGCTGACCGGCGAGACCGAGGAGACCCGCCAGCAGCGGCGCGAAGAAGTGCTCGGCGCAACGGATGCCGATTTCGAGACGCTGGCGCGAGCGCTGGATGATGTGGCGCGGCACGGCAAGGTCGTGGTGCTGGGCTCGGAGCCCGCGATCAAGGCGGCGAACGAGGAGCGGTCGGGGTTTTTGACGGTGACGCGGGTGATCTGAGGGGGCGGTAGCTTTGCTACGTCGCTGCGGCTCCTAGCGGCGCTACCTCCCCCGCGATGGGGGGAGGTGCCTGAGTGCCTGGCTTTGCTACTTTGCTGCTTCGGCGATGAGTTCGAAGGAGCGGAGGCGGGCCTGATGGTCGTAGACATCCGACACGATGATCAGTTCATCGGCCTGCGTTTCCTCAACCAGTGCGGCGATGCCGGTGCGGACGGTTTCGACCGAGCCGATGATCGTGCGGGAGAGCATGCGCATGGCCTGCGCTTTCTCGGCTTCGGTCCAGTAGGTCTCGATGTCGTCGATGGGCGGCTGGGAGAGGCCGCGGGCGCCGCGGAAGATGTTGGCCCAGCTCATCTGCTGCGTGGTGGCGAGGCGCTTGGCCTCGGCGTCGGTTTCGGCGGCGATGATGTTCACGCCGACCATCGCATAGGGTTTCTGCAACTGCTCCGATGGCTCGAAACCGGCGCGGTAGAGCTGCAGGGCGGGCAGCAGCAGGTCGGGCGCGAAGTGCGAGGCGAAGGCGTAGGGCAGGCCGAGCTGCGCCGCGAGCTGCGCGCCATAGGTCGATGACCCGAGTATCCAGATCGGCACTTCGGCCCCGGCGGCAGGGACGGCCTGCAGGCGCTGGCCAGGCTGCGCGGGCTCAAAGTAGGCCTGGATTTCGAGGATGGCGCGCGGGAAATCGTCGGGGTCGCTGAGGCCACGGCGGAGGGCCTGCACGGCCAGCCCGTCGGTGCCCGGGGCGCGACCGAGGCCGAGATCGATGCGGCCGGGGAACAGCCGGGCGAGGGTGCCGAACTGCTCGGCGACGATGATCGGCGCGTGGTTGGGCAGCATGATGCCGCCGGCGCCGACGCGGATGGTCTTCGTACCGGCCGCGACGTGCTGGATCACCAGCGCGGTGGCGGCGCTGGCGATACCCGGCATGTTGTGGTGCTCGGCCAGCCAGAACCGGGTGTACCCCCAGTTCTCGGCGTGGGCGGCAAGGTCGCGGGCGTTGTCGAGCGCGGCGCGGGCATCGCTGCCCTCAACGACGCGGGCGAGATCGAGAATGGAGATGGCGGGCATGGCGAGTCCTTCGATGGACTCCGGATATAGGCCCGCGCCGCTCTATCGGCAATCGACGATGGAGACTATTCGCGCGAGCCGCCGTTGCCGCCGCTGAACAGGTCGTCGCGTGTCAGCGCGACATACTCCGCGTTGTCGGCGGGCAGGTGAAGCGTCGAGAGAATGCGCGACAGCAGGCCCTGTTCACTCTTGCCCTTATGCTGCGTGGTCAGTTCGACCAGGAGACCGGACGTGGCGTCGAGACGGGTTGCCATGAGCCGGGCGAGGGTCAGCGCCAGCCGGGGATCATGCTCAAGGGCGTCGCGCGCGCCCGCGATGACGTGAACGGTGCTGGCAGTTCCCGCCTTCACGGTGGCACTGCTCGGCCGGTTGAGGATCACGGACATTTCGCCGACCAGCGCCCCGGCCGTGGCGATGCCTGCAATCCTGATGCCGTCGCGTTCGACGACCAGCTCGCCGCTTTCAAGCACGAACAGATCGCCGCGATTGTCGCCCTGCGCGATCAGCACTTCTCCTGAGGCGAGATGACGCGTCGGCTGGCCGCCGGACTGAAGCGTTGTGTTCTGCATCGTCTTTCCCCCGGGCCGGATACGCGGCGCAGCCTATTCGGTTGCGGGATAGCCGCATAGGTCCCTCGGCCGAGTTGAACCTGTCCGGGGTTTTGCCGTTACTGTTCAGTCATGGTGCAGCCGTTTCTCGACCGCGATCTGCGGATCAGGCCAATCAACGTGTTCATCGACCCGCCGCAGCCGCAGCGGCGGGCGATTGTTACGCATGGGCATGCGGACCATGCGCGCAGCGGCCACGGGGCGGTGCTGGCGACGCCGGATACGATCGCCATCATGAAGGTGCGCTATGGCGAGGACTGTGCGGGCGAGTTCCAGGCGCTGGACTATGGCACGCCGCTCGATGTCGATGGGGTGACAGTGACGTTCTTTCCGGCCGGGCACATCCTCGGTTCGGCGCAGGTGCTGATGGAGTATCAGGGGCAGCGGATCGTCGTTACCGGCGACTATAAGCGCGGGCCGGACGCGACGGCGCAGCCGTTCGAGCTGGTGCCGTGCGACCTCTTGGTGACCGAGGCGACGTTCGGGCTACCGGTGTTCCAGCATCCAGATCCGCAGAGCGAGACGATGCGGCTGCTACGGTCGGTGCGGGAGCATCCGGAGCGTGCGCATGTCATCGGCTGCTATGCGCTGGGCAAGGCGCAGCGGATGATCGGGCTGTTGCGGCAAGCGGGGTACGACGCGCCGATTTACCTGCATGGCGCGATGCTGCGGCTGTGCGGGCTCTATGAGGAACTGGGCGTTCCGCTGGGCGAGCTGCGGCATTCGCTGGATGTTCCGAAGGAGCAGTTGAAGGGCCAGATTGTCGTCGCGCCACCCTCGGCGATCAAGGATCGCTGGAGCCGGCGGTTGCCCGATCCGGTGCTGGCGGTGGCGTCGGGGTGGATGAGCGTCAAGCAGCGGGCGCGGCAATCGGGCGTCGAACTGCCGCTGGTGATCTCCGACCATGTCGACTGGAACGAGTTGCGGCAGACGATCGTCGAGACTGGCGCGGAGACCGTGTGGGTCACGCATGGGCGCGAGGATGCGATTGTCTACTGGTGCCGGCAGCAGGGGCTGATCGCCGAGCCGCTGCGCATCGTTGCCTATGAGGAAGACGGGGAGGACGAGGATTGAAGCGGTTCGCGCAGCTTCTCGAACTGCTCGCGCTGACGCCCTCGCGCAATCGCAAGATCGAGGCGCTGCGCGACTATTTTCGCGCGACGCCCGATCCGGACCGCGGCTTTGCGCTCGCGATCCTAACCGGGGCGCTGACGTTCAAGAATGTGAAGCCGGCGATTTTGCGCGATGTGGTGGAGCGCGAGGTCGATCCATACCTGTTCCGGCTGAGCCACGACTATGTCGGCGATCTCGGCGAGACGATTGCGCTGATCTGGCCGCATCATCTCAGCGAGGGAGATGAACTGCCCTCGCTCACCGATCTCGTCGAGCTGTTCAACACCACCAGCAAGTCGGACCTGCCCGATGTGATTGCGGCGCTGCTGACGCGGGCGGAAATCAACGAGCGCTGGGCGCTGGTGAAGCTTGCAACCGGGGCGTTGCGGATCGGGCTCTCGGCGCGGCTGGCGAAGACCGCGCTGGCAGAGATGAGCGGGGTGCCGCTGCAGGAGATCGAGGAAGTCTGGCACGGCATGGTGCTGCCCTACACGGCGCTGTTCGCCTGGCTCGATGGCAGGGCCGCGCGGCCGGATATCGACCATGCGGCGAGGTTTCATCCGCTGATGCTGTCGAACCCGATAGATGAGGAAAAGGACATCGGAAAGCTCGATCCCGCCGACTTCTCGGCCGAGTGGAAATGGGACGGCATCCGGGTGCAGATCATTGCCAGCCAGGGCCGGGTGTCGATGTTCTCGCGCACCGGCGACGATATTGCCGCGGCGTTTCCCGATGTGGTCGAGAACGTGTTCGGTGATGCGGTGCTCGATGGCGAACTGCTGGTGGGACACGACTTTTCGCCGGCGCCGTTCAACGACCTGCAGCAGCGGCTCAACCGCAAGGTGGCCATCCCCAAGCAGGTCGAGCAGCTGCCCGCGTTCGTGCGCGTCTATGACATGCTGTTCGATGGCAATGAGGACATTCGCGCGCTGCCGTGGACGGAGCGGCGGGCGCGGCTCGAAGCGTGGTTTGCGGCGCATCCGCAGGTGCGGCTTGATCTCAGCGAAGTGCTGCCCTTCGGCTCGTGGGAGGAACTCGCCGAACTGCGGCGCAGGGGGGCGGCC
>Ga0073904_10001068_pt1 | contig 20305 bp, 8 predicted proteins | sample KloWWTrecipitate_FD_66668 | JGI IMG/M metagenome (GOLD analysis project Ga0073904, IMG submission 66668) | Active sludge microbial communities from Klosterneuburg, Austria, studying microevolution and ecology of nitrifiers - Klosterneuburg... | ecosystem: Engineered > WWTP > Aerobic digester >... | reverse complement strand
TCGCCGGATTTGCACACTGGAACCGGCAATCTTACGGTTCCAATAGCGCTCCCTCTGGGGCGTAACGGTTTCCAGCCTCAAATTAATCTCGTCTATAGCAGTGGGAATGGCAACGGCCACTTCGGCCTGGGTTGGAGCCTGAGTATTCCTGGCGTGATGCGGAAAACCTCCAAGGGTATTCCCCGCTATCGCGATTACGATCAGGAAGTGAAAAGATGGGATACATTTGTGCTCTCAGGGGCTGAAGATCTGGTTCCAGTCAAGGACACATCGCTTGACCCTTTGAAATCTACTCGGTTCCGCCCTCGGACAGAAGGCCTTTTTGCCAAGATTATCCATCATCACGACGCGCAAGTTGGGGCCAACTATTGGGAGGTCTGCAGTAAAGAAGGAGTGACCAGTTACTATGGCACGAATCCAACCGATCAGCAGACCTATCACTTCGATTTCCGAGTTCAGCCAACCTCCCCCACGATCACAAAGCCCAAGCTGAACGCAGCCGACCCTGATCGCAATTTTGCTTGGAAACTCACATTGACCAAAGATTCCTTCGGCAATCGGATTGAATATCTCTACGAGAATCGAGATCAAAGCAGTCAACAAGGTGAGCAACAAGGACGTCAGTGGGACCAACCGTTGCTGACCCAGATCCGCTATGCCGACTATCAAGTGAACAACCCGCCCCGGACAAAGTTCTTCGTAACGGTCAGGTTCGAATACGATGAGCGACCTGACTCCTTCTCGGATTACCGAGCCGGTTTCGAGATCCGGACGACCAAGCGCTGCAAGTCGATTCTCATCGAGACTCACGCCGACCAGGTCTACAAAGTCAGGCGCTACGACTGCCGCTATAAGAATGACTACCCGAACAGCGTATCGCACCTAATATCAGTCGAAGTCGCCGGTTTTGACGACGCAGGAGTCGAATCGAAAGAATTGCCGCCGCTCAAATTCGACTACAGTCGGTTTAATCCACAAGACCAAAAGCAGCGAGATTTTTATCCAATCCAAGGGGCGGATCTCCCGGCGACTTCTCTTGCCAATAGCTCGATGGAGCTGGTGGATCTGTTCGGAAGCGGCCTGCCCGACATTTTGGAGATGAATGGCACGGTTCGCTATTGGCGAAATCGCGGGAACGGGCGATTTGATCTTCCCAGACCGATGTCGGACGCGCCGTCGGGATTGTCGCTGGGCGATCCCGGCGTCCAGCTCATCGATGCCGATGGAGATGGGCGAACAGATCTCCTGGTCACACAAGGTCCGCTGACAGGGTATTACCCGCTACAGTTCAGCGCCAAGTGGGACCGGAGGTCATTTCAAAAGTATCGTGTCGCCCCGTCTTTTGACCTCAAAGATCCAGACGTGCGTCCGATCGATCTCACAGGGGATGGTGTCACGGATGTGATTCGATCGGGCACGCGATTGGAATGTTTCTTTAATGACCCTCATGAAGGCTGGACAGAGGCAAGATGGGTTGAACGCCAAGTCCTTGCTGACTTTCCCAACACGAATTTTTCCGACCCTCGTGTGAAATGGGGAGATATGTCGGGAGACGGGATGCAAGACCTCCTGCTGGTCTACGACGGGAATGTCGAGTATTGGCCGAACCTTGGCTACGGTAATTGGGGCAAACGCATCCACATGAGGAACAGTCCGCGCTTTTCCTATGGATATGATCCTAAACGAATCTTGGTGGGCGACGTGGATGGTGATGGGTTGGCGGATCTGCTCTATGTTGGCGACCGCAAGGTGACACTTTGGATCAATCAGAGCGGGAATGAGTGGAGCGATCCAATTGAAATTCCCGGTACTCCGCCCGTGACCGATGTCGATAGCATCAGGCTCATCGATCTGCTCGGCAGTGGCGTCAGTGGCCTGCTCTGGACAAAAGATGCGACCTTATCGAAGCAGGATCACTACCTCTTCCTCGATCTCACTGGTGGCACCAAGCCTTACATGTTGAACGAAATGAACAACAACATGGGGGCCATCACAAAAGTCGCGTATGAACCATCGACGACGTTTTATCTGGCGGACGAGACAAATTTTGCGACCAGATGGCGCACACCGCTGCCATTTCCTGTACAAGTGGTAGCGAGAGTCGAAGTTATTGACGATCTCTCAAAAGGCAAACTTATAACGAAATACACATACCATCACGGCTATTGGGATGGGGCTGAACGAGAATTCCGCGGATTTGGCATAGTGGAACAATTCGATACAGAGACTTTCGAGCGATACAACCAAGCTGGGCTCCACGGAGATTCTGCAAAGTTTGTCAAAGTTGATCAACAAAAGCTGACGTTTTCACCGCCGACGCGGAGTAAAATCTGGTTTCACCAAGGACCGATCGGCGAAGAATTCGGTGATTGGCAGGAGCAGGATTGGTCGAGTGAATATTGGAATGGCGATCCGCGTTTACTCAAACATACCGAGCAAGTCAACGACGTCCTCAAAACCTTAGATTTGACCCACGCCACAAAGACGACGCAGGCCCGTCGTCGCATCAAGCGCGATGCATTACGCGCCTTACGAGGTAGCATTCTCCGTACGGAGCTCTATGCAATGGATGGATCTCCGCATCAGGAGCGGCCTTATACCGTCACCGAGCAAGCATATTCGGTGAAAGAAATCATGGGCGTTCTCAACGAGCGCCTTCCGCACATCTTCTTTCCTCATAGTGTGGCCTGCCGGACCACACAGTGGGAACGTGGCGACGACCCAATGACGCAGTTTTCCTTCAGAGGCAAATACGACGACTTCGGCCAACTCTTGAGCCAAACCGCTGTTTCGGTTCCTCGAAGGAGTCGAAGACGACATCGTTTGAGCCCAATAGAAGTTGCCGATGAAACGCAAGTACTGGCCATCCATTCGCGTACTTTGTATGCGGCACCGGTTGCGGGCAACTACATCCATGACCGTGTGGCACATGGGACAAGCATGGAGCTGACGCAACCTCCGACAATCAGGGAGTCCGATCCAGACAGCGTTCAGACTGTTCTCCGTGACCAAAAAGAGCAAGCATTGTCAGTTCATGCCAAATTCGAAGTCGCGTTCGGCGAAAGGCCTGATGGGAAGAAATGGCAACCTCAAGATGGAGTGCCCACCGACTATCGTGTCTTTGGCCATACTGTCAATTTATATGACGGCCAGCCGTATATAGGTCTTGCTGTGGGTCGGGTCGGAACCAATGGAACACTCACGCGAAGTGAAACGTTGGTTTTCGATCAATATATCTTACGCGACGCATATCTAAACCCCACTCTTATCGATTCACATGGCCGGTTGGTTCTACCAGCTGGCGCGCCGGCGGTATTCAATAAAGAGCTTGGGTACGAGTGGAAAGCCAATCAATTCGGTTACGTCGATGGGTTCTATCTCAAGGCCCAACAGTGCCAATACAATGCGCAGGGTCTGGTCATCGCTCAGCGCGATCCACTCAATCATGAGACTGTGATCGCCTATGATTCCTATGCCGTCCTACCAGAATCGGTTACCGATCCGATAAAGCTAGAAACTACAGCCATCTATAACTATAGGGTCATGCAACCGGAGACCGTGATGGATGCCAACAAGAACATCATGGAGTTTGAGTTTTCCCCTATTGGTTTGCTCATGGGAATATGGGTCAAAGGGAAGCAGAACGCCAACGAAGGGGATCAGGCCGGTGCGAGCACGCAGCTATCGTATGATTTTTTGGCCTATCACAATAGTGTGTTGATCGATCCGGCTAATCCACAACCGATCGGGGTTCGCACAGTGTGCACTGTCCGCCACGATACCGATCCTGCAGACACTGGGGAGTCCACCGAAACACGCGAGTACTCCGACGGCTTCGGTCGTCTCTTGCAGACGCGGGCTCAAGGGGAAGACATTCGATTTGGCGACACGACGTTTGGAGGTGGCGCGGAGATTTTGCCGGCTAAGCAGAGCGATGGCTCAGGAGGAGTCTTCACTGGCCGACGCAGTAGCGATCCACTCAGCCAGCCTCACGTCACGGTCAGCGGTTGGCAGCGCTACGATAACAAAGGCCGAGTCGTCGAGAAGTATGAGCCGTTCTTCGATAAGGGATGGAACTACGATGCGCCTGCTGATAGTCAGCTTGGTGCCAAGGCCACCTTGTACTACGATCCACTTGGCCGAGTTATGCGAACTGTGAACCCGGATGGTTCCGAACAACGGGTCATCTATGGCATTCCGGCCTTGTTAAGTGATCCGCCCCTCGCTGCAACTGACACGAAATTTTCTCCCACCTCATGGGAAACTTACACCTACGATCAAAACGATCTTGCCGCGGTTGCTTATGATCCGATCTCGTTGCCGGGTGGAGTGCGTCAACCGCTGAAAAGTCGAGCACCCAAACATCACTACTTTACGCCGTCCAGCATCGTCATCGACGGCATGGGCCGTACGCTCATGGCGATTCAGCGAAATCGGCAAGGTACATCGACTGGCACGACCACATTGTCCCCGATTGAAGAACTTCGCACGAGGTCGACGTACGATATTCAAGGGAATCTCCTGACGATCACCGATCCCCTAGACCGCGAAGCATTCAGGCATGTCTACGACTTAAATAAACGTGTGCTTCGAATTGAAAGTATCGATGCTGGTGTCAGGCAGATGGTGCTCAATGCTGTGGGCAACGAGGTGCAGCGGCGAGACCTTAAGGGTGCGATCTCGCTGAACGCCTATGATGTATTGAGCCGACCGATCGAACTCTGGGCTAGGGATCGTGCAGGTCAGGCCATCACGATGCGCGAGCGGCTTGAATACGGAGACGGAAGCGACCCCAATCAGAGTTTGCAGAAGCGAACGGCCGAGCGCAGCAAGAACCGGCTTGGCAAACTGGCCGAACACCATGACGAAGCGGGCCTCCTGCTGTTCAATCAGTACGATTTCAAGGGAAATCTATTGGATAAGACACGACGAGTAATCAGCGACTCCGCCCTTGCTGTTGGTTGGAACGCTGACTGGAGTGTCGCAAACGCGGACAACGATATCGAAAACAGAAATTACGTTACCAGCCAGCAATACGATGCGCTCAACCGCCCCACCCGGGTTCAATACCCGAACGAGACTGGAGGCAACCGCGCGGTTCTTCAACCCATCTACAATCGAGCTGGCGCGCTGGAGCAGCTTCAATTAGATGGGGAAGTCTATGTGCAGCGGATTGCATACAACGCCAAGGGCCAGCGCGTTTTTATTGCCTATGGGAACGATATCCTCACCCGGTATGCTTACGATCCGCTGACATTTCGCTTAGCACGCATTCGAACAGAGCATGTCACGCGCGCTGGTATCACTTACCGTCCCTCCGGTACGTTGCTGCAAGACTGGGCCTACGACTATGACTTAATTGGGAATATCCTCGCGATTCGTGACATAGTTCCCGGCTGCGGATTGCCAAACAATCCAAACCAGCTCGATCGCGCCTTCGGCTACGACGCGATTTATCGCCTCATCTCTGCGGTCGGTCGCGAATGTAATCTGCCTACTGCGGATCCCTATTGGTCAGACCCGCCGCGACACCAAGATGTATCTAAAACACGGCGTTATACGCAACGCTATACCTATGATGAGAGCGGCAACATGACCGAGTTGGCTCATACCGCGACAAGTAACGGGAGCTTTACGCGAAGCTTCAGGTTGGCGCCAGGCAACAATCGCCTGGATCGAGTGACCGTGGGCCCAGCGACGCCTACTAATGTGCGTAACTACATCTACGATGACAATGGAAACATGACGGACGAAACAACATCGCGGCAGTTTGTGTGGAACTATGCGGACCGATTGGGAGAATTCCGCGAGACCAATGGGGTAGCTTCGTCAATATTGGCTCGATACCTGTATGACTCAACAGGTATGCGGGTTAAGAAGTGGGTACGCAGGGGAGGGATTGCGGCGAACGACGAGAGTACCATCTACATTGATGGGATCTTCGAGCGCCATCGCTGGACCAAGCAAGGCGGCGGAGAGAACAATCATTTGCATGTTTTGGATAACCAAAACCGAGTCACCATCGTGCGCAGAGGGCGACTCCATCCAGACGATAGGGGACCAGTTGTACAATACCATCTCGGCGATCATCTAGGCAGTAGCAATGTCATGCTCGGAGGTCCAACTGCCACAGACGATAACTTCATCAATCGAGAAGAGTTGTTTCCGTACGGCGAGACAAGCTTTGGGAAATTTGGATCCAAACGGTATCGATTTACGGGAAAAGAACGGGATCAAGAAAGTGGATTAAACCTGCACGGGGTAAGATTTCTCGCTCTGTGGCTAGTCCGTTGGACCAGCCCCGATCCTCTGGGAGCTAATGACGGACTCAATGTATATGCGTATGTGTATAACAACCCCATCACCTGGAATGATCCATCCGGCTTTGCTGGTGAAACCTCTTCCGCAGCAAGCTCGTCGAACGACAACATTTGTCATGGCCCAGACATATATTACGAGGACGGAAAGCCAGTGATAATTATTCATGGTAACGGAGAGTTCCATCCCGGAACAGAACAACAACAAAATGATGGTGGAGAGGCTCCAGCTTCCTCAAAAACTCTGCAAAGCCAGGAAAATCCCACTCCCAAATCTGACCAGTCAGGTAGTAATCAGCTTCAGAAATCGAGCGGTCCCTCGTTTTCTAGTCTGCTTTTTACAGCTGGAAGCACACTTGGGCTTGCGGGAAATGCATTTTCTAAGGCAGGCACCTCCAGTGGAACAACGACTGTATTATGGGCCGGGCGACGCTCACTTGATGCTGCAATGGGGCTGGCCGAACGTTCGGGCGGTTTGTACAGGTCTCTAGAAACAAGCAAAATCGGTTTGGCCTCTCGAGCAATTAGCGGCTTCATTTTTAAGAGATTCGGAGAATCCAAATTGGTTCGTGATGCGCTCTATCATGGACTATGGAAACCTGTTTCTGCAGTGTTCGGCCTACATGCGGGCTTTTCCGGACACAGACTTCTTACCCTAATTCAAACGACAAAGACAGCTCCGTATGGGCGAATCCTTACCCAAATTGAGGGGCCAGCATTTCGATGGGCCCAGAGGAGTATCGGCGCATTTAAAACCCTTGGCAAAAGACTGCCGGTAATCGGTCTAGTCCTATCAGCAGGAGCTTTAGTAAATGATATCCGTAAGGGAGATGCTGTGTCGGGGATAGGAAGCGTAGCAGGCACAGTGAGTGGAATAGCTGCAATTGCGGGAGCGACCTCTACTGCGGCTGTCACCGGAGCATTCGCTCTTGGCTACGGGGTTGGTACTGTTGCCAACGAGCTGTTTTTGGGGGATTTTGTCGATTCTTTCGCACCAGGTTCTGGATCTTTAGGAGATTGGTACTATCAAACAATTTTAAAATGATGTGCCCCAGAAAAAATCGAGAACACTCTCAAGTGTTTGGTGTGACGCGGCTGAGAAGGTTTGTTTGACCCTGTGCGGAGGTTTTTATGGCGAGAAAGCAGCATGGGAGTGTTAAGGCGAAACCTCGACGTGGGAAGACTCGCATTATGAAGTCGCAGGTGCCGCCACAGCCTGCCATATCCCACGAGTCATCTCTCTTTGAAATCGCAGTTGTCAAAGTCCAGCCACTGCTCAATGGAGCTTCGCTCTCTGTAGTACGCGAGCCCAGTCTCAATGCACTCGCAAAGAAGGCAGGGCTTACCCGCGAGGATGCTGCTGCCATTGTTCAGGCACACAAGGTAGCGGATGATACTGGCATAACCCCGGAACTCTTGTTTGCCCTGAGCAAGATGGGCGTCACTCTTGATAAGACAACCTTAGCCACCTCAGAACCCATTGTTCTTCTCAAGAATATTGTGGCTGCCACTAAACTCAGCATTGTGTCTCCTGATGCGTTGCTCTCATTCGAAGGCGCAAAATCAGTCCTCAGGCGCTTACAAATTACCGACGTATCTCTTGCATCGTTGAAGCGCACCTTTGATCTAGGCTTTTCTGATTCACTAATTCACAAGCTAGAGAAGAAGAATATTCACACCCTTGCGGATCTTCGTGAGAGAGGTGGCGTGAAGGGTGTGAAAGGCCTCGACGTTAACCCCGACGATCCCGGGGCAAAATTATTGAATGCTCATGTATGCCTAAGCATCTTGGGGGCAGACATCCCGACAGTCACCAAGTTGATTAGACGAGGATACTCGAGTGTACTAGACATTGGTAAGACTGCTGCTCACACTTTTTCCTATTCATTGAAAGGAAACATTAAGGAGAACGAGGCTGAAGAGCTTCATAAAAAGGCGGTGCTTTACAGTAACTACATCAACAACGCTATCGCGGAATCCCGTGTGAGGGCATATGCGGCACATAAGTCAACAGGAGCTCCTGCAACCGAACCAAGGATATGCGGATGCCGAAAATGTCAGGATGCGGCCAGCCCTCTTGCGTATCTCTCAGATCTACTCAACTACACCCTCGATCACCTCAAGGATAATGGCAACAGCGTCACGCTTACGTTTCTCCAGAATCGATTCCATCAGCCCTTTCGTGATCTTCCATTTGAGTGCGAACAGGTAGAGAAGAAGGTACGTGTTGCTCGCATTTGCATTGAAATTCTTCGCAAGCACTTGCCTGTCGCGACAGCGAATTTGATAGGCGGATGGTATCTCGAGGCAGCGTATTTAAAACTTCTGGAGAGCAACAGCATCACTTATGATGAGCTTCGGACTGTTGCCAGAGGGCGTAACCAGAACGCGAAAGATGAACTGGCAAATCGGATGATGTTGCCTGGTGGCCAATATGTCGACCGATTATTCCGCGACCCAGCTGCTCCGACCGGCGATCCACTGGAAATCACTGAACAGTGGTTGCAGCACACGTTCGGGTTGCGAGATTCCACTCTTGGTCCGCTCGATCCAGATGAGGAGCAGCCCCTCATTCTTGAGTGGAAGAAGCGTTTTCTTCGGAGCCAATGGGAGGCCGAGGATTATTCCACTGTTCGTCGGCCGCTTGAAGAGTATCCGATCATAGATCCAGATATGGTCGGGACGATAGATCTCTCTAACGCCATTCCAAACTCAGTATCGAGAAATAATCGTCCCAAAACGGACTGGTCTGCTTTCGACTTTCTTGAAGATCGCGCTAGTGCTCTGCAGAACATATTGTCCGACCTTCGAGCTCAGGTTTCAGGTCCCAGGTCTCAACTTCGTCAGCAGCTTAACAATCTCCTCACACAACTGCAGGACCCGCAGCTGTTTTTTGTCGGAGTTACTGGCATGGAGGGTGTAACGTATAGGGTCTTATTGGACCTGCGAAGGCGAGAGCAGCAAGGGGACGAAATCTCTTCCGAGTTGTTGGCACTGAGTCTGGCTCATGATGAGTTTAGAGCTCTCGTTGATGTATTGGCAGCTGCAGGAGTGGGCGATCCCATCCTGAATTCGGAGTGGGAAGATTTCTACAGTGTAATCCTGCAACGTATCAAATTGGCGGTCTTGTACCCTCAATGGAAACAGGAAGAGTCCGCTACCAGGATTTCTTTTGGAAGAATATCCTTTCCTCTACTATTAAGCCCGGACAATTTTAGGGTACGACCGGTTTCTCGCGATGGCACCACAACCCGATGGCACCCATTGAAGTGGCGAAGCAGTGAGGCGATCAGGCGCAAATGGGAAAGCACGCTTCGTGCTCGGATAGACCAAGAACAGACACTCGAAGAAGCTGTTCGAAGTTCGGTCGATAGCGTTGAAGAGGCGCTTCTTGTTGAGCTACGTAACGACCTCCTTCGAATCGCGAGCCTTCCAGGTCTCCTGACTCCATCTAAGCTCAAGTGGTTTACTGATCACTATCAAGTCGACTTCGAGGCTGGTCGATGCCAAGTCACCACGCGAGTCGCGCAGGCTATTCAAACACTGCAAGGCATTCTCTGGGGAATCCGTAGCGGGCTGTTGGATGACCCCGCCCTTGTTCTCAATGCACCTGATTTTGATGAAGAATGGAGATGGTTAGGATCATTTGCAGCACGGCGTGCTGCAACTCAGGTATTCATCTATCCGGAGAACACGTTGCGCCCGACTCTGCGACGAAGTATGACTCCCGCCTTTCAGCGTCTGATCGAAGCCCTCCGGAATTCATCCCCGGTTTCTTCAAGTGACGTGCAAAAGGAAATAAGCAAGTTTGAGGAATACTTTGCCGAAGTGTCCTCTTTATCTCGGTCTGCCACTTATGAGTCCACAAGTCCATTTGGCCAGCGGGGCGAGAATGTTCTTGCAATCTCACGGGCAGGCGGAAGCGGTCAGTTGTATTTTTCGATATGGAAACACCTTCCAGGGTTGGGACTAACCGGTAGTCCAGACCAGACATTCTGGGATCGGATTGAAGGGTTGGAAGGGGCAAAAGAAATCACAGGCTTTATTCCCTATAGGAGTTTGGACGGAAAAACCCACTTGGGTATTTATGCCAAGACACGCGACCAGGCCAATGTTCGGTATTGGTTTGCTGACTGTGACGGCAAACAGTGCAAAGGCCAAGCGACTACCTCGGACCCTCCTGCATTGGTTAGATCTGCACGCTACGGGCAGGAGGTGCTTTCCCCCAATCCAGAATTTGCATCACGAGGAGGGCACGCCTGGTTATTTCATCGAGATGATCGCATCATCGCAATTGGCTCGGACATTTTACTGTGGTCGGGAAGAGTAGAATCGAATAACACCAGACGCATTGGTCTTGCCCGTGCTCGGTCGGCAGGGCTTGAGATCGTTGCAGATATTTTCATTCAAGGAATCTGGCAACTTTCAAGCCTCGATCGTCCCGCCATTTTGGCGGACGGAGTCTTGATAGTCGCACGGTCGACTCCACAGAGAATAGCTCTCCTCGGTGTGGTCAACGAGCAACTGGTAGTACGAGGCGAGACTTCTCTTGTTACCAGTTCGTCAGGAAATTGGACAGTAAGACTCAGTGGGACGCGGCCGACAACGTTCGCAGCCGCGAATGTTATGGGGTGGAGTGGAGGTGTGCGGCCACCAAAACAATTGATCGTATTTGAGTACGAAGGTGAACCAGGAGATCTGTCAGCACAAACCTACACAACAGTTATAGACGTTGTGAACGGCAATTTTATTTTTGTTTTAAGCCAGGCGATTGATAATCAAGCGCCAATAAGGACAGAGATCATTAGTGATGGTCACGGAGGCTTCTTCTACCCTATTGTCCAAGATCACTGGCGTATAGGCGCCGTCGTAAGTCCATCGGGCATTTCTGGTGAAAAAGAGGGCTTGGTGGTAATTGCGAAGCATGTATACGCAGAACGGAGAAATTACGGTGACCCTTCGCAAGGGAGAAGTTGGGTTGGCGAGCTCGTGTTGGACCAAAGTGCGTCCGGTGGGCCGAAGCTCAAATTTGGTAGTTTTGATGCCATATCAAAGGACGGTGGTTCTCTGGGATGGACGTGGCGAGATGATCAGCAGTTCACCACTGTAAAAAGCGCAAGCGGAGGTGACGCATTCGTTGTTACCAATCCATCATCTGATGAAATCGCAGTAATGACAATCTCAAGTGCTGGACACTTGCAACTGCTTTGGAGTGGAACTCAGAGTTCAGGAAATGGATCAACGGGCTGGAGCCACAAGGGGGGAGATAGGGTCTTTTCTCTTAATCTCTATGAGGACAGAAACCCGCAACTTTTTTTTATAGCAAGCACGAATGAGCTCATGGGTGTGCTTTTAAGGCTACCGGACTCATCCTTCTTGGTTCAATGGACGGGGCGTCGTCTTGGTTCTCCGGGTGAAAGTGGAGCTGAAGGATGGAGTCCCACGAATGCTTCGCGCTACGCCGTTGCTGATATCGATCGAGATGGTTACGACGAGATCGTTGCTCTAACCGTGAGTGATGCTGGAGTCGTAGAGCTTGCCATCATTCATGCCATTCCAAGCGTTCTAGCTGGGAGCTCTTCCACCGCTTCTTTGCGTGATGGGCCACTCGGTGTGAGCCTGTTGACGATGACACCAGACTTTTCAGACGAAAAACGGATTCAGATCCAGCAGATTTATGCCGCAAACCAGCTTAGGGATGGCCAAGGAAACATCATACGTGATGTATCCGGTGATCCAGAATACGTCCTGCAGAACTTGCCGTATTTAGATGAGGCCTACCTGTTTCTGCCATTGGAAATCGGAATACGATTCCGTGAAGCTGGAGATTACGCTTCCGGACTAGATTGGCTGCGGTCAGTATACAACTACAATACAACATTAGCACAACGGAAGATTTCCTATCGTCTTGTCTTGGAAGAGGGCACGCCACAATTCATTAGATTGCAGGATTGGTTGCTGGATCCTCTAAATCCTCATGCAATTGCTGAAACCCGGAAAGGAAGCTACTCAAAATTTACGGTCTTGTCGATCGTTCGCTGCCTTTTGGACTATGCGGATTCAGAGTTCACGCGAGCCACAAGCGAGTCAATTCCTCGTGCACGTGAACTATATCTTCGAGTTCTTGATCTTTTGGCTTCTACAGAATTGACCCAGCATTCCCCAGACTGCAGCGACCTTATTGGCAGCTTGGATATCAAGATCGGCAATCCTGAGTACGAATGGATTCGACATGAAATAGGAGCTCTTCTCGAAACCCTATCACGTAGTCATGAGCTCCCTCTCATCATGCGTGAGATAAAGACTGTCTTTTCTGGCAAGAAACACGAGCTCCTTCGATATGGCAAAGCTGTGAAGATAATTGAGAGTGCTATTAAGAAATACCGTCCCGATACTATAATTCATGCACTCAAGAAACGTAAGGACGCTCACGAGGAAGCAGTTCAGCGCTCCTTATTCAATAAGGATGTGCTGAAGGTTCTTGAGAGATTTGCCGAATCCAAATCGACAGACGCCGATGTGTCTTTGAGCAGAGTAAGGCGCATCAATTGGGAAAGTTTGCGCCCGATTCCTGCCCCCGTTTTGTCATTCTGCATTCCGTTAAACCCAGTCGTGGAAGGAATGTGCAAACATGCCGAATTGTGTTTGCAAAAGATTCGCGCCTGCAAAAATATCGCCGGGCTTGATCTAGAAGTCGAACCATATGGGGTATCCTCAGCATCACTTAGCGCGGGTTTAGAATTTGGAAGTGGGGACCAGCTCCCCTCAGTCGCAACTGAGTCATTTCAGCCCCTGCCATATCCCTATTCAACGTTGGTTGAGAGAGCAAAGCAACTCGTGACGATAGCTGGACAAATCGAGGCGTCTATGCTCTCTGTAATCGAAAGTGCAAATCGGGCACGATACGACGAGCTCAAAGCGCGTCAAGATTTAGGATTAGCTCAAGCATCAGTCCGTTTAAAAGATCTCCAAGTTTCTGAAGCTGAGATAGGTGTGTTCTCTGCCGAGCTCCAAATGGTTAAAGCGCGACAACAGTTTAACTACTATAGGACATTAATTCGAAATGGGCTCACGACTAATGAAAATCTTTCGCTTGATGCTCAATGGAGCGCCTATGCAGCCAAACAAGCCTACGCCGCAGCAGCCATAGCTGGGAAAATATCTCCCAAAGGTGTGATCACCAGCATTCTCCAATGGGGTGGTACTCCCCAAGACGTTTTTGCAGCACAGGGGGAAGCATTTTCAGCGCTCTCCAGTCCGCTTAGTACCCAGGCGAGTTATGAAAGACGTGAACAGGAATGGAACTTTTCTGCACAGTTGGCCAACCTAGACATAACCTTGGGTGCGCAGCAAATTGCACAAGCAAGGAATCGTGTATTCGTCGCTGCTGAGGAGCGCGCGATTGCGAACTTACAAGTCGACCATGCGGAACAGGTTTTAAACTTTCTCGTGACCAAGAAATTTGCAACCGCCGATCTTTATGAATGGATGAGCGGTATACTGGAACAGGTTTATCGTTTTTTCTTGCGACAAGCCACGCAAATTTCAAAACTTGCCGAATTGCAATTGGCATTCGAACGGCAAGAAGCTCCTCGTGGGATTATTAAGCTGGACTACTGGGAACCTCTGTCTGGTACTAGCAGCGGTAATCAATCTCCACCAGGACGACAGGAGAGAGAAGTCAGGGGCCTAACAGGATCCGCGCGACTTTCTCGTGACATTTACGAGCTTGACCAATATGCCTTTACTAAGAATCAGCGCAAGCTGCAGCTGGCAGAAACCATCTCTCTTGCTTCACTTGACCCATTCGCGTTCCAGCAGTTTCGGCAGAGAGGACTCCTTCTGTTCAGAACACCAATGACATTATTCGATAGAAAATTCCCTGGACATTATTTGCGCCTTATGAGGCGAGTCCGTCTTTCGGTCGTCGCGCTCGTTCCACCATCGCAAGGTATCAGAGCTACGCTATCGACTACGGGGATGTCTCGCGTTGTCATAGGACGGGACATTTTTCAGACGGTTCAGGTTCAGAAAGGGCCAGAAGCGATTGCACTAACTGCTCCTTTGAACGCTACCGGTCTTTTTGAGTTAGACGCCCAACCAGAATTGCTTGTTCCCTTCGAGGGTATTGGTGTAGACACTACCTGGTCCCTTGAGATGCCGAAGGCTTCTAACCCATTTGATTTCAGCACCATTGCCGATGTGCTGGTCACATTCGAATACACAGCGCTCCAAAGCTACGATTATCGTCAAGAGGTTCTTAACCGGCTTGATCAGAGGATTGAGGCTGATCGGTCGTTCAGCTTCAGAAGCGATTTTGCTGACGCATGGTATGACTTAAACAACCCAGACCTCGTGGATCCAGCCAAACAAATGATCGTGTCATTTGAAACTCGACGGACAGACTTTCCTCCCAACCTAAATGCTGGGGCTTCTATTCGTCAGTTGGTTTTATATTTTGTTCAAGCAGATGGTACCTATTCACCAGTTACGGTGACAAAAGTTGTTTTTACTCCTAAAGGGGGGAACCAAATTCCTCCCGATCCAGTGGGTAATGCTATGCGCACGATTTCGAGCATTGAAGGAGTTATCAGCACTAGGCGCGGACAATGGCTCTCTCTTATCGGGGCCTCTGCTGATGGCACTTGGGAATTGACTTTGCCGAATACGGCGGCGATGAAGGATAGATTCAAGCAGGAGCAAATCCAAGACATTCTTTTGGTGATTACATACAGTGGCCAACTGGCTGAATGGCCGAACTAGTGACCAGCTGGGAGTTTTTGTGCCACCTTCTATGGTAGTCCTCAGCTCAGTAGCTCGAGGGTTTCGAGAGGGGGGTTGACCCCCGAGACTACTCTGTGTACGCGTATTATGGTAATGTCAAAGTCCGTAGGCGGCCTTGGGTGAGCTGTGTGATTCGTAGACATCGTTTCACTTTTTTCCAACTTGGCGCTGCACTGGGGCGTGTCGTCGGAGCGCCAAGTCTGACTGGTAGTGAGCAACCTGAAATCGCTCGCTACCAGAGTCGTACTTGGCTTCAACATCATCCCAAAACGGCGTGTCCTCACGTTTCGCGTGTAACCTCTCGATAGGTGTCTCGCCGTTCAGCGATCCGTGAGGCCGATCCCAGTTGTAGTAGTGTTGCCACTCGGCCAACCGCAATTCCAGGTCAGGGCTGTTCAGATCGGCGACCGCCCAGAATTCTTCTCGATCGGTCTTCTGGGAGCGTTCCACTTTGCCATTCAGGTGCGGTGAGGCTGGCTTGATGGGACGGAATTTGATGCAATGATCTATCAGCTACTGTTGGACTGACACCGCAAAGAATTCCCGGCCTCGGTCGGTTTGAACCCGCTGCACAGGAAACGGCATCTCCTCCAGGACGCGCTCTAAGAATGCCAACGTACTTGCTGCCGTGCGCCGACGAAAGATCGCCAGCACCCGATACCGCGTACAATCGTCAATCGCGGTGTACTGATAGCATCTCGGGGCAATCTTGCAGGTGTCGAGTTGCACGCGGTCCCCGGGAATGGGCCGAACGTACCGGAGTAGTGGCTTCCGGCGAGCTGGGCGCACCAGCGGGGGAGCCTGACTGACGGACAGGACTTTGTGAATCGAGTCTAACGGGAGCCTGAGATCATGATGGCGCCGTAGTTCACTCTGAATGCGTCGTGCCCCCAGCTTCCGCTCGGCTCGTAAGCTGAGAATCAACAGGCGCTCCTTCTCGAACACGCGTCGATTGGGTGACCGTACGGGGCGGCGACTGTGACTGCTGAGACCCGCCTCCCCCGCCTCATGAAACCGGCGTACCCACTTCCGGAGTGGGGGGCGGAGACCCCGCACCGTCGACACACCAGGTCCGCGTCGCCTGTTTGCTGATAGAACTGTACCCACAGAAGTCGCCTGCGAATGTCGGAGTCCATCGCCTTAGTTTAGTTGAAACGATGTGTGCGAATCACATAGTTGAGCCATGCGAGAGGCGAACTAAGAACAAGCCGAGCTTGCCCAAATGATAGTTCATAGACTAAGACCTCTGTTCTTTAACCGACCCATTCCAGGTTAAGGGTACGGTCTAGCCTTTACCTGCTACCAGCTTCAATGGCTAGAAGAGGGCCCCAAGGGTACCTGGACCATTATTGGTCTTGCCTGATTATCCGAGAACGGGCGTTCCTGGATGTAAGACGACCTGATCAGCATCTAAGGCAACTAAGGCATTGGTCGATGATTCTTCCCATCCTGCACATCGATTGCACAAAGCGCTGGTTGCGTCGCTTGAAAGAGTATGCCCCCAAATAACTTTCTCGCCTTTCTGAAGGAGCCGTGGGACTGAGAGCCTGTGTCTCCTGTAACTTACTCTCTGCCGATCGTTGTTGATCTTCATCCATCGTAGAGCCGCCCTTGGTCAGGCAGCTAACTGAATAAACTCTGATCCAAGTTTGCTCGCGGGTCCACTCGCGTCTTTCACATGATCCAGAATCGTTTATGTCACACGCGGTAGCATTTTGAGGTTAACTTTTGATCACGGTTTTGGTCACGGTTCGGGCACGGTTTTGGTTCCGATTGCCAATGTGTCGTAATCTCAGTCCAGCACACTCGGAGGTTTGAAACTCGGCGTTCCAAAAAGGTTTTATGGCACTTAATCTCACTTGGTCATTTGTGAGAGCAACCAGTCTAAAAGCTCTTTTAAGGCGAGGGTCCTGGGTTCGAATCCCAGCCGACTCACCATACAAATCAATGAGATATAGTGATTTGTATGGTGAAAGTGTAAACAGTAAAAGTCGCAATCCCACTATCGCCCCCACTTAGGCCATTTTTTCCGGGCTGAGTAGCCAATCGCCAAAATGCTTCGCAGTTCCTCCGCATGGTAGGCAGAGCCCATCTAAATGCCATTTCAGTGCTACCAAGGGCCTTCCTCAAAAATAAGGAGCTCAGGTAGCAACTCCTACACAAGATGTAAAAGTGATGGAGGAGCGAAGATGGCATCCACAATGTGTCACCCAATGGGTCGAACATGTGCACCCTATGGGTATGTGTGCAAAGTGGATAACGAATTATTGTTGCCGGGACCGCGGAGCGATCGTGAACCACAGCACTAGTTAGGGTCCCAATCTGGAACAATGCCGCCTGTGGGACACCGCCTAGACCCATCCGCCTGGTCATGGTGGCCAAATGAAACTCAAAGCTGACGCCCCGCTTACAGGGCAGAACCGACCTGTTAAACCTGCACAAGCGCATCTGAATTCCCGCCATGAAGGGACTTGCCTTACTGTGCCCTAGGTGTGTCGCTCTACATACCTCGTATTTTTCCATGCGTCATATTGGTACATATTCGATTGTGCTGCCTCTCACTCTGGTGTAGATACACGTCCCAGAATGCCGAGTTATCCCTTTCTGTGCTCTGTACACAGGATTCCTCAGCGAATTCCTAACAAAGGAGTTGGGGCATGTCAGGATCTGGCGGCGGCGGATGGAGTGGTGGCGGAGGTGCTGGTGGGAGCAGTGGCGGCGGAATTGGCACTGGGGTGGGTGGTGCCGGCGGCGGAGGCGGAGGCGGAGGAATGACCCCCTGCGACATGCTAGCGTTTGAAACGCAACTCAGTTCTCCCAAGAGTGACGTAATTGCTGGATTGAAGCCTGGCGAATTATTACAAATCTCATTGATCCAAGCTGGCGGCGTTCAAACGGTTCAAGTTTTGCGACATGGAAAAGTCGCAGGTGGCCTGACGGCTCCAGATGTGAAGCGACTACGTGAGTGCATTTTGGAGGACCACGTGTTCGAAGCAACTGTTATGGCGGTGACGGGCGGACAAGTCAAAGTACGTGTAAAAAAGGCTGTATGAATCATCATGATTAATATTGTTGGCGGCGTATACCAAGAAAACTGCATGCATCCGTCTTGGAAAGAAACCTACGGGTCTGCTGGCCGTGGGGCATCTTGTCTCGCAGCCCTGGGTACCCCACTCACGCTGCATTCATACATGAATAGTGACACTCTAGAGTTAATCCGTGAGCGTGCAGCGCTGGCAGAAAAATTTCACGTGGAAGCTGTCCCTGTAGTTGGAAGCATCAGTTTCGACTACGTACACAGTTTAGCCGTCCCCACTATACGCGGCGTTCCAATCAATCCGTATCAATCTATCTCAGTACGAGCTAACAACGTTATTTCTTACGGAATGCTCGAGGGAAATGCCATTGTCGATGCAACGTATGCGGTCTATGACCCACAAAACGCAGGGAATCCCAAATCCTTTATTGAAAATGGGTCGAAAGCAGAACATTTGGCACTCATCCTGAATCTAGGTGAAGCACGTCTATTGTCGAAATTGCATGAGGGGAACGCCAAGCAATGTGCCGAATCCTTGAGCAGACAGGAAAACGCGGAGGTTGTCGTAATTAAGATGGGGCCTCAGGGTGCCCTCGTCTGGACACGAGAAAAAACCGTGCAAATTCCGGCGTTCCGAACCAGTAAGGTCTGGAAGATCGGTTCGGGCGATTGTTTCGTGGCGTATTTCAGTAATGCGTGGATGCATCAAAAGAAGGATCCCGTGGAGGCCGCCAGGGTGGCATCCAAAGCAACGGCATATTTTTCTGAGACCCAAGGATTTGCCGACGATAAGCAATTGGGTACCTTCGCTCCCGATGAAATACGGCCTACAAATAAATACCTCAGTGGAGTGATGCCGACAGTGTATTTAGCGGGACCATTCTTCAACTTACAACAATTGTGGATGATAGATCAGGTCAGGAACAACCTACGAGAAATGGGCCTCAAGGTCTTTTCTCCGTTTCATGACATTGGCCTTGGTAGTGCCAAGGATGTTGTGCAAAAGGATCTTGAAGGAATCAGAGCGTCGGACGTACTTTTCGCAATTGCTGATGGATTAGACGCTGGCACCATCTATGAAACTGGCTATGCCCGTGCGTTGGACAAACGGGTAATTGTATATAGCGAATGTGAATCGGAAGGTGCCCTTAAAATGTTAAGCGGGTCTAATTGCAGTTTGCAAGGAGACTATGCTACCGCCATTTATTGCACAGTGTGGGAGGCTATGAGCGTTTGAAGACGGGAATTCTTTTGTCGGGCGGCATGGACTCATTAGCGTTGACTTGGTGGAAGCGCCCTGATGTTGCTTTCACGGTTGACTATGGTCAGGCGGCTGCACTGGCCGAATATCATGCTGCGTCCGCCGCATGCCTCGAGCTTAAAATCGAGCATCATCTACTCCGTGTTGATTGTGGCTCGCTCGGATCCGGCGACATGGTCCTCAGCGAACCGGACGCGCACGCTCCCAATACTGATTGGTGGCCTTATAGGAATCAGCTCATCGTTACGATTGCTGCCATGAAGGCAATTGCCCTGGAGGTAGAGATACTATGGCTTGGTACCGTTAAGTCCGATCAGAGTCATAAGGATGGGACGACTGAGTTTTTACGACTAATCAACAATCTCGTTGAATACCAGGAAGGCGAGTTGAGAGTCGAAGCGCCAGCAATATCCATGTCGACCTTAGACCTGATAAAAATGGCGGGCATTCCACCTCATGTTCTGGCATGGGCACACAGTTGTCACAAGGCAAACGTTCCCTGCAATAATTGTCGTGGGTGCAACAAATACCGTGAAACCTATGAAAGAGCGGGAAATGACTTGGATTGGGCTAGGTAACCCAACCCCCGCGCCGGCTGTTCTACCGTATCGCTCTTTCGATTGGAGGAACGGGGACAGAGTCTTTTTACCGATTGAGAATTTTGTTTTACAGGGAAGTCTTAGCGATGTGCTTAACTCACGTCGAACTGCTAGGACGTTTGGACCGATTGAAAGCAAGGACTTATCCGCAATTCTTTGGCTCACCTGTCGTATTCAACAAACCCTTTCGTCGGAATTGGGATTCCCCCTAACACTTCGTCCCGTGCCGTCAGCAGGTGCCATTCATCCAATTCATGTTTTAATCCTCGAACGATCCGTCGCTGCATGGCAACGGTATGATCCACTG
>Ga0073904_10001067_pt1 | contig 20319 bp, 19 predicted proteins | sample KloWWTrecipitate_FD_66668 | JGI IMG/M metagenome (GOLD analysis project Ga0073904, IMG submission 66668) | Active sludge microbial communities from Klosterneuburg, Austria, studying microevolution and ecology of nitrifiers - Klosterneuburg... | ecosystem: Engineered > WWTP > Aerobic digester >... | reverse complement strand
TGTCTTAGGAATGGAGGCGTTGCAGAACTACCTGGTCAACGAGATCCAGGAGGTCTATCGTCTGCAGGGCGTTAACATCAACGATAAGCATATCGAGGTGATCGTTCGTCAGATGCTGCGCTGGGTCAAGATCAAGGAAGTCGGCGATACCGAATTTTTGCTTGAGGAGCAGGTCGATCGATTCCGCTATGAGGATGAGAACCGTCGTGTTCAGGACGAGAAAGGCCAGACATCGGTCGGTGAACCGCTGTTGCTCGGTATTACTAAAGCATCGCTTTCTACTGACTCGTTCATCTCGGCGGCCAGCTTCCAGGAAACGACTCGCGTGCTTACCGAAGCCGCTATCTCAGGACGCGTCGATTATCTGCGCGGCCTCAAGGAAAACGTCATTATGGGACGTCTGATCCCGGCCGGAACCGGTATGAAATACTACCGCAACGTCAAAGTCGCTTACGATCCGACCGAGAATCAGAAACAGCACGATGAGTTTGACGAACTGGCGGACATCCGCGGCGGGATCGAAATACCGATGCCGATCGATATCCCCGGAATTGAACCCGAAGATTTCGACGACGATGATGCGATCGGAATGGAAGATATCGATGCCGGGACTGAAGAGGTCTTCGACATCGACGAGGCTATGAAGATCGATATCGACGCCGACGACGAGATCTAGTTTGTGGATCATCGGGAATGGTCCCGAGTCTTAAGTGAGGGTGTTGCACTCGTTTTTGCGTGTAACACCCTTTTCGGTTTGTTGGCGAACTATGACCAAAAGGTATGCGATTCTATCTGAGCGTTGCGATGTCAGGCTTGAAGAATTGTGGCCGTTGTCGCAAAATAAATTGAGCGTCAGTTCAATGGATTTGAGCTGGCGCTGTACTATTGTGGGTTCGGCGGTGAAGGCCTGTTGACGGCCATCAGCTGACAACGAAAAGAGAACTATGTCCAAGCGAGATTATTACGAAGTACTGGGCGTCGCCAAAACCGCCGGCGATGCCGACATCAAGAAAGCCTATCGTGCACTTGCGATCCAGCATCACCCGGACAAAAATCCGGGAGACCCGCACGCTGAAGAAAAGTTTAAGGAAGCCGCAGAGGCGTACGCCGTGCTTTCCGACGCGCAAAAGCGGGCAGCATATGACCGCTTTGGCCACTCGGCCGGCGGAATGGGCGGCCAGGGATTCGACCCGAACGGATTTTCGAATATCGAGGATATTTTCGATATGTTCGGTTTCGGCGATATGTTCGGCCAACGCGGCGGCGGCGGACGCTCGACCGTCCAACGTGGTTCGGACCTCAGATACGACCTTGAAATATCACTCGAGGACGCGGCGACCGGCAAGGACGAAAAGCTCCGTATCCCGCGTCTTGAGAAATGCGACGAGTGTGAGGGTAGCGGTGCCGAAAAGGGAACTAAGCCTGAAACCTGTGTGACGTGCGGTGGAGCCGGACAGACACGCTATCAGCAGGGATTTTTCAGCGTAATGCGTACGTGCCCCAATTGTTCGGGCAGCGGGCGAATCGTCAAATCGCCCTGCAAAGGCTGTCGCGGCCAGGGCCGTGTCGAACGCGAAAAGACGATCGAGCTCAAGATACCGGCCGGCGTCGAAACCGGTTCGCGGTTACGCATCGCGGGTGAGGGCGAGGCGGGCGTGAGCGGCGGCCCGTCGGGCGATCTATTCGTCGTACTGCACGTCAAGGAGCACGAGCGGTTTGAGCGTCAGGGAGCGAACCTCTATTCGGCCGTGCCGGTGACGTTTGCCCAGGCCGCGCTCGGCGCCGAGATCACGGTGCCGACACTTAACGGCGAAGAGGAACTAAAGATCCCCGCCGGAACGCAGACCGGAACTGTCTTTCGGCTAAAGTCACACGGAATGCCGGCTCTCGGCGGCCGCGGCAAGGGCGATATGTTTGTGGCCGTAACTCTTATCACACCCAAATCACTCACTAAAGAGCAGCGAAAACTACTCGAACAGCTTGCCGAGATCGAGGATGTCGATTTTACGGATGAGTCATTCCTCGATAAGGTGCGGAATATCTTTGGTTGATTCAGACATCGGCCGGTGGTTTACGGATTTAGAAGTACGAGCAGACGGTCGGCCCAGTCGGAACGAGAGTTCTTGAGGATCTCGTACTGGACCTGAGCCATATCGCGGTCACCGCTTTTGAGGTAAGCACGGCCGAGATTGTATCGGGCCTTTTGAAAATCAGGGTTGTAGCCGAGAGCGCTATTGAGAGCCTCAATGCACACGTCCATCTTGCCTAATTCGAAATACGTTTCGCCAAGATAGTTGTACGTTTTGGCATCGGGGCGATAGATCTTAAGTTGTTCAAAGGCGGCGGCGGCCTCGGTATTTCGACGCTGTTTGGCAAGGGCAACGCCGAGGCGTTCGATTGCGTTGACGTGGTCTAGCTTGATAGCGATCGCCCGTCTATAGGCGAGTATCTCTTCGTCAGTCCGGCTCAGTTTGCCAAGTGTCAGGCCGAGCGCGTATTGCGTCTCAGGATCGTTTTCGTCAAAGCGGGCCGCCTGGCGGTAAGCATCTACCGCCTCCTTAAACTGACCAAGTGCGTAGCTCGACGCGCCGATGTTCACATAAGTCGCCGACCATTCGGGGCGAAGTCTGGCGGCCTGACGCGATGCCCGGAGAGCGTCGGTATGGCGCCCGAGCACCCCATAGCAATATCCTGCCTGATACCACGCCTCCGCATAATTAGGATCGGTCTCGACTGCCTTTTCAAAATAACCTGCGGCACGTGCAAAATCGTCCCGCGACAGTTGAGCGAGGCCCTGAGAATACATTCTCTCGGCGGCTGATCGTTTATTTTTTTGCGTTTCGGATGCGAGCGACGAAAAGGTCTGAACCTCGCTGACCTTGAGTTGTGAAATCCGTTCGGAAGGAACCGCGAAATTCAAATTTTGTCCTTCGGCGGCCTGGAGCGTCGCAATGCCGATAACCTGCCCCGCCATATTTACGACCGGCGAACCGGACGACCCCGGTGAGATCGATGCGGTGATCTGGATGATCTTGCCGTACCCCGATATCTCACGCACGGCCGACACGATGCCATTTGAAACGCTGCCCTCGAGGCCATAGGGATTGCCGATCACGACGATCGATTCGCCCTCCTGCGGCACGGCACGTACTATCGGCAGAGGGATCGCCTGGCCGCGGGGCACGTCGACCTGCAGCAGTGCGAGATCGCCCTCGCCATCTATCGCCAGTACACCGCGGACGGGATATTTTTTACCGTCGAGAAGATGTATCTCGACCCTTGCAGCACGTTCGATAACGTGACGATTGGTTATCACGCGGTCAGCGGCGATAAAAAATCCACTACCGCGGGCAAGTGTGTTGTCCTTTGCGTCAAAGGTCTCGATGGCGACCGCAGACGGCTTGATGCGTTTGACGAGCTCCGGCAGGAAATCCTGAGCAAGTGCTGTCCCCGCGAAACTTGCGAAGAGGACAAACATAAACAATATCGATCTATAGCGACTTTTGGGCATTTCACACGTTGAGAGTCGATTATATGTTCTTTCGCGTGCGGCAACAAAGTTTTTGACACAAAAAGGTGCGTGACCGATCCTGAACAGACAAAGCGGCGTTACGCTCCGACTCGGTGCTCAAAACAGTCCGACGCCAATTTCAGCGGCCGTCCGCCATTAGTGCCTTTGGTTCTTGCCGAGTGCGATCGAGCCCTTTAGGCTTTGACGAGTAATGCGTTTTCGTTTTACGGAGCGTAGAGAAAGCGATAAACTTTAATTTCTAGCTAAACTAAATATATGAAGATAGCGATCGCAGCAGACCATGCCGGCTTTGAAGGTAAGGGACTTATCAAGGAAACTCTGGATGAACTAGGCGTCGAATACGACGATATGGGGACGTTTTCGGAGGATTCGGTGGATTATCCCGACTACGCACGAAAAGTGTCCGAGGCCGTGGCGAGAGGTGAATATCCGCAAGGATTGCTGGTATGCGGTTCGGGAACCGGAATGGCGATATCGGCGAACAAGGTGAAAGGGATACGTGCCGCCGTTGCCTGGAACGCGGAGACCGCAAGCCTTGCTCGTCGGCATAATAATGCAAACGTGTTGGCGATCGGTGCCAGAACCTCACCTGAAGGTACGATCCCGGAAATCGTAAAAGCGTGGTTTTCTGCTGATTTTGAAGGCGGACGCCACGCGGACCGCGTGGACAAGATCTCGCAGATCGAAAAGGACGACCTTTGCTAATATGCCGAAAATACTGGCTTTCGCGGGGAGTTACCGCAAACATTCATTTAGCAAACGTGTACTTACCGTCGCCGTCGAAGGTGCGCGCGAGGCCGGTGCCGATGTCACTGTGCTCGACCTGAATGACTATCCCCTGCCGATCTTTAACGAAGACGATGTCAATTCAGACGGCTTTCCGGAGAATGCATATCGATTGCAGGACGCACTCAACGAGGCCGACGGTTTTCTGATCTCGACGCCGGAATACAACGCCAGTGTGCCCGGCGGATTTAAGAACGCGATCGATTGGGCATCCCGGGCAAACGATAGATATAAAACGTACAGTGTTTTTAAGGATCGGACGGCGGCGATCATCTCGTCTTCGACCGGCCGATTTGGCGGTATTCGAGGCCTCGGGCATCTGAGGGGGATCTTGACTCAGATGGGCATCGTGGTTTTGCCATCAGAGGTCTCAGTTAGCGGTGTTGCCGAAATGTTTGCAGGCGAAGGCGGCGAGATGACTGATGAACGTATGAGGACGACACTCAAAGCGCACGGTGCGGCACTTGTAAAAGCACTAAGCCGTAAGTAAAGTTTGCATTTATGATCGACCTGCGTAGCGATACAGTTACCAAACCGACGGACGAAATGCGTCGGGCAATGGCGTCTGCCGAGGTCGGCGACGACGTGTACGGCGAAGACCCGTCCGTCAACCGTCTGCAGAAATTGTCTGCCGAGTTGTTTGAAAAGGAAGCCGCACTTTTTGTGCCCAGCGGGACGATGGGCAATCAGATCGCGGTAAAGGTACATACAAAACCGGGTCAGGAAATCGTGATCGAGGAACGCGGCCACATCCTGAATTACGAACTCGGTGCGTCCGCCATATTTGCCGGAGTCACCATTCGGCCCGTAAAAAACATCGACGGTTCCGGGATGTTGACGTGGGCTGAGATCGCGGAGGTGCTGCATACTGACGGTATCTACGATCACACGCAGACCGGGCTTTTGTGTCTTGAAAATACCAACAATCTTGCCGGCGGAACCGTAATGACGGCTGAGCATTGCGCCGAACTTTGTTCGAAAGCACACGCATCGGGTGTGCCGGTGCATATGGACGGAGCACGGATATTCAATGCGGCAGTTGCATCGGGACAGTCGGTCGCCGAACTGACGCGTGAGTGTGATTCGGTGCAGTTTTGTCTGTCAAAAGGACTCGGTGCACCGGTCGGGTCGGTTTTGGTAGGCTCGAAACCGTTTATCGACGAAGCCCGTATTTGGCGGAAACGACTCGGCGGCGGGATGCGTCAGGCGGGCATTTTAGCCGCTGCCGGACTGATCGCTCTTGAAGAATCACCGAACCGTCTGCACCACGACCACGCAAATGCCAAAATGCTGGCCAACGGCCTTGCCGAACTTCGAGGCATTTCGATCGACGCCGAACAGGTTGTCACGAACATTGTTATCTTTGATATCGCCGGTACCGGAAGCACGTCCGCCGAGATCTGCGAAAAGCTGAGAGAAAAGGGCGTTTTGGCTATCGGGTTTGGAACAAAGGTCAGAATGGTGACCCATTGCGATGTGACTGAACGGCATATTCGGGATGCGCTCGCGGTTAAAAGGCAAATTTGTGGATAGTGATCGCCGATCCCGCTCGCATAATTAAGTTTGGTGTCCCATAGCCACGAAAAGCACAGGCCGGGAAGTCATACCTGTCGGTTTTTGATACACTACCTCCCGAGGTTAAAACGAGTCTTTCCTGACAAGATGATCATTGCAATCGACGGCCCTTCGGGGGCAGGCAAATCAACGCTAGGCAAGATGCTTGCCAAAAAACTGAATCTTCTTTATCTGGACACCGGAGCAATGTATCGCGCCGTTGCTCTGGCGGTTGACCGTGCAGGAATTGGATTTGACGAGACTGAAAAGGTAGCTGAGATCGCTGAGAATGCGAGGATCGATCTGGTGGGCGAGCCTGATGCTCTGAAGATAATTCTCGACGGCGACGATGTTTCGATCGATATTCGCACTCTCGGGGCGGCACAGGCGGCATCGATCGTTTCGACGATCTCCGAGGTGCGAAAAATAATGGTCGAACATCAGCGGCAGATCGGGATGTCGGCTGCAAAGGGTTGTGTGCTCGAAGGGCGTGATATCGGCAGCGTTGTTTTCCCAAACGCTGATATCAAGTTTTTTTTAACGGCAAAGCCCGAAGCACGGGCCCGCCGCCGACACACTGAGGATCAGTCTAAGGGGCGTTTAACGTCATACGAACAAACGCTTTCAGAGATCAATGAACGTGATCAGCGAGATGTTTCCCGCGAAGATTCACCGCTTACGATCTCCGACGATGCCGTGGTGATCGATACCAGCGAACTCGACCTGACCGAAGTGTTTGAACAAATGCTTGCCAAGATCGACGAAAAGTTTCCGACTGCCGGATAATGGTTGACTAGATCGCGGCCAAAAGTTAAGATTGAAAGTTGCTCGAACTTATGCTCCCGTAGCTCAGTTGGATAGAGCAACAGCCTTCTAAGCTGTGGGTCGCACGTTCAAGTCGTGCCGGGGGTAAATCCTTCATTGAAATTTCGGACGATTACCTATTGTGTCCGATCAAAGTTTGTGGCGGCTATAGTTCAGCGGTTAGAGCGCCTGATTGTGGTTCAGGATGTCGAGGGTTCGAATCCCTCTAGCCGCCCCACTTACTTTCTATATTTCGTCTCCCATAAAATAAAAATTGTATTTTCTGCCATTGCGGACTTATAATTTGGTATTTGATCTGATCGCCTCGGAAATCTTAAATATGGACCGAAAATCGATATCTATATTGCCAGCTTTTTCGATGGTCGTCGCGGCTATTTTGATCGTCGCCGCGGGAACAGCAGCACAAAGTTTTAAGCCCGGTTCGTACGTGCCGGATGAGTTGTTGGTGCGATTCGCGCTCCCCGCGGATAATGTTGTGTCAAAAGCGGCGGTACGCTCCGCGGGCGGACAATTGGGCGAGAGGTTGGGCAATACCGAATGGCAAAGGGTACGGCTTTCGCCCGGTGTGATGGTCGAGTCGGCCCTTAAAGAATTGAGCCGGTCAAACGCGGTCCTGTCAGTACAACCCAATTTTTATTATCGATTGCTGGCGACGCCTAATGATGCTCAATTTAGCAACACAGGGCTGTACGGCCTGACCAAGATCGCGGCGCCGTCGGCGTGGGATCTTTCGACCGGAAGTTCTGCGGTCGTCGTCGCCGATATCGACACTGGCTTGAAATATACGCACGAGGATATTGCGGGAAATGCCTGGATAAATCCGGGCGAGATCGCCGGCAACGGCGTTGATGATGATGCAAACGGCTTTGTAGATGATATCTATGGAGCGGATTTCTATTACAACGATAGTAATCCGGCTGACGAACACGGTCACGGAACGCACACGGCCGGCACTATCGGTGCGATGGGTAACAATCTGCTCGGCGTAGTCGGCGTAAATTGGTCGGTCAAAATAATGGCCATCAAGATCTACGACAGCGATGGTTACGGCACGACATCGGCTATGCTCGTGAACGCATATAGTTATATCAAGCAGATGAAGGATCGCGGCATTAACATCCGCGTAACTAATAATTCGTACGGCGGGTGCGACGAGGCTTGCAGCTATGATCAGGCGACCAAGGACGGCATTGACGCACTCGGCAATGCGGGCATCTTAAATGTATTCGCGGCAGGCAACGATAATAGCAACAATGATGCCGTTCCATCTTATCCGGTCAGCTACACGTCACCGAGTATTTTAGGCGTTGCCTCGTCAACCAACACGGATGCACGCTCCGGTTTTTCTAACTACGGGGTCCAGACAGTCGATCTTGCAGCCCCGGGTTCTGGCATTTACAGCACTACGTGGGCAACAAATTCCAGCTACGGTACAATGAGCGGCACGTCAATGGCGACGCCGCACGTGGCCGGGGCGGCGGCGTTGTTGTCGGCGTACAATCCGGCGTTGTCGGTGCCGTCATTAAAGGCGACGCTGATGAACACCGTTGACGTCCTTGCCGGATGGACTTCGTTCGTTAAGACGGGCGGAAGACTCAACATTGACAGTGCATTGCGAAATCAAACGGTGTGCAATTTTATGATCGGAAGCGGATCAATGACCGTTCCCACAAAGGGCGGAATATTTACGGTGAATCTCACGCCGGGCACAAATTGCGATTACACGGTTAAGAGCAATTCGTCGTGGATACGTGTGACCTCCGAACCCGAACTTTCGGGTAACGGGTCGGTGACATTTCGCGTCCGATTTAATCCGGTGATCAGTCGAACCGGCACCATATCCATCGGCGGACAAGATCTGACGATTATACAGAAGCGAAATTAGTCAATAATTTCTTTTTGGCTATTCCAACTATCGGTACACAGAATGCGTCTAAGGACGTGAACCGCTAGAAAGCCGTTGAAAATAAAGAACTTTGCAGGGAATTGTGTACGGATTATCTATCTTGCGCAATTTAGCCCTCAGGTAGTACAATTGTTGGACTGGTCATTTTGCATATCTGGCCTGATCCGTCGTAAGAATTTTATTAAAAGGTAGACGATAATGAATAGATCTTTGGCCGTGAGCCGCAAATTTGCCACAATGGCAGCAGTTTTGACGTTGTTGGCCGTGTCGGCGTTTTCACAGGCTAGTTTGCGAAAGGCGTTGGATAGTGACGGTGACGGCAAGGCCGATTACACGGTCTTCAGGCCCGCCAATAATGTTTGGTACACCAGTCGCAGCGGCGGCGGTTTTGCTATACAGCAGTTTGGCCTCGCCAATGAAGACTATACCATCCCAGGCGACTTTGACGGAGACGGCAAGGGTGATCTCTCGGTCTGGCGTGACACGACGGGCGTTTGGTATCGGCTTAATAGCTCAGACGGCACATTTGTCGCTCAGACCTTTGGCCTGAGTGGGGATGAGCCGGTGGCACGCGATTTTGACGGCGATGGAAAGACGGACATTGCGGTCGTTCGACGATCGAACGGTGCGATGATCTGGTATGTTATCCGAAGTTCGGACGCAGGCTTTCAAGCATCACAATTCGGACTCTCGACGGATTACACGGCCCCTGGCGACTATGATGGCGATGGCAAATTTGACCTCGCTGTTCAGCGTCCGGGAGCGACCCCGGCTAGTCAGTCGACGTTTTATATACTACGCAGCGGCGATGCCGGCTTGACGGTAGCTAACTGGGGCTTGAGCAATGACCTCGTCGTCCCAGGTGACTACGACGGCGACGGCAAGACTGATCTTGCGGTCGTACGCGAAGGCTCGACCGCGAGCGCGAATTTGATCTGGTACATTCTGCGCAGTTCGAATGGGACCTTTATCGCAACTAGTTTCGGACTTACAGGGTCCGATCTCAGTGCTCAGAACGACTATGACGGCGACGGTATGTGCGACATTGCCATCTGGCGTGACACAACCGGCGTTTTCTACGTACTGACCAGCTCGAGCAATTTCCAAAATTCGATTCAATCTCAATGGGGAGCCAGCAACGACTTTCCGGTTGCGGGTTACGATACCCACTAATTCAAGTTATACGTCTACGGCGTAATGGTTGAAGGCGAAATGCCTTCAACCATTTTTCTTTAAGCCGACGATTTGCAATAATCTTGTCGTCTCTAATGGTCAATTTAGCAGAAACGATCACAACGGCATTTCCATCTGCCAAAGTCGCGATAATCGGCGACATTGTCGCGGATCAATACCTTAACGGCACGATCTCGCGGGTTTCGCGAGAAGCTCCGGTATTTATTCTTCGCCACGACCAAACGACGACGTTGCCCGGCGCGGCCGCGAACGCGGCGGCTAACGTCGCTTCGCTGGGCGGTCAGGCGTGCATCGTCGGCGTGATCGGTAATGACGTAAACGGGAAATTGCTGTTGGACGGAATGACCCGGACGGGAGTTGATGTTTCTTATGTAGTTGTTGATCCTGCAGCATCTACGACCACCAAGGTTCGAATCTTGGCCGGCCAGCAACACGCTGCCCGACAACAGGTTATCCGCGTTGATTACGAAAATAGTTCGCCGTATACCGATGCCGGCCGACGAAAAGTGATCGATAACGCAATTGCGGTTGCCTGTTCGGCCGACGCGATTATTTTTTCTGACTATAACTACGGTGCCGCAGATGCGGAGACGTTTGCGGCTATCAAGAAGATCGCAACGGAGCGGCGAATTCCATTGCTCGTTGATTCGCGATTTAGACTTAAGGTTTTTTGCGGAGCATCATCTGCTACACCTAATCAGGACGAGGTCGAGCAGATTCTCGGGCCGGGATTTGGTGACGACGCGTGCGAACGGCTTAGAGAGGAACTCGGACTTGATAGTCTACTTGTTACCAATGGCAACAAGGGAATGACCCTGATCGAAAAAGACTGTCCACCGCACCAGATCGACGCCGTCGGCTCCGACCAAGCGGTCGATGTAACGGGAGCGGGCGACACGGTTATCGCGACTTTTGCATTGGGGCTTGCATCGGGTTTGAGCTATTCGGAGGCAGCCAGGCTCGCAAATCACGCCGGGGGCATCGTTGTTATGAAGAAGGGCACGGCCACCGTCGCTCCGGACGAGTTGATAGGCTCGATCAATGCGATCGCGAACCGGTAAATTTGATCGTGAAATGCTAATTAAAACTCCTATTCTCGGACGAGACGATTTGATCGACGTTCTGAAATCAGTTCGGAGCGAGGGTAAGGTCATTGTACTCGCAAACGGTTGTTTCGACCTTTTTCACGTCGGCCACGTTCGCTATTTGCAAGGGGCGGCAGAGCTTGGCGATGTTTTGGTCGTGGGGATCAACTCCGACCGCCAAACCCGATCGTTAAAAGGTCCCGGTCGGCCATTTATGCCCGAAAATGAGCGAGCTGAGGTCGTTGGTGCCCTTAAAGGGGTCGATTTTGTCACGATCTTTGACGAACCGACAGTAACCGAACTAATTCAGGCGATCCACCCCGACATTCACGCTAAAGGTACCGACTACACCGTGGACAGCGTGCCGGAGCGCGAAATAGTCCGATCGTACGGCGGACGAGTCGCCATAGTTGGTGATCCCAAAGATCACTCGTCCACCGAGTTGATCAAAACCGTAAATACCGCCGACAAATAGAGGCCGTATGGATCGTCGTATCCTGCATATCAGATGTGGCACGCAAGAACCAAGAATGAGCTGATCATCGAAGTATGGGAAAAGCTCGATTGTGAAAACGTCGGCTCGACCGAGATCGAGGCGATCGAGATCGCAGTCGCAGCGGAATACGGGCAGGCCGCGGTCGATTCGCCGATGATAATTGCGAGACTTCTTGCCGACGAGGGAGCGGAATTACGGCATGCTGAGATCATGCGTTTGTATGTGGAGAGGGCGTCGAATCGTCCGTATGACGCGGCGTTTCGCAATTTATTAGATCTCGAGAGCCTGCTCTCTGCCCGACGGTCGATATTGTCTCTGAACAGTTTGCGGCGAAAATATGTCGCCGCAAATGACCGCGAAGGAGTCCGCCTGACACGCCAGTTTGCACTCGACGCCAAACGAAACCTAAAAGCGGTGATCGACGATCCACGAACGGATGGATCGATCCGCAGGATGAAGATCGAAATTACTGAGTGGCTTTCGCTCTGGCTTCAGACACCCAATTTGTTTAACGATTGGGTCGAACTCCGACAGCGGTCCCCCGAATTTCGCAAGACATTCGGGCAGATCCGGAATTCCGACGAACAATAATGCGACGATTTTATTCACCGCCCGAAACGTTTGAAGACCACTCGGTCAAGCTTGGTGCTGACGAGGCTCATCACCTGCGCGACGTTCTGCGTTTGAGGGTCGGCGACGAAGTATCGGTTTTTGATGGGGTCGGACACGAGTATGTCTGCCGCATCCGGTCTATCGAACGCTCGGCGGCGGAACTTGAGATCCTCAGAGAGATTCAAGCAAGGTCACCGGAATCACCGGTTCGGATCACGCTGGCGGCGGCCTTGCTCAAAGCGGACAAATTTGAGTTGGTCGTTCAAAAGGCGGTCGAATTGGGAGTTGCTGAGATCATTCCGCTGATCACCGATCGAGCGGAAGCCAACACTAAGGCTAGCGAAATGAGAATGCTGCGATTGCAGCGGATCATCCTGGACGCATCGAAACAATGCGGGCGGGCGACGCTGATGAAGATCTCCGAGCCTTTGAAATTTCGCGATCTGCTCGCGAATATGGCGGATCCGTCGGAGGTGGCACTCTTTGCAGAAAGGGATGGCACACGACTCGACCACGTCAGCGGGCAGGTCATCAAGACAATTGTTGTCGGCCCTGAGGGCGGATGGAGCGATGTGGAGATGGCGGAGGCCCAACGATCGGGCTGCCGCGTGATAACACTGGGCGGTCGAATCCTAAGGGCAGAGACGGCGGCTATCGCGATCACCGCTATCGTTCAAAATCTATTTGGCGATATTAATTAGGGTCGGTGGACTTGGCCGCCTTTGGTCGGTAAAATGCATCGCCCCGCTGGGTCAAATGTGCCCGATCGGCGAGCGAACGTAGTACCGCGTCAAGCAGTTCCTTGCTCTCAAGCTTAAAGTTAACTACGCCCTTTACGTCAATGTCCGGATCATCGCACTGGATGATCAGGTAACTGCGTTTCTCCTTGATGAAACCCGCAAGAGCGGCACCGGGCAATGGAATGTTACGGAGGACATTGCCGGTCGTTGACGTGACAGACTTCGACTGCGGATAAATGACCAATAGTGCGTCATAGGGGATTCCAAACAGTTCCTTCTGTTCATTTCCAAAAAATACTAATCGGTCATTCGCGTCATCGAACTTGAGCGTGCCGATCTGCTTATTATTGAATCCGAAAAGGCCACCTTCGTACTTGGCTCCAAACGATTCCGGGGCAGGTGCGGCTTTGGCCGTCGCCGTGGAGGTGCCGATCGGACGCGGTTGGGCCTGAACGGCAATAGAATATGTAAATATCAAGACGGCGATCAGTATGAAATATCTCATTGGTGAACAAACCCTATATCCGCGAATCTATTGGAAAAACTCCGGCATTTCTCTAATAGACGCTTGCCGAGGCCAATTGGTTGTTATTTGGCCGCGGTCATTTTGTGAGTTCGAGAATGGGTGGCAATGCGTTCCTCAGCAATGGCGACATATTCGCTTGAGATCTCGGAACCTAGCCAACGCCGATCATTGAGCATCGCGGCCTTAGCGGTCGTTCCACTGCCCATAAAGCAGTCGTAAACAAGATCGCCGGGCTCAGTCCAGGTCAATATCTGATCCTCAGCCAATTGTTCCGGAAAGATCGCCGGATGCTTGAATGCTATCTTGTCCTTCGAGCTTGATGTGCCGACATTGTAGTAGAAAATATTATTGACCTTGCGTTCCTTTGGGGCTATGTGATCGTGAGCGAGGTCATTGCGTCCAACCTTTGTGATACGAAATGATTTGAATGCCTTTTCCTGCTTTATTGCCTGCATTATCGGATCAAACTTGGCGGGCTGGCCTTTGCTAAAGCAAAACATATACTCAAATGCCTGACGGTATCGCTTGCCGCAGTCGCTCGGGATCGGATTATTCTTGGCGTAGATCATCGTATCGTGAACACGAAATCCCGCGTCTTGAAATGTGATCGCGTGGCGAAAGCTAGTAAGTGTTTCATCTCCGCCGATCGTGCGGTCGCCGACTACCCAGATCACTACACCGCCCGGTTTGGTCTTGGCAAATAGCCCGGCGGCGATCTCTTCGACCGGGAAATGGTAGCCGTTATAATCGCGGAGGTCGTCGTACGGCGGACTGGTGATCGTCATATCCAGCCAATCGCCCGGCATTCGGGCGAGCGTCTCGATGCAGTTTTCATTATAGATCTTGCTGATTTCGATACTCATAATGGCCAGTGTGACAGAAAATCCCCGACAAACTGCTTATCCTCTTTTTCAGATTCGAATTCAAGGAACTCGCGGAACTGTTCGAGTTCGATAAAGTACTCTTCCTCGTTCATCTTTCCGCAAAAATAGACGACTCTCAGCCATACGAGGTATGTGTTCAGCGTGTCTATCTGATTGTATTCGACGATCTTGGTGATCTCGCGTTGCAGCCAAAGATCAGTTACCTGATCGCCTTTGACGTCGATCTTGCCGGGATAACCGCACAGTTTGGCTAGCTCATCCAGACGCGGAGACATTCCGCCGCGATTCGAAAATCGGGTGAGCAGATCGAGGTGCGCTTCGCTGTTGCGTGAATCGAAATAGTCCTCGCCTTCCCACGGTTTATTTGGGCGCTGATTAAACGCGGGTGCGGTGATCTCGTTTATGATGCCGCGTTGGATCAACACTTGTAGGTCAGATTCGCTCGAATTAAATCCAACAAGCTGCGGCTTTCGTTCGCCGACAATGTATAGAAATCGTTCAATTATGGCCGCCTCATCGACGTCGTCCGTTTCGATCGGGAGTTTCGGCAGTGAATTGAGTGAGAACTCAATGGTTCGTTCACCGTCGCGATACACCGATTTTCGCGATAGAAACGCGATCGAGACCACACGCGAAAACATATACTTGAGGAATGGCCGCGGATTTTTGTCGGCGTCATACTGCGGCGAATGTTCCCACAGACGCTGCATTGCTTCGAGCTCGGTGGTCTCGTCCGGCAGATCAAAAAGCCGCCGGGCACCGTTTGCATCGGGAACCCATTCGAGGTCGTAAAAAAGTGCGAGTTCGTGGATCGGAGATTTCAGCATTGCGTAAATCAGGTAAACGCGGACTTCAAAAAATAATCAATGTTTGCTTGTGTTTAGACGATGCGAACAGCTGAATTCTAGCACAGGCTCACCACTGAATCGAATCCGCAATACCGAGGCTGAGCCCGGCACTTACACGGTGCTCGGCATCCCCGCCCAAAATGCCATCGCGAATGATGATCGCTACCCAACGGCAGGTCAGTTCTGCTCGTATAGGGCGACGCGTTGCTCATATGCGTTTCGCACGATCCGTACGTCTTCGAGAAAATGTGGAAGTTCATCCATACGCAATGCCTGCGGGCCGTCAACGAGTGCCTTGCTTGGGTCGGGATGAAAATCGACGAGCACCATATTGGCACCCGCGATGATCCCCTGGGCCGTTATGTGCATTATATCGAGTATATTATCTGAACCGCGGAATCGGCCCCCGACGGAATGTGATGGATCGATGCATACCGGCATTCGGGTCAGTCTCTTGACGACCGGCACGTGGGCAAAATCAACAAGGTTTCGATGCGGATCGCCGATATTTGTCTTCATTCCGCGCAGGCCAAAGATGACCTTTTGATTGCCCTCGCTCGCCAGATACTCGGCCGCGTGGAGCGACTCATCCAGCGTTATGCCAAATCCGCGTTTGAGTAAAACCGGAAACTCCTGCTGGCGGCCGACGCTCTTGAGTAATTCGAAATTTTGCGTATTTCGGGTCCCGATCTGCAACATCACACCGGTCGCATTGCCAGTTGCGGTCAGAGCTTTACTGATCTCGTCGACGTGCGATTCGTGCGTGACCTCCATCGCGATGACCTTTATTCCGTATTTTCCGGCCAACTCGAAAACGTATGGCAGACAATTGGGACCGTGACCCTGAAACGAATATGGGCTCGTCCGCGGCTTATAAGCTCCCATCCGGGTGCAGACCTGGCCATTGCTTTGCAATGCCTTCATCATTGCGTCGACGCTCCCCGGCGAATCGACAGCACACAAGCCGGCAAAAACATTCAAGTTGTCCTGGCTAAAGGTAACGCCGTTGTAGGTGAAGTTGTTTGGACGGTTGTCGTCCTTATGACGGCCGAGAACGCGATATACCTCGGATACGCGTATAACGTGCTCGACACCCGGAAAACTCTTCATCTCGTCGAGCGACAGGGCAGCAGTGTTACCGATCAGATACAGTTCGGTCAACAATTGCTGCTTTCCCTGAATATTGTGGACAAGTATTTCGACGTTTTGAAAATTGTTAATATGAGATTCGATACGCCGATATTCGCGACTGTCGATATCGAGATCGGGTTTAAGAACGATGATCATATATATAAAATAGCTATTGTTACGCCGACCCCAATATGGTCGACGAGTAACGTCCGAGTACCCGGACATCCACGGCAAGTTCGCGGACCTCGTCGAGGGCACCGCTCATTTCGCCGGGATTGGCAGGCACTAGCACGTCTAGATAGAAATTGTACTCGTCAGGCGAATCGCGGATCGGCAGACTCTCGATCTTGAGCAGATCGACACCCCGGCGAACAAATGGCCGCAAGGCACCGTGCAGCGAACCGGGGCGATTCTTGAGACGCATTACGAGCGAGATCTTAGTGCCCGTTTCGGAGCGGTCGGCAACCGCCGAGAGAAGTGCAAAGCGGGTGTAATTTTCACGATTATCTTCGAGATGCTCGAGCAATATCTTTCCGCCGTAGATCTCGGCCGTTCGCTTACCGCCGATCCCGGCACGGGTAATATCGCCACTCTCGACGGCCCGCCGGACACTGCCGGCGGTGTCGTCCGCCGGAACACGCTTAAATTCAGGATGCGCCGCGAAAAACGCGGTGCATTGGGCAAGTGCCGCCGGATGTGATTCAACGGTGCGGACCGTTTCGATCGTTGCTCCTTCGCACGCCACCAGATAGTGTGAAACCGGCAAAACGAGTTCGGCCACGATATGAAGCGAACTCCGCAACAGAAGGTCCACGCACCTATGGACCGACCCAATAAGGCTATTTTCGAGCGGTGTAAGGATATAGTCGGCCTTGCCGCTTTCGATAGCCAAAAATAATTCGTCGAAAGTCGGCATCGACACCGTTTCGCTTTCATCACCTAAGAGGCTAAGTGCTGCCTCTTCACTAAATGTTCCGCGTTCGCCTAAGAATGCGACACGCGAACGGCCGCCGACCTTTGCCGCGAGTTGCTCCGTGCGCTGCTGATCTGACAACTTTCGGCCAAATCTATCTTGTTGCAGTTGGAGCGATTCGTCGATGATCCGCTGAAAAATGCTGTCGATATTATGTTCGGCAAAAGGGCCCGGGTTTTCTGCACGCATTCGGGCCAAGACTTCGAGTTCGCGGGTCGGGTCACACAGCGATGTCTCGACGTTCGTTTTTGCGGCACCGACGCGCAGGGCAATTTCTGCCCGTTTGTTTAAGAGTCTCAGCAATTCTTCGTCGATCGCATCGATCTCGCTTCGCGGATTGTCTATCTTGCCCTCTCCCATTTCCCAAATGATATACGCTCCCGGCAGTCGGTCACAACCGTCAGCCTGATTATTGCGTTATTTACATTGGATAACCGCCGATGCCGCCGGGTCATCACGATTTGCCACTGCAACAGGCAGGTCTCCCGCACAGGCAGGAGATAGGGAAGTGGCAGATATTTCAATGCACCATACCGTCAATATTTATTCGATATGCTTCACCGCGAGCCTAAACAGAAGCGGGCTGAGACGCACTAAGTCTAATGTTAACAGTGTGTTACCGTGTGTGGCACGGTGCTTGCCACTATTCAAGTCGAAACGGGCGACAGCCCCGAAAGCTAAACGGGAGAAATAAAATTATGAGAAAACTAATTAGCGTAGGCCTTATGGCGATGTTACTGGCTGTTATGGTGCCGGCCTTTGCATCGACCGCTGCCGCACAGAAACGATATTTCGGCAATGAACGACGCTATTCGTCAGGCTACAAAAAGCCGAGCGTTTATCGACGGCATCGCAATCTTATTAATATAGCCATAGGAACCGGTGCCGGAGCCATAGTGGGCGGACTCATCGGTGGTAAGCGTGGTGCGGGAATCGGCGCGATCGCCGGTGCCGGCGGTTCGGCACTTTACACATACAAACTCAAGCCCAAAAAGCGTCGTTATCAGGCTCAGTATTATCAGAGATAATGATCGCCGATCAAGCGAGAATCAAAAAGGCCGCGTCTCATAGAAGAGACGCGGCCTTTTTTTCGTTGACGACAGCCTAGTAAACGTAGGTGTTAGCTTGGATCATCGTATCTGCAATGCGTTGGCGTGCAGCAATGGTGTTGACCGGCGAATTATTTTTCGTAAACCGCTTTAATGCTACAAGCAAGGTGCGTCCTTCGTCACCCTCAGCGATCGCGGCGATCGTGTTTTTAGCTTTGGCGTCGATCCGCTGAATTGCGTCGTTGCAGAAGACTGACGCCATATCGATATAGCGACCCGCTGACTCCTCGCCATTCTTTTCAGCAAACTTCTTGGCACGCAAGATAGCTGTTTCCATCTGGTATGCGTCCATAATGATGTCGGCACAATTGATCAAAACCTCTTGCTGCTCGCTGAGTTCCATCATATATTTCTGGGCAGCGGTCCCGAGCGTCATTAGTGCGATCTTCTTAGCGTTTTGGGCAAGTTTTGTCTCTGCCGCGAGCAGACTCGTGTCTTCGTCAAACGACATCTGCGGATTGAGGATCTCATCCATAAGGGCTTTGGCTGCCTGAAGCAGTCCAAGTCTGCCCTTGATCGCACGTTTCATCAACTGGCCGGGGATGAGCATACGGTTGATCTCATTCGTTCCCTCAAAGATCCGGTTAATGCGCGAATCGCGATAGGCTTTTTCCGCCGGATAATCAGCCGAATAGCCGTATCCGCCATATATCTGCACCATCTCATCCACGACATAATCCAAAGACTCGCTGCACGCGACCTTGTTGATCGACGATTCGACGGCATACTCTTCGATCGACTGCAATTTGGTCGCGTTGTCAGCACCGTCGCCGATGAGGTGATCGATCATCCCGACCGTCCGATATGTGATAGCCTCAGAGACCCAAGTGCGGATCGCCATTTCGGCAAGCTTATGTTTGATCGCACCGAACGACGAGATCGGTTTGTTGAACTGATGCCGCTCGTTGGCATACCTAACTGCCTCGTGGATGGCGAGTTTGGCACCGCCCGTCACAGATGCACCAAGCTTGAAGCGTCCGACGTTAAGTACGTTAAATGCGATCTTGGCACCGTCGCCGACGTTGCCGATCAAGTTGCCGGCAGGGATCTTGCAGTCTGACAGAATTACGGCAGTCGTCGAGGACGATTTGATGCCGAGTTTGTGCTCTTCAGCCCCGGCACGACAGCTTTCGCTCTGCGGCACCAGGAAGCACGAGAATTTTTCCTTCTCACCGTCCACCTTAGCAAAAACAAGGAATACATCGGCAAAGCCGCCGTTCGTGATCCACATTTTTTCGCCGTTGAGCGTCCATGTCTGACCGTCATCGCTAAGTTTGGCGACGCACTTTGCACCCAGGGCGTCCGAACCCGAACTAGACTCGGTCAGGCAGTATGCGGAGACCGCTTCGCCCGAGATTATCTTTGGTATCCATTCATTTTTGAGCTCATCGCTGCCCCAATAGAGAATGGGAAGCAAGCCGATCGAGGTCTGGGCACCGTAGGTCGAACCAAAACCTCCGCCACGGCCGACCATTTCGGCGATGATCACGCCGGATGTCTGATCGAGTGCCATACCGCCAAGCTCCTCAGGAATATTGGCGCCGAGCAGGCCAAGGTCGCCCGCTTTTTTTAGCAGGTCGCGTGCGATATTCCACTCGTGTTTTTCGAGAGCGTCGATATTCGGAGCAACTTCATTGTCGATGTATTCCTTACAGGTCTCACCGATCATTCGATGCTCATCAGTAAAATCCTCCGGCGTAAAAACCCCGGCCGTGTTCGAATCAGCGATCAGAAACTCGCCGCCCTTTACATATTCTCTTTCCATTTGTGCTTCCATAATTTTTCAGATCATTTCACCACGGAGACACGGAGTACACAGAGTTGCTTTGAAAGTATTTTTCAATCTTATCTGCGTCATCCGCGTCGATCTGCGGCTAATATTATCGTCCTCCGTGTTCTCTGTGTCACTGTAGTAAATTTCTTAGTCCAATCTTTCAAATATTCCTGCCGCACCCATACCGCCGCCGACGCACATTGTTACCATGCCGTATCGTTTGCCCGTTCGTTTAAGTTCGTGCAAAACGGTCGCGGTCAATTTTGCACCGGTGCATCCGAGCGGATGTCCGAGGGCGACCGCACCGCCATTTAAGTTGACCTTAGACGGATCCATCTCGAGAA
>Ga0073904_10001066_pt1 | contig 20357 bp, 18 predicted proteins | sample KloWWTrecipitate_FD_66668 | JGI IMG/M metagenome (GOLD analysis project Ga0073904, IMG submission 66668) | Active sludge microbial communities from Klosterneuburg, Austria, studying microevolution and ecology of nitrifiers - Klosterneuburg... | ecosystem: Engineered > WWTP > Aerobic digester >... | reverse complement strand
ACGCCCGAGGAAGTGGCGGAGGTCGTGCTGTTCCTGCTGTCGGACGCCGCGGCGATGGTCAACGGGGTGACGCTGCCGGTCGACGGCGGTTTCATGGCGACGTAGCGACGGCCCTCAGGTCATCGAGGAACTCGGCCTGCGCGCGGGTCGGCACCCAGCCGGAGCGGATGGTGAGGCCGATGGGGCGCGACGAGCCTTCGAGCGCGAAGGGGACTTCGGCGATGTGGCCATGGTCGATCTCGGCGGCGATCTGCAGCCGCGAGATGCAGCCGACATGGTCGGACACGCGCAGCAGTTCACGCATCAGGACGATGGAGCCGGTCTCGACGAGGCTTTTCGGCGCGGCGTCGCCGAGCGGGGCGAAGAGGCGGTCGAAATAGCGTCGGGTGGGGGCAAGTTCGATGGGGACCACCCACGGGTAGCGCGCGAGATCGGCGAGGGTGGGCGGCGGGCCGCCGATCAGCGGGTGGTCGCGGCGGGCGACGACGACGAGGCCATCGTCGAACAGCGGCTGCTGCTCGATATCGCCGATGGGGGCGGGGTCGCGCAGCGCGCCGATGATGAGATCGACCTCGCCGCGGCGGAGGCCCTGCATCAGATCGTTGTAGGGACCATCGAGGACACGGACGGGCAGCGTGGGGCGGCGCTTGCGGAAGCGGGCGATGGTGCGCGCGAGGAGATAGGAGCGCGACAGCGGCAGTGCGCCGATGACGATGCGGCCAACCTCGCGGCCGGCGAATTCGGCAAGATCGGCCTCGCCCTGCTCCAGTTCGGCAAAGGCCAGTTGCGCCGCCTGCGCGAGCGCCAGCGCGGGCCGGGTCGCGATCATGCCGTAGGAGGTGCGCTCGAACAGGGGGCGCGCCGCTTCCTGCTCAAGCTGGGTGACGGCGCGATGCACCGTCGGCTGGGCGAGGCCCATGCGGCGGGCGGCGAGGGTGAAGTTTTCGGTTTCGCACATGGCGACGAGGGCGTGAAGTTGTGCGGCCGTGGCCGTGAGGCGGAGGCGCGGCGCGAGTTCGGTGAGCACCGGATCGAGCATGCCGAAGGCGCGATCGACACGGGCCGCCAGCGCCGTGCCGGTGGCAGTGAGGAAGAGGCCCTGCGGCGTGCGCTGGAACAGCGGCCCACCGGCCTCGCGTTCGAGCTTGCCGATGGCCTGCGTCACCGCCGGCTGCGAGACATGGCAAATCTCGGCGGCGCGGGTGACCGAGCCGGTCTGGGCGACGGCCGAAAAGACGCGCAGATGGCGCAGCGTGGCGATCAGGACCAGAACTCCCCCATTTTTCCGGCGGCGCCGGGTTTCCGGCCTCGTTGCAACTATTGCCATTCCGTGTGCTCCAGACCAGCCGGTATAGCTCAAACTTATCGCCAGGGCCCGCCTTTCGAATTGGCAAGTCCCGTCCGATACGGCGAGATCGCGGGGTCAATCCGTGCGTTTGCGAGGAACCATGCCGGACAGCAAAACCGCTCTCGTCATCAGCGCGCATGCGGCCGATTTCGTCTGGCGCTGCGGCGGGGCGATCGCCCACCATGCGGCGCTTGGCTACAAGGTGACGGTGGTCTGCCTGTCGTTCGGCGAGCGGGGCGAATCCGCCAAACTCTGGAAGCTCCCCGGCATGACCATCGACAAGGTGAAGTCGGCGCGCCGCGACGAGGCCGAACGGGCCGCCAAGGCGCTCGACGTGCACGACCTCATCAGCTTCGACCTCGGCGATTACCCATTACGCATGAGCGATGCGGACAAGTTCCGGCTGGTGGATGTGATCCGCGCCGTGCAGCCGGCCTTCATGCTCAGCCACTCGCACTACGACCCGTACAATACCGACCACATGTATGCGACCGAGGTGGCGCTCGAAACGCGCAGCATCGCGCAGGCCTGGGGGCACAAGCCGGGCGAAAAGGTGCTGGGCGCGCCGCAGCTCTATCTGTTCGAGCCGCACCAGACCGAGCAGATGGGCTGGAAGCCCGACACCTTCCTCGACATCACCGGCGTGTGGGACAAGAAGCGCGCCGCCATCGAATGCATGGAGGGCCAGGAGCACCTGTGGGAGTATTACACGCGGCTGGCGCAGAACCGCGCCAACCACTTCCAGCGCAATTCCGGCGGGCAATCGGGTGGACGCGCCGCGAAATATGCTGAAGGGTTCCAGTCGGTCTTCCCGCGGACAGTGGACGAACTCTGATGCCCCTTTGCTTCGACATCGCGCACCTTGCCCATGTCGAGATGTACACCGACAGGTACGACGAGAGCCTCGACTTCTTCACCCTCGTCTATGGGCTGACGCTGTCGGGCGAGGACGAGACCTCGGCGTATCTGCGCGCCTGGGACGACTATGAGTTCCATACGCTGAAGCTGACGCGGCATTATACGACCGGCATCGGGCACGTGGCCTATCGCGCGAGTTCCGAAGAGGCGCTGATGCGGCGCGTGCTTGCCATCGAGGCAAGCCGCTTCAAGACACTGGGCTGGGTGGAAGGCGACCTCGGGCACGGGCGGGCGTTCCGCTTCGAAGACCCGTTCGGGCACGTGTTCGAAATCTACTGGGACACGCACCGCTATGTGCCGCCGCAAGGCGAGCGCCCTGCCCTCAAGAACCTCGCCCAGCGCTACCACGGGGCAGCGCCGCGGCGGCTCGACCACCTCAACCTCCTCGCCGACGACGTGAGCGAGTTCCGTGAGTTCATGGAAACCTGCCTCGGCTCGCGCGTGACCGAGATGATCCAGCTCGACAACGGGCGGCTCGGCGGTTGCTGGTTCACCATCAACAACAAGGGCTATGACCTCGCCTGCACCGAGGAACATGGCGGGATGCGCGGGCGGCTGCACCACGTCACCTACGCGACCGACAGCCGCGAAGACATCATCCGCGCCGCCGATATCTTCCTCGAGAATGGCGTGCATATCGAGCAGGGCCCGCACAAGCACGCCATCCAGGGAACATTCTTCCTCTATGTCTGGGAGCCCGCCGGCAACCGCGTGGAACTGGCCAATTCGGGCGCGCGGCTGGTGCTTGCGCCGGACTGGGAGCCGGTCGTATGGACCGAGGCCGAACGCAAGAAGGGGCAGGCCTGGGGGCTGAAGACCATCGAAACCTTCCACACCCACGGCACGCCGCCGAAGAAGAAGGAAAGTTGAATGGGCGTCGTGGTTCAGAACATCGAGCGCGCCGACAGCGCGACCATAGCCGGGCTCGCGCATGCCGGCGTTGCCACGGTGCACGAGGCGCAGGGGCGCATCGGCATGCTGGCGAGCCATATGCGCCCGATCTATGCCGGGGCGCAGATTGCCGGTTCGGCGGTGACCATTTCGGTGCCGCCCGGCGACAACTGGATGCTGCATGTCGCCATCGAGCAATTGCGTGACGGCGACATCCTCGTCGTTGCGCCGACCTCACCCTGTGACAACGGCTATTTTGGCGACCTGCTCGCCACTTCGGCGATGGCGCGCGGGTGCCGCGGGCTGGTCATCGACGCAGGTGTGCGTGACGTGCGCGACCTGACGGCGATGGGTTTTCCGGTGTGGTCGAAGGCGGTTTCGGCGCAGGGCACGGTGAAGGAAACGCTGGGCTCGGTGAACGTGCCGATCGTCTGCGCCGGGGCGGCGATCAAGGCGGGCGACGTGATCGTGGCCGACGATGATGGCGTGTGCGTGGTGCGGCGCGAAGACGCCGCAGCGGTGCTTGCCGCCGCCAACAAGCGGCTCGCGGCCGAGGCCGGCAAGCGCGCGCGGCTGGCGGCCGGGGAGCTTGGCCTCGACATGTATGGCATGCGCGAGGACCTGGCCAAAAAGGGCCTGAAGTATGTCTAGCGGCGGCATCCCCTGCACATGGATGCGCGGGGGAACGTCGAAGGGCGCGTTCTTTCTGGCGGGCGCCCTGCCCGCCGATGTGGCGGAGCGTGACCGCATGTTGCTGCGGGTGATGGGTTCGCCCGATGTGCGGCAGATAGACGGGATGGGCGGGGCCGACCCGCTGACATCGAAGGTGGCGATTGTCGGCCCGCCGTCGCGGCCGGATGCCGATGTGGATTACCTGTTCCTGCAGGTGTTCGTGGACCAGCCGCTGGTGAGCGACGCGCAGGCCTGCGGCAACATGCTGGCGGGCGTCGGGCCGTTCGCCATCGAGCAGGGGCTGGTTGCGGCGCGGGACGGCACGACGCCGGTGCGCATCCATATGCTCAACACCGGCGAGGTGGCTGAGGCTGAGGTTTCGACGCCGGGCGGCGTGGTGACCTATGAGGGCGCGGCGTCAATCGACGGCGTGCCGGGGACGCATGCGCCGGTGCCGCTGCTGTTCCAGAACATTGCCGGATCGATGTGCGGCGCGCTGCTGCCGACGGGCCGGGCGCGCGACGTGATCGACGGGATCACCGTGACGCTGATCGACAACGGCATGCCCTGCGTGATCCTGCGCGCCACTGACGTTGGCGTGACCGGCACCGAGACGCGCGAGGCGCTCGATGCCAATGCGGCGCTGAAGGCGCGGCTTGAGAGCATCCGGCTGAAGGCCGGGCCGCTGATGAACCTTGGCGATGTGACCGAAAAGTCGGTGCCAAAAATGACGCTGGTTTCGGCGGCACTTGGTGGCGGCGCGATCTCGACCCGCAGCTTTATTCCCCACCGGTGCCATGCCTCGATCGGCGTTCTGGCCGCGGTGACGGTGGCAACCGCGTGCCTGTTCGAGGACTCGCCCGCGGCGGGGCTCGCGAAGCTACCGGAGGACGGCAGGCGCTTTGCCATCGAGCACCCGAGTGGGGCGACGGAAGTGCTGATCGAGCGCGATGCGGCGGGCGAGATTGTTGGGGCGGGGACGCTGCGGACGGCGCGGAAGCTGTTCGAGGGAACCGTGTTTCCCTAGGCCGTGGCGCCCATCGCCTGCAGTTCGGCGCGGAGCTTTTTGGGATCGGCAACCGTGTGGCCGGTGAACAGCTCGAACACATCGAGCCCCTGATGGAACAGCAGCTCATAGCCGCCGGCGAATGGCACACCGGCACGCGCCGCCTGCTGGCCGAAGGCGGTGCCGCCGGACGCATAGACGACATCGAAGGCCCAGGCTTTGCCGGTAAGACTCTCGTCTCGCACGGGCGAGCCTTCGTGCCCCACTGAGCCAAGCGGCGTGCAGTTGACGATGCCATCGGCGTGGCGCGCGGCCTCGTCGGCGTTGCTCACGACTTCAATGGGACATTTGAGGTGCGGCGCGAGATCGGCGGCGACGGCTTTGGCGCGGAGCCGGTCGGTGTCGGCGAGGAGGATGCGGCTGGCGCCGAGCTTGCCGAGCCCGAGCACCACGGCGCGGCCGACGCCGCCGGCGCCGACGACGAGCGCGGTGCCGGGCGGGCGGCCGAAGCCGTGGCGGAAGGCGGCCATGAAGCCGGTGTGGTCGGTGTTGTGGCCGCTGAGCCGCCAGCCGCGAAACAGCACGGTGTTGCACGAGCCCATCCGCGCAACGTCGGAATCGGCGTCGGTGAGGAGCGCCAGCACGCGTTCCTTGTAGGGATAGGTGATGTTGAGCCCGGCATAGTTTTCGCGCCGGCAGCGGGCGATCACCGCCTCGAAATCGAGGCCCCAGCGGGCGGGTTCGATCAGATCGAACCGCACGTCGATACCGGCGTGGCGGCCGGCCAGCGTGTGGAAGGAAGGGGACTGCGAGTGGGCGACATTGTCGCCGACGATGCCGAGGCGGATGGGGGCCATCAGGTGGCGGCGGGCTCGACCGAGCCGCCGAGGAACAGGCGGCCGACGCGCGGATCGTTGAGCAACGTGTCCGCCCGGTCGTGCATGCGGGTCTGGCCGAGTTCGAGGACGAGGCCGTAGTCGGAAATCTTCAGCGCCGCCTTGGCGTTCTGCTCGATCATCAGCACGGTGACGCCATTGTCGCGCAGGCGCTGCAGCGTCGCGAACACCTCCTGCACGAGGTTGGGCGAGAGGCCGATGGAGGGCTCGTCGACGAGGATGAGTTTTGGATCGAGCAGCAGGGCGCGGGCGACTTCGAGCTGCTTCTGCTGGCCGCCGGAGAGCTCGATGGCCTTCTGGTGCTGGCGCTCGCGCAGCATGGGGAACTGCTCCATCACCTGATCGATGCGGCGGCGCACCTGCTTCTGATCATGCGCGGTGACGCCGCCCAGTTCGAGATTGTGCCAGACCGAAAGCTGCGGGATGACGTTGCGGCCCTGCGGCACATAGGTGACGCCGCGCGCGATCATCTTCGCGGGTGGCAGGCCGGTCACGTCCTCGCCTTCGAGCAGGATTTTTCCGGACTGGATGGCGAGGAGGCCGAAGATGGCCTTGAACACGGTGGACTTGCCGGCGCCGTTCGGGCCGATGACGGTGGTGATCGAGCCGCGCGGGATGGTGCAGCTCACGCCGTTGAGGATGGTGATCTTGCCGTAGCCGCCGAACAGATCGCGGATCTCAAGCATGGCCGCCTCCGAGATAGGCGTCGATCACCAGCTGGTTGTTGCGGATCTCGCCGGGCGTGCCCTCGGCGATGATTTTGCCCTCGGCGAGCACGATGATGCGCGTGCACAGCGACATCACGAATTCCATGTTGTGCTCGATGACGACGAAGGTCGTGCCGTGCTCGCGGTTGTAGGCGATCAGCCGCTCGCGCAGGGCGCCGAGCATGGTGAGATTCACCCCGCCCGCCGGCTCGTCGAGCAGCACCAGATCGGGGCCGGCCATGAAGGCCATCGCGGCATCGACGAGCTTCTGCTGGCCGTAGGAGAGCGAGCCCGCCATCTGGTCGCGCAGGTGGGTCAAGCGGAAGAAGGCGATCATCTGGTCGGCTGCGGCGGTGAGGCCGGCGTCGGGCTTGCCGAACAGCCGGCCGATCAGCGTGCCGCGATGCTCCTGGCCGGCGAGGATGATGTTGTCGAGGACGGTCATCTGCGGGAAGACGGAAAGCTGCTGGAAGGTGCGGCCGACGCCGAGCCGGCTCAGCTGGTTGGCGCGCTTGCCGGAGACCGGCTGGCCCTTCACCTCGACGCGGCCGCCGGTGGGCGTCAGCTGGCCGAGGATGCAGTTGAAGAGGGTGGATTTGCCCGAGCCGTTGGGTCCGATGAGGCCGAGGATTTCCCCACGGCGGACATCGAAGCTCACCCCATCGACGGCGCGGATGGCGCCGAAGTGCTTTACGATATCGGTGACGGCGAGAACGGCATCCGGGGGGCTCACAGCTGCGCCCCTTCCTTGAGATCGGCGCGGGCTTCGGTGCGCGGGCGGAAGCGGGCGGCGATGCGGCGGCCCAGCCCGATGAGGCCGGACGGGCAGAGGACCATCAGGACGATGACGGCGGCGGCGTAGATGATGAGGTAGTAGCCTTCGGTGAAGCGCATGAATTCGGGCAGGAGGATCACCACCGCGGCGCCGAGCAGCGGGCCGAAGAAGAAGCCCGCGCCGCCGACGACGACCATCAAGAGGATGCGCAGCGAGTGGCCGAGCGCGAAGGTGCCCGGTTCGATGAACTGCACCAGTGGCGTCATCAGCGCGCCGGCGATGCCGCCATAGGCCGAGCCGATGGCGAAGGCGAGGAGCGTGAGCGTGCGGGTATCCAGCCCGAGGCTTTCGGCGCGGATCGGGTTTTCGCGCAGGGCCTTGAAGGCGCGGCCCCAGGGCGAGCGGACAATGCCCCACATCACCAGCGCCGAGAGGATGAAGACGATGAGCACGAAGTAGTAAAAGTGCAGCTGCCGGCCGGTATCGAAGCCGAAGAAATTGGGCCGGGGCATGCCGACGAGGCCGTAGGAGCCGCCGGTGAGCCAGTCCTCGTTGCGGGCGACGAGGAAGACCAGCGTGTTGAACGCCAGCGTCACGAAGGCGAGGAAGTGCCCCTGCACGCGCAGCGCCGGGAAGCCGAGCGCGAGGCCGACGGCGAGGCAGAGGACGATCGAGCTGGCGAGGCCGAGAATCCACGGCAGGCCGGCGAGGGTGATAAGCGCGGTCGCGTAGGCGCCGATGGCCATGAACGAGGCCTGCGCCAGCGAAATCTGCCCGGCATAGCCGAGGGTGAGGTTGAGGCCCATCGCGGCGATGGTGAAGATCAGCCACGAGCAGAGGATGTGGATGACGTAATTGCCCTGCCCGATCGGCGCGACCGCGAGCAGCGCAAGCCCGATGATGAGGGCGAGCGGCTTGATCCAGGCGCGCATCAGACTTTTCTTCCTTCGGACGTGCCGAGCAGGCCCTGCGGCCGCCACAGGATGATGGCGATGAGCAGGACCAGCGGCACGGCGGCGCGGTACTCGGCGGTGACGTAGGTGGCGACGAGGTTGTCGAGCACGCCGATCAGCAGGCCGCCCACCAGCGCGCCGCGGATCTGGTTGAAGCCGCCGATGATGGCCGCGATGAAGGCCACGATGCCCAACGTCTCGCCGTTGGAGAACTTTGCCAGATAGAGCGGCGAGATGAGGAAGGAGGCGAGCGCGGCAAGGGCGGCGTTGATGAGGAAGGTGTAGAGCACCATGCGCTTGATGTTGACGCCGAGGATTTCGGCGACAGCGGGGTTCTGCGCCGTGGCCTGCATGCAGCGGCCGGTGCGGGTGCGGTTGAGGAACATCGAGAGCGCCACGACGCAGAGCAGCGAGGTCGCGAGGTTGAGCAGGTCCTGCACCGAGACGATCGCGCCCAGCACGTTCATGGTGTCGGCAGGGAACAGTTCGGGGAAGGGCTGCGCCTCGGCCCCGAAGAACATCTTGGTGCTCTCCTTCATCAGGATGGCGAGGGCCATCGTGGCGATGACCAGCGGCAGGCCGAGATTGCCCTGCATCGGCTCGACGATGATTTTCTTGAACAGCAGGCCAAGCAGCAGGACGGCCAGCAGCAGCCCGAACAGCAGCGCCAGCCAGAGGGGGAAGGACAACACCTTGATGGCGAAGAGGACGAAGAAGGCCGGCAGCATGACGAACTCGCCCTGGGCGAAGTTCACCGTCTGCGCCGCCTGCCAGAGCAGCGTGAAGCCGATGGCGGCGAGGGCGTAGATGGAGCCGGTGGCAAGCCCGGATAGAAGCACCTGCAGGAACTGCGACAAGGCCGTCTCCGGGGTTGGTGGAGTGGCGCCCCCGGGCGAGGGCGCCACCCGGTATCAGTTGGCCGGAACGGTGCCGATCACGACCTGCTTGCCGTCAACGACCTGGGTCATGAAGCTTTCGCGCGAAAGCTCACCCTTGTCGTCCCATGACGTGGTCAGGAGCATACCCGGATAGGTCGCGACGTCGAGCGTGAGACCGTGCGCCTTCTTGGCGAGCGCTTCGCGGTCGAAGCCGCCGACGAGCTCGGTCAGGTACTTGATCGCGTAGACCGCGATGTAGCCCTTGATGCCGTTGTGGTCGGTCGTGCGGTTGTACCTGGCATTGAACTTGTCGGCGAATTCGCGGATCGAGGGCACATCGGCGCCGGTGGTGAGGCCCACATGGGCGTAGGCGCCATTGGCGGCATCGCCCGCGAGCTCGATCACCTTCTGGCCGGTGAGCGTCACTTCGCCAACCAGCGGGATAGACAGGCCCTGCTTCTTTGCCTCACGCAGAAGGCGCGCCGACTCTTCCTCGTTGAGATAGACGAACACGGCCTTGGCGCCGGATTCCTTGATCTTGGAAATGTCGGCGGCGAAATCGGCCTGGCCCTGCTCGCTCGACACGTCAGCGACGATCTCGATGCCAGCCTTTTCCATCTCGCCCACGAAGACATCGTGGCCGCCCTTGCCGAACTCGTTGTTGACCCAGGCGACGGCCACCTTGTCCGCCTTCAGCGTGTCCTTGAAGTACGGGGTGAGGCTGGGCACGCCCTTGGCGGCGCTCGAAGCGGTGCGGAAGATGTAGGGGTTGCCCTGCGCGGTGATATTGGGGGCCTCGGAGCCGGTGAACTGCGGCACGCCGGCCTGCTGCGACACCAGCATGTTGACGATAGTGGAGCCCGAGAACACCGTGCCGACGACCGCATAGGCGCCGTCGTCGATGGCCTTCTGCATGAGGGCGCGCGACACCTGCGGATCGGACTGGGTGTCGTAGTTCACCATTTCGATCTGCTTGCCGAGGATGCCACCCGCGGCGTTGATCTCCTCGATGGCGAGATGCGCACCGTCGCTCAGATTGGTGCCCGACACCGCGGCGGCGCCAGAGGCTTCGCACAGGCACGGGATTTTCACCGTTTCCTGCGCCAGCAGGGCCGACGGCAGGCTCATCAGTGCGGCCACCGAAGCGATGGCCAGCGTTGCCACTGTTCTTCTCATCATCAGGTCTCCTCCCATGTCACCCGCGTTGGGGCGTTGATTTCCGGTTGCGCACGGGGTGCGGCCGGGTCGTGCGTCAGGCTATGCGTGCGGCGCGGCAGGTCTTCATGCCCCCGGCGTCTTCGCCTTGATGTCGTCGGTCAGGATCTTCCTGAGCTCATCGGTCACCACCGGAGTCTGGCCGAACCAGTGGGTAAAGCCGACGACCGCCTGATGCATCAGCATGCCGAGGCCATCGACCGTGCGGTGTCCGCGCTGGCGGGCAGCTTTCAGGAGATCCGTGTCGAGCGGCACATAGACAATGTCGCAGACCACCGCCCCGGGCTTCAGCGGCGCGAGGTCCAGCGTGAGCGGCGGCTGGCCGATCATCCCCTGGCTTGTCGTCTGCGCCAGAAGGTCGGCATCGGCCATGAGACTCGGCAAGGCGTCGGTGCCGTGGGCGGTGACGCGTTTGCCGAAACGGGCCGCCAGTTGTTCGGCCCGAGCGACGGTGCGGTTGCACAGCGCCACATCGAGCCCACGCTCGAGCAGCGCATAAGTGGCGGCACGCGCCGCCCCGCCTGCCCCGATCACCACGGCGCGGCGCGCCCCGGCATCCCAGCCCGGCGCGCGGTCATCGAGATTGTGGGTGAAGCCGATGCCATCGGCATTGCCGCCGACAAGGTCGTCGCCATCCCAGTAAATGGTGTTGACCGCGCCCATCGCTTCCGCGGCGGCGTCGAGGCCGGCGAGATGCGGGATAACGGCGGACTTGTGCGGGACAGTGACATTGCCGCCGACCCAACCGGCATCACGAAAGCCGGCAAAGAAGGTGTCGATATCGGCGGGAGCGACATCGAGCCGCTCATAGGAGCCGGTGATGCCCAGGGTCTTGAGCCAGTGGCCGTGCATCAGCGGCGAGCGCGAATGCGCGATGGGGTGGCCCATCACGAATGCCTTGTTCCGGCGGCTCATTCAGCGCCCTTTCCGGGCGCACCACAGTGCACGGCACACACGCCAGACATCCTCCCCTGGCCCCCCAGCCAACCCATGGAGGCTGGCAGAGCACCAGCGGTGCAACCATTTCAATCTGGCGGGCCAGCCATAAGTTTGAGCTATTCCGAGGTTGGGAGGAATATCGGTTTTGGCCGGTGCAGCGGCCACTTCTAGCCGGAGGCGCGGAGCTCCAGGATGAAGCGGAACAGCACGTCGCCCTCCCACCACATGGGGAAATTGGTGCCCCATTTGTTGTTGTAGAGGTTGACCCGGACACCGCGCGAGAAATCCGGCACCTCGGGCTGGAACGGCATGAAGGGCGACGTAGCCGGAGCCACCAGCGCCGCGTCGAGCAGTTCGAGCGTGAGGCTCGTGTCGCCCTCGCCCGTGCGCACGGCGGTGACGGCCTGCAACTGCCCGCCGCCGCGGCGCACGATGGCATCGGATCTGTGCCAGAGGCCCATCTTTTCGAGGCTCCAGTTCCCGGCGGTCGCCGGGGTGAAGCTCAGGAAGCCGGCCTCGGGCATACGATTGGCGGCCTTGCCGCGCAGGACCAGCGTCAGTTCGAGCCGCTCGTTGTGGACGGCCTTGATGGCGATATCGACGCGGAGCGGCGCGCCCAGTTGTGAGACGGCCGTCTCGGACATGGTTGCGACAGCTGTTCGGCGGTCAGCAATGCCGGCATGGGTGGGGACGAAGGCCGCCTGTTGCGCGGTGCGAGCGTTGGCGAGGCCGGGCTTGTCGTGATCGAGGATGGCCCATTCTTCACGGTGCTGCAGGTAGGTATTGAGGTGGGTTTGCAGGCCCGCCCAATCGTAGCTTTCGTGGCGATAGCCGAACAGGCTTCCAGCCTCGCCCGCGATGATGCGGCCGGAGGGGGCGGTGATGCTGACGATGTCGCTGGTCTCGGGCGAGAGTTCTGCCGTCCACCCGCCGTCGCTGAGCTGCGTGCCGGGAGTTGGGGCGGCGGCGGGAGGCACGTCGAGCGCTCGCAGTGCCCCCGCCGCCAGCGCGCGGTCCCCGCCGTGCAGCGCGCCGAGCGCCTCGTCGATATAGGCGCGCTGCTCAGCCCAGGATTGTTCGGTGTAGGCGAAGCGATGGTCGGTCGCGCGGAGACGCTCGAAGGGCTCGCGGTCGAAGGCCGTCTCGTCGCGCAGGTAGCTCTTGATGTCGACGCCCCAGGTGTGCTCCGCGACCAGCGCCAGTTGCCTGCCGAAGGCGAGGCGGCGCGGCGTCAGCTCCAGCTCCCATGCGTCGTGGAGGCGCTGCATCATGCGGAAGCGGGCGAGCTTGTGCGGATCGCTCGCCGTGCCGTGAATCCAGCTGTCGCCGATCTCGTGCTCGACGATGGGGAAGGCCTCGCGGCGCTCCCACATGGCGGCGCCGAAGGCATCGAGGGTCGAGGCGGTGATGGTGGCGCCGGGGTTCTCGTGGTGGATGCGGCGCAGGGCCTCGGCCGTCTGCGGCACGCTTTGCGGGCCGATATTGTCGCTGGTGTGGGCAAAACTCAGCCCGATATCCGGCCCGGCGGGGAAATCGGTGTCGCCGTAGGAGGCCTGATACATGACGACGATTTCGCTGCCATCGGGCGCGCGCCAGCGAAAGATCGGCGGCACGTCGGGCACCGGGCTCGCGGTGTTCACGCCGAGGTGGAGGAACCGCACGCCAGCCTCGGCGAGGATGGGCACCATGCCCAGCGTGTGGCCGGGCACATCGGTCATTTTCGCCGCGATGGTCTCGCGGTTGAAGCGCCGGTCGAGCTCTTGCGCATAGGACAGGCCGGCGCGGAACAGTGCGGGATTCATCAACTCGGTATGCGTGGTGAAGGGCAGCGCGTGCCAGGCGATGAGGCCGCGCTCGATGGCGCGTTCGAGGCGCGCGACGCGGGCGGCATCCTGCGTGTTGAGGTGATCCCAGATGAGCCATGCGCCGGTCGTCCAGATGAAGGCGGGGTGCGCCGGGTCTTCGGCAAAGAAGTGCTCGCCGGTGGCGATGGCCTGCGGGATAAACTGCTCGTGATACTGCCGTCTCACGCGGGCCGCGTGATCGGTGAAGCCGATGTCGAGATGGGTCTTGTAGATGAGGTGGATGGTGGGGGCGGTCATGGATTTCAGCCGACGGTGCCGCGGACAACGAGGCGGGTGTTGAGAGTTTCTTCGAGCGCCGGGCCCTGCGGATCGTTGAGGCGGCGGAGGATCAGCCGGACGAGGGCGCGGACGCGCTCGTCGAGATCGAATTTGACCGTGGTGAGGTTGTAGCTCTTCCAGTGCGACTGGGCGATGTCGTCGAAGCCGACGACCTTCACGTCTTTCGGGATGGAAAGGTTCAGCTCGTGGCGGAGGGCATCCATGACGCCGAAGGCGCCGACGTCGTTGGCGGCGAACACGGCGTCGGCCCCCTGCCCGACGCGGAACAGGTCGATGGTCGAGCGGTAGGCGGTGTCGTAGCTGTAGTCGCCCGGCATGATCACCGGCTCGCCGAGGCCGCGCTCGGCCATCACCTGGCGCAGGGTGCGTTCGCGCGAGGAATTGGCGCGCGATTTGTCGGAGCCGGCGAGATAGGCGATGCGCTTCACACCATAGCCCTGCAGCAGCGCCACGGCCTGATTGATGCCGGTGTATTGCAGCACGTTCAGCCGGTCCTGCATGGGGCCGGGCGGTTGGTGGCCGGCAGCGCCGGGCAGCGGGTAATCGACGTAGATCGGCACGGCGCGATCGAGGAAGCGGGCGAGGGTTTCGGGTTTCACGTTCTCCACGAAGGCGATCACCGAATCCGGGTTGAAGCCGCGCATGTAGGCGAGCAGTTGCTCATCCATGCTGTAGTCGGTGCGGGTCTTGAACAAGAGGGTGGCAAAGCCCTCATCCTGCAGCGCGGTGGTCAGCGCGTCGATCTCCTGGCTCTCCCAGTTGCTGCACACATCGGGGACGATGACGCCGACGAGGTGGGTGCGGCCGCTCACCAGCGCGCGGGCGGCGCGATCGGGCGTGTAGTTCAGCTCCTGCGCGATACGCAGGATCAGCGCGCGCTTTTCGGGCTTCAGCGAGGTGTGCGGGTTGAAGGCGCGCGACACCGCCACGCGCGAGACATTGGCCCGTGCGGCAACCATTTCGGCGGTCGCCCGCCCTGCCGGATGCGACTCAGTCGCGGTCAAATCGATGTCTCCCTGGTCACCCGAAGGTGAAAGCGTGTTCATTTTTCTGCCTTTGACGGCTCGACTGTCAAGCGGATGATCCGGCGCACGGGGTCAGCCGGTGTTACAGGATCGTCGCAAAACATGGGTAATGTCAGCATTGCTGACGCGACGGCGGAGAGACCGCCGGACGCGCCTGCATTGACGACAAGTGAAAACGTGTTCATTCTTTCTCGGTCTGCGGCACCTGGAGGATGGGTGGGCAGGCCAACACTGGCCACCAAATCCGGGGCCACCATTTGGGAGGTTTTTGCGATGAGCAATCGTCTGCGCGCACTTGCGCTCGGTTTTCTTGGCGCCACGGCGTTTGCCGCGCCAGCTTTCGCCGTTGATCTCGACGTCACCTGCCGCTGCGTAGTCGGCGGCACCAACAGCGGCACGGCGGAATGGATCGCCAACAGCGTCATCCCGGCGTTCGAAAAGGCGCACCCTGACATCAAGGTGAAGCTGAACCAGTTCGGCGGCGAGGACGCGCAGCTCACCCAGCAGCTGGCGCTCGATTTTTCGACCGGCGCGGGCCCGGACGTGTCGGCCTTCGACGGCTTCCTGATCCCCTCCTTCGTCGAGGGCGGGCTGCTGAAGCCGCTCGATGAGGTCGCGGGACCGGAGGTCGACAGCTGGACCGGCTGGGCGGCGCTGTCCGAGGGTTCGCGCGCCCTGATGATCTACAAGGGCAAGCAGTACGGCATTCCGCTCGGCACCGACGTGCGCATGATCTACACGCGCAAGGACATGCTGAAGGAAGCCGGGATCGACCCGGATACCTGGCAGCCGAAATCGTGGAAGGACGTGCTCGACGCCGCCCGCGCCATCAAGAAGGTGAAGCCGGACAGCTTCCCGATCCAGCTCAATGCCGGCGTGGCGATGGGCGAAGCGACGACCATGCAGGGCTACTGGCTGGCGCTGCTCGGCACGGGCGAGGCGGTGACCGATGCCGACGGCAAGTTCATCGTTTCGAGCCAGGGCATTCTCGACACGCTCAATCTCTACAAGACCATCTATGTCGACGAAAAGCTCGGCGACCAGCGCATCCAGCTGCTCGCGGACGGCCGCAACCGCTCGTTCGCGAACTTCCGCGACGGGGTGACGGCGCTGCTGTTCGAGGGCGACTATTTCTATCGCTCGGTGACGCCGGAAGGCTCGGAATTCGCGGTGGCCAATCGCGATCAGGTCATGGGCTGGGCCAAGGTGCCGGCCGAGGAGCCCGGCAAGGGCATCCGCGGGCAGGATTTCGTCACCATTTCGGGCGGCACGGGCTTTGTGCTCAACCCGGCGACGGATACGCCGAAGGAAGCCTGGGCGTTCCTGTCGTTCATGAACGAGCCGGCGCAGCTTGAGGCCTTCCAGGCGATCCAGCCGCGCATCACGGCCCGGACCGACGTGCCGATCCCCAACAGCCCGTTCCTGACGGAAACCAGCCAGACGCTGCTGCCGCTCACCACGGCGCGTCCGAACGACCCGAACTACAACGCGGTGTCGCAGGAAATCCAGCGCATGACCGAAGCGGTGGTGTCGGGCGAACTGACGCCGGAAGCCGCGATGGCGCAGTACAAGACCGCCGTCATCGCCATCGTCGGCGAGGCCAATACGGTCAGCAAGCTCTAAGGGTTCCTCCTGCCCGGCGCCTTTCGGGGTGCCGGGTTCCTTTTTTCGCGGCGCTGCGCCGCCGAGGCGCAAGCCCGGCCATGAGCGCCATGCCCCTCATCGAGATTGCCCGATGACCACCGAAACCAGCTCCGCAGCGCCCCCGAAGAAGCAACGCAATTTTGCGCTGCTGTCGACGCGCGCCGGGGCGCTGTTTCTCAGCCCGGCGTTTTTGCTGGTGGCGGTGTTCGTCATCATCCCGTTCTTCTGGATCATCTTCGTCTCGTTCACCAACCGGACGCTGCTCGGCAAGACCGCGCTTAACCCCGAATTTGTCGGGCTCGCGAACTACCTGACGCTGTTCGACCCGGCGACGTTTTTCCAGCGCGGCCAGTTCGGCTTTTCGCTGATCCTCACAGTGCAGTTCGTGCTGGCCTCGGCGCTGGTCGGACAGGCGCTGCTGGGGCTGCTGCTGGCCTGGCTGATCCAGACGGTGCCGGCGTGGGTGAAGCGCATCACCGAAACCTTTGTCATCGCCGCGTGGATCCTGCCCGAAGTGGTGATCGGCTTTGCCTGGTTCGCGTTCCTCGACCGCGACAACGGCACGCTGAACATGATCCTGACGGGCCTCGGCCTGCCGCGTGGGGACTTCCTGCTCGACCAGCCGTTCTGGGTGATCGTCGTGTTCAACACCTGGCGCGGCGCGGCCTTCTCGATGATGCTGTTCAACTCGGCCTTCTCGTCGATCCCGCCGAGCTATTTTCAGGCGGCGGACGTGGCCGGGGCATCGTCGTGGCAGAAATTCCGCGACATCGGCCTGCCGCTGATCCGCGGGCACATCGTCACCGACCTCATCCTCATCACCATGTGGACGTTCAACACGTTCACGCCGTTCCTGCTGACCAATGGCGGGCCGAGCTACAAGACGGAGCTGGTGTCGATCTACAATTACCGCGTCGCCTTCCATGACTTCCAGTTCGGCAAGGGCGCGGCGGTCGGCGTGATCATGATGCTCATCAACCTCGCCTTCGCGCTCGTCTACCTGAGCATCGGGCGAAAGAAGAAGGCGGGCTGACGCGATGAAGCTCACCCTCCCCGCTTTCCTCGGCCGCATGGCGTTCTCGGCGCTCGCCGCGCTGATCGGCGCGATCTTCGCGCTGCCGCTGATCTGGTTCATTTTCGCGCCGTTCAACGCCCGCGCCGAACTCGGCCTTGCGGTGCCCGACCCGTGGACGCTGTCGAACTTCCTCACCGTGTTCGGCAACGGCTTTGCCGTGCAGGCGCTGTGGAACAGCCTGCTGCAGGCGGTGGGCGGGGTGATCCTGCTTGGCGCGGCGGCAACGCTCGCGGCCTATGCGCTGTCGCGCTCGTCGATCCCCGGCAAGGGCGCGGTGACCTATATCCTCTTGCTGTTCTCGTCGGTGGTGTCGGGTTCGGCGGCGATGGTGCCGATCTTCCTCATCGTTTCGGCGGCGGGGCTGATGGACACGCAGATCGCGGTGATCCTCACCTTCGCGGGCGGGCTGTTGCCCACCGCCATGTTCATCCTCCGCGATTTCATCGACTCAATCCCGAAGTCGTACGAGGAGAGCGCCATGGTGGCGGGCGCTTCGCCGGTGCAGGCGTTCTTCGACGTGGCGCTGCCGGTGATCCGGCCCGGCATCGTGGTCGTCGTAGTGTGGGGGTTCGTCAACATCTGGGGCTCGTTCCTCATCCCCTTCATCCTGCTCCGTAGCGACAGCAACATGCCGGCATCGGTCGCGATCTATTCGTTCTATTCGGAAGCCGGCACGCCCATCGTCACCCTGCTCGCAGCGTATTCGCTGATCTACTCGCTGCCGGTGATCGTTCTCTATCTCTTCGTCAGCTGGAAGTTCGGCTTCCGGTTCTTCGGCGGCATCAAGGCGTAAACCAGCATGGCATCGGTCGAGTTCAGGAACGTCACCAAGGCCTTCGGCGAGTTCAAGGCCGTCACCGATGTGAGCTTTGCCATCGGCGATGGCGAGTTCGTGTGCCTACTCGGGCCTTCGGGCTGCGGCAAGACCACATCGTTGCGGATGATCGCGGGGCTTGAAACGCCCACCTCGGGACAGGTGCTGATCGGGGGCGATGACGTCACCCACCTCCACCCCAAGGACCGGAACATCGCCATGGTGTTTCAGGACTATGCGCTCTATCCGCACATGAACCTTGCCGACAACATCGCCTATCCGCTGAAGGTGCGCGGCGAGGCCGTAGCGAAGCGGCACGGGCGGGCCAAGGAAGTGGCCGACGTGCTCAAGATCGGGCATCTGCTCGACCGCCTGCCGAGCCAGATTTCGGGCGGGCAGCAGCAGCGCACCTCGTTGGCGCGGGCGCTGGTCTATCCGGCTCGGGTCTACCTGTTCGACGAGCCGCTTTCGAACCTCGATGCAAAGCTGAGGCTCGAGGCGCGGGGCTTTCTCAACCACCTGCAGCGCGACATGGGGATGACGGCCGTCTACGTGACGCACGACCAGGCCGAGGCCATGGCGCTCGCCACCCGCATTGCGGTGATGGATCAGGGCCGGATCGTGCAATACGCCTCGCCGATCGAGATTTATCGCCGGCCGGCCACGACGTTTGTCGCGAACTTTGTCGGTAATCCGCCGATGAACCTGATTGCCGTGGACGCCGTTCAGGGCGATGGGCGGTTGCAGCTCAGCGCCGAGGGGCTGAGCGTTGCCGCGCTGCCGATGACCGACGCGATCGGCAAGGCGCTGGCCGGCAGCCCGAAGCTGACGCTGGGGATCAGGCCCGAGCACCTCGGACTCGCGGCGCCGGGCGGGGCCAATACCATCACCGCGCCGCTGTTTGCCAACGAGAACATGGGACCCGAAAGCCTCGTCACCATCGACCGCGGCGATGGCGCGCGGATGACCGCCCGCATCTTTTCCGACGATCATCGCGAACTGAGCGGCGACGTAACGCTGGGCTTTTCGCCCGAGCATGTGCACCTGTTCGACAGCACCGGCACGCGCATTCCGGTGGCGGGCGAATAGCGATGCAGATCACCGTCCACGTCACCCGCGCCGACCAGGCCGCCAACCCCTACTACTACATCCCGTTCGATGTGCCGGCGGGGACGACGCGGATCGATGTGACGCTGGCCTATGCCAAGGCCGAGGACTGCATCATCGACCTCGGCGCGTTCGACCCGCGCGATACGGGCTATCCGACGGCGGAAGGCTTTCGCGGCTGGAGCGGCGGCGCGCGGGACAGCTTCTTCATTGCGACGGACGACGCGACGCCGGGCTATGTGCACGGCGAAATCCAGCCCGGCCGCTGGAATGCCATTCTCGGGCTCTACAAGGTGCCCGAGGCCGGCGCGGACGCGACGGTGACCATCGCGCTCGACAGCGCGCCGCGGGCGCTGCTGCCACAGCCTGCGCGGACCTTTCCGGTGCGGCGCGCGGCGGGGTGGTATCGGGGCGACCTGCACAGCCACACGTATCATTCGGATGCGCGCGGCGCGCCGGAACTGCTGCATGCGGCGGCAAAGCAGGCGGGGCTCGATTTCCTCGCCATTGCCGACCACAACACCATCACGCAGCGGCGCTATTTTCATCCGCAATCGAGCCCGGACCTCGTGTTCATCCGCGCGATGGAGGTGACGACCGCGGTGGGGCACGCCAATGTCTACGGCGTCGATGCGTGGATCGATTTCCGCATGACGCGGCCCGCCGATGCGCATGTGCTCGCGCGGCTGGTGCACGAAAAGGGCGGGCTGCTGTCGATCAACCACGACAAGCCGACGATCCCGTGGGACTACGAATTTCCCGAGGCCGATTGCCAGGAGGTGTGGCAATCGACGTGGATGGCGTGGAACTGGGTGTCGCTGGAGCGCTACCAGCGGCGGCTGGCTTCCGGCATGCGGCTGTCGGCCATCGGCGGTTCGGATTTTCACCAGCCCGACCGGCTGCTGCCCGAGGGGCCGCTGGTGCTGGCGCGGCCGACCACGGTGCTGTGGCTGCCGGAGCTTTCCGAGGAGGCCGTGCTTCAAGCCATGAAGGCGGGGCGCGGGTATGTGACCGAGAGCCCCAGCGGGCCACATCTTGAAATCGCCGTTGGCGATGTGCCGATGGGCAGCAGCGTTGCCGCGGCGAGCGCGGTGGACGTGACGGTGCGCGGCGCGGCAGGCGACCTTCTGGTGCTGATCGACGCGACGGGCACGATTGCCGAGGCGGAGATTGCTGGCGACGACTGGCGGGCCGCGGTGCGGCTCTCCTCCTCGCCGCAGCTTTTCGTGCGGGCGGAAGTTGTCTCTGTTGCGAGCCGCGAGCGGCTGGTGGCCGAATTCACCGGTGCGCTCGAAGGGCGCGAACTGCCCTGGCAGCTGAAGGGCGCCGACCTTGAGAACCAGCCCATCC
>Ga0073904_10001065_pt1 | contig 20371 bp, 15 predicted proteins | sample KloWWTrecipitate_FD_66668 | JGI IMG/M metagenome (GOLD analysis project Ga0073904, IMG submission 66668) | Active sludge microbial communities from Klosterneuburg, Austria, studying microevolution and ecology of nitrifiers - Klosterneuburg... | ecosystem: Engineered > WWTP > Aerobic digester >... | reverse complement strand
ACGAGTTCGCCCAGTTCGGCCGCAGAGAGTGCCTCACCGTCGGCGTCGGGGGCTGTCGGGGCAGCCACCTCAGGTGACCCCATTGCCGAGAAGTCGGTGGGCAGCATCCGACCCCGCTTCTTGCTGCGGCGATAGACCTCGTTGCGCAGGATTGCATAAAGCCACGGCTTCAAGCGCTCCGGCTCGCGCAGTTGCCCCATGCGCTCGGCAGCGATCAGGAACACGTCCTGCATTGCGTCCGCCGCCTCGTGTCGATCGCGCAGCATCGCCGCCGCCGTGTCGTACAGCCCAGCGGCGAAACGGTCGTAGATGCCCGCGAGCGCGCCACGATCCCCGGCCGTGTAGGCCGTGACCAGTTGGGCGTCGGTGCGCGTCTCGGGCATGCGTCATGTCCTTCTCCTTGGTGATCAGAGCAAGGAGAAGGACGTTCCTTTCACTTTGTTCGGGATTTCCAGCGGATACTCATGTGGCGCTGCAGCAGGTCGCCGGGTTCCAGACGGGTGGCGCCGCCGATGTTGAACGCATCGGGCGGGCCGCTCTGTGGCTCGATGCAGGTGATGTGGTCGGCCATGTCGTACGCCACCCAGTGGTCGCAGTCGCTGTCGATGGTCACCGTCTGTCGCGGGTAGTGCAACCGCAGCGGTCCCCGCGGCTGGGTGAAACAGTCGTCCCACGGCTTGGGCGTCGGTGCGATCGTGTTTACCATCGGCATGTAGTCGTCGTCGCGCGGGTACATGTTGGTGAACTCGAGTTCCACCGACTGCGGTTTGGTGAAGCACGGGTGCCAGCCGATGACAGCGGGCATGGGGTGGGCGGTCGCATAGACCGACAGCACGGCCGCCAGACCGTGCTCATCGAGTTGCAGATGCTGAGTGGCGCGACCGCCGAATGCCCACGGCAGTTCGGTGGCCATGTCGCAATAGTCCAAGCCTGCGTCGAGCACCTCCCACCGGCTGACGAAGCCGGTGCCGTGGATGGCATGTGGCGGCATGTTGATGGGTAGTTGGTACTCGCGACCATCAAAGCGGAACTGCCCGCGGCGCACTCGGCCTGCCCAGGGCGCCATCGGGTAGCAGCCCCACGTGAACGGCATCTCGGCAGGGTTGTCGTTGAGTAGCGCTTCGCCGTTCACCTGTAGCCGACCGATGCGTCCACCCTCGTCTGGATGCACCGTCATCCAGGCGTCGCCGGCCACCAGTTCGATCATCTCGCCATTCTTCCTCATGCATGCGTACCGTGATGCCCCATGCGTGGTGTTGTGCAGCGGGTTCGTTCGGCGAGTGTGACGGTTGTCGTTCCCGACGGCGACCATGAGTTGGCCGGCCAGATCGGGCAGGGCCTGTGCGTGCTCGTCGGGGTCACTCATGACGACAGGCCGAATCAGGCTCGTAAGCTCGCCGAGAAGATCTGGCACCTGCGGGTGATGGACGACGCGGAGGGCGTGATGAACCTCAGTGTTGCCGACACCACTCGCGAGATCCTGATCGTCAGCCAGTTCACCCTCTATGGCGACACGTCGGCCGGTCGCCGACCCAGTTGGATCGCCGCCGCCCGACCCGAGCACGCCGAGCCGCTGGTGCAGGCAGTGGTCGACCACCTGCGCGCGTTGGGAGCGACCGTCGCCACCGGCCGTTTCCGAACCGAGATGCTGGTGGCGATCGTCAACGACGGCCCCGTCACGGTCATCGTCGACGCCTAGGGCGTTCCACGATGCGGGACAGTTCCGGCAGGCGGAACGGCCTCGTGAGATCAGCTATCGTCGGCGAAATGGCGCTTGCACAACGGCTCGAAAATCTTGGTACGGAAACCGCGTTCGCGGTCTCACTGGCAGCTGCGGACTGGGGGGCGAAGGGGAACCGCATCTACCCGTTCCACCTCGGCGACATCAACCTGGCGACACCCGCGAACATTGCGGTGGCGATGAACCAGGCGATCGCCGACGGGAAGACCGGCTACTGCGCCGCCGCCGGGATCGCATCGCTGCGTGAGGCGCTCGCGCACGATGTCGGCAGCCGGCGCGGCCTCGACTACTCGGCGGCCAATGTCGTCGTGCAGCCCGGCGGCAAGCCGGTCATCGGCAAGTTCATCCAGACAGTGATGAACCCGGGCGAGGCCGTGCTGTACCCCAACCCCGGCTACCCGATCTACGAGAGCATGATCGAGTACTACGGCGGGCAGAGCCTGGCGTACCGCTACGAGCAGCACGCCACAGGGTTCGGGATCGACCTCGATCACCTGCGCGGCCAGATCGCTTCGGCCAAGGGTCGCGTCGCTGCCATCATCTACAACAACCTGCAGAACCCGCTCGGTTGCGAAAGCTCGCCCGAGGAGATGCAGGCCATTGCCGACATCGCCATCGAACACGACCTGATCGTGCTGTCCGACGAGGCCTACTTCGAGATGCGCTACTCGGGCGAGAGCACCTCGATTGCGTCGCTGCCGGGCATGTTCGACAGAACGTGCATCCTCTACACCTTCTCGAAGAAGTTCGCGATGACCGGTTGGCGCCTCGGTGCAGTGATTGCTCCGGTCGCCATCGCCGAGAGCATCACCAAGCTCAACACCAACGACGAAAGCTGCACCACGCACTTCGTACAGGCTGCCGGCGTGGAAGCCATCGCTGGCTCGCAGGAAGGTCCGCTCGCAATCCTGGCCGAGCTCCAGCGTCGTCGCGATGCCGCGTGGGGCGAACTCGCGCAGATCGACGGTTTGGTGTGCCCCAAGCCGGAATCCACGTTCTATCTCTTCCCCAAGGTGACCGACCTGATGGCTCGCATGGGTTTCGACGAAGTTGGTGCATTTGCAACAGCTGCGCTGCACAACACTGGCGTGTCGTTCTGCACTCGGAAACACTTCGGTCGGCCGCAACCGGGCGAGAAGGATCACTTCCTGCGCTTCGCCTACTCCGGGTTGTCCGTCGAGGACATCCATGAGGGCCTTGCCGGTCTGCGCGCTTGGGTCAACTCATGAGCCTGCGCATCGCTGTCACGGGTCGCATTCCCTCCGCGGGGATCGAGATGCTGGAAGAAGCAGGCGAGGTCGTGGCATGGGATTCGCTCGAGGTTCCCACCGTCGAACAGGTGCACGCGATGGTGAAGGGCGCGGACGCGGTGCTGACACTGCTCACCACCAAGGTCGATGATGCGTTCCTCGATGCTGCCGGCCCGCAGCTCAAGGTCGTGGCCAACGTCGCGGTCGGCTACAACAACCTCGACGTGGCCGCATGCGCCCGCCGCGGTGTCGTCTGCACCAACACGCCTGGTGTGCTCACCGACGCAACCGCCGACATTGCGATGGCACTCATCTTGATGACCACTCGTCGCCTCGGGGAAGGTGAACGGGTCATCCGCAGCCAGCAGCCGTGGCAGTGGGGCATGTTCTACATGCTCGGCAGTGGCATCCAGGGCAACCAGTTGGGCATCGTCGGGATGGGCGACATCGGCCAGGGACTGGCACGTCGGGCAAAGGCGTTCGGCATGAAGATCGCCTACAGCAACCGTCGCCCGGTCGCTCCGCAGCTGGAAGCCGAGTTGGACGCGCAGTTCATGAGCATGGAGGAGCTGCTGAGCACCAGCGACGTGGTCAGCCTCAACTGTCCGTACAGCGCGGCAACCCACCACCTGATGAGCACGGCCGAGTTCGAGATGATGCGCGACAGCGCGTTCCTGATCAACACCGCTCGCGGCCCGATCGTCGACGAAGTTGCTCTTGTGACAGCCCTGAAGACCGGGCAGATCGCGGGCGCGGGGCTCGACGTTTTCGAGAACGAACCCGCTGTGCACCCTGGCCTGCTGGAGTGCGACAACGCGGTGGTCATCCCGCACCTCGGCTCAGCGACGCAAGAGACCCGAGCGGCAATGGCCCGCTTGGCCGCACACAACGCCGTCAACGTGTTGGCCGGTGTCGAGCCGCCTACGCCGATTCCGGTGGGTTGAACAGCGTTTGTGTCAAGACTCCGCGCCCGTTTCCCCAGGTCCGGGCTCGACAGCCTTTACGTAAAAGTGTTTTTCGCGCGACAGCCAGAGGGATGCGGCCAACAGGATGCCCATCAGCGCGACCCAGGGCAGGTTGCCGGTGTGTGAGTACCAGGTGCGGATGCCGCCGTGCAGTTCGATCGAGCGCGTGATCACCTTCTGCTCGCTGACCGATGTTCGGTCGAACACCTCGCCGCTCGGCGAGATGAACGCGCTGAAGCCCGTGGGCGACACCTGCACGACCCAGCGGTTCTGTTCGATCGCGCGCAGTCGCGATGAGGCAACCTGCTGGCTCTGCAACACCGTCCAGGTGTAGCTGCTGCCGTTGGTCGGGTTGATGATGAATGAGCCGCCGGCTTCCACGCCCTCATTGGCGCGACCGCCGAAGAAGACCTCCCACGAGATCACTGTGGCCATGCGCACGCCACCGGGTATCGCCAGCACCGCCGGACCGGTGCCCGCGACGGCATCGCGTGGAACCAGGTCTGTGGGAGCGCCGAGCGCATGCAACAGCCCGCGCAAGGGCATGTACTCGCCGAACGGAACTCGCCGCACCTTCTCGTATCGGCTGTAGATCTCGCCCTCGGGTGTGACCACCACCTGTGCGTTGAGGAAGCGTGCGCCGTCGGGGGTGTCCTCGGTGATGCCCACGGCGAACGGTGCACCGACTCGTTTGGCTTCGGCAGCAACCAGTTGCTCCTCGCGGCTGCCCTCGAACCTGTCGACGTCGATCACGTTCTCCGGCCATACCACCAGGTCGACCGAGCCGGGTTGAATGCTCGCGCTGGCAGCGAGGTGACGCTGCAGCACGTCCTCCGCCGAGGTTTCGGTGGCGTGGGTGCCTTGTGGGCCGCCGCCCTGCACGGCAGCAATGCGAATTGGAACCCATGAGTACCGTGACCCGTGCGTGCCGTTGGCCAGCATCGGCAGCACCAGCCAGACGATCATCGCTGCGAGGAACGCGAGCACGCCGTGCCATTCGCCCTTCGCTGTCACTCCGCGCTTGCGGGCCAATGCAGGCACCACGGGGGACGGTCCGGCGAGCGCGAAACCCACTTGGAAGACGAACCACGTCAACAGGAGGGCACCGCCGACTCGGACGACGTCAGCGAACGGGCCGGCAGCCTGGCCGATCGCGAGGCTGGCCAACGGCACACCCCCGAACGGAAAACAGAACCTCAAGGCTTCGGCAAGAGTGTGAGCCGCCGGCCGGCCGATGACCCGCCACGCTCCGCGCGGCGAGACCCAGGCTGCCACCGCATGGAAACCGGCGAACATCGAGGCCGCGAGGATGTAGCCGGGGGCGGTGAGGAACCACATCCAGACCATCCCGGGGAACAGCCAGGCGGCACCGAACAGCCAACCGCGTGCCAATCGCTGGCGGCCGTCAATTGCGTGCTGCGCTGCACCTTCGTAGACCGCCACGCCGACGAAGGCCAAGGGCCAGAAACCCCACGGGGGCAGTGCCGCGGCTACTAGGAGGCCGCCCAGAATCGCTTGCAGCGCATGGCGTGACGGGAGGGGCAGGCGGTGAGGCATCGACGAGCGACGCTACTTGGTGACGGTCGTCGGCAACGAGCAACCGGGCATGGCGAATGTTCATCTTGCGTCAGAATTTGTAGTGAGAGCACTACGGAGAGCGCGATGAGTTGTGAAGGACTTGACCACTGAGAGTCTTGTAAAATTCACATCTTTCACCTACGGTGGGCGTGCGCCAGGGAGTTGGCGCGTGGGACGTATTGATCCGCCGGCCGCAATTGGTCGCTTCGCCGGCGGGGAGCGAGAGCGAACCCGACCCACTTTCACTCGGACGTACGCGATGTCCGGGTGTCGAGTCACGGGAAGGTCATTCACATGGATCAGATCAAGCGGGCAATAGGTATGCGAGTACGGCGAGTGATGGCTGCGATGCTGCTACTCACTGGCCTGGTGAGCACCGCCCCGATGCTTGCCGGCATCGCGAGCGCGCACCACCCCGACATCACTGCCTCAGCGGCATGCACCGGCGTCGTCAGTTGGACGTCCACCGCGTGGGCGGGCGATGGCACGGCAAATTCACGTAGGAACTCTGACATCGAGGTGAAACTCACCATCGTCGGCGGTTCGGGTACCGCGCCGGCCGCCGTGCACGGTGCATACACCACAGCCAACGGCTACAGCTTCTCGGGCACCTTCACCTGGCCCACCGGAGCGACAGGTATCCAGGTCACTGCCACGGCCAAGGCCAAGTGGGGCAACAACACTGCGGCAGGCGACTCTCGCACCACCAACACCATCTTGAAGCCGACCAACTGCGGCGGTACTCCGGGGGTCAGCAAGGCAGTCTCCTGCGTCGCCGGTACCCCGGGTAACGGCGACGGCAAGGTCGTCTTCACGTTCACCAACAACGGCGGCCCGTTCGCCAACAGCGTCAGCTACACCATTCCTGCATTCAACGGGAAAGCGGCATCGACCTTCGTTGTCGCCAAGGGTGCAACGGTCACCAAGCCCTACACACTCATCGCTGACGGCAACTACACCGTGCTGATCACGTCCGACACGTCCCCGAAGACGCAGACGCAGACCTTCACGATCGACTGTGATTCGCCGGTTCCCTCGGTCAGCAACAAGGCCAGCTGTGATGCCGGCAACGGCAAGATCATCGTGACGCTGAAGAACACCGGCGGCGAGTCAGTGGTCTTCACCGTCACCCCGCCCACCGGTGGAGCATCATCGAACTACACGGTTGCCGCCGGCGGCATGAAGGACATCACCTTCAGTGACCTCGCCGACGCGACGTACACGATTTTGATCAAGGCCAACGGGGCCAACTACAACCAGACGTTCACTGTCGATTGCGACCATCCTGCGCCGGTCGTCACCTCGGCGGCCTCGTGTGATGCCAACTCGCACGACGGCAGCGTCACGGTCACCCTGTCCAACTCGGCGGGCACCGAAGCTGTCACGTTCAACGTGACCAACCCGTTCACGAACACCGTCGAAGCAGTGGTCGTCGCCGCCGGTGGTTCCACCACCCGCAACTTCAACGGTTTCAGCGACGGCAACCGCAGCGTGGTCATCTCGGTACCCGGCAACGCCACCAACTTCACACAGACGTTCACCGTTGCCTGTGACCTCGCCCCCACCTTCAGCTACACCTCGGGGTGCACCAGCGGAGATGGAGTCGTCACGGTGACCTTGAAGAATGACGGCGACGACGTCAACGCAACCTTCGTACTCCAGGGCACTACCCACACGCTGGCTCCTGGCCAGACCAAGGTGGTCGCGCTGGCGCCCTTCGCCGATGGCAACGCGAACATCACGCTGTCGGTCAATGGCCTCAACAAGAACTTCAGCGTCACCATCGATTGCGACCGACCTGGCCAACCTGCCGTGGACATCGCGCAGGTGTGCGCCAACGAGGACGGCACCGCAACCCTCACGTTGAAGAACATCGGTGGCCAGCTGCCCTTGACGTTTGTTGTCAACGCCACGTCGTACAGCGTCCCGGCGAACAGCACTCTCAACGTCGACGTCGCGGGCCTCAACGACGGCAGTAACACCATTGTGGTCACCCAGAACGGCGTCCACTTCGACAAGACGATCACGGTGGCCTGTGACAAGGCGCCGACGGTCGATCACGCCGAGAGCTGCGTGGAGGGTAGTGGCGGCGTGTCCAAGGGCAAGGTCCAGATCACGCTGCACAACAACGGCGACGACGTGGGCATGGTGTTCACGGTCAACGGGACTCCTACTGCTTCGGTGCCACCGAAGGGCTCACTGGTCGTCACCATCGACAACCTGGCCGACGGCCCGCACGCCTTCACGGTGTCGGGTGGCGGCAAGACCTTCGACTTCTCCGTCACCACCAGTTGCGACCACCCCGGCACGCCCTCGGTCACCACCGAGCAGGCGTGTGTCACCGTCGACGGTCAGGTCATCGTGCACCTGACGGCAACCGGTGGCGAGCTGCCCGTCGCGTTCCTCGTCAACGGCACTGCCTACTCGGTGCAGCCGAACACCACGGTCGACGCCACGGTCAACGGCCTCAACGACGGACTGCAACACATCACGGTCACCTCCGGTGCCACCGACTTCTCCTTCGACGTCACGGTCAATTGCGACGCGCCACCGAAGGTGACGGCCACCGCTGAGTGCACCAACTTCGACGGCACCGTGTCGGTGTTGCTGGAGAACCCTGGTGACGACGTATCCGTGAAGTTCACGGTCAATGGCACCGACTACATCGTTGCCGCCGGTGGCTCGACGACCGCCACGGTCAGTGGCCTCGCCGATGGTCCGTACAGCATCACGCTGTCGATCAACGACGTTGCGCAGCCGGCGCTGACCGGTACCACCGACTGTGATCCCGTCGTCAGTGTGACTGCAGTGTGCAACACCGTCGATACCTCTGGCGCTGTCTCGCTGTACTGGTACACCGTGACCAACACGGAAGGGACCGATTTGACGCTGACCTGGGACGGTGGCAGTGCCACGATCCCGACAGGCGGCACGAAGGACATTGCCAGCACGACCAAGCCGCTGTCGCTGAAGTACCTGGGCACAGAGATTGCGTCGCTGCCGGCAACCGACGCCAACTGCACCCGCGACGTCACCTTCACCAAGGTACTCGAGGGCCAGCCGCCGACCGGCGAGACCTACTCCATTCGCGTGTCTCGCCTCGACGGTGGAGCGCAGTACGAGGAAGAGACCACCTTCGACCTCAAGGCGGGCGAGCCGGTCACGGTGTCGTTGCCATCCACCCTCGACCCCGCTGGAATCGACTACAAGTTCGAGGAGATCGACGCCGGCACGGCAGCGACCAGCTCGATGTCGCCCGATCAGCTGAAGCTCACCGGCAACCTCGGTGAGACCATCAGCGTCGTCGTGACCAACGGTTACTCGTCGGTCCAGATCATCAAGCAGAGCCTCACTCCGACGGTGGTGGCGGGCGGCACCATCACCTACACCTTGCAGGCGACCAATACCGGTGGCCTGACACTCGATCCGGTCGTCATCAGTGACCGCCTGCCGGCTCAGGTGGAGTACCAGTCGGTGAGTGTCGAAGGTAACGGCGGGACCTGTGCGTTGGCGCAGAGTGCTCGGCCGCAGCTACTCGTGTGCACCATGCTCGACGCCTTGCCCGTGGGTGGGCTCACCAAAGTGATCACGCTCACGGTCAAGGTGGATTCCAACGTGGCCAGCGGTACCACCATCCTCAACCAGGCCAAGGTCCTGGGGACGTACGAGCAAATCGTTGGGCCGCAGAGTGAGTCGCTCAGTGCAGCTGCTGACACCGACCTGAGCTGCCTGCCGGCAATCGCCGGCACGGTGTGCGACCTGTCGGCCCAGGTTGGTGTGCCTGTCAGCGAGATCGACCAGGCAGGCCCGACCACGACGACCACCATCGTCGATCGTGGTCAGTTGCCCGCGACCGGTAGCAGCGGAACGATTCCGCTGCTGGCTCTTGCGTTCGGCCTTGCCGGCCTCGGCAGCGTGCTGTTGATCAGCCGTCGGCGGACCGCTCGCTGACAAAGGTCTGCTGTGAGGCCGCCCCACCAGGTTCACCTGGGCGGGGCGGCCTCAGACCGTTTTACGGGTTGTACAGCTCGAGGTGCACCACGAAGCGTTCCCTGGTGGAACCAACGGGGTGGCAGGCGAACAGCGTCGCCGTGAAGGCGGCAGTCTGATCGATGATGCGGATGGCATCGGGCTTGACCACCTCGGTGGAGGTGACGCGGTACACGAAGCGGCCCTCGCTGGTGGTCAGGATCATCTCGTCGCCCGCGACCAACTGGTCGATGTGGCGGAACGGCCGGTCGTGGCTGGTGCGATGACCGCCGATCACGACGTTGCCGACGTGGCCGGGCTGCGCTGTGCCGGGCCAATGGCCGGGACCGTGATCCAACACGGTCAGGCTGACGCCTTCCAGCAGTGGCTTGGTGACGCCGATCTTCGGAATCTCCAGGGTGCCCAGCTCGACGATGGGGTCTTTGGCCCTCGGCGCGGGTGCTGCCAGTGGCACCGGCAACGCCTCGGATGTGGTGGTGACGGCCACGGTCGTCGTTGTCGACGTGGTGGTCACCGGCACGGTGGTGCTGGTCGTGGTGGTCACCGGCACGGTGGTGCCGGTCGTGGTGGTGGCGGCCGGTCGAGTAGTGGTGCTGACCAGAGTGCTGGTGCTGGCTGCTTGCTGGACAGCGTCGTCTCCGCACCCGACGAGGAGCACGACAACGAGGGAGGCGGCGATTCTGCGGTGACGCATGCCCGTCATTGTGCCACCGAGTTCAGGAAGGTGTACATCGCTTCAGCCGCTTGTTGACCCGATCGAATGCAGGCGGGCACCCCAATGCCGTGGTAGCTCGCTCCGGCAAGGGCGATGCCAGCGGGCAGCGATCGTTGGGCGGTCTCGATATACACGGCGTGATGAGGTCGGTATTGGGGGAACGCCCCGGGCCAGCGGGTGATTCGATGCGAGAGGGGTTGCAGTGCAATGCCGAGGTGCTCGCCGACTTCGCCGACCGCGGCAGCGAGCAGTTGGTCGTCGGAGAGGTGCAGCACGGGAAGACCGTCACGACCCAGCGAGATCCGGAGAAGTGCAGTCCCCGGTGTTGCCCAATGGGCCCACTTCTGTGAGCCGAAGGATGCCGCCGTCACCAGCCGCTGCATCGGCTTGGGAACCAGATACCCGCTCATACCGGCCAGGTTGGCGGGCCAATCGGCAGCGTCGAGCGAGAGTGCCACCAGCGCAACATCGGCAGTGGGGATGGCAGCCAGTATCCCAGCCGCCTGCGGCGCGTGCGTGACGAGCAGTCGTGACGCTGCCGAGGCAGGCGCAGCCAGGATCACTCCGTCGAAGTATTCCTCGTTGACGCGCCAGCCGCTGCCGTCGGGCTCGAGACGGTCCACGGAAGTCTGGCTACGCAACGCTCCTCCGCTCGCCACGACCGCGGCGGCGGTCGCCGCAGCGAGCGCCCCCATCCCCTCGTTGGGGGTCTGGAACACGGGACCGACCACGGTTGCCGCCTTGGGCATTCGACGACCAGTGATCAAGACGCTGCGACCGCGGTTCGCGATATCGGCGATCTGTGGCACAGCGGCGAGGCTGAAGTGGTCGGTGTTCGCCGCGTAGATGCTGCCCACGAGTGGGTCGACCAGGCGATGGTGCACCTCGTGGCCGAACCGGGCGCGCACGAACTGACCGAGCGAGTCGGGTTCCAGCGATGTTCGACGACGGAATGGTTCGCTCGCCGCGCGGAACTTGCCCGGCCACGACAGCAGGCTGGAGCGGGTGAGGGCGAGGATCTCGGTGGGCATACCGAGCAGCAGACCCTCGGGAATGGCATGAAGGGCGTTCCACCACACGGCAGCCGAACGCGTGTCGGGCGAGACCAGTTGGTCGCCGAGGCCAACAGCCTGCGCCAACTGTGTAGCCCACGGAATGCGAGCGAGGAACGCGTCGGCACCCTCGTCGATCGCGGGATGACCGGCGAATGGAGAGGTGCGCAGCTTGCCGCCGAATCGACTGTCGCGTTCGAACACGACAACGCTGGGGCGATGTTCGGCGTCGTGCTGAGTGACCAGCGCGTGCGCAGCAGCGAGACCGGCGATTCCGCCGCCCACGACCGCTACCCGACGCTGGTCAGAGCTCATGACGAACCGGCCTCGATCACGCGCTGCGCCAACGCCGCCATCACCTGCGTGTTGTCGTTCACGCATGCGGTGCGAGCGAAGGCGATACCGCGAGTGTTGGCGCGTCGTGCAGCCTCGATGTCCAGGTCGTACAGGACCTCCAAGTGATCGGCGACGAAACCGACAGCGCTCACCAGCACTCCCGGGGTGCCGGCATCCGCCAGCTCGTCGATGACCTGCAAGATGTCGGGGCCGAGCCAGGGTTCGGGTGTGCGACCTGCGCTCTGCCAGGCGATGGACCACTGCTCGTCGGGCAGGCCCACCGCCGACGCGACCGCCTGCGCCGTCTCGCGCAGTTCGTCGGGGTATCGGTCGCCGGCGGCGATGATGCGCTGCGGCAACGAGTGGGCGGTGAACAGCACCTTCGTGCCGGCAGGCATGGACGACAGCTTGTCGCGCAGATCGTCAGCGATGAACTGTACGAACGCCGGCTCGGTTGCCCAGCTCTCGATACCGCTGACCGAGATGCCATGCGGGTCGGCAGCAGCGCTTGCCCGATCGAGGTACTGCCCGATCGAAAACGCGGAGTAGTGCGGGGCGAGCACGAGACCGACGAGACGGGTGAAACCCTGTGTGGCCAACTCGTCGACTGCCGCCTCCACCTTCGGTTCGGCGTGCTTGAGCCCGAGGACCACGTGGTAGCCGCCCGGTGCCGCGGTGTCGAGGGCCGACTGCAGGCCGGTACGTTGTGCTTCGGTGCGGGCAGCCAGCGGGCTGGTGCCACCGAGCGCCTCGTAGCGGCTGGTCAGGTCAGCGAGTTGCTCGGGCGTGGGAGCGCGACCGCGACGGATGTCGGTGTAGTACGGCTCGATCTCCTCGCGGGTCCGCGGCGTGCCGTACGCCATCAGCAGGACTGCGGTCTTGTCGGTGTGCATGCCGCTCATCGTCGTGCACACTTCACCGCTGGGTCGCTTCGTGCACCCGATTGGCAACGGCGGCCAGAACGTCGGGGTCTGTGTTGGGTTGCACTCCGTGCCCGAGGTTGAAGATGTGGCCGGGGTGCTGTGAGCCGTCGGCCAGGCGGTTGTCGGCCAAGACCGCGTCGGTGCCCTCCAACGCAACATCGCTGCCCGCCAGCACGAGGGCGGGATCGAGGTTGCCCTGCACGACCAACTGCGGCCCCATCCGAACCCGTGCCGTGAGGATCGAGGTGCGCCAGTCGAGTCCGATGATCGATGCCCCGGCAGCGAGCATCTGTTCGAGAAGGTGATCGCAGCCGATGCCGAAGTGGATGCCGGGCGCGTCGGGATGCAGCGCCTTCAACTGACCGAACACCGAACGCGAGTGGGGGAGTACGAAACGTTCGTAGTCGAGCGCGCTGAGAGCGCCCGCCCACGAATCGAACAGCTGGAACGCCCGTGCGCCGTTGGTGAGCTGGCTACTGATCGATGCCACCGAGTGCTGCACCAGACGCGCCATCAGTGAGTGCCACAACACAGGGCCGGTGTGCATCAACTGCTTGGTGTGCTCGTAGGTTCGGCTGGGACGACCTTCGATGAGATAGCTGGCAACGGTGAACGGGGCGCCGGCGAAGGCGAGCAGCGGAACCGTGTCCGGCAGCGCAGCGACCAACTGGCGCACCGTCTCCAGCACGTATGGAGTATCGGCCTCCGGCTCGAACTCGCGCAGGCGGGCCAGGTCGGCTTCGCCTCGGAACGGGGTGTCGCACACCGGGCCGGTGCCAGGGGCCACGTCGATGCCGAAGCCGACGGCATGGGCGGGCACCACGATGTCGCTGTAGAGCACCGCGGCGTCGACGCCGTAGCGGGTGACCGGCTGCAACGTCAGTTCCGTGGCCAACTCGGGCACCTTGATGGCATCGAGAATGCTGCCCTCGCCGCGCAGCGCTCGATACTCCGGCAGGCTGCGGCCCGCCTGACGCATGAACCACACTGGTGTGTGGACGGTCGGGCGGCCGAATGCCGCGTCGAGGAAGGGAGTGGACGCCATCGACTGGGCACGTTACCGTGCTGTTCCGTGTCGCGCCCTGTGCACCCACCTCCAGGGCCCGGCGACCAGTTCGGCTACCAGCCCGCACTCGACGGGTTGCGCGGTGTGGCTGTGGGCCTGGTGCTGTTCTTCCACGGGGGTTTCACGTGGATGGCCGGTGGTTACGTGGGCGTGTCGGTCTTCTTCACCCTGTCCGGCTTTCTGATCACCTCCCTGCTCATCCTCGAACATCAGCGCACGGGCACTGTCTCTTGGCCGGGCTTCGTGACGCGGCGCGCGAAGCGCCTTCTACCGGCCAGCCTGCTGTGCCTGATCGCCATTTCGCTGCTGGCCTGGAACGGTGAGTTCGCGGCCGTTCCGCACCTGCGGCGCGATGTCATCGCATCTGCCCTGCAGGTCGCGAACTGGAACGCGCTGAACGGCTCTGGGTCGTACGCGGACCTGTTGAGTCGCGCCTCGGGTGTCTCCAGCCCGGTCGACCACTACTGGTCGCTGGCGGTGGAGGAGCAGTTCTACTGGATCTGGCCGTTCGTCGCTCTCGTGCTGCTGCGCGTCTCCAAGGGTCGCCGCACGAGGTTGTTCGTCAATCTCTCGCTGCTGGCTCTCGTCGGGGTGGTTGGGGCGGTTGTGATCGCCTCCATCTGGGGCCCCGATGCGGCCTATTGGGCGACGCCCGCTCGGCTCGGTGAAATTCTGGTTGGCGCGGCCCTCGCCGGGGGCTGCCAGCTGTGGCGGCAGCGGCCGCGATGGCTCGGACTGGTTGGGGTCGCGGGTCTTGCGATGGTGCTGTGGACTGCAGTCGAATGGCCGACCCGTGGTGGGCCGGCCTACGACGGTTGGCTCGGGGTGTTCAGCCTGGCGTCGGCGGCGCTGATCCTCGGGCTGCAGGCGCCCGGGCCGCTGCGCCGGGTCTTTGCTGCTGGTCCGCTGGTGTGGCTGGGGCGCATCAGCTACGGGGTGTACGTCTACCACTGGCCGGTCTTCCTACTGGCCACCCGGCGTTCGCTCGACCTTCGTGGTTGGCCGCTGTTCGTCGTGCGAATGGCAATCACATTGCTGGTGGCGGTCATCTCGTACTGGCTGATCGAGCAGCCAGTACGCCGTAGTCGCCGCCGACCGCGAGTGACGTTGTCGCTGGCCGTCCCCGTGTTGGCACTCGTCGTGCTTCTCGCTGTGCTCGTTGTGCCGGCGCAGCCGGCCCGTCGGCATGTGAACGCCGCGCCCGTGGCGACCACCACGACGACCGCGCCGTCGACGACCCTCGCAACTCTCGTGACGACTGCGGGCCAGACGACGGTTGCGCCGGTCGTGTCGTCGACTTCCACTAGCAGTACGACGACGACGATCTTGCCCGCCGGTCCGGTGAATGTGGTGTTGATCGGGGACTCGACGGCTGCGGCGCTCAATGATGCACTGACGGCATGGGCCGCCGGAGCGACGAATCGTCGTGAGGTGTCGGTGGCCTCCATCGGGTGCGGCCTGATTCGCCACACGCTCATGGTGGGCGACGAGAACGGAAACTTCACCAGACAGTGCGACATCGCGCTCGACAAGAATCTGCCGGCGGCCATTGCAGCACATCAACTCGATGTCGCGATGATCATGGTGACCATTCCCGACGTGGTGATGCACCAGTGGTCGACCGACGAGGGAATGCTCTCGTGGAACGACGAGCGTTACCGCGAGCGAATGCTGGCCGACTATCGCGCCATGGCGGATGCACTGATTGCTGACGGCGTTCGCCACATCGCCTGGGTCGTGCCGCCGATCCCTGCCGAATGGTGGTTGGGGTGGCAGGCAGAGAACGAGTACTACACCCCGGATGCGTGGAGTGTGTTGCGCGGCGTCCTCGAAACGGTGCAGGGCGAGCATCCCGAAGTCGTGCAAGTGACGCGGCTCGACGAGTGGTTCACGGCCTCTGGCGCGGACGTCGACCCTGCAATGCGCGACGACGGTCTGCACCTGACCGAGGCCGGCGCACTGCGTGTGATGGACGAGTTCCTCGGTCCGGTGCTGCTGCGTCTCTCCGCCGTGTAGCAGGATCACGGGATGGCAACCAACGACCACACCCATTCCGCTCTCTTCTCGCTGGCCGGTAAGACCGCCGTCGTCACCGGCGGCAGCCGCGGTATCGGTGCCATGATCGCCCGCGGCCTGCTCGACGCCGGCGCCAGTGTGGTGATCAGTTCGCGCAAGCAGAACGAACTCGACGAGGCACGCATCGCACTCTCGAAGTTCGGCGACGTGCACGCCATCCGTGCCGACGTCAGCACGCTGGAGGGTGTCGAACACCTCGCCACCGAGGTGGCGGCACACTTCCCCACACTGAACATCCTGGTCAACAACGCAGGCGCCACGTGGGGCATGCCGCTGGACGACTTCAGCGAACATGCGTGGGACAAGGTGATGGACACGAATGTCAAGGGCGTGTTCTTCCTGACCCAGCGCCTTCTCCCCAACCTGCGCGAGGGGGCGACCATGGACGACCCGGCTCGCGTCATCAACATCGGATCGATCGACGGCCTGCACGTCAACCCGATGGATACCTACAGCTACGCGGCCAGCAAGGCAGGTGTGCACCACCTGACGCGCGCGCTGGCCAAGAAGCTGGGCCCGCAACACATCACCGTCAACGCCGTCGCGCCCGGTCCCTTCGAGAGCAAGATGATGGCCGCAACATTGCAGGCGTTCGGTGAGTCGATCGCGAAGTCCTCACCATTGGGTCGCATCGGCCGCCCCGATGACATGGCCGGGGTCACGGTGTTCCTGGCCAGCCGCGCCGGCTCGTATGTCACGGGGTCGGTGATCGCTGTCGACGGCGGCATCGCCACCACTGCCTGACCGGCCGGTTGGCGCGCGCACCCGGGGCGGTAGAGTTGTAGACCACGTTTCCGGCCCGTCCGGATGTGGCCACCACACACACCCATGTCGCAACATCACCCCGATCTCGCTACTGAGCAGGCGTTCATCGATCACGCCTATCACTGCCTCGAGCAGAGCAAGGTCGACGCGTGGAAGCTGCGGAGCCTGCACGAGGGCACGTTGGGTGGCACATTCCAGGCGCGCTACGAGCGAGACGTGTTCGATGAAGCGGTCTTCAACCGTCTGACACAGCTCGACCTCGGCGATGCTGCGCTCGTCTTTGGCCGCATTGATCGCTCGGGTGAGCTGGATGCCGATGACGGCGTGAATGGTGTGGAGAGCTTCCACATCGGGCGGTTGGCGGTTGCCGACGAGAACAGCGATCCAGTGGTGGTCGACTGGCGTGCGCCGGTCGCCGAACCGTTCTACCGCGCCACCGGTCGCGACCCGTTGGGTCTGGTTCGCCGGCGCCACTTCCATGTGCACGGTCGCCAGCTGCTCGGCCTGGAAGACGAACTGTTCGGTGACGGCCACCTCGGCATCGGCGGGGAAGAGGACGAGCTGGCGATGGCCGGCACGCAGACCACCGAACGCGCCGATGGCATTCGCGGTTACAGCACGCTCCTGGCGGCGCTCGAGCGTGGCCGCACCGGCCAACTGGGCGACATCGTGGCCACCATTCAAGGTGAGCAGGACGAAATCATTCGTAGCCCGCAAACAGGTGTGTTGGTCGTTCAGGGCGGTCCTGGCACCGGTAAGACCGTGGTTGCCCTGCACCGTGCCGCATATCTGCTCTACACCTTCCGCTTCCCGCTGGAAGACCAGGGTGTTCTGGTGATCGGCCCCAACCGAGTGTTCCTGCGCTACATCGAGCGGGTTTTGCCGTCGCTGGGTGAAGCCGGTGTCGAGCAGGTCGTCTTGGCCGACCTGGTGCACGATGTGCAGTGGAGCCGCTACGCCATCGATCCCCCGGACAACCATCTGGCTGCCCGAGTGAAGGGTGACCTGCGCATCAGCCTGGTCATCGACAAGGCAGTCACCGACCGCGAGCGCCCGTTGCGCGAGGACCTGAGGGTCCCCTTCCGGACCGGGTACGTCCGGCTGCGTGCTGACGAGTCCATGCGCATCGTTCGCGCGGCACAGCGTCGGTTCCGCAAACACAACTCCGCCCGCCGCTGGGTGGAGGGCGAAGTATGGGCAGCCATGACCGCTGGCTGGCACGACGAGGAGACCACGGTCGCGCAGGTGAAGGAAGCAGTTCGCCATCTGCCAGAGGTTCGCGCCGCGCTCGAGCGGATGTGGCCGGTGCTGTCACCGGCCCAGCTGTTGCACGACCTCTATGGCAGCAAGGCGCTGCTGAAGTTGGCGGGTTCGAAGCACCTCAGCGAAGCCGAGTACCTGTCGCTCTATCGCGAGCGCAAGGCCGATGTGGCTGACGTGAGATGGACCGAGCACGACGTTGCGATTCTCGATGAGGCGCGCAGCTACCTGGGTGCTCGGCCGGCGAAGGGCACGCTGAAGCCCGACGAGGCCGACGAGATTCGCACCTACGGCCACATCGTGGTCGACGAGGTGCAAGACCTCACGCCGATGCAGCTGCGGATGGTCTCACGGCGCTCGCTCAACGGCAGTATGACCGTGGTGGGCGACATTGCCCAGGCCACTGGTGCGTTGGCGCCCAATGACTGGGACGACATCCTCAGGCACCTTCCCGGCGCACGCGGTTCTCGTGTCATCGGGCTCAGCGTCGGCTATCGCATTCCGGCGCAGATCATGGAGCTGGCCAACAAGGTGATGATGGCCGCCACCCCGTCGCTGCGTGCGCCCACCAGCGTGCGCGCGAGTGATGAACACCCCGAGTTCTCCCATGTGGCTCCTGGTGAACTGCTGGACGCTGTCGTGGCAGCGACGAAGGACCTGGCTGCCGACGTCGGTGACGGCAACATCGCCGTCGTGGTTCCCGACGCCATGTTCGAGGCAGTCTCGGGTTCGTTGGCCGCTGCTGGTATCGAGCACGGTAAGGCAACCCGCTCTGGTCTCGAGATGGGTATCACGGTCGTGCCGGTCAGCGTGGTCAAGGGTCTGGAACTCGACGGTGTGGTCGTCGTCGAGCCGGCCGACATCGTGGCGGGTGAGCAGCAGGGTCTGCGGGCGCTCTACGTGGCGCTCACCCGCAGCACCAAGCGGCTGTCCATCGTGCACGCCAAGCCGCTTCCTGCGGCCATGCTCTAGCCGAGCACGCTCAGCCCAGGTACGCCTGGACCAGGGTGGTGAGGTTCTTGAACGCTCGGTCGGCGTCGGCGGGACGATTTCGGTCGGCTGCCGCTCGGCAGCGACGAACCACGAACTCGAAATCTGGCACCAGCTCTGGCCGGTTGGCTTCGATCTCGGGTTCCACCGCCGTCCACAGTTGCTCGATGTACGTGGCGGCATTGCCGTCGCCCTTGGCGTTCATGACCTTCTGGGGCAGCCCCTGAACCTCGAGCAGCATCAGCGGCAGCAGTTGTGCCGCAGTGCCCGTGGGCAAGGTGGTAGTGGTGGCGGCGGCCGGCGGGGTGGTTTCGGCAGTCGAGTCGTAGGTGGTGGGGTTGCACGCAGTCACGACGGTGACGGCGCAGAGGGCTGCGAGCATTGGCCACCGCTGGAAGGGGCGGCTCATGCGGCGACGAGAATGCGGCTGCTGGCGAACGAGCCAACGCCGACCGCGTGCCCCTCGATCATGATGGTGACGGTGCCGTCGGGGGCGGTGCCGGTGAGCACGCCCGAGTGCCCGGGCAGAATGTTGGACTGCTCCAGGAAATCGAGCACGCCCTCGGCGAACTCGAGCTCCTCGGGAATGCGCACCACGGTGAACGAGTCGCCCACGGCGACGTCCGACAGCGGCACCGTGTCGGGGGCTGCATAGAGCGAGCCTGGAATGGGGTTCCCGTGGGGGCAGGTGGTGGGATTGCCCAGCACACGATCCATGGCGTCTTCGACGGCGGGGCTCATGATGTGCTCCCACTTGCCTGCCTCATGGTGTGCTTCGGCCCACGACAGGCCCAGCAGATCGGTGAGGAAACGCTCGGCGAGCCGGTGGCGCCGCACGACCTGCTGCGCGAGGGCTTGGCCGGAGGTGGTGAGGCGAATGGCGCCATCGGTGGTGATGAGGCCTTCGGCTTCCATGCGGCGAGTCATCTCGCTGACGGCGGGGCGACTGACCTGCAGGCGTTCGGCCATGCGAGCCTGGATCACGGCAACGTCGTCTTCATCCAGCTCGAAGATGCATTCGCAGTACTCCTCGAACGCCGGGTGGTGCTCTCCGACAGCAGGCATGCCGCCAGGCTAGCGGCGTTTGAGCCAGGCCTCCCCGTAACGCAGGCGGCGTTCGAGTTCGCTGTTCGTGGCGCTGCCGACCGACATGATGCCGACCAGACGGTTCAGTTCGACCTGCACCTTCGCGTGGCCGAAGCCGGTGTTGTCGACCAGTCGCTTCGCCAGGTCCATGTTCTGGATGCGCAGCTCTTCCTTGCGCTCGGCGATGCTTTTCGTGCCCGTCAGTGGGAAGCCGGCCTCGGTCGGGATCTCGGGCAGGTCGATGGCGTCATCGGCGACGGCGGCGTCGTCGGGCTCAGGGATCTCCGGCTCGTCGTCGAACATGGTCAGCCCGGCCTCCGTGAACGCGTGCACGCTCATCCCCGTCGCCGTGGATGACAGCACGCTGAACAGCGAGAGCTGCTCGGGCATCATGTCCAGCTCCTGCTTGGCCTCTCTGTCCAGGTCGGCCTGCGTGAACTCGTCGTCGTTGCTGGCAGGAGGCTTGAGCACGTGACGACGTGCTTCAGCGATCTGGAAGGCGTGTTGTCGCAGCCGCGGGTCGTCGGGCAGGTAGACATAGGCCTTCTGGCTGGTGAGCCCGCGCGTCCACCGCACGA
>Ga0073904_10001064_pt1 | contig 20372 bp, 22 predicted proteins | sample KloWWTrecipitate_FD_66668 | JGI IMG/M metagenome (GOLD analysis project Ga0073904, IMG submission 66668) | Active sludge microbial communities from Klosterneuburg, Austria, studying microevolution and ecology of nitrifiers - Klosterneuburg... | ecosystem: Engineered > WWTP > Aerobic digester >... | reverse complement strand
CGCTGGACGAGGCGCTGTCCCGCGTGGTGGTGGATTTCTCCGGCCGTCCAGGGCTGGTAATGGATGTGCCATTCAAGAGTGGGATGATTGGTACCTTTGACAGCCAGTTGACACACGAGTTTTTTCAGGGCTTCGTCAATCATGCTTTTGTGACCCTGCATATCGACAACCTCAAGGGCGAAAACGCCCACCACCAGGCCGAGACCGTGTTCAAGGCCTTTGCCCGTGCACTGCGTTTCGCGCTGGAGCGCGACCCGCGCACGGCTGGCACCATTCCATCCACCAAGGGTTCGCTCTGACATGAAGAAGACCGTTGCGGTGGTGGACTACGGCATGGGCAATCTGCGCTCGGTCACCCAGGCCGTCATGCATGTGGCGGCCGATGCCGGTGTGGACGTAGTCTGGGCCCGCACCCCTGCCGAGGTTATGGCAGCCGAGCGCGTGGTGCTGCCCGGGCAGGGCGGCATGCGCGACTGCATGCGCGAGTTGCATGACAGCGGCATGTACGGCGCCGTCATGCACGCCGCCCAGCACAAACCCCTGATGGGCGTGTGCGTGGGGATGCAAATGCTGCTGGACCATTCCGAGGAGTTGGACACCCCCTGCCTGGGACTGATCCCTGGAGAAGTGGTCAAGTTTGAACTGGCTGGCCAAATTCAGCCCGATGGCAGTCGCTACAAGGTGCCTCAAATGGGCTGGAACCAGGTCTGGCACAGCAACCTGGGCCATCCCCGGCCGCATCCGGTTTGGGGCGACGTGCCGGATGGCAGCTATTTCTATTTTGTGCACAGTTACTTTGCCCGACCGTCTGATGCGCGCCACAGCGTGGGCGAAACCGACTACGGTCAGCGCTTTTCGGCGGCCATAGCGCGCGATAATATTTTTGCTACCCAGTTCCACCCTGAAAAAAGTGCCGACCACGGCCTCGCTCTCTACCGCAACTTCCTTCACTGGAAACCCTGAAACCCCCCTTCGGCTTTCGCTGACACCATGCTCCTCATTCCTGCCATCGACCTCAAGGACGGTCACTGCGTGCGCCTTAAACAAGGTGATATGGATCAATCCACCACTTTTGGCGAAGACCCCGGCGTCATGGCCCGCCAATGGGTGACCAAGGGCGCGCGGCGTCTGCACCTGGTGGACCTGAACGGTGCCTTTGCAGGCCAGCCCAAGAATGAGGCTGCCATCCGCAAGATCCTCAAAGAAGTGGGCAGCGAGGTGGATGTGCAGCTGGGCGGCGGCATCCGCGACCTGGACACGATTGAACGCTACCTGGACGCCGGCCTGCGCTATGTCATCATTGGCACGGCTGCGGTTAAAAACCCCGGTTTCCTTCAAGACGCCTGCACCGCGTTCGGTGGCCACATCATCGTGGGTCTGGACGCGCGCGACGGCAAGGTCGCCACCGATGGCTGGAGCAAGCTCACACGTCATGATGTGATCGACCTGGGTAAAAAGTTTGAAGACTACGGCGTTGAATCCATCATCTACACCGACATTGGCCGCGACGGTATGTTGACCGGCATCAATGTAGAGGCCACCGTCAAGCTGGCGCAAGCCTTGTCCATTCCGGTGATTGCCTCCGGTGGTTTGAGCAATATGGCTGATATCGAAGCCCTGTGCGAAGTGGAAGACGAGGGTATCGAAGGCGTGATCTGCGGGCGTGCGATCTACAGTGGCGATCTGGACTTTGAAAAAGCGCAAGAGCGCGCTGATGAATTGAACGGCTAATGCTAGCCAAGCGAATCATCCCGTGCCTGGATGTAACGGGTGGCCGGGTCGTCAAAGGCGTCAACTTCGTTGAACTGCGCGATGCCGGTGACCCGGTGGAAATTGCGGCGCGCTACAACGCGCAGGGCGCGGACGAACTTACGTTTTTGGACATCACCGCTACCAGCGATGGGCGCGATTTGATTTTGCACATCATTGAAGCCGTGGCTTCACAGGTGTTTATTCCGTTGACCGTGGGCGGTGGTGTGCGCGAAGTGGCCGACGTGCGCCGCCTGCTCAATGCCGGTGCCGACAAGGTGAGCTTTAATTCTGCCGCAATCTCCAAGCCGCAGGTGATTGAAGACGCGTCGGCCAAATACGGCTCGCAGTGCATCGTGGTGGCCATTGACGCCAAGCGTCGCTATGGCGAAGACGCCCTGGCGCGTGGTGAGGGTTGGGACGTGTACAGCCACGGTGGTCGCAAAAACACCGGCCTGGACGCTGTGGCCTGGGCAACCGAAATGGGCCGCCGTGGCGCCGGCGAGATTTTGCTCACCAGCATGGACCGTGATGGCACCAAATCCGGCTTCGACCTGGCGCTGACCCGTGCGGTGAGCGATGCTGTTGGTGTTCCAGTGATTGCCTCGGGCGGTGTGGGTACGCTGGATGACCTGGCCGACGGCATCACCAAGGGCGGTGCCGACGCCGTGCTGGCCGCCAGCATCTTTCACTACGGCGAATTCACCGTGGGCCAGGCCAAGGAATGCATGGCCCGTCGCGGTATCCCTGTCAGGCTGTAGGAAGTATCACTTTGTCGATGACGTGAATGACGCCGTTACTCGTCAGCACATCGGTCGCGACGATCTTGGCTTTGCGGCTGCGTGCATCGGTAATAGTCAGCGTGCTGTCCACCGTGAATTTTCCGCCCTGCACCGTGGCAATGGGCGTGCCCACGGGAACGTCTGCCTTGAGAACACGCCCAGCTACCACGTGATAGGTCAACACGTTGGTCAACAACGGTACGTCCGCCAGCAACGCCTGTTTGCTGATTCCCAACTCTGCGAGCAAGGCAGCGAACGCGGCATTGGTTGGTGCAAAAACCGTAAACGGCCCCGCTCCTGACAGTGTTCCTTGCAAATTGGCGGCAATCACGGCTTCAACCAAAATACTGAAGTCGGATATGCCAGCGGCTGTTTCCACAATGTTTTTGTTCGCAGGCAAGATGACCTTGTCAATGACATGAATCACGCCGTTAGAGGCGTTGATGTCAGTCTGGATTATTTTCGAGACGCGGTTGCGACCATCGGTTATTGCCAGTGCGCCAGAGGAGGTGTCGATTTTGAAAATCGAACCGCCCACGGTTGATATGGCCTTCCCAGCCGGAATGGCGGCTTTGTCTACGCGACCGGAAAGAACGTGGTAGGTCAGCACTGCGGTGAGCAATGGTTTATTCGCGAGCAGTGCGTCTTTGGTTACCCCCAACTCACCGAGAAGGGAAACGAACGCAGCATTGGTGGGTGCAAAAACGGTGAAGGGGCCTGGGCTTTTGAGCGTATCAACAAGGCCAGCTGCTGCCACTGCCTCAACAAGGATGCTCAAGTCCGGATTGGATTGGGCAATTTGGACAATGTCAGGGTCGTTGCCGCCCCCGCATGCGGCCAATAAGCTGCTGCCAACCGTTGCGGCGCCGACCGCCAAAAGAATTGATCTGCGTTGCATAGCTACTCCTAAGTTAAACTTGTATGATTGAAACAATACGGCTACGTTAAAATTATTACCAATTAGTATTAATTTGCTTTTGATGGTATTTCATATAACTGAGTGGTTTCGAGTCAGCCATCATTTCCCTAAAAATTTCATGGTCTTTGCCGTTTGCCTTCAGCCAATTACCTCGGAACGAGGGTTTGCTGCAATCAGGGACAATCAACGTATGAATTGGTTAAAAAACATCAAATGGGATTCCAAAGGCTTGGTGCCTGTGATCGCGCAGGAGCAGGGCACGGGTGACGTTTTGATGTTTGCCTGGATGAACCGCGAGGCTCTGCAAAAGACCGCCGAGCTGGGACGGGCTGTGTATTTCAGCCGCTCGCGCAACAAGCTCTGGTACAAAGGTGAAGAATCGGGTCACGTGCAGAAGGTGCACGAAATCCGCATGGATTGCGACAACGACGTCATTTTGCTCAAGGTGACGCAGCTGGGGCACGAGCCCGGCATTGCTTGCCACACCGGCCGCCACAGCTGTTTTTTCAGCGTGCTGGACAATGGCGTTTGGAAAGCCATAGACCCGGTCTTGAAAGACCCTGAATCCATCTACCGATAGCACCATGAGCGCAAATACCACCTCGCAAGACGCCCTGGCCCGATTGGCTGCGGTGATTGAAAGCCGCAAGGCTGCCAACGGCGGCGACCCCAATGCCAGCTATGTGGCCCGGCTGCTGAGCAAAGGCCCCGACGCCTTTTTGAAGAAAATTGGCGAAGAAGCCACCGAAGTGGTCATGGCCGCCAAGGATGCCGACCACAGTGGAGACACTACCAAGGTCGTGCGCGAAGTGGCCGACTTGTGGTTCCACAGCATGATTGCACTGGCACACTACGGACTGACACCAGCAGATGTCATTGCTGAACTGGAGCGCCGTGAAGGAACCAGCGGTATCGAAGAGAAGGCCCTGCGCAAGGTGCTGGACCGGGAAGCTGAAACAAAATGACTGATCACGCCCCCAATTGCCTGTTCTGCAAAATCATTGCGCGGCAAATTCCTTCGCGCACGGTGTTTGAGGACGACGAGTTTTATGCCTTTCACGACATCCACCCCTGGGCGCCTGTGCATTTTTTGATGGTTCCCAAGCAGCACATTGTCTCCATGGCCCACATCGGGCCGGAGCACGCAGCCCTGATGGGCCGCATGATGGCGTTGGTACCTAAACTGGCCCTGCAAGAAGGCTGCAATCCGTACCCTGAAGGAGGGTTCCGGTTGCTAACCAACACCGGGGCGGAAGGTGGGCAGGAGGTTCAGCACCTGCACTTTCATGTGATGGGTGGCCCGCGCCCTTGGCTGCGGGGTTAATAGCGTTCACTTAAACTACTGTATCTACCAAGGAGTAAGCCATGGGCTTGTCAACTACGCACCTGATCATTTTTTTGGTCATTATCATTTTGATTTTTGGCACCAAGAAGCTTAAGAACATTGGCTCCGATCTGGGCGGTGCGGTCAAGGGTTTCAAAGATGGCATGAAAGACGGAAGCAACGCCGAGAAATCAGCCGAAACGCCTGCGCCAACGCTGGTCGCCACCGAAAAAACCGAAGCCAAATCCACCATCGATGTCGAAGCCAAGATCAAGAGTTGATGGTGGCGTTGGTCGGTCTGGTCGCGTGATTCGTTTGCTCCATGTTTGATATTGGGGTCACCAAGCTCGCCATCATCGGCGCAATTGCGCTGGTAGTGATCGGCCCGGAACGCCTGCCCAAGGTAGCGCGCATGGCCGGCAACCTGCTGGGGCGGGCGCGTAGCTACATGGCGGAAGTTAAGGCCGAGGTCAGCCGCTCGATGGAGCTCGACGAGCTCAAGAAAATGAAGGACACCATGGAGAGTGCGGCCCGTGATGTCGAACAATCCATTCACGCCACTTCCGCCGAGGTGGAGCGGAGTTGGGCTGATGCCACGAACACAGCGACCCAGAGCATGCGCGAGAGCAACTGGGACGAGCCGCAGTACCGGCGCCCCGACAAGCACTGGCGTACCAAACGGGCGGCCGTGCCCAACTGGTACAAGTCCCGCGCCGGCGTGCGCACCAAGGCCCAGTCTGGTGCCGCCCGCGTGGCGCGATTCCGTCCTCCCAAAATTCATAACTGATGGCCGACGACAAATCCCCTATCGACGACGAACTCGCCGGTACTGAGCAGCCTTTTGTGCAGCACTTGATCGAGCTGCGCGACCGCCTGCTCTACAGCGCCTATGGCATTGGCGCGATCTTTGCCGTGTTGGTGTTTTATCCGGGGCCGTCGGCCCTTTATGACTTGCTGGCCATGCCGCTGGTCAAAACCTTGCCCGCTGGCTCGCACATGATTGCGGTGGGCGTGGTGTCACCCTTTCTGGTGCCTATCAAGGTGTCGGTCCTGGCGGCATTTGGTGTCGCGCTACCTTGGGTGCTGTACCAGGTGTGGGCCTTTGTAGCGCCGGGCCTTTACAAGCACGAACGACGCCTGGTCATTCCACTGGTTGTGGCCAGTACCTTGCTGTTTTACACGGGCGCGGCTTTTTGCTATTTCTTTGTGTTTGGCCAAGCCTTTCCAGCTATTCAAAAAATGGCGCCAGCCTCTGTGGCGGTGAGTCCGGACATTGACGCCTATTTGGACTTTGTCATCACCATGTTCATCGCCTTTGGCGTGGCCTTTGAGGTGCCCATTGCGGTGGTGATCCTGGCCCGCATGCGTATCGTGACGGTGGAGCAGCTCAAATCGTTTCGCGCTTATTTTGTGGTCGCGGCAGCGGCGGTGGCGGGCTTGGTGACGCCGCCGGACCCGGTGTCCATGCTGGCCCTGCTGGCACCGATGGTGGTGTTGTACGAGTGTGGCATCTGGGCGGCTGCCTTCTTCATCAAGCACACACAGGCGCCAGAGGACGAAGAAGCCACTACCAAGCCGGTTTAACCCGGTAGCTATTGGTCAAAATGGACTCTAGCCCTCGTCGAATCTACGTAAGACGCTATTAAAACAATAGCTATCGATTTGTGTTCCGGGGCCGGGGCCGCACCCCGGGGGTGACGTCCAGCTCCAAGGGTTGGTTTTTGCGCTGAATCGAGAAGCGGGCCGCCGTACCTGGCTTGAGCGCGGCAACCTGGCTTAGCAGAGTCGCCACATCCGCTACCGGTTGGTTGGCTATCTTCACAATCACATCGCCGGGGCGAATGCCGGCCAGCGCGGCCGGGCCGTTTTGCAGTACGCCGGTAATGATCACACCCTGTTGCGCCTTGACGTTAAAGGTTTCAGCCAGTTCAGGGGACAGGTCACTCGGTTCCACACCAATCCACCCACGGTTAATTTGACCGTCCTTGACGATGCCTTCGAGCACTTGTTTGGCAATGGATACCGGAATGGCAAAACCAATGCCCATGTTCCCACCGGAGCGCGAATAGATGGCGGTGTTGACGCCCAGCAGGTCGCCATTGGTGTCCACCAGAGCCCCACCTGAATTGCCTGGGTTGATGGCCGCATCGGTCTGGATGAAGTTTTCAAACGTGTTGATGCCCAAATGGTTGCGCCCCAGCGCGCTCACAATGCCGCTGGTCACGGTCTGGCCTACACCAAACGGATTGCCAATGGCCAGTACCTGGTCGCCAACCTGGGCACCGTCAGAGTTGCCCAGCACGATGACGGGCAGCTTGTCGAGTTCAATTTTGAGAATGGCCAGGTCGGTATCGGGGTCGGTGCCAATCACCTTGGCGCGTGCACTGCGGCTGTCGTTGAGCACCACTTCAATCTCGTCAGCGCCTTCCACCACATGGTTGTTGGTGAGGATGTAACCACTGGCGCTGACGATGACGCCGCTGCCCAGGCCCGCCTGGGGTTCACCGCTGCCCTGGTCACCGAAGAAAAACCGAAACCACGGGTCGTTGCTGTTGGGATTGCGCCGTGCCGCCTTGCTGGTGTTGATGCTGACCACTGCCGCCGAGGCCTTTTGTGCTGCCGCCCGGAAGCTGCCAGCCGGTGCGGCGCCGCCGATGGCGGGTGCTGCTTCAATCAGGGATACCGCGCCGGAAAGCGATTGGCTGTTGTGCCCAATCCATTGGGGTTTTAGCGTTGCCACCACAAAGTAAGCAGCCAGCAGGACCGTAGTGGTTTGGGAAAAAAGGAGCCAAAGACGTTTCATGGAGTTTCCAGGGGTAGGGCACGCAGCCGAGCTAGCAAATTGTAGAGGCCTGGGGCGTCCACGTTACATTGCAGGGCTGATATGGCGCAAGCCCCATTGCACGATCCGCATCCACCCCGAGGCGCCGGCCAAGGTGGCTGTGGGCGCACCCTGCAACGTCAGTGACAGCCGTCTCAACGACAATAGTGAAGTCTCCCGAACGGTGCGCACTTGTGCGCCATCCCCACCATGATTGATCGCCTGGAACTACAAACCACATTGGACGCGCTGCTGCAGCCCGACCGCTTCAAAGACTACTGCCCCAACGGGCTGCAGGTGGAGGGGCGCCAAAGAGTACGCAAGATCGTTTCCGGCGTCACCGCCAGCCGGGCCCTGATTGAAGCCGCCATTGCCGAAGGGGCCGACACCATCCTGGTCCACCACGGACTATTTTGGCGCGGGCACGACGGCCGTGTGACGGGATGGATGCGCCAACGCCTGGGTTTACTGTTGGCCCATGACATCAACCTCTTTGCCTACCACTTGCCACTGGACGCACATCCTGAGTTTGGCAATAACGTCCAATTGGGGCTGCGCATGGGGTGGCAGGCGTCGGGGCGTTTTGGCGAGCAGGACTTGGGCTGTCTGGGTGCGACGGATGACGCCGACGCCCAAACGCTGGCCCAACGGGTGGAAGCGGCGCTGGGCCGCAGTGTGACCCTGGTGAACGGCAAGGGAGGACCCATTCGGCGCGTAGCCTGGTGCACGGGCGGTGCGCAGGGTTATTTTGAGGCCGCCATTGCCGCGGGTGCGGATGCCTTTATTACCGGTGAAATCTCCGAGCCACAATTTCATCTGGCGCGTGAATGCGGCGTCGCGTTCCTGGCCTGCGGCCACCATGCGACCGAGCGCTACGGTGCTCCTGCATTGGCAGCACACGTCGCGCTGCAGTTCGGGCTGGATCACCAGTTCATCGACATTGACAACCCGGCCTGAGCCATGGGCAACCCCTTGGACGCACCCAATACATCTGAAAAGCCCCTGGCCATCACCATGGGGGATGCGGCCGGTATTGGCCCCGAGATCATTGCCAAAGCCTACCGCGAGCAACCTGCCTGGATGAGTGGCAGCTTTGTTGTGGGTGATGTGGCCACCATGCGTCGCGCTGCGCATCTGGTAACCCCTTCAGGCCGCTTGGCGCTGCCGGTTGCTGTGATCGCTACGCCGCAAGAGGCGCTGGCTGTACCCAGCCATTGCATTGCCGTGTTGCAGCTCGGCGCGGCATTGGAGTCGGTGCCCTTTGGACGGGTGGATGCCAAAGCGGGTGCCCTGGCAGGCCAGTGTGTGGAATGGGCGGCTGACGCGGCTCTGCAGGGCCAGATTGCGGCGCTAGTTACCGCGCCGTTGCACAAGGAAGCGTTACACGCGGCAGGCGCGCCGTACAACCAGTTTCCCGGCCACACTGAACTATTGCAAGACCGGACCGCACGCTTTTTGGGCAAACTTGTGGCAGAAGTTCCGGTGCGCATGATGCTGGCCAATGACGAGCTGCGTACGGTGCTGGTCAGCATCCATATGTCCATGCGACATGCCCTGGAGGCAGTGACCTTTGATAATGTGCTGCAGACCCTACGCATCACACACCAAGCACTGTCACAGGTGCTGGGGCGTACCCCACGGATTGCGGTGGCCGGGCTCAACCCCCATGCCGGAGAGGGCGGGTTGTTTGGTCGTGAGGAACTGGAAATCATCGGCCCAGCCATGGAGGCAGCTCGGGCTTTAGGTTGCAATGTGAGCGGCCCTTGGGCGCCCGACACGGTCTTCATGCGCGCCCGCAACGCGGGTGGCGCACCGGGTGAGTTCGATGTGGTGGTGGCGATGTACCACGATCAGGGCCTGATTCCTGTGAAATACCTTGGAGTGGAAAAGGGTGTCAATGTAACCCTGGGCCTGCCCCTGGTAAGAACCAGCCCGGACCATGGTACGGCGTTTGACATTGCGGGGACTGGTCGTGCCGATGCGTCCAGCCTGATCGAGGCGGTGCGCATGGCGCGGGCGCTGTCGAGCGGCGCAGGCAATTTGCCGCCGGGCCGCCCCAAGGCAAATTAGCCCCCTTGGGGGGCAGCGACCCGCGTAGCGGCGGAGCGTGGGGGCTCTATTTCTTCAAGCTGTCGCGGATTTCGCGCAGCAGCATCACGTCTTCCGGCGGTGCCACGGGTTCTGGTGCGGGAGCTGGAGCTTCCCGTTTGATGCGGTTGATTTGCTTGATCATCAAAAAGATGATGAAAGCCAGAATGGCGAAATTCACCGCCACGGTGATGAAACTGCCATAGGCGAATACCGGCACGCCGGCTTTTTTCAGGGCGTCCAGCGTGGTGCCGGTGCCTGGTGGCACACTGCCCAAAATCAGAAACAGATTGGAAAAATCGAGCTTTCCAAAGGCTGCACCCACGACCGGCATGATGAGGTCACCAACCACGGAGTCCACAATTTTTCCAAACGCTCCACCAATGATGACACCCACCGCAAGGTCAATCACATTGCCCTTGACAGCGAAGTCCCTGAATTCCTGAATCATTCCCATAGCGATACGCTCCAAATGACAAAAAAAAGAAGTATTACCGACAATTGCGCTGTGTCAAGAATCCACGATCAGATTGATTAGACTGGCCGGGGACGTAAAAAACGGGTTCGGTCGTCAGCTACAATCCCGGGTTACCCCCTAGTCTGTTCATTGAGGATTCTCATGAGTGCAAGCCTTGTCGACATCCAACCGTCTGACCCCAGTAAGCGAACCTGGTTAATTGCTTCCAGTTGCGCAGGCGCTGTCGGCGTTGGCGCAGTAGCTGTTCCATTTATCAGCTCTTTTGAGCCGTCAGAGCGAGCCAAAGCCGCTGGTGCGGCCGTGGAAGTGGACATCAGCGGCATAAAGCCCGGTGAAAAATTGACCGTCGAATGGCGCGGCAAGCCCGTTTGGATTCTTCGACGCACGCCGGAACAATTGGCGACGCTGCCAAAAAACGATGCCGAACTGGCGGATCCCCAGTCCAAGCGCAAACCCGACGAATTCACTCCGGTATATGCCCGCAACGAAGCGCGCTCCATCAAGCCGGAATATTTTGTGGCCGTGGGCATTTGCACCCACTTGGGTTGCTCCCCTTCTGACAAGTTTCAATCGGGACCACAGCCTTCACTGCCGAATGACTGGCAGGGCGGATTTTTCTGTCCTTGTCACGGCTCAACCTTTGACTTCGCAGGCCGTGTTTTTAAGAACAAGCCGGCGCCAGACAACCTTGAAGTGCCGCCCCATATGTACCTTTCCGACAGCAAACTGCTGATCGGTGAAGACAAGAAAGCCTAAGGACACAAGAAATGGCTGATTTCAAGGAAATTTCTCCCAACGCTTCGGCAACTGCCAAGCTCACCAACTGGTTTGAGAACCGGTTGCCGACAGCCTTCGACATGTACAAGGTGCACATGTCGGAGTATTACGCTCCCAAAAACTTCAATTTCTGGTATGTTTTTGGCTCGTTGGCCATGTTGGTGCTGGTGATCCAGATCGTGACCGGTATTTTCCTGGTCATGCACTACAAGCCTGATGCGGCCCTGGCCTTCGGCTCGGTCGAGTACATCATGCGCGACGTGCCATGGGGCTGGTTGATCCGCTATATGCACTCCACTGGTGCGTCCGCCTTCTTTGTGGTGGTGTATCTGCACATGTTCCGTGGCCTGTTGTACGGCAGCTACCGCAAACCGCGTGAGTTGGTCTGGATTTTCGGTTGTGCCATCTTCTTGTGCCTGATGGGCGAAGCCTTCATGGGCTATTTGCTGCCTTGGGGCCAAATGAGCTACTGGGGTGCGCAGGTGATCGTGAACTTGTTCACCGCCGTACCCTTTGTCGGTCCCGATCTGGCCTTGCTGATTCGTGGTGACTACGTAGTGGGCGACGCCACATTGAACCGCTTCTTCAGCTTCCACGTCATTGCCGTGCCGCTGGTCTTGCTGGGTCTTGTGGTTGCGCACTTGATGGCCTTGCACGATGTGGGTTCCAACAACCCCGATGGCATCGAAATCAAGGCCACCAAGGACGACAAGGGCATCCCATTGGATGGCATTCCCTTCCACCCTTACTACTCAGTGCATGACATCTTTGCGGTCTGTGTGTTCCTGATGGTGTTCTCCGCTGTCATCTTCTTTGCGCCGGAGTTTGGCGGCTACTTTCTGGAGTACAACAACTTCATCCCGGCGGATCCGCTGAAGACGCCGTTGCACATTGCGCCGGTCTGGTATTTCACGCCTTACTACTCGATGCTGCGTGCCATCACCTCCGAAATGGTTCTGGTGCTGATCGCTTGCGTGGTGGGTGCGGCAGGATTTAGCGTGATCAAGTTCAAGTTGCCGGCCATTCTGAAGGCAGTCATTGTGGGCGGTGCTGTCGTGGTAGTTGCCATGATGCTGTCCATTGACGCCAAGTTCTGGGGTGTCGTGGCCATGGGTGGCGCTGTTGTGATCCTGTTTTTCCTGCCTTGGCTGGATAAATGCCCGGTGAAGTCGATCCGTTACCGTCCGAGCTGGCACAAGTACCTGTATGGCGTGTTTGTGATCATCTTCGTGATCCTGGCGTATTTGGGTACGCAGCCTCCGACACCTGTTGGTGAGCGCCTATCGCAAGCGGGCACACTGTTTTATTTCGGGTTCTTCTTGCTGATGCCTTGGTGGAGTCGTATTGGTAAGGCCAAGCCCGTGCCGACACGAGTCAACTTCACCGCCCATTAAGCTGGAGATTACGCAAATGAAAAAGATATTGATAACTCTGCTGATGGCGCTGGGATTCATTGCCGGTGCTCATGCCAACTCCGGCGGTATTGCATGGGACAAAGCACCCGACCGCACCAATGATTTGGCAGCTTTGCAAAATGGCGCCAAACTGTTTGCGAACTACTGCCTGAACTGCCACTCGGCAGCGTTCATGCGCTTCAATCGCCTGAAAGACATTGGCCTGACTGAGCAACAGATCAAGGACAACCTGTTGTTCACGAACGCAAAGGTTGGCGATACCATGAAGGCAGCGATCGATCCCAAGCAGGCCAAGGACTGGTTTGGTGCCAACCCACCCGATCTAACCGTGATTGCCCGTTCGCGCTCTGCCCAGGGGCAGGGAACCGGTGCGGACTATTTGTACACCTACTTGCGCACCTACTTTGTGGATGACACCAAGCCCACGGGCTGGGACAACTTGGCATTCCCCAGCGTTGGCATGCCCCACGCCCTGTGGGAGTTGCAAGGCAAGCGTGTTCCCGTGTATGAGACTGTGACCGAACACGGACACGAAGCCCATGTATTCAAAGGTTGGGAACAATTGACACCCGGCACCATGACGGCTGAGCAATATGACCAGGCAGTGGGTGACTTGGTCAGCTATATGCAGTGGATGTCGGAGCCCGTTAAAAATACCCGTATACGCGTGGGATTTGGCGTGATGGTGTTCTTGTTGTTTATGACGTTTATTGCGTGGCGCCTCAATGCCGCGTACTGGAAAGACGTTAAATAACGCGGTTATTAATCAACCTGACGGCGTTTTGGCGTCGGTGCATGGTTCCAGAGTGGGTTGGCAATGGCAACCCACTCTTTTTAATTTTTAGGAGTCGATCGCTATGATGGTGCTGTATTCAGGAACAACTTGCCCTTTTTCTCACCGTTGCCGTTTTGTCCTGTTTGAAAAGGGTATGGACTTCGAGATTCGCGATGTGGATTTGTACAACAAACCCGAAGACATCAGCGTCATGAATCCCTACGGACAGGTCCCCATTTTGGTGGAGCGCGACCTGATCCTGTACGAATCCAACATTATTAACGAATACATCGACGAACGCTTCCCGCATCCTCAACTGATGCCCGGTGACCCGGTGGACCGTGCCCGTGTGCGTTTGTTTTTGCTCAATTTTGAGAAGGAGCTGTTCGTTCATGTGTCGACCCTGGAAGCCCGTAGCGCCAAGGGTAACGAGAAGTCGCTGGAAAAAGCACGCGCCCACATTCGTGATCGACTGACTCAACTAGCACCCGTTTTCCTCAAGAACAAGTACATGTTGGGAGATAACTTCTCCATGTTGGACGTAGCGATTGCACCGTTGCTGTGGCGCCTGGATTTCTATGGCATCGATCTCAGCAAAAACGCCGCACCGTTGCTGAAATACGCTGAGCGCATCTTCTCTCGCCCCGCCTATATTGAAGCGTTGACACCGTCTGAAAAGGTGATGCGCAAGTAGTTCGCAGTCCCTCCATGCTCGACGCTGCCGAATCCAGTTCAACGCGCCCTTATCTGATTCGTGCCATTTATGAATGGTGCACAGACAATGGGCTTACCCCTTTTATTGCCGTGCTGGTTGATGAGACCGTGCGTGTGCCCAATGAGTATGTAAAAGACGGGGAGATCGTGCTGAACATCAGTTTCGATGCAACCAGTTCGCTCAGCATGGGCAATGAGTACATCGAATTCAAAGGGCGTTTTGGTGGCGTCGCTCGAGACATTTTTGTTCCGGTGAGTCGGGTAGTCGCGATCTATGCACGTGAAAATGGGCAAGGCATGGCCTTCCCCATGTTGACCGGTCCCGGTACCCCATCGGACGCAACTGCATTGGACGCCAAACCCGGTGGATTGACGCCGGTAGCCAGTTCACCAGCGGATTCTTCCCCTCAGACGCCGCGCCCACCTACGGGTGGCAAGCCCTCTCTTACACGCATCAAGTAATCTTGTTGACGACGATCGACCGGATTTTGGTGTCGATAGCTGATGTAGAATGAAAGACTTGCCGCTTTAGCTCAGTTGGTAGAGCAACCGCCTTGTAAGCGGTAGGTCGTCAGTTCGAATCCGACAAGCGGCACCATTTACGACTTTTTGACAACTCAGGACGAGACGCTACGCGTTTGAACCTTCAAACGAATAGTGGTCACCTCACAGCCTTTGGAACGCAAATGGGATTCCAGGGCTGGCAGGAGTTGTCGAATTTTCGCGGCAATGGCGTTGTTGTCGAGAATTAAGCACCAAACCGTTCCCTCAATGGGCCCCGCCCTGACAGCCGAACGCAACGCTACGGGGATGAGTGGTTGGACCGACTGAAGCCGGGCGGAAGATTCCGCAACCAATCCTGTCAGGCGTGCCAGAGTTGGTGAGTCCTGGGTGGCTTGCAGCAACGTGAACGAATGGTTGGGGCGGTTCATGACCTTAGATGCGAAGGGATTTTGAATGCAATTGATTATCACGGATGCGTGGCTGATCAAGACTCGCGCGCTCCATCTCAGCGGCTCCAAACTGTTGCTTGCCGTGTTTGCCGCCTCCATTGCCTTGATGTTGGTCTCCGCCGGTCTCTACCACTGGGTCTTTCTCAAAGGCGCCCAAGAGGGTTGGCCGGTGATTGGTTCGCTGGTTCGGTTGGTGGTGAAAGACGAAGTGGCGCAGCAGGATCGGTTCATGCGCGAAAACATCGAGGTCATGGCAAAAAAGCTGGGGGCAATGCAAGCCAAGATGTTGCAGTTGGAATCTCTTGGCGAACGGGTCTCTGGGTTGGCTGGTGTGAACCCGGCAGACATCAAGATTAAGCCTGGGCAGGGTGGCCGGCTGGTCGCTGATCGCGATTTATCCATGCTGGAACTGCAGAACACCTTGCTCGAACTGGACCAGTTGGCCAGCCAGCGAACGGATGCAATGACCGTACTTGAGTCGCGTTTGTTTGATCAAAAGATCAAAAAGATGATGGTGCCGACGCAGCCGCCGGTGCCAAATGCCAATCTAGGCTCCATGTTTGGTTGGCGCATTGATCCTATTACTGGACGATCAGCCTTGCATACGGGGTTGGACTTCCCTGCAGCGCCAGGAACACCCATTTATGCAGCTGCCGGTGGTGTGGTCGTCACTCAGGAGTTTCAGGCCGAGTATGGCAATATGATCGAAGTGGACCATGGCAATGACCTGATTTCCCGATACGCACACACTTCCAAGGTGTTTGTCAAAAAAGGGGATCTGATCAAACGGGGTCAGAAGATTGCCGAGGTGGGCACTTCGGGGCGCTCCACCGGTCCGCATTTGCACTTTGAGGTGCTGGTACAAGGCATTCCCCAAGATCCACAGAAGTTTCTCAATGCGGGGCGCAACCTCGGTGCGCAGACGTTTGCGCAGAACAATACTGCCTTACCGGGCGCATTGCCCGTCGCAAAGCGCTAGTTTGGCGGGGAGTCTTGCGCGCAACGCTAAAATCACCGCTTTGGTTTTCCCGGTGTCAGGCCAATCATACTTAGTTGGTTGCATTTCACCAGAACATCCCCATTTCATCCAGATTAGAAAAAGGACTGCGCTGCGCTGAGAACCCATGGTGGGTCCAGGCCAGTCTTGCATTCATGGCCACCAATATCCTTACCAAAATCTTCGGCAGTCGCAACGACCGCCTGCTCAAGCAATACCGAAGCGGAGTCGCCCGGATCAATGCGCTGGAACCTCAATATGAGCAGTTGAGCGACGAGGCCCTAAAAGCCAAGACACAGGAGTTCAAGGATCGCATCGGCAAGGGCGAATCACTCGACTCTTTGTTGCCCGAAGCATTCGCCGTGGTGCGCGAAGGCTCCAAGCGGGTCATGAAAATGCGGCATTTTGATGTGCAGCTTCTAGGCGGTATGTCGCTGCACCATGGCAAGATTTCCGAAATGGGCACGGGTGAGGGCAAGACCCTGACCGCTACGCTGCCGGTCTACCTGAACGCTTTGACAGGCAAGGGCGTACACGTGGTCACGGTGAATGACTACCTGGCCAGTCGCGACGCGCAATGGATGGGACGGTTGTACAACTTCCTGGGGCTCACTGTGGGCATTAACCTGCCTCAGGCACCGCGGGAGGAAAAGCAAGCCGCCTACCGGGCCGATATCACTTACGGTACCAACAATGAATACGGCTTTGATTACCTGCGCGACAACATGGTCTACGAGGCGGCCGACCGGGTTCAGCGTCTCTTGAATTACGCGATTGTTGACGAGGTCGACTCCATCCTGATTGACGAGGCGCGCACCCCCCTCATCATCAGTGGTCAGGCAGAAGACCACACCGACATGTACCTGGCCATCAACAAGGCTGCACCGTTGTTGCAGCGGCAGGAAGGCGAAGCCGATCCGCGTACCGGTGAAGGCGTGACCAAGCCCGGCGATTTCACATTGGATGAGAAAAGTCACCAGGTTTTCCTGACGGAACAGGGTCACGAAACAGCCGAGCGCATTTTTGCGGACATGGGGCTGATTCCGGAAGGTGCGTCGCTATACGACCCTGCCAATATCACGCTGGTACACCACTTATATGCCGCCTTGCGCGCCAACAATCTGTACCACCGCGATCAGCACTATGTGGTTCAACAGGGTGAAATTGTCATAGTTGATGAGTTCACCGGGCGTTTGATGACCGGACGCCGCTGGAGTGATGGTCTGCACCAGGCGGTGGAAGCCAAAGAGGGCGTGGCAATTCAGGCCGAGAACCAGACGTTGGCTTCCATTACCTTCCAGAACTATTTCCGCCTGTATGCCAAGCTGGCCGGTATGACGGGCACGGCCGATACCGAAGCTTACGAATTCCAGGAAATTTATGGACTGGAGACGGTGGTGATTCCGCCCAACCGGGTGAGTCGCCGTGAAGACCAACTCGACCGCATTTACAAGACGACACGCGAAAAGTACATCGCTGCCATCACCGATATTCGTGAGTGTTATGAACGTGGTCAGCCGGTATTGGTAGGCACTACTTCCATTGAGAATTCGGAAATCATTGCCCAGTTACTGGAAAAGGAAAAATTGCCGCACCAGGTGCTCAACGCCAAGCAGCATGCCCGCGAGGCAGACATCGTGGCCCAAGCGGGCCGTTCGGGGATGATCACCATTGCCACCAACATGGCAGGTCGAGGTACCGATATCGTATTGGGCGGCAGCATCACCGGGGCCATTGAAGCCATAGATGCAGATGAAACGTTGGACGATGCCGCGAAACAGACGCAGATTGAAGCCCTGCGTGCGCAGTGGACGGCTGACCACGAAAAAATCAAAGCCCTGGGCGGACTGCGCATCATCGCAACTGAGCGCCATGAGTCCCGCCGGATCGACAACCAGTTGCGCGGCCGCTCGGGACGTCAGGGTGATCCGGGTTCTTCGCGTTTTTACCTGAGTTTGGATGACTCCCTGATGCGCATCTTTGCCGGAGACCGGGTGAAGGCCATCATGGACCGCCTGAAGATGCCTGAAGGTGAAGCCATCGAAGCCAGTATTGTGACCCGCAGCATTGAAAGCGCGCAACGCAAGGTAGAGGCCCGCAACTTCGATATCCGCAAGCAACTGCTGGAATACGATGACGTATCGAACGACCAGCGCAAGGTTATTTATCAGCAGCGCAATGCCATTTTGGACGCTACAGATCTGACCGCACAAATTGCATCGTTGCGCGAAGGCTGCTTCCAGGACTTGGTTCGTCAGTACATTCCGGCCGAATCCGTGGAAGAGCAATGGGACTTGGTGACCTTGCAAAACGCGTTGGCCGATGACTGGCACATTAACCTGGAGTTGGTGAAGAAGGTTCAGGAATCCAGTGCCATCACCGATGAAGACTTGCTGGAGACGGTAGTCCGTGCGGCAGACGCTGCATTCAACGCCAAGCTGGAGTTGGTGGGGCTGGAGAATTTCATGCAGTTTGAGCGCATGGTTCTGCTGCAAAGCATTGATACCCATTGGCGCGACCATCTGAGTTCACTGGACTATTTGCGACAAGGCATTCATTTGCGTGGTTATGCCCAACAGCAGCCCAAGCAGGAATACAAGCGCGAAGCGTTTGAGTTGTTTGGCCAGTTGCTGGATTCCGTCAAGAACGATGTGACCAAGGTGTTGATGACGGTCAAAATCCAATCCAACGAACAATTGGAAGAGGCAGCAGACGCCATGGAAAGCCGTGGCGAAAGTATTGCCAACGTCACCTACAGCGCGCCCACCGAAACCGGAGAAGTTCAGACCATGGTGGACCCCGAAACTGTCCATGTGGCCACAGCTGCGGTTGCTGACCCTTACCTGCGCGTTGGACGCAATGAGCCTTGTCCTTGCGGTAGCGGCAAGAAATACAAACAGTGCCATGGAAAGCTAGCCTGAGAGATAGCCATGCCAGTCAATCTGCCGCCAACTGACCTCAGCTCACTCTTTCCCATCGCTGGTGTTCGCATCGGCGTGACCGAAGCCGGTATCCGCAAGGTGGGGCGTAAAGACCTCAGCGTGGTGCTACTGGACGAAGGTGCCTCGGTGGCCGGTGTGTTTACAACCAACCGTTTCTGTGCCGCGCCCGTTCAGCTCTGCCGCCAGCACCTGCAAACCGGCCAAGGTGTGCGGGCCATGGTGATCAACACCGGTAACGCCAATGCCGGCACGGGCGCAGACGGCTTGGCCCGGGCGCGTAGTACCTGCGTAGCATTGGCACAGCGGTTGGGAATTGGTGAGCAACAGGTATTGCCATTTTCGACCGGTGTGATCATGGAGCCTTTGCCAAATGACCGCATTGAGGCGGGTTTGGCGGCGGCCATTGCCGACGCACAGCCAGGCAACTGGTTGCGTGCGGCCGAAGGCATCATGACTACAGACACTGCGCCCAAGGCCTTTGGAGCAAAAATCACGATTGGTGGCAAGCCCGTTCACATCTCGGGCATCAGCAAAGGCGCCGGCATGATCCGGCCCAATATGGCGACCATGTTGGGCTTCATTGCCACCGATGCCTGTGTCAACCAATCCGTCATGCAGCAACTGGCGACTGACCTTGCAGAAGGATCCTTCAACCGCGTGACGGTGGATGGCGATACCTCAACCAATGATTCCTTGGTGGTGATCGCCTCCAACAAGGCTGGACATGCGGAAATTGAGTCGCTGAACAGTGCGGACGGGCAGATATTGAAGGCAGCCATGTTGGGCGTGGCGCGTAATCTGGCGCAGGCCATTGTGCGGGACGGTGAGGGCGCCACCAAGTTCATCACCGTTCACGTGGAAGGCGGCAAGGACAGTGCGGAGTGCCGCAAAGTTGCCTACGCCATTGCGCATTCACCGTTGGTAAAAACCGCTTTTTTTGCCAGTGACCCCAATTTGGGTCGCATTTTGGCAGCCGTGGGTTATGCAGGCATTGACGATCTGGACCAGAGCCACATCGAACTCTTTCTGGATGATGTTCACGTGGCCACCCAGGGAGGACGCAACCCCGCCTACCGTGAAGAAGATGGCCAAAGGGTCATGCGGCAAAGCGAGATCACAGTGCGCGTGGGTCTGGGCCGCGGCGCGGCGGCGGATACGGTGTGGACCTGCGACCTGAGTCACGACTACGTCACCATCAACGCGGATTACCGCTCCTAAGCGATGGGTGCAGACCCCCTGATCGCGTTTTTGGCGCGAGCCGAATTGCTGATGGAGCGTATTGAGGCCGCTTTGCCCCATGCGCTGGAGCAGCCCGACTGGAGCCGGTCCATCGCCTTTCGTTATCGCCAACGCCGGTCGGGACGAGGGGTCATTGCGCCTATTGCCCATATTGGTGCTATCAGTCTGGCAGATTTGAAAGAAATCGAGCCCCAGAAGGAAAAAATCTACCGTAACACCGAGCAATTTGTGCGGGGTCTGCCGGCCAACAATGTGTTGTTGACGGGGTCACGCGGCACGGGTAAGTCCTCCTTGATCCGGGCCTGCCTGCATGCCTTTGCCGACCAGGGATTGCGCCTGATTGAAGTGGGCAAGGACGATCTGATAGACCTGCCAGATATTGTCGAGTTGGTGGCCCAG
>Ga0073904_10001062_pt1 | contig 20399 bp, 19 predicted proteins | sample KloWWTrecipitate_FD_66668 | JGI IMG/M metagenome (GOLD analysis project Ga0073904, IMG submission 66668) | Active sludge microbial communities from Klosterneuburg, Austria, studying microevolution and ecology of nitrifiers - Klosterneuburg... | ecosystem: Engineered > WWTP > Aerobic digester >... | reverse complement strand
TCTTCGATCCAGAAGAGGTCGAATTCCTCAAGCAGGCGTCCACGCTGGATCGCGGTCTTGGCGTCCCACGCCATTCCGGCATCGATCATGAGATCGACCTCGTCGCCAATCGCATCCCGGATCGCAGCGACATAGGCTACGTCCATCTTCGCGTCCCGGCCGAACGGTTCCCAGCCGAACTTGATGGCGGAATGGCCTGCCTCGACCGCCTGCAGGGCACGCGCGACCGTGTCGGCCACCTCGAACTGGAACATGTTCGACGAGTAGACGCGCATCTTTTGGCGCATGGCGCCGCCGAGCAGGTCGACCACCGGCCTGCCGAGTGCCTTGCCCTTGATATCCCAAAGCGCAATGTCGATGCCCGCCATGGCATGCAGCACCACGCCTGCCCTCCCGCAATAGAGAGTGCTCGCATACATCTTGTGCCAGAGCCGCTCCGTCTCGAGGGGATTCTCGCCAATCAGCAGGTGGCGGAGTCCCGACGCCATGGTGTGCGAGTACGGCGCCTCGATGACGGCCGCGACCATGTGCGGCGAGCTGTCCACCTCGCCCCAGCCCACGATCCCGGAATCGGTTGTCACTCGGACCAGGACGGCATCTTGCGAAGAGTCAGTTCGCGCCTCGACCTGCGGCAGGCGCAGATGCAGCGCCTCGACATCGACAATTTTCATTCTCTGCAATCCCCACAAATTGTAGTTTTGTATACAAAGCAGGGATTGTCAATCGCTCCGCCTGGCATCCACTTGATTGCCTTCGCAGGGCACAATGGAGTCTTGGCACCGATCCACAGGACCGATTCTTGATCGGAGCGGAAGGGGCCGGGGCGCCGATGTTGGTAGGGATCGGAAGGCAGAGAAGCAATGAGTGGTAGCTGTCATGAGCAGGCAAAGTGTGCGGTATTAGGTGCTCCGAAAGGAGCCTTACCGCAGGCACGCTGTCACTTGCGCCCACTGCATCGTCCGCGCCGGCTGGCCGCGCCATGCCCCTTCTGCAATCACCTCTGAGTCCGATAATTCATGACACATCTAGTGGAACTGCGCGCTGGTCGACTTTCCTTGGCATTGGCCCCCACCATCGGAGGATGTGTTGCCCACTTCCGGCACGACGCCTTCGATTTGATGCGGAGGATGCGTACGCCTTTGGGCATGGAGGATCATGCACTGCATTCGGGCATGTTCCCGATGGTTCCATTTGCGAACAGTGTGCGCGACAATCAATTCACAGTCGACGCACGCACCTACCACCTGAGACCCAATATGCAGGGAAGTGGTCTCAACTATCATGGCAGCGGCTGGCAACGCGCATGGCAGGTGAACGAGGTCACGGAATCCCAATGCGTCCTCGAACTAAATGAAGTCGAAGAGACCGCGGGCTACGCATTCTCTTCCACGCAGCGATTTCGGCTTGATTCTGACAAGCTCGAGGTCAGTATCGCGGTAAGCAACCGCAGCCCTGCGCGTATGCCCTTCGGCGTCGGGTTGCATCCCTGGTTCCCCCGCCATCTCGGCGCCGAGGTCACGTTCAATGCCCGCTCTGAATTGACTACGGACGCTCAGTTCCAAGCGAGGGACTTCGTGCCAACTCCTCCCGCGAGCGACTATTCAGGCGGCCGCGAGCCCCCATTGCGCTTTGTGAACCAGTGCTTTGGGGATTGGGACCAGAAAGCGAGCATCCTCTGGCCCAAGCAGGCGTTGCTGCTCACGATGAAGGTGACCCCCATTTTCTCATACCTGATGCTGCACGTGCCGCGGCACGATGCAGGCGTGTTCTGCATTGAACCACAAAGCAATCGCACCAGTGCTTTTGACGGCCTCGATGCCGATCGACCCGCTGGCGGTGCCCATATGCTCAGCCCGGGCCAGACCATAGCCGGTTCCGTTTGTTTCTCTGTGCACGATCTGGGAAACTAACGGACGCTGCGTGCAAACGGAGGCAAGCAGCAAGAACCAACCTTCTCAACGGGCACCCTGCGACGACGGATCATGCACGGGGAACTCGGGAAAGCCGTCGATGGTGCCGATGAAGTTTCGTCCTCGGGGGCCAGCAAAGGCATCTCGGACTATCGCTATCCATTCGTCGCGATCGATGCCCATCTGTGCAGGAGTGGAGACCACCCCCAGATCATCGAGGAAGGAACGTAGCCTCTCGGGTGCGCGATCGAGTCCGCCGAAAACCTCCGCCAATGCCGCATCGCAATCAGGGCTTATGCCACGGGCCGCCACCATCACCTCGGGCAGGCAGAATGAACAGGCAATCCCGTGCACGACGCCGTGCTTGAGCGTGATCGGATAGGAGATGTTGTGAGCCAGCGCCGTCTGCGTGCTGGAAAATGCGAGCCCGGCAAAGGTCGCGCCAAGTGCCATCGAGGTCCGTGCAGACGTACGGCTCGGGTCTTCGCGAAGCTGGGGCAGCGCCAGGAGAATTTCTCGCGCCGCCGAAACGGCGTGCCGCCGCGACGCCGGATTGGCGTTCCGGTTCCACAGGCTTTCGAGCGCGTGGGACAACGCGTCGAGGCCGGTGGCGAGGGTCATGCTCCACGGCAGCGACGCGGTGATGTCGGGGTCGACCAGCGCAACTCTGGCATAAAGGTCATCGCGGTTGAGCGACAGTTTCCGGTCGGTCGCCGGGTCCCAGATGGTGGCCCACTTGGTCAGGTCGCTGCCGGTTCCCGCGGTTGTCGGTATCGCGACCAGCGGCCAGGCCGGCTGTGCCAGGTCCGCGCCGCCTTCAAGGGAGGCGCGCGTCGGTTCAAACGCCAGATGCCCGGCCGCAAGGAACTTGGCGGAATCGATCACCGATCCGCCGCCGAGGGCAACCACCAGCTCCACCTGGTCGGCAAGAGCGCCGAACCGCGCGCAGATGCTTTCCAGCATCTGCAGCGAAGGGTTGGGCTCGATCCCGTCGATCGTCGCAACCGGCTCCCCGGCAAGGGCGATGACCCGCTCACGCCATTTCAGCATGGGTGCATCGGGGTGGGTGACGAGCAGGTAGCGGCGGCCGCCGATGACGCTGCCGATCTGATCGATCACGCCATTGCCGAAGCGCAGGTCCACCGGATTGCAGTAGCGCCAGCTGCTCATGGCTTCTCCCCCTGCGCGAGTCGGGCGTTGATCTGCGCCACCGCGGGCAGCAGATCGGCGATCGTGTCGATGGTGAAGTGCGCGCCGGAGGCGAGCAGCGTTGCGCCCGCGCGTTCGCGGTGCGCCTGCTGGTCCGCCTGGCTCAGCGCCTCCCAGTCCTTGAGCGGGAGGCCGACCTCGTTGCCGCTGGCGATGATGCCGACGGCCCACATGCCGGCGGCAAGAGCCGAGACGAGGCCCGTGGGACTGTCGTCCACGACCACGCAGGCGCAAACGTCCGGCGCGCCGAGGGCCAGCGCGTTGGCCAGCACCATGTCGGGGTACGGCCGGCCGCGCCTCACTTCGCTGACGGTCACGCAATGGTCAGGCGCATAGCCCTGCGCCGCGGCGAGCGGCATCAGGCCATCCATGATGCTGCGCGGATAGCCTGTGGTGCTGCCGATGGCGACGCCCGAGGCGCGCAGCGCGGCGATGGTCTCCAGCGCACCGGGGATCAGGTCGCTGTACTTTGCGCAATTGACGGCATCGATGCGCAGGAACGCCGCGTAGAGCCGCTCGACATCGGTCTGGTCCGACGCCTTGCCCTTCGCTGCCTGCCAGCGCTGCGCCACGGCGGGCTGGCCGAGGATCATCTCGATATGCGTTCGCTTGGCCGCCCCCATGGGCGCGCGCGCCTCCGCTTCGCTGATGGCGAGCCCATCTTCGGCGAATGCCTCACGAAAGGCCGCGACCGGCGCCATGCAGCCGAAATCGAGCACGGTCCCGGCCCAGTCGAAAATCGCCGTCGTAACGGGACCGGCAAAATCGGCGCCCATCGGTTCACGCTTGTCCATATTTGCCACCACCTCGTCAGAACCACATCGGATTGGACCAGGCGATACGCCCCTGGTCGTCGATGACCATCAGCCGCCCCCACTTGCCCGCGAAGCGATCGAGCGGCAGGCGCGCCGAGCGAATGCCGTCCCCGGCCGCATAAACCGAGAGCGAGTGCGGACCGGCTAGGATGATCTGCTGGCACGCCGAGGCCTCGACCACCAGCTCGTTGCCGTCGCGACTCATCGCGCCGATCTCCGGCCCCTGGGTGGAATAATAGTGCCCGGCCTTGAGCGCCGAAACGAGCGCCTCCGGCTCGTTGGCCCCGGCCTTGACCATTACCCAGCCACCGAATGCATCGCGATCCGGAAACCCTGGCACGTTCCAGTGCGCGTCGTCACAGGCAAGCGCGTTGATCCTGCGCCCCTCAGCGAGCAGCAGGTCGAGGAAGTAGGCTCCACCGCCGCGGCCACTATGGACCTGGCTGGTGTGGTTGTAGACCTCCACCGCGTGCGCCGCGTTCATCGTCATCCCGTCCGCCGCACTCAGGCCGTACCATTCGGGGTGGGCGATGGCGACGAAGGCGCCGGCCGCCCGGGCCCGCTCCGCCAGCTGAACCGCGGTCTCGCCCTCCGCGGTTGCCGCGAAATCCTCAGGCAGGCCGACGCCGAGGATGTGCCAGAGGTCGTTAAAGTCCGTGGCATAGGCATGCAGTTCGGCGCCGAGGATGGTGGTGAACGAGCCTGTGCGGTACGGCCGCGTGTCGGTGATGGGGAAGTTGTAGACGCCCATGAAGTGGTCCGACAGGCAGAGGAAGTCGTATCCCCGCTCGGCATACCGGCGACACACGTCCTCGGGGGGAAGCTTGCCGTCCGAACGCGTGGAATGCGTGTGGAGGTTCCCCTTGTAGAAGGCGCCGGGGGCGGCGAAGGCGTCAAGCGACATGTTCGATGGTCCTTGTGGATGAAGTCGTCCGGTTGCTGTCAAAGGCGCCGAGCAGGCGTTGCGTATAGGCCGATGTCGGGCCCGACAGCAGCGAATGGGTGTCGGCGTAGTCCTGGATCTGCCCGCGTTCGAGCACCATGATCCGGTCCGACATCTGGGCGACGACCGGCAGGTCGTGGGAAATGAAGAGATAGGAGGTGCCGCGCTCCTGCTGCAGCCGCTGCATCAGCCTCAGCACCTGCGCCTGAACCGTCACATCGAGCGCTGAAGTGATCTCGTCGCACAGCACCAGGTCCGGCCCTGCCGCAAAGGCCCGGGCGATGGCGACGCGCTGCTGCTGCCCGCCGGACAGCTGGCGCGGCATGCGCGAAAGAATCTCCTCGGGCAGGTCGAGGTCGCAGAGCAATTCGAGACACCTGTCGCGCGCCTGGGCGCGGGTCATGCCGTGGTAGATGTGCAGCGGCCGCTCGATCAAGGACTCCACAGTGTGGCGTGGGTTGAGCGAAGACAAGGGGTCCTGGAAGATCAGTTGCACCCTGCGACGCAGCTCCGGATCGCGCCGGGCGGCAGGACCGCTCAACGGTGTCCCATCGAGGCTGATCGCCCCTTCGCTGCCCGAAACGAGGCCCGCGATGAGCGCCGCGAGCGTCGATTTTCCGCTGCCTGATTGCCCGACGATGCCGATGGTCTGGCCGGGCATCAGCGACAGGTCGATATCGCGCAGCGTCAGCGGCGATTGTTTGCCCGCGCCAAACAGCGAGCGGATAATGCCAGTCTGCCCGCCGCCATAGCGAAAGTTCAGATTTTCGACCGTCAGGCGCGGCCGGCCCGCCTGTCTGATGACCGGCGCACGACGCGATTCAAGCAGCGGAATTGCCGCCACCAGCTTGCGCGCATACTCGGTCCGCGGCGCGTTGAAGACGTCGTCGATCCGCCCGTCCTCGAGCACCTTGCCCGAGTGCATGACCAGCACGCGTTCGCACATGCGGCGCACCACGTTGAGGTCGTGGCTGACATAGACCAGCGTCGTGCCGTGCTGGCGCTGCAGCCGCGCCACGAGGTCGAGCACCTGCGCTTCGACGGTCTTGTCGAGCGCCGTTGTCGGCTCGTCGAGCACGATCAGCGGCGGCTCGGCCACGAGGGCGGCGGCGATGACGACGCGCTGGCGCTGCCCGCCCGAGATTTCGTGCGGGTAGCGATCGAAGAGCGCTGCGGGATCGGGCAGGCCCATCGCCGCCATCCGTTCGAGCGCCCGTTCGCGCACCTGCCTCCCCGTGGCCTTGCCGTAGAACGCGACCAGCTCGGTCAGGTGCTGGCCGATCGTGCGGTGCGGGGTGAGCGAGGACAGCGGGTTCTGCGGCACCATCGCGGCCGTCCGGCCACGGTAGTTCCGCAGCGAGGATGGCGCGAAATCGAAGATCTCGGCCCCGTCCACCTTCACCTTGCCCCCGGCAATCCAGGCGCCCGGCCGAGTATAGCCTAGCAGGGTGCGCGCGAGGGTGGACTTCCCGCACCCGCTCTCGCCAACGATGCCGACCGTTTCGCCGCGCCTGATGCTCACCGACACATCGTCAATGGCGGTGTGGAAGGTTTCCGGGCCTGTCCGGTAGCGGACGCGCAACTGCTCGATCTGTACATGTGGAATTCCCATCGCCTAGAGCTCCGATGTCGATATGCCGAAGGCGCGGGCGAAGCCGTCAACCATGAAATTGATGCCGAGGATCAGGCTGGACAGCGCGATGGCGGGCAGCATCAGGAACCACGGATCGGTGTAGACGACCCCCATCGCCTCCTGCACCATCAGGCCCCAGTCCGGTGTTGGCTGGCTGATGCCGAGCCCGAGGAACGACAGCGCGCTGATCTTGAGAATGGCCGAGGACATGCGCACCGCCAGCTCGATGCCCAGCAGGCCGATGAGATTGGGAAGCAGCTCGCGGTACATCACCGCCAGCGGTTTCTCGCCGCGCAGTTCGGCGGCGCGCACAAAGTCCTGCGTCGCCAGCATGACGGTCCGGGCCCGCACCACCCGGACCACGCCGGGGAAGTAGGTTACCGCCACGACGATGATCAGCGACATTGTATCGGCGCCCAGCGCGAGGCTGAGGATGGCGATGAGGATCAGCTCCGGCACCGACATCATCGTGTCGACGGCGCGCATGATGGTCTCATCCACCACGCCGCCCCTGTACCCGGCGACGATTCCGAGCGCGGTCCCGACCACCACCGCGATGAGGATGCCGCAGCCGGCGACCAGCAGGGCGACCTGCCCACCGGCGAGGATGCGGCTGAGATAGTCGCGCCCGATCTGGTCGGTGCCGAGCCAGAACTCGGCGTTGGGCGTCTGCAGGGGCGCGCCGACGAGGGCGCTCACCGAGTGCGGGCTGATCACCTGCGCTAAGATGGCAAGGAACAGGTGGATCGCGACGAGGCAGACGCCGAGCAGCGTGACCGGCTCGGACAGAGCCCGGCCAACCCGGCTGGTCCTGAACTGCGCCGATCGCGGCGCCGGCCGGCTGGCCGGCAGGGTCATGTCGGTCATGCGGCTCTCCTGCGGACGCGGGGATCAAGCGCGATCACCGCCAGATCCGAGATGAGATTGGCCAACACGACCGCGAGGGCGGCAAGGAACGCAATGGCCTGGATGGTGGGTAGCTCGCGCTGCGACAGCGCGCGCAGGAACTCGACGCCTGCACCCGGAAACTTGAACACCGCCTCGATGACCACCGTCCCCGAGATCAGCCCTGCGACGAACTGCGTCATGCCATTGAGCATCGGGATGACGGCGGCCGGCAGGACATGGATCAGCGCGATCCGCCAGGTGGGGAGGCCAGCCAGCCGGGCACGTTCCACGTAGTCGGTCGACATCGCCTCGATCATGCCGCCCCGCAGCAGACGGAACTGATAGGCCGCGCCAGCGATGCACAGGGCAGAGACCGGCAGCAGCGACGCCACCAGCACCGCCAGCGGATCGGCATTGGTGTTGATCATGATCACCGCCGGGGCGATGCCGAGCCACACGGCGAACACCATCACGAACAGGTTGCCCACGACAAAATCGGGCAGGGAGTAGAAGACCAGTGTCCCCGAACTCAGCGTGGTGTCGAGCTTACCGCCCGGTTTCAGGCTGGCGAGAATGCCCATGCTCAGCACCAGCGCCAGCATGACGACCAGCGCCACGCCCGCCATGATGGCCGAGTTGCGGATGGGGTAGAAGATTCGGTCGATGACCGGCTCGCGCAGGGTCAGCGTCTTGCCGAAATTGAAGCTGAACTGGTTCCACCACATCTCGGCAAAGCGGGCGATGACCGGACGGTCCATGCCGTATTCGGCCCGCAGCTTGGCCAGGTCGGCCTCGGTGTAGAAAACCAGTTCCTCCTGCGGGATCATCGCCGTGATGGCGTCACCGGGCAGGATTTCCGTGCCGGCATAGACGATCGCGACGACGAGGCTCAGGATCAGGATCGAGAACGCGATGCGCTGACCGATCAGGGACACGAAGTAGGGCATGGGCAATGTCCTCGGGGGTGCGGGTGGCGCTGGGCGCCACCCTCCCTGCGAAATTCAGCCTTCGATCCAGAACTCGTCGAAGCGCGTCGACCAGTTCTGCGAGTGGGCTCGAAGGTTCTTCACGTTGGGCATGTGGGCGAGCATGTTGCGCTGCCCGCCCAGCATGATCGCGGGGACATCGTCCTGGGCGATGCGCTGCACGTCCTGGTACATCGTCAGGCGCTTCTGCGCGTCTGGTTCGGCGACGGCGGCGTTGTAAAGCGCCTTGTACTCATCGGCCTTGGGACCGGCCCAGCCGCCATTTTCGCCCACGCCGACCTCGGGCTCCATGCGGCCCATGTTGATCGCCGGGCTGCGCGGCCCGATCAGGCTGCGGCGCGGACGGCCAATGAGGCCGTTGACCGCCGTTCCGTAGGCCGAGAAGCCGTCGCAGGCGATTTCCTTGAGTTCAAGCTGGATGCCGGCCTTCTTCACCGACTCGGCCACGATCGCCATGATGCGCGGCTCTTCGGGGAACGACGGGCAATAGACGATGCTCGGCAGGGTGATGCCGTTGGGATGCCCCGCCTCGGCGAGCAGGCGCTTGGCCTCTTCGATGTTGAAGCTCACGTCGCGCGGCAGGAACTCTGCATTGAGGCCGGACATGTGCGAGTCGTTGCCGACCCAGCTTCCCGGATCCTGATAGACGATGGCGTTGATGGCATCGCGATCGATCGCCAGCGTCAGCGCCTTGCGCACGCGCACGTCGTTCCAGACCATGTCGATGTTCTTGGGCAGCGTCAGCAGGAACTGGTCGCCGCCACGCGCGCGGTGGACCAGCGCGCCGGCATCTTCGAACTGACCCGCGGTGGTCGGGTCGATATTGAAGACCGCGTTGAACTGTCCGGCACGCAGGCCATTGATCGCCGCCTGCGAGGACACCAGATGGCCCTCGATCTCGTCGGCGAACGGACGGCCCGCCATCCAGTAGGCATCGTTGCGGATGGCCTTGAAGCCGCGCTTGTTGTCGACTTCGACAAGCTTGTAGGGGCCGGTGCCAATGCCATCGAAGCCGATCACGTCAGGCGCCGCTGCCGGGTAGACCACGAGGCGGTATTCGGCGAGGACGAACGGGAACTCGGCATAGGGGGCGGTGAGGTTGAACCGCACGGCATTGTCGCCAAGCGCTTCGACGCTGGCGACCCACTTGTTCACGAAGCCGCTGCCCTTGCGCTCGATATGCGCGTTCATCGACGCGACCACGTCGGCCGAAGTCATCTCGGCGCCGTTGTGGAACTTCACGCCTTCGCGCAGCTGGAAATCCCACTTGGTAAGCGTCTCGTCGGTCGGCGCCCACGAGGTTGCCAGCTCTCCCCGCATGTTGAAATCGTCGTCGATCCAGACCAGCGGGTTCCAGATCGAGCGGGTCAGCAGGTCGATCCAGTAGTACGGGTTCTGGCCCTTGTCCGAGGTGCCGATGTCCCAGTTGGGATAGGTCTGGCCGTAAACCAGCTTGCCGCCGGCCTTCGGGGTCGCGCCTTCGGGCAGCGTAGCCCAGTCCGGCACATCGCCGGCGGCGAGGGCGCCATTGGCGCCCAGCAGGCTGCCCATGCCCAGTGAAGCGGCGCCCAGCCCCAGTATCTGGAGGAATTGGCGTTTGGTGATCGAGTTCATGCGTCGTCCTTCCGGCCTCTCGCCCCTCATCAAGAAGGGCAGTGAAATCGCAGGCGGAAAGGATGCCGGGTTTGTGACAGCTGGGTGATGGGTGCGCGCGGCGACCCATCCGCGACCCTGTCTGTCATCAAAACTTCACACCAAATCGTCGAGTTGGCGGGTTAGTAACGCCAGCCACTCAACGATAGCGTCCGAACATGAGACATGACCACGCCGCCATTGCGGATGCCATCGCCGCCGAGCTGGCGCTGGATGGTGCTCGCTCCGGCGCGCGCCTTCCCACCCAGAAGGACCTCGGTGTCCGGTTCGGCGCGAGCCGCCACACAATCCGGCGGGCCATCGACCTGCTCGAACGGCGCGGCGTGCTGGGGGGGCGGCAGGGCAGCGGCACCTATGTCACGGGCCAGTTGGTCGACTACCGGATCTCGTCGCGAACCCGCTACAACGAGAACGTCCGGCCGCTCGACCCGTCGCCAACGATCGAGTTCCTCGAACTGCAGACGCGCCGCGCAACGCCGGAACTGTCACGGGCGCTGGCGATTGCGCGCCAAGCACCCATCCACGACCTGATGGTCCTGCGCCGGACCAATCGCGAACCGCTCTGCCTCGCCCGACACTACCTATCGGTGGACCGCTTTCCATCACTGGCCGACCACCTCGAGCACGCCTCCGGTATCACCGACCTTCTGAGGCGCCTTGGTACAGATGACTTCCAGCGTAACAATTCGGCTATCTCGGCCCGGATGCCGAGCAATGAGGAGGCATTCCTTCTGGCCATCCCGCGGGATAGTCCCGTGGTGGTCCTCGAGGGGCGGAACATCGATCCGGCAGGCGTTCCGGTGGAAATAAGTACCTCGGTCTGGCCCGCAGCCCGAATCCGGGTTCATGTCTAGGTGTCGAAGCGATAAAGGTCGTTCATTCGAAGACGTGCTGAGAAGCTGGGGTTGCGGCACCGACCAAGGCTCAGCAAAGCTCCCCGAATGAACGTTCACCAGAATGCAGGTCTGACGCCACGCGGTCGATTCCTCATGATCGAGCGGATGGAGGGTGGAGGCCGGTGTGACAGGCGGCAGCAGATGCGAGCATCTCGGAACGCTCGGCGCATCGCTGGCTGAAGCGCTGGCGTTCGGGTGAGGGAGGCTTGGTGACCGCAGCTCAGTTAAGCGCGACGACACTGCCCGCACAAGCTGGCCGACGTGCAGGTGACGCACATCCAGCAACTTCGTCGGCAGCGCCTGACGGGCCCAGCAATTGCCACGGCTGGCCGGGCCCGTTCAGCCGTGGGTCTGGCCCTGCGACGGGCTTGGCCTCAAGCGTCCATGCCCATCGCAGGGGTAAGCAGGGTCACCTCATCCGGCCGGGGGAAAGCCACATGTCGGGGTTGTTGCCCATCTTGGTTTTCACTGGCTCGGTGATGGAGGAGAGTCTGGCGAGCATGTCGGCGGAGAGTCTGGCTTCCACCGCCGGGAGGTTCCAGCCCAGCTCCTCCGGGTTGCGCGCCCCGACGAGGAACGACGTGACGCCGGGTTGTGCCTTTACCCAGGCAAGCGCCATTGTGGCCATCGCCATGCCGGCCTCGCTGGCGAGTCCACGAATCTTGTCGATGGCCTCGAACACCTCGGTCTCGGCGCCGTCTTCCTTGTGGTTCGAAACGGGGCGCTTGCTCGAATACCAGCGCGATTGCGACAGGCCTTCGGGCACTTCATCGGCGTTGCTGTAGCGACCGGTGAGAAGCCCCTGTGCCAGCGGGCTGTAGCAGATGATGCCGACGTCGTTCCTGACGCAGATCGGCTGCACCTCCCGCTCGATGACCCTCCAGAGCAGGCTGAAGGGCAACTGGTCGGTGACGCACTCGCTCAGTGCGAGCATGTCGCTCAGGTCGCGGACGGCAAAGTTGCTGACGCCGATGGCCCTGATCTTACCCTGCTCCTTGAGCCGCTGCAGTGCGCCCACCGTGTCGGCAAGCGGCACGTCGTGGTTGGGCCAGTGGATCTGGTAGAGATCAATATGGTCCATCTGCAGATTGCCAAGGCTTCGATCGCAGGCGGCCTCAACGTCAGCTGGCCGAAGGTTCTTGCCTGACACCTTGGTGGCGACGACCGCCTGGCCGCGCCGGCCAATGAGGGCCTTTCCAAGGACCCGCTCCGATTGCCCTGCCTCGTATCCTTCAGCGCTGTCGAAAAAGTTGATCCCGGCCGCGAGCGCAGCGTGAACCGTATCGATGGACGCCTGCTCGGGCTGATCGCCCCAGTACTGGCCGCCGGCAAATGGCCAGCAGCCGAGCGCCATCACGGAAACGTCGATATCTGTCTTCCCAAGTCGCCGGTGTTCCATACTTCTCTCCCCCTGATCGCGTGGTTCATTCTGCGCGTCCGGTGCCGGCACCCGTGTCCAGCTTCCGGTTGTCGCATGTGTCTTCTGAAGGTCCCCAGGACGGCGCGGCGTCAGACGCCCGCAAAGCTCAATAGTTCGACCATCCTCCGTCGACCGTGAGAACCTGGCCGGTGATAAAATCGGCGGCGGGGCTGGCAAGGAACTGGCAGGCCGCGGCGATATCGTCGGGATAGCCGCGCCGCTTGACCGACTGGATGTCGGCGAGCCGTCCAAGCTCCTCCTTGCCGCCTTCCTCATAGTGACGCTCGGTAGCGATCGCGCCGGGGACCACGCAGTTGACGCGGATGCCCGACTTTCCTTCCGCACGTGCGAGCGAGCGGGTAAAGCCGATCAGCCCCTCTTTGGTCGTCACGTAGTGGAGGGCGCGGGGATCACCAATATGGGCCATCACCGAGCCGATGGTGATGATCTTGCCATATCCGCCGCGCCGCATGGACGGCGCAGTCTGCAGCGCGGCGATGAAGGCACCCCGCAGGTTCACCGCCATCATCTGATCCCAGTCGGCGATGCTGATCTGATCCCAAGGCGCCTTTCCCACCGCGGAGGCGTTGACCACCACGGTATCAATTCCCTGACCGAAATGGCCCTCGGCCTGATCCACCGCAGCCTTCATCGCATCGTTGTCGGCCGCGTCGGCTTCGATCGCGACGATGTTGTGGTCCCCCAGTTCGCTGCGCAGGCCCGCGACGTCCTTGGCGCTGGTTTCAGTGGTGAGATACGTCACCGCGACCCTCGCGCCGGCCGCCACGAACCGCCGTGCAACGGCGGCGCCGATGCCGCGGTTTGCGCCAGTGACGAGGGCAACCCGTCTGTGCATTGAGAATGCCGTATCCGTGCCGGCCGCAGTAGCTGTCATTTCTTCTGTGTTCCTGCGATTGACGTGCTTGCGGACATCGGCTTTCCGCCGTCCGCGAGGCTCACGGCGCTGGCCGCGCCGACGAGCGAGGCCGTATAGGCCTCACGTGGGCTGCCGAGCACGTCGACGGTTCGTCCCGCTTCGACCACCCTGCCCTGCTTGAGCACGAGCAGCGTCTCCGCGAGCCTTCCCACCACCGCCAGGTTGTGGGTGACCATCACCAGCGCCAGTCCGAGTTCCTCGCGCAGATCCATGAGGAGGTTCAGCACCTGCGCCTGCACCGAAACATCGAGCGCGCTCGTCGGCTCGTCGGCATACAGAATGCTAGGGTTGACGGAGAGGGCACGGGCGATCGCGACGCGCTGCAACTGCCCGCCCGACAACTGATGCGGGTACCGCCCGATCAGCGCCGCTGACAGCCCAACGCGTTCGAGGCCCCGTTCGAGCTCCTTCGACTCGGGTCTGCGCCGTTCCAGCGCCCTGATCGGCTGGCTCAGCGAAAGGCCCACCGTCATGCGCGGATCAAGCGAGCGGCGGGGGTTCTGGAACACGATCTGGTTTCGGGCGCGAAACGCTCTCGGCGAGGTGCGCAGCCACTCGTCGAGGTTCTTGCCATCAAAGACGATCTGCCCCGAGTTGGAGCGGATCAGCCCGCACAGAATGCGGATCAGCGTGGACTTGCCGGAGCCGGATTCCCCCACGATACCCAGCGTCGACGCGGAGCTGACAGCGGCCTGCACATCCTGCAGCGTCCAGCGATCACCGCTCCCCTGGCTCGCCGAGGCATATCGAAAGTGGAGGCCGGAAACCTGCATCAAGGCAGTCATGATGCAACTCCAGCTTCGGCCGGGTTCCAGCACTTCAAGGCGTGGCCAGGGGCAATTTCGACGGCAAGTGGTTCGGCAGCGCAGTCGCCCGTTGCGAACCGGCACCGATTGCGGAAGCGGCAGCCTTCGGGGAAGCCGCCGACCGAGGGAACTGTGCCATCAATGACGCTGAACCGCTTGCCCATCATGCGTTCGAGATCGGCGCGGCCCGCCAGTCCGGGGTTCGCCCCGATGAGCGCGCCGGTGTAGCGGTGGCGCGGCCGGGCGACGATTTCCCTGGACGAGGCAAACTCCACCAGTTGGCCGCCATAGACCACGCCAATATCGTCACAGACCGATCTGACCACGCCCAGTTCATGACTGACGAACAGCAGGCTCATGCCGTGCCGCTCGCTGAGATCTACGATCAGGCGCAGGATTTCGTTCTGTACGGTCACATCGAGTGCGGTTGTCGGCTCGTCGGCGATCAGCAGCCTGGGGTTCGCGGCGATCGCCATGGCGATGAGGACGCGCTGCTGCTGCCCTCCCGAAATCTGGTGCGGATAGCGCTGGACGAGCGCGCTGGCATTGGGAATCTGGACCTGACCAAGCAGTTCGAGCGTGCGCTCGCGAATGGCAGCGCCGCTCAGTTTGGTGTTCAGGCGCAGCGCCTCCCCGATCTGCCGGCCAATGCGGGTCGTGGGATTCAGCGCCCGCGTCGGATCCTGCGGGATGAAGCCGATGCTCGATCCCCGGATGCCCGCCATCTCGCGGTCGGATAGCCCGATCAGTTCCCGGCCCTCATAGACGATCGACCCGGACAGCACCGCTTCGCGGGGCTGCAGCCCGGCAATGCTCATCGCCGTCATGGACTTGCCCGAACCGGACTCGCCCACGAGGCCGACACGCCGGCCGGCGCCGATGTCCAGAGCTTCGATTCTGACGATTTCAAACCGGCCGATGCTGATCTTCAGATTACGAATGGACAGCATCAATGATCACCCTGTCCCATCGACTGACGGGGATCGAGGAAGCTTCGCAGTCCATCGCCCAGCAGATTGAATCCGAGCACGGCGATCATGATGGCCAGCCCTGGAAAGACCATCAGGCTGGGCGCGACGTCGATCATCGGCTGTGCTTCCTTGAGGATACGCCCCCAGGAGGCGGTGGGAGGCTGCGCCCCGATGCCGATGAAGGACAGGGCAGCCTCCGCGAGGATGCCCGAAGCGAACATCACGGAAGCCTGGACGATGAGGATCGGGCTGATGTTGGGCAGCACATGGTTGATGAGGACGAAGATTTTTCCGCGGCCATAGGCGAAGGCTGCCTCGACGAAATCGAGCGCCAGCACCTGCTTTGACGGACCCAGCGTGACCCGCGCCGCCACCGGGATGAACCAGATGATGATGGCGATGATCGAGGCGGTATTGCCGGGCTCAAGGGCGGTGGCAATAACCAGCGCGACCAGGATGCCCGGGATGGCGACGCCGATGTCGATGATCCGCGTCAGGATCGATTGCAGGCGGGGGCTGGCCGCCGCGGTGAACAGGCCAAGCGCGGTGCCGATCACCAGAGCGAACGAGGTCGCCGCTATGCTCACGTAGAGCGAATTCCGCGCGCCCACCATGATCTGGGTGAATACGTCGCGGCCGAGCTTGTCGGTTCCCAGCGGGAAGCCGGGCGTACCGGGAGGCGCAAGCCGCGAGCGCACGTTCAGCTTGCCCGGATCCTGCGGCGTCCAGAAAAGTGAAATGAGCGCCACGCCAACGATGATAGCAACCAGAACGCCGCCAATCACGAGCGTGGCAGGCAACCTGCGCACGAAGGCTTTCGCCGGGCGGCTCGCGCCGGTATCGCCGCTTTTGGGAAGGGCATTTGCTACTTCAGCCATGCGCCGCCCCCGTCCTCTTGTCCGCAATGCGCGGATCGAGCAGCCCGTAAGCGACGTCCATCAGGAAATTCATCACCAGAATGATCATCAGGATGACGAATGCGAGTGACTGCACGACCATCACCTCGCGCCCGTTGACCGCCACCAGCAGGAGGCGGCCCAGCCCGGGAATGACAAAGACATTCTCGAGCACGATGGCGCCGGCGAGGAGGCTTCCAAGCTGCAGGGTGCTGATGGTCAGCACTGGAATCGAAACATTGCGAAGCCCGTGCACGAGCACGGCGCTTCCGAAGGTCCTGCCCTTTGCCATCGCCGTCCGGATGTAGTCCTCGTTCATGACATCAAGCATGGCGGAACGCACGAAGCGCGTCTTCACCGCCGTGCTGCCGAGGCATAGTGCAGCGATTGGCAGAACGAGCGAATGCAGGGATGCGAGGGGCGCCTCCTGAATCGGGACGTAGCCGCCAGCTGGAAACCAGCCCAGAATAACCGCGAACAGATAGACCAGCAGCAGCCCGGCCCAGAAGGACGGCATGGCAATGCCCAGCTGGGCGGCCACGTCAATGATCGCGCCACGCACGTTCCTGGCATTCAGGGCAGAGTAGGTGCCGATGGCGATGGCCAGCAGGATCGAGACAAAGAGCGATCCGAACGCGAGCAGGGACGTGGGCACCATGCGGACAACGATCTGCTGGAATATGTCGTAGCCGCCGGCGTAGGACCGGCCGAGATTGCCGGTGAAGAAGCCAGCCATCCATGACAGATACTGCAGGTACCAAGGGCGGTTGAGGCCCAGTTCCTCGCGCAGGGCTATTACCGCTTTCGGATCAGCCTCCTGCCCGAGAATCATGAGGGCGACATCGCCTCCGAGGAGGCGAAGCAGTCCAAAAACCACAAGCGAACCGATCACGGCCGAGACAAGCAGCGTCATTGCCTCACGGCCGATCAGGATCAACGCTCTAGAATTCATCGACTGGATCCAGACCAACTTTCGAGAGACCGACCGGGCTGTTGGCCCGGTCGGCGATTGCTTGGGACGTGCCCCGGCACGCCGGCAATGAAGCTACTCGGCCCAGTGCAGGTGACGCAGATCCATCTCGACCCGGAAACGGTAGGGCTTGTGTCCGACCAGATCGGCGCGGGTGAGGGTCGGCGTGCTCTTGGCGTGGATCGGGATGACCCAGGCGCCGTCGGCGAATGCGGCCGTCATGTCCGCCATCGTCTTCACGTATTCGGCCGGATCGAGCACGGTATCCGACTTGGCGACAAGCGCCGCGAACGTGTCGTCGCACACCTGAGAATCCGGCCGCCCGAGAGGCTGCCGTCCTGCGCCGCAGGTGAACGACTCTGCCTTGGCGCCCGACGTCAGATTGCTCAACTGATAGTCCCCGTTGGTGTTGGCCTGCTCAAGCCACGTCGCGAGATCGAGAGCGCGCGTCTTGAGCGTGATGCCGACGGCTGCCAGGTGCTCGACGAGGATGTCCTTGATCACCGGATGTTCGGCCACAGTGACAAACGGGAAGTCGAGTTCGAGGCTGGGATGGCCAGCCTCGGCCAGCAGGGCCTTGGACTTCTCCGGGTCGTAGGGGTACGGGCAGTAGTCGCTGTTCCACGGCTCCGTGAACGGGACAACCCACTGACAGGTCGTCTTGCCGTAGCCAGCCTGCGCTCCCTCGAGATAGTCCTCCCGAGAGATTGCGTGGGCGATTGCCTGACGCACCCGCTGGTCCCGCAGCGCTTCGTTCTTGGTGCTGAGGAAGACGTAGTTGATCTCCATCGGCTCGGGAACGATAACCTTGAAGGCCGGATTTTCCGCGACGGAACTCAGCCGGTCGAGACCTTCGCCGAAGACGCTGGCGACCATGTCGATTTCGCCAGTCAACAAGGCATTGATCGCTGCGGTTTCGTCGGGAATGAAACGATGCGTGACCTTCTCAAAGTAGGGCAGTTCGCCCCAGTAATTGGCAAAGCGGGTGAGGGTGAGATCGACGTCCGGACGATACTCTCCAAACACGTATGGTCCCGTGCCGATCACCTGGGAGTTCATATCGTACTTCTCGTGCGCCCCTTCCGGCACGATCAGCCCAGCAGCCAGACCCAGTTCCTTCAGAAGGCGCTGGCTGGGCACGCCGAGCGTGAGCTTTACCGTACGCGGATCCAGCGCCTCCACAGAGGCGACATGGGCAAGTGGCGCCTTCATGCCGGACTGCGGGGATTCCTTGTTCTTGAGAAGAGAGTAGACCACGTCCCCAGCGTCGAGGTCGGAGCCATCATGGAACTTGGCCTCGCGAAGCTTGAACGTATAGGTCAGACCATCCGCGCTGATCTCCCATGATTCAGCCAGGAGCGGAGCCACGCTGCCGTCGCCAAGCTGCTCAACCAGCGGCTCAAGCACGTTGTGGAAAGTCGGCATGGCCTGCGCGCTCGATCCCGACGACCAGTAGTTCCAGTTCGGCGGCTCCTGCGGGTGCGACCAGGTCAGCGCCGTTCCTCGCTGGGCCCCTGCGACCTGCGCAAAAACCGGTGCGGCAGTGGCCAAGGGCATCAGCGTGGCAAGCGCAACAAACGCCAACTTTCTGGCGGAGCGCCAGAACCGGGAATTTCCAGGCCTGCCCGATACAGAGCAGCCGTCACATTCTGTAAGCATCTCTTTCCCCTTCCTGTACCCGGCACCTGACTGGCGCCTACCTCGATACTGCGGCTTATGCGCGGGTATCGAGGACTCTCCCCACATCGGCGACATCATGTGGTTGCCGACCGCTCGCAATGCGGTGGCGAACGAGATCAACCGCCGACCTCATGCACTTTGAGTCATCTGGTTGGGCGACAAGTCGACGGCTCACGAGCCCGGTCAGGGCAAAGGCCGCACCGCTCTGTCGATCAAGCTTTGAACATCGCCCGCCGAGTTCATGCCCCGGCGATCTGCGCGCAGCGTCGCGACGCGACGTGTTGTCTACAGTCCCTGAAATGGGGAGACGCGAAATGTTGGACACGTGACGCGCGAAACGCAGCGGTCGCGCTCTCAAGGTCGCAGGCACATTCCCCACTGCATCCCCCTTCGTCGACCGAAACCCAACGCCCAGCGTCTCATTTCATGTGCGAGCAGAACATAGGGTCGGCATACTGGAAAGGGACACAGGTTTCGCGGTGCGGAACCTTATTAGGGTTTCGCGGCGCGGAGCCTTGCTAGGATCTCGCGGCGAGACGCGCGTGAGCGAGAACAACACCCCTCGAGTGCAAAGATGCTGCTGCGGACTTCGTCCTCGGAGCAGAGAACTTTCGTCAGATATTCCACCGAGTGGAACTGGCTCTTCTTGACGCTATTTTTCTGGCGCCCCCTATTCTTGGGAGCGGGGACGTTCGCACCGGTGCCCGCTGTCTGTGCGCCGAAAACCAAGAAGATCGTGCTGTCGGTGTCCGGCAGTGTCGGGAGTGCCGCACTCAGTTCTTCAGCCTTTTCGAAAAGGGTCGGCGCCTGTTCTGGTTCAGTTGCAGTCACACTCAAGCACGACGCTAAAGGAGCCGAAATTGACTGATAGCACGCCACTCCCCGAAGGATATTCACTGAAGGGGCGCAATGCCCTTGTGACCGGCGGGGGCACCCATCTGGGCTTTGCCATGGCTGCCGCCCTGGCCGCCCAAGGCGCTCGCGTTACCGTGCTTGGACGCACGGAGACCTTTCTGAAGACGGCGGTGGAACGGTTGGGGGACGGTCATCGCTATGTTGTCGCCGACCTTATCGAAGAAGCGACCTACGATGCCCTGGAGAAGGACGGGACGCACTTCGATATCATCGTCAACAATGCCGGTGGCGATCCCTATGACGCGGCGTGGGAAGAGCAGACGACCGCGAACTGGCTGTATACCTACCACCTCAACGTCGTCGCGGCGAACCGGCTCGCGCAGACGTTTTTTCCGGGAATGCAAGAGCGCGGCTGGGGCCGGATCATCAACATCGCGTCGGTCTACGGCATGGTTGCTCCCAAGCCTGACAACCGCCCTCCAGGGAAGGACTGCGGCGCCTACACTGCCGCCAAGCACGGCGTCATCGGGCTAACGCATTTCCTCGCTGCAAAACTTGGCCGATCAGGCGTCACGGTCAACTCCGTGAGCCCGGGCATGTTTCCTCTGCCCGCCGATGATCCCTACATGGGAAAAATTCCCGGACGAAAGCCCGCCGATCCCGCGCGGCGGGCATTCATCGACGCGCAAAGCGCGCTGGGTCGCTCAGGCGTCCCGGTCGATCTGGGAGGCGCGGTCGCGTTTCTTGCATCGCCATCGGCCGCGTTCATCACCGGCCAGAACCTCGCGGTCGATGGAGGCTGGACCGTATGGTGATCGTGCGCCGCCGGTAGCGGTGCGCATCCCACAGCACCACTGCTGCATGGCCGTGCATTCCGAGCCCTCGCTGCACAAGCGAGGGCTCTTCGCGCCATGTTGCAGACCACGTCCCA
>Ga0073904_10001061_pt1 | contig 20403 bp, 19 predicted proteins | sample KloWWTrecipitate_FD_66668 | JGI IMG/M metagenome (GOLD analysis project Ga0073904, IMG submission 66668) | Active sludge microbial communities from Klosterneuburg, Austria, studying microevolution and ecology of nitrifiers - Klosterneuburg... | ecosystem: Engineered > WWTP > Aerobic digester >... | reverse complement strand
ATGCATACCCTGATCCGGCCCGCGCTGTATGACGCCTGGCACGACATCGGCAACCTGTCGCGTTGGAATGATGCGATCGTGCAGGACTTCGATGTGGTCGGCCCGATTTGCGAATCCAGCGATGTGTTCGGCCAACGGGTCAAGCTGCCGCAGGCTACCGCCGCCGGTGATGTGATGGTGATTGCCGATGCCGGGGCCTACGGGTTCAGCATGGCAAGCACCTACAATCTACGTTCGCTGCCGGCAGAATCGATTCTGCCCAGCGCTTGAGATGGCAAGAAACGAGACCATGACCGACTGGATTTTCAATCGCGACACCATTGGCTGCTTCCGCTTCATGCGTTGCGCGTTTGATACGCAGACCGGCGTGGCGCAGTTGGTGTATGCCTTCGATGACGGCCCCGAGCTGACCGAAACCGTGACCCTTCCGGGCGCGCCATTTGCGCTGGATGCACAGCGCGAGGCCGCCGCTCAGCGTGCGCTGCGCCTGCTGCATCTCATCGCCGGGGTGAGTTATTACAAGGCAGCGGTGCCTTCCGGGATTCGCATTGATGACTACAGCATCGATGCCGAAACCGCTGCACTGTTGGAAGAGATCTATCACAACGGCTTGGGCGAGTTCGCCTACCGCAATGGTTTGGAGTTGCGTGGCAAGATCCGGTTTCCGGTTGCGGCATCGAATGCTGCCGCCGCGCCCACACTGGGCCTGCGTACGCACGCATTGGTGGCCATTGGCGGTGGCAAGGACTCGCTGGTCAGCATCGAGGCGCTGCGTGCCGAGGGCGTGGAACAGACCGTCACCTGGATCGGCGGTTCGCAGCTGATCGCCGCCTGCGCCGCGCACACCGGCCTGCCTACGCTCAATATCGGCCGCCAGCTTGCGCCGCAATTGTTCGACTTCAATCGGCAAGGCGCGTGGAACGGGCATATCCCCGTCACCGCAGTGAACTCGGCCATCTTGGCGTTCGCGGCGGTGGTGTCGGGTGTGGATCAGGTGGTGTTTTCCAACGAACGTTCGGCCAGCTACGGCTCGATGATCGTGTCCGCCGACGGCACGGTCACCGGCGAGGTCAACCACCAGTGGTCAAAGGGCTGGGCATTTGAATCGGCATTTGGCGACTACTTGCAAACGCATGTGGCCGCGGATTTGCAGTACTACTCCTTGCTGCGCCCACTCAGCGAGCTGGCGGTGGCGCGGCAGTTTGCCAAGACCGACCGCTATGACGCGCATTTTTCCAGCTGCAATCGCAACTTCCATATCCTGGGTGAGCGCCCCACCAGCCGCTGGTGCGGGGTCTGCCCGAAGTGCCATTTCGTGTTTCTGGCATTGGCCCCGTTCCTGCCCAAGCTGCGCTTGGTGGGTATCGTGGGACGCAACCTGCTGGACGATGCCGCGCAACAGGCGGGCTATGACGCGCTGCTGGAATATGGCGACCACAAGCCGTTTGAATGCGTGGGTGAGGGCCGCGAATCGCGTGCGGCGATGGCCACCTTGGCGCAGCGCGCGGAATGGCGCGAAGACGTGCTGGTCAAACGCTTTGCCAATCAAATTGCACCGCAGTTGGATGCCGGCGAAGGGGTGATCGAGCCACTATTGGCATTGAGCAACGAACATCGTATCCCCGCCGCGTTGTGGGAGCGTCTGCGTGTCCGTTTCGCTGCCTGAGCATCTGCGCATCGCCGACCTTGCCGGTCGGCGGGTGGCGTTATGGGGTTGGGGGCATGAAGGCCATGCCGCCTATCGCGCCTTGCGCGCATGCTTGCCCAGTCTGCCGTTGACGTTGTTTTGCAGCGCGGCCGAAGCCAGCGAGGCGGGGGCCTTGAACGATGCGTTGCTGGCAATTGAGCTTGCGGCCAGCGGCGAGTGTTTGGCGACGTTTGAGGTGGTGGTGAAGTCGCCGGGCATCAGTGCGTATGCGCCCGCAGCACTATTCGCCGCGCAACACGGCACGCGTTTGGTGGGTGGCACCGCGTTGTGGTTTGCCGAGCATGCCGGTGCCCATGGCGAAGTTGCCAACGCGATCTGTGTGACCGGCACCAAGGGCAAGAGCACCACATCCTCGCTATTGGCGCATTTGCTGCGCGCCGCGGGGTTGCGCACGGCCTTGGTCGGCAATATCGGCGTGCCATTGCTCTCGCTGTTGAATGCGCATGCCGATATCTGGGCGATTGAACTGTCCAGCTACCAAACCCGCGATGTGGCGGCATCTGGCGCACATCCGCGGATCGCCATCGTCACCAATTTGCACCCCGAACATCTGGACTGGCACGGCAGTCAGGCGCGCTACATCGAAGACAAATTGGCACTGGTGACAGCGGCCCAGCCACGCATCGCCGTGCTCAACGCGGCCGACCCGTTGCTGGCGCAACTGGCATTGCCCGGCTGCGATATTCGCTGGTACGGCAATGCCGCCGGTTGGCACCTGCGCGAGGACGCGCTGTTTCGCGGCGATGCCTTCGTGATGGAGACCGCCACGCTGCCGCTACCGGGCCGCCACAACCGCAGCAACCTGTGCGCCGTGCTCACTGCGCTGGAAGCCTACGGTCTGGATGCCGTGGCCTTGGCGCCACAGGCGGCCAGCTTTCAGCCGTTGCCCAATCGCCTGCAAGTACTGGGCGAACACGGCGGTTATCTGTACGTCAACGATTCCATCAGCACCACGCCGATGGCCACCCAGGCGGCGCTGGACGTGTATGCAGGCCGCCCGGTAGCGGTGCTGGTGGGCGGCCACGACCGCGGCCTGCCGTGGGATGAATTTGCCGACGCCATGCGCGTGCATGCGCCCAACGCCATCATCACCATGGGCCAGAACGGCCCGCGGATCCATGCCCTGCTGGCGCCGTTGGCCACGCAAGTCGGCTTTGCGCTGAGTGCGGCCAATGATCTTGCCGATGCTATGGCCAAAGCCCGCGCCGCCTTGCCCGAGGGTGGCGTGATCTTGCTGTCGCCCGGCGCACCCAGCTTTGGTGCGTATAAAAACTATGTGGCCCGCGGCCGCCATTTTGCCGAGTTGGCCGGCTTTGACCCGGACATCATCAGCAGTATTGCGGGGATGGGGATTGGCTGAGGCCGGATTCACGCACACTGAACCCGTGCGCGCTATTGTTGGCACTTTCCCGTCATTGGATTTTCCATGCCCCGTCTGTTGATGGCCATTGGATTGGCCCTGTTGTCCTTGCCTGCGGTGGCCGCCATGAAAACCCAACCTGTCGAATGGAATGCTGGCCACGATCACTTCAGTGGTTACGTGGTCTACGACGATGCCAGCGCCGCCAAGCGCCCCGGCTTGTTGATGGTGCCGGATTGGTATGGCGTCACGCCCGCTGCGCTGGACAAGGCGCGCCAGCAGGCCGGCAAGGAGTATGTGGTGTTCGTGGTGGACATGTACGGCAAGGGCGTGCGCCCGGCCGACGACAAGCAAGCATTGGCGCAGGTACAAGCGTTGTATCCGCACCCCGAGCAAATGCGGGCAAGGATGCAGGCCGCATTGGCCGCGTTCCGCGCACAGGCCAAGGCCGTGCCGTTGGATGCCAGCAAAATCGGTGCGTTCGGGTTCTGCTTCGGCGGCTCATCGGTGCTGGAGCTGGCGCGCAGTGGCGAGCAGTTGGCCGGTATCGTCACCTTCCACGGTGGCTTGCATAGCGAATCACCGGCTGTCGCAGGGAGCGTCAAAACGCCACTGCTGATCCTCAATGGTGCCGCGGATGACAGCCAGAAAGCGGCCATCGTGCCGTTCGAGCAGGAAATGGACCGGGCCGGTGCGGATTGGCAATTCGTCAATTTCAGCGGCGCAGTGCACTGCTTTGCGCTGGAAACTGCCAACAAACCCGGCTGCAAATACGACCCGCGTGCCGCCAAGCGCGCCTACGCGATGATGCACGCGTTCTTTGCCGAGCGGTTTGCGGCCAGACCGGGTCAATAATCGCGATTAACCGCGTAATGCGCGAGTCCGTGTAGCGCGGCGGTGTAGTCGTTATCGGGCAAGCCGCGCAGCGCCGCATTGGCGGCCTCGGCATACGCCAGTGCGCAGCGCCGGCTGTAGTCCAGGCTGCCACAGGCAGTGATGGCGGCTTGTGCGGCGGGCAGTCCATCCAGATCGCCATGCGCGACGATGCGGCGCAGCGCGTCGCGGGTACCGGCATCCGATTGCGCCATCGCATGAATCAGCGGCAGGGTCATCTTGCCTTCGGCCAAATCATCGCCGAGGTTCTTGCCCAAGGTGGCCGCGTCAGACGCATAGTCGAGTACGTCATCGGCAATCTGGAAGGCATAGCCCAGATTCAGGCCATAGGCGTGCAGTGCATCCTGGGTGGTGCTATCGGCGCCGGCCAGCAGCGCGCCAAGCCGGGTAGCCGCCGCAAACAGAATGGCAGTCTTGCGTTCGATCACGCGCAGATACGCGGGCTCGTCGGTGTCCGGGTTGCGCACATGCAGCAATTGCAGCACTTCACCTTCGGCGATCATGTTGGTGGTGTTGGCTAGAATTTGCTGCACCGCCATGGATTCCAGCTCCACCATCAACTGGAAGCTGCGCGAATAGAGGAAGTCACCCACCAGCACCGACGCCGCGTTGCCCCACACCGCATTGGCGGTCTTGCGCCCGCGCCGCAGGTCGGATTCGTCCACCACATCGTCGTGCAGCAGGGTTGAGGTGTGGATGAACTCCACCACCGCCGCCAGCTGATGCGCATCCGCGCTGCGATGGCCCAGTGCGCCGGCCGCCAGCAGCAACAGCATTGGCCGCAGGCGCTTGCCGCCGGCACCGATGATGTATTCGGCCACTTGGTTGATCAGCACCACGTCCGAGGCCAGCCGACGACGGATCAGCGCATCCACCGCAGCCATGTCGGCGGCAGCCAGCAATTGGATGGCAGGAAGGTCGGGTGGTTCGCTGCGGCGTAGGGTCATGAGGCAAGTTCGACAATGGGCAGTCGCAATTATAGGCGGTGCGGGGTTTTCCGACCCCCGGATGCGGAATCCACCGGATAGCCGGCGACAGGGCCGTTATACTTCAATGGCATCGTCCGAATCGGGCGGCATTACATCGAGGAATCCCATGGCACGCGGCGTCAATAAAGTCATCCTGGTCGGCAATCTGGGCAATGATCCGGATGTGAAGTACACCCAAGGCGGCATGGCCATCACCACGCTCAGCGTGGCCACCACCAGCGTGCGCAAGGATCGCGACGGCAACCAGCAGGAAAAGACCGAGTGGCACCGGGTCAAGCTGTTCGGCAAGCTGGGCGAGATCGCTGGCGAGTATCTGAAAAAGGGCCGTCAGGTCTATATCGAGGGCCGCTTGGAATACGGCAGCTACGAGAAGGACGGTGTGAAGCACTACACCACCGATATTGTCGCTGACGAGATGCAGATGATCGGCGGCGGCGAAGGCGGCGGCCAACGTGGTGGCAGCGAAGGTGGCGGCTATTCGCAACCGCGTAGCGGTGGTGAGGGCGGCTATTCGCGTGACAGCGGCAGCGGCGGCAGCTATGGCGGTGGTGAGCGCACGCAACGCAGTGCACCCGCACAGCGGCGCGAGCCAGCACCAGCGGCCAAGGTGCAGGATTTTGACAGCAGCGTGCCGTTTGACGATGACATTCCGTTCTGATCAAACGCGCGCATGAGCGGCTCGCAGCGCCAACTGACCCAGTGCTTCCTGGCCGAGCCGTCGGATGTCAATTTCGGCGGCAAGGTACACGGCGGGCAGGTGATGCGTTGGATCGACCAAGGCGGCTATGCCGCTGCGGTGGGCTGGAGTGGTTGTTATTGCGTGACCGTGGCGGTGGGCGGTATTCGCTTTGTCGCCCCGATCCGGATTGGCGACTTGGTCAGTGTGGACGCTACCTTGATCCATACCGGCACCACTTCGATGCATTTTGCGGTGGATGTCAGCGCACGTGATCCACGACAAGACGCCGATCAAGCGCGGCTCTGCACGCACTGCGTGATCGTGTTCGTGGCGGTGGACAGTGCTGGCAAACCGATGCCGGTACCCGGCTGGACACCGGACAGTGACGAAGATCGGCGTTTGTCCGAGTACGCGCTGAAGGTGATGGAGCTGAGCAAAGGCATCGAATCCACGATTGCTCGCTATCACGCGGCGGCAGAGCAGACCTGAGTCAGCGATCAAGCCCAAATGCAAACGCCGCCTTGCGGCGGCGTTTATGCTGACTTGGCGTGTGGCAACTAAACTCAGCTGCCGGTGGCCAAGCGGCGAGCTTCCAAATATTTTTGCGCCCAATAGCCGGTGGTCAGGCTGGACACGGTGACATCGCGGCCAGTGCGTGGTGCATGCAGGAATTGACCATTGCCGATATAGATGCCCACGTGGTCCACGTGGCCACGACGGCCAAAGAACACCAGATCGCCTTCGGCCAGTGCGTCACGGCTGGCCACCTTGGTGCCCTGGTCTGCCATCGAGCGGGACACCCGTGGCAAATCAATCCCGATGGTGCGGAACACATAGCCCACCAAGCCGCTGCAATCAAAGCCACCATCGGGGCTGTTGCCGCCCCAGCGGTACGGCGTGCCGAGCAGTGCGAATGCATTCTGGATGGCGGTACGCGCACGGCTGACGGTGCTGATGCTGGCTGCGGTGTTGGCTGTCTTCGGTGAATTGTCCTGAATGCTGGCGACTGCGGCTACATCCGGGGTCGCAATGGCAGTGGTGACTGGCAGCAAAGCTGATTGAGCGGGAGCACCCGTGATGGTGGCACTGGCGGCGGTGTCCGCTTTTGCCGTGATCGGGTTCATGGCAAATGCCGGAACACTGGCGGCAAACAGCAGGCTGGCAATGAGCAGACGAAACCCACGATTGGGGCGGATTTCGGCACGGCTGTCGGGCAGGTGGGCTGTCTTCACGCGGTCATCACATTGCAAAACAGCGGCGACTATGCCCGGGATGGCCGGTGAAAGGGTCAAAAAAACGTTAGGTGGGTGAATATGAATGGGTAAAACACTGATTTCACCCGTTCATGTTCGTGAATTTGTGGGCAAAATCACACCGAACCTCAGGATATTTCAAAGCAGCAGGCGTCGCGCACCGCTGTAATGGGTCTGCCACCAGCGGCCATCGAGCCGGTCCAGCCGTACCGTGCCGCCGCTGCTGGGAGCATGCACAAAGCGACCATCACCCACATAGATCCCCACATGACTGACCGTGCCGGCATCACCAAAAAACACCAGATCGCCGCTGGCCAATCGTGCCGGATCAATCTTTGGCCCTTGCAGCTTAGCCAGTTCACGAGTGGTGCGCGGCAGACGCAGATCCAGCATGTCACGAAACACATAGCCCACCAGTCCGCTGCAATCAAAGCCACCTTCGGGCGTATTGCCGCCATAGCGATACGGAATGCCCACTAGGCTAATGGCACGCATTAGCACTGCGTTGGCCTTGGCCGGATCCGCCAAGCGCGCATCCGTGCGGGGTGCATCGGGCGGCGGTCTATTGGGCCGCGACGGGTTGCCGCCGCAGGCAGTCAGCAGCACGCTCACAATCACTATGACCAGTGCCGGTGATGGCGAAGGCAGGCCATAACACCGATAATAGGTGTCCGGTCGCTGTTGACAGTCGGCTGGTTTCGTCATTTGCGCAGTGTTGCCGCATCGTTTCGCGGTGGCAAGCGCCCAACCGCAAACATGAAGGCCCCCATGAAGATCGAACAAGACCGCGTCGTCCGTTTCCACTATGCCGTTGCCGAAACTGGACAGGAGGCGTTGGAAACCTCGAAGGATGCCGGTGAACCCTTGGCCATCCTGTTCGGTCGCGGCCACATCATCCCGGGGTTGGAAAAGGCGATGGAAGGCCGTGAGGCCGGCGAGTCGTTCAAGGCTGACGTGACCGCTGCCGAGGCCTATGGGGAGCGCCGTGAAGGGCTTGGCCAGCGCATCCCCAAAAAGCATTTTGGCGATCAAAAGCTGGTGCCGGGCATGCAGGTGGTGCTGCAAACCAATTTCGGGCCGCGTGCAGTGACCATCGAAAAGGTCGGCATGAGCGTGGTGGATGTGGATCTGAATCATCCGATGGCGGGCAAGGATCTGACCTTCGACATCGATATCATCGACGTACGCGAGGCCAGCGAAGAAGAATTGGCGCACGGTCATGTGCATGGCGAGGGTGGTCACCAGCATTGATGGTGGCTGCACGTTGCCGCTTTCCACCGTTTGCGTTACATCATTTAGCGAGTCCTGCGCATCGTGAATGCTGCCAAGTCTGAAACTACCATCGACTGTTTGGTGATCGGTGCCGGTGTTACCGGCTTGGCGACCGCCTTGGCCTTGCTGGATGACGGTCGCGAGGTGACCATCATCGACCAGGGCCTGATCGGGAAAGGTGCCTCGCACGGCAATTGCGGCACCCTCACGCCCAGTCATGCGCCGCCACTGGCGGGGCCAAGAACATTGCAGCGTGCCGCACGTTGGATGTTCACACCGGATGCGCCGCTGTACATCAAGCCCACGCTGAATCCGGACACGCTGCGCTGGATGCTGGGGTTTGCGCTGCGCTGCAATCATCGCGATTACGAGGCCAGCGCGCGTGCAAAGTACACGTTGCTGGACGACTCGCGGCAGCGCATCCAGCAGTGGGTGGCGCGCTACCAGCTGGACTGCGAGTTTGCAGAAACTGGCGAAGATTACGTGTTCAAGACCCGGCGCGACATGGATCGCGAGCTGGGTGATGTGCCGTTGCTGCGTGAGCTGGGTGTGGATGTCGAAGTGGTGGAGGGGCGCGATTATGAGGCCCGCGACCCCGCCTTCAAGCCCGGTCTGGCTGGCGCATTGTGTTTTCGTGGTGATGCCGCTCTGCGCCCCGATCGTTACGTTGCGGAACTGGCGCGGGTGGTGCGCGAACGCGGTGGTCGCATCCTGGAACAATGTGCCTTGCTTTCGCTGGAATCCGCTGCGCAGGGTGTTGTTGCGGACACCGCACAGGGCCGGCTGCGTGCACGCGACGTGGTGTTGGCCACCGGTGCCTGGGCACCGCGTATTGCCAATGCCGTCGGACTGCCTTGGTTGCGCAAGACCATCCAGCCAGGCAAGGGGTATTCGATCACCTACAGCTCGCCTGAGTTGACGCCGAAGCGTCCGGTGATTCTGTATGAACCCTCCGTTTGCGTGACCGCGTGGCCAAGTGGTTATCGACTAGGCAGCACGATGGAGTTCAGTGGCTACGACGACCGCCTCAATGCACAGCGTCTGGGTGCATTGGAGCGCGGGGCTGCGCAGTTCCTGCATCATCCCGTGGGGCCGGAAGTACGCGAACAATGGTGTGGCTGGCGGCCGATGAGCCGTGATGACATTCCGTTGATTGGTCGTGCCCCAGGGCATGCCCATCTGTGGCTGGCGGTTGGCCACGGCATGATGGGCGTCAGCATGAGCGCCAGCACCGGGCAGCTGTTGGCCGATATGATTGCCGGCCGCACACCCTGCGTGAATCCTGCGCCGTTCGACCCGGCGCGGTTTGGCTAAGCACACCCGGCGTCCGGCAACAGGGTCGGTCGCCAATCACGCTACATTGCTGGCACCGCACGTGACGATGGATGACCCGGAGGCAAGCCGATGCTCCCTGCAAGTCGACGCAAATACAGTGTCTTACAGCAACTGCTGGGCCTGGCCGCAGCGTTGTTGGGTGCCTATTTCATCTGGTGGCTGCTGAATATGGCGTTCCCGGACAAGATGCACACCCTGATCACTGCGGTCAGGGCGGCGTTGTGACGTCAGGCGGGAGTTATTCGCGGCGCCAGGATCAGTGGGCTCACCATAACCAAAGGCGGCCTGCGCCGCCTTTGGTTGATTGGTGTAGCGCAGAGTTATTTTGCGTTTGATCCGATATATTTCTTCAGGAATGTATCCATGCGGCGGAACAGCTCGGCTCGATTTTCAGACTTGTAGAAGCCGTGACCTTCACCGGGCGCCAGAAATGTTTCGACTGGCTTGCCGGCATTCTTCAGTGCTGCGGTCATTGCTTTGTATTGATTCAAATCGGCGGTGTGGTCATCGCCGCCATGCACCAACATCACGGGAACATTGATCTCAGTCACACGCTGCACTGGTGATACTTTCGCAAGGGCATCCATGTCGGTACCCAGTGTGCGGTCAAAGAAACGAGCTGTGCGTTTTGACTGCCCCATGTTTTTGTCAGTCTTGCGCATCAATGGCAAGTCGTACACACCGACATAGCCGATCGCGCATTTGTACATGCCGGGGTTGAGAATCGGCTGGAAAAGTGCGGTATAGCCACCAAAGCTGGCGCCAAAGGTGCAAATGCGGTTGGGTTCTGCCAGCTTTTGATCGATGGCCCAGCGGACGCCGTCGGTGATGTCGTCCTGGATCGTCGTACCCCATCCTTTCCAACCGGCTTGCTCAAACTCCTCGCCGCGGCCACCCGAGCCACGATAGTTCACTTGCAATACCGCATAGCCGTGACTGGCGAGGAACTGGACTTCATCATCGAAGCCCCACGTATCGTAAATGCCGAATGGGCCGCCGTGTGCCATGACAACCATCGGCTTCGGGCCTGTGCCCATCGCGGTATAGAAGCCGAAGATATTCTGGCCACTGCGGTTGACGAACGTGATGGGACGAGCCTTTGCCATCGTTTCAGGCTTGAGCCAAGGCCGATAATCGATCACTTTCTGCGCCTTGCCGGTGGCGCGGTCGAAGGTGTAGTAGCTGCCGGAGTCACGGTCCGACCACACCGAGAACAGCACTTTGTTGCCGTCGCGACTGAAGCTGTTGAAGGACAGCATTTCGCCGGGGAAGGATTTCATCAATCCCGCATGCAGTTTTGCCCATTCCGATTCGGGGTCGATGTATTGGATCGACGGCGAGCGTGCGTCAAAGGTCACAGCAAATGGCAATCCATCCAGCCCGCCGTACATGAAGCCGCTGACCGCGACGTCGGGATTGCTCGCCAGCTTGGTGCGCGCGCCTGCTTGGAGGTCGACCCGGTAAGCCTGTGCGGGCTCCAGTTTGTCGGTGATCAGGGCGTACGCAGTGTTGTTGTCGGCGGCGAAGCGGACGCCGTATATCAGGCGGCCGGCAATCGATTTCGGCAGCGGTATCCAATCCGCACCCTTGTTGCGGCGGTAGTACTGAACGGGTTCATCGCTATCGTCCCAAGTGGTGCGAAGTCGCGCCTCACCGGTCTCATCAAATTGGTAATACGCTCGGCCGGTAGTACGCTCGACTTCCTTGCGTGCACCTGTGCGGGTGTCGACTTTGAAGATCACGGTATTGGGTTCGGTACCGCAATCCCAGCACAGAAAATTCACCAACGCCATGCCGGGTTCGTTATGAAGTACCTTGGCAAGCACGGACCAGCCGTGGTCATTGCGCTTGCCACGTTTGCCTTCGTGCTCCGGAACGTAGCCGAACAGCACGTCTTGGTTCTTGCCCTTCACGTCGGTGGTATAGAGCTCGCCTTGTGTGCTTGGGCGGGCTTTTAATGGCTCCATTTCAGCGCGAGCAACAACCAGTTGGTCGTCTGCGGCCCAGGTAATGTCAGAGACATGCTGTTGTGGGCCGAAGCGAAGGATTTGCGATTTTCCGCTTTGGATGTTGAAGACCTCTAGTCGTGTTTCCATTCCATCCGCAGTCGGTACCGCCATTGCCACGTATTGGCCGGAAGGAGAGAGGGACAACTCCCAGGCATCGGGGCGTTTGGCAAAATCCTCAGCACTGGGTGTCTGCGCCGTAGCCACGGCAGTGGAAAACAGTAAGAGTGACGCGAGCATGTGCCGCGCAAGGCATTGTTTTTTTCATGTAGCTTCCTGTCCATGTGATTGCCGCAGCCCCCCAGCGCGGATTGGCCGATTCTAGCGGTTTCGGGGTGGGAAAATGCAATAGAACATCTCGGACTGAGGTAATCAACCGGATTGTCATCAGCAGCCAATCACAAGTCGTTGCTGTGGGTGTGCCGGAGTGACCTCACACCTCCAGCGTCGCCAAATCACCCTTCTGTTCCAGCCATGTCTTGCGATCCGATGCGCGTTTTTTTGCCAGCAGCATGTCCATGAGTGCGCGGGTGGCGCTGTCGTCATCGACGGTGAGTTGTACGAGGCGGCGGGTGTCGATGTGCATGGTGGATTCGCGCAATTGCAGCGGGTTCATTTCACCCAGGCCTTTGAAGCGCGTGACGTTGACTTGGCCTTTGAGTTTTTCGCGCTGGATTTTTTCCAGCAGCAGGCGCTTTTCTTCTTCGTCCAGCGCGTAAAACACCTGCTTGCCCACGTCCACGCGGAACAGCGGTGGCATTGCCACGAATACATGGCCGGCACGCACCAGTGCCGGGAAGTGGCGCAGGAACAAGGCGGTCAGCAAGGTGGCGATGTGCAGGCCGTCGGAGTCGGCATCGGCCAGAATCACGATCTTGCCGTAGCGCAGGCCGTCGATATCGTCCTTGCCGGGGTCGCAACCGATGGCCACCGCAAGATCATGCACTTCCTGCGAGCCCAGCACTTGTCCAGAAGCCACTTCCCAAGTGTTCAGGATTTTGCCGCGCAGCGGCAAGATGGCTTGGAAATCCTTGTCGCGCGCCTGCCGTGCGCTGCCGCCTGCCGAATCACCTTCCACCAAAAAGAGTTCCGTGCGCGAGAGATCCTGCGAAATGCAGTCCGCCAATTTGCCGGGCAGGGCCGGGCCTTGCGTCACTTTTTTGCGGACGATTTGTTTTTCGGTTTTAAGTCTTGCGCTGGCGCGGTCGATGGCCAATTGCGCGATTTTTTCGCCGAACTCGGTGTTGGTATTGAGCCACAGCGAAAACGCATCGTGCGCCGCACTTTCCACAAAGCCGGCCGCTTGCCGTGAGGACAGGCGCTCTTTGGTTTGTCCGGAAAATTGCGGGTCAGTCATCTTCAGCGACAGCACGAAGGCAACGCGATCCCATACATCTTCCGGTGCCAGCTTTACGCCGCGTGGCAGCAGGTTGCGGAAATCGCAAAACTCGCGCAAGGCATCGGTAAACCCGCTGCGCAGGCCGTTGACATGGGTGCCGTGCTGGGCGGTGGGGATCAGGTTGACGTAACTTTCTTGTACTAATTCACCTTCGGCCAGCCATGCTACGGCCCAATCGACAACTTCAGTGTCTTTCTTCAGATTGCCGACAAACAATTCCGGCGGCAGCAAGTCGCGATCGGTGAGTTCGCCCTTCAAATAATCACGCAAGCCATCTTCGTAATACCACTGCGCGCGTTCACCGCTGGCTTCGTCGAACAGCGCGACAGTCAAACCCGGGCACAGCACGGCCTTGGCGCGCAATAAATGCTTGAGTGCGCGCAGGTTGAATTTGGCGGTATCGAAATAGCTGGCGTCGGGCCAAAAGCGCAGGCGGGTACCGGTGTTCTTTTTGCCAACACTGCCGACAATGGTCAATTGCGAGGCGCGGTCGCCATTGGCGAATGCCATGTGGTATTCGTTGCCGTCGCGCTTGATGAATACATCCACCTTGTGCGACAGCGCATTGACCACGCTCACGCCCACGCCGTGCAGGCCGCCGCTGAAGGTGTAGTTTTTGTTGTTGAATTTGCCGCCGGCATGCAGACGGGTCAGGATGAGCTCAACACCGGGGATTTTTTCTTCGGGATGAATATCCACCGGCATGCCGCGGCCGTCATCGCTGACCTCGCAACTGCCGTCGGCATACAGGGTGACGCTGATGGCCTTGGCGTGTCCGGCCAGTGCTTCATCCACCGCGTTGTCGATCACTTCCTGCGCCAAATGGTTGGGGCGCGCGGTGTCGGTGTACATGCCTGGGCGGCGCTTGACCGGATCCAGACCGGAGAGAACTTCGATATCGGCGGCGTTGTAGCGGGTATTCATTGGTGAACACAAATCCTGCGGGTCTTGCTTGGGCGTGCAAGTGTGCGGTCTTGCGGCGCGATTTGCACATGGATTGCGGTCGGTTCCCGCCCGACAAGCCCTACAATAGGCCCACAGGGCGAATTGGCTAGCTGTTCGAGGGGGTTTTGTGGGGGATGTTGAAGGGCGCGGCGCAACGCACGCGACCACGCTGCAGTTGCTTGCCGCCGATGTGGGCGGCACCTATGCGCGCATCGGGCTGGTGCAGGTGGATGGCGAGACCATCACCCTGGGGTTCCATCAGCGCTATGCCTGTGCCGAATTTTCCGGGCTGGCGGAGATCCTGCGCACCTTTCGGCAGGCGCTTGCCGACGCCGCGGGCACGGAGTTTCCGGATACCTGTGTGGTGGCCATTGCCGGCGTATTGCAAGGCGATGTGCTGCTCAATAGCAACTTGCCATGGCAGGTGTCGTTGGCCGAGACCCGGCAGACCGCCGGGATCGCGCAGTTGCACCTGATCAATGATTTCGAAGCACTGGCCTGGGCGCTGCCGCAGGTACCGTTGTCGCAGCTGGAGGTGCTTGGCAAGGGCGATGACAGCGGGCTGTCACTGCCGGCACTGCTGCTGGGGCCGGGAACGGGCCTTGGCGCGGCGCTGGTGGTGGATCAAGGCGGGCGCGTTGGGGTGCAGCCCAGCGAGGCCGGGCACGCGCAGTTGGCGGGCAATACCCCGTTTGAGTTGGATGTGGTGCGCCTGCTGCAGGCGCGTTTTGGTCATGTGGCCAGCGAGCGCGTGTTTTCCGGGCCCGGTCTGATCAATCTGTATCAAGTCCTGTGCGAGCTGCGCGATATGCAGCCGCGCTGGCGCACGCCGGCCGATCTGGTGGATGCCGCCGATGCCGGCAGCGACGTGCTGGCGGCCGAATGCGTGGCGTTGTTCTGCCGTTGGTTTGGCAGTTTTGCCGGCGATCTGGCGATCACCTTCCGCGCCCGCTCGGTGTGCTTGGCCGGTGGGCTGACGGGGCATTTGCAGCACTACCTGCGGCAGGGTGGCTTCATGCAGCGCTTTATCGACAAGGGGGTGCTGTCCGACACCTTGCGTGAGGTGCCGGTGTACACGCTGGAACACGGCCAATTGGGCTTGATTGGCGCAGCGGCGTGGTACGTCGCGCACACGCCCACCTGAAGAATTTGGGGGTTGCTGCGGCCACAAAAAGGCAAATTGCCGCCAGAAATCGCCAGAAATCGCTAGAATACGGGTTTCCAGCGCCGCGCTGCTCTCATGACAACCCCCAATCCCCATACGCCCCTGCTCTTCGTTACCGGGGGCGTGGTGTCTTCGCTTGGCAAGGGTATTGCCGCTGCCTCGCTTGCCGCCATCCTTGAGGCGCGCGGTTTGCGCGTCACCATGATGAAACTTGACCCGTATTTGAACGTGGATCCGGGCACCATGAGCCCGTTCCAGCACGGCGAGGTGTATGTCACCGACGACGGCGCGGAAACCGACCTTGATCTGGGCCACTACGAGCGCTTCGTCAATACGCGGCTGTCGGGCCTGAACTCGATCACCACCGGCAAGATTTACGAGGCGGTGATTCGCAAGGAGCGGCGCGGTGATTATCTGGGCGGCACCGTGCAGGTGATCCCGCATGTGACGGATCAAATCAAGACCTGTATTGATGCCGCCACCGATGGGTTTGATGTGGGCATCGTCGAAATTGGCGGCACTGTGGGCGATATCGAATCGCTGCCGTTTTTGGAAGCCATCCGCCAATTGCGTACCGAGCGCGGTGCCGACAAGGCGATGTTCATGCACCTGACCCTGGTGCCCTACATCGCCGCCGCCGGTGAGCTGAAAACCAAGCCCACCCAGCATTCGGTGAAGGAATTGCGCAGTATCGGCATTCAGCCGGACGTGCTGATTTGCCGCAGTGAGCAGCCGCTGCCAGAGGGCGAGCGCCGCAAGATCGCGCTGTTTACCAATGTGCCTGAAAAGGCGGTGATCTCGGCCATTGATCTGGACAACATCCACAAGATTCCACGCTGGTTCCATGCGCAGGCGCTGGATCAAATCGTGGTGGAACAATTGCGCTTGCCGGCGGGTGCTGCCGACCTGTCCGAATGGGATGCCGTGGTCGATGCGGCCAGCCACCCGGACGACGCCGTCACCATTGCCGTGGTCGGCAAATATGTGGATCACCAAGACGCCTATAAATCGGTGGGCGAAGCGCTCAAGCACGGCGGCATTCGCCAGCGCACCAAGGTGACGCTGAAGTGGCTGGAAGCCGAAGACGTGGAGCGCGAAGGCGCGGCGCAGGTGCTGGCCGGCGTGGATGGCGTACTGGTGCCCGGCGGGTTTGGCGATCGCGGTTTCGAAGGCAAGGTGTTGACCTCGAAATATGCGCGTGAAACCGGGCTGCCGTACTTTGGCATCTGCTATGGCATGCAGGCAGCGGTGGTGGACGTGGCCCGCAATCTGGCTGGGCTGGACGGTGCCAACAGTACCGAAAACGACAAGCAGGCCAAGCATCCGGTGATCGGCCTGATCACCGAATGGCGCACGCAAAGCGGGGATATCGAACGCCGTGATGAGGGCTCTGACTTGGGCGGCACCATGCGTCTTGGCTTGCAAGAGCAGCGCGTGAAGCCGGGGACACTGGCGCATGCGTTGTACGGCAAGGATGTGGTGAGTGAACGGCACCGCCATCGCTACGAATTCAATAACGGCTACCGCGCGCAGTTGGAGGCCGCAGGCATGGTGATCTCCGCCAAGTCGATGGATGACTTGTTGGTGGAGATGATCGAAATGCCGCAAGCCGCGCATCCGTGGTTCCTGGCCTGCCAAGCGCACCCGGAATTTTTATCCACTCCGCGTAGCGGGCATCCGCTGTTTGTGGGGTTCATCAAAGCCGCGCGTGCGCGCAAGGCGAGCAACCAGAAGTGAGTGCATCCATGAAACTTTGCGGCTTTGATGTGGGCTTGGAACACCCGTTGTTCCTGATCGCCGGTCCCTGCGTGGTGGAAAGCGAACAGCTGCAATTGGATGTGGCCGGGCAATTGAAGGAAATCACCGGCCGGCTTGGCATCAACTTCATCTTCAAGTCGAGTTTCGACAAAGCCAATCGCACATCGATATCAAGCTTCCGCGGCCCCGGCATGGAAGAAGGCCTGCGCGTGTTGGCGGAAGTCAAGCGTCAGATCGGTGTGCCGGTGCTGACCGACGTGCACGAATATACGCCGATGGATGAAGTGGCCGCGGTGGTGGACGTGCTGCAAACCCCGGCGTTTCTGGTACGGCAGACCGACTTCATCACCAAGGTGTGCCAAACCGGCAAACCGGTGAATATCAAGAAAGGCCAATTTTTGTCGCCGTGGGACATGGCCCCGGTGGTGGAGAAAGCCAAGTCCACCGGCAACCAGCAGATCATGGTGTGCGAGCGCGGCGCCAGCTTCGGCTACAACAATCTGGTCTCCGACATGCGCTCGCTGAGCGTGATGCGCCAGACCGGCTGCCCGGTGGTGTTTGATGCGACGCACTCGGTGCAATTGCCGGGTGGGCAGGGCAGCACCAGCGGTGGTCAGCGCGAATTCGTGCCGGTGCTGGCGCGCGCCGCGATTGCAGCAGGCGTGGCCGGGATCTTCATGGAAACCCACCCCGACCCCAGCAAGGCGTTGTCCGATGGCCCCAATGCGTGGCCGCTGGGCAAGATGGAAGCCTTGCTGACCACCTTGCTGGAACTCGATGCGATTACCAAACGCAGCGGTTTTCTGGAACACTCCCTGTAATCCCCTACGACAACGCAGTGACACCTACACGATGACCACGATTACCCACATCCACGCCCGCGAAATTCTGGATAGCCGCGGCAACCCGACCCTGGAAGCGGAAGTCGCACTGAGCGATGGCTCACTGGGGCGCGCCGCTGTACCTTCGGGGGCGTCCACCGGCAGCAAGGAGGCGGTGGAGCTGCGTGATGGCGATAAAACCCGCTATCTGGGCAAGGGTGTGTTGAAAGCGGTGGGCCACGTCAATGGCACGATTGCCGATACCCTGCGCGGATTTGATGCGGCCGATCAGGCCGGTCTGGACAAACGCCTGATTGATTTGGATGGCACCGACAACAAAGGCCGCTTGGGTGCCAATGCCTTGTTGGGGGTTTCGCTGGCGGCGGCGCATGCGGTGGCCGCATCGAAAAAGCTGGCGCTGTGGCAATACCTTGCCAGCCTGACTGGCGCAACCCCGGTGTTGCCGGTGCCGATGATGAACATCATCAATGGCGGCGCGCATGCCGACAACAACGTTGACCTGCAGGAGTTCATGGTGCTGCCGGTCGGCTTTGATTCGTTCTCCGAAGCGCTGCGTAGCGGTACCGAAATTTTCCATGCGCTGAAGTCGGTGCTGAAGGGGCGCGGCCTGTCCACTGCGGTGGGTGACGAGGGCGGTTTCGCCCCCGATCTGCGCAGCAATGAAGAAGCGTTGGAAGTGATCCTTGAAGCGATCGGCAAGGCCGGCTACAAGGCCGGCGAAGACGTGATGCTGGGGCTGGATTGTGCGTCCACCGAGTTCTTCGAAAACGGCAAGTACAACCTCACTGGCGAAGGCAAGCGGCTCAGCTCCGAACAGTTCGTGGACTTCCTGGCGCATTGGTGCGAGCAGTATCCCATCATCACCATTGAAGACGGCATAGGCGAAGACGATTGGGACGGTTGGAAGCTGCTCACCGACCGCTTGGCCGGCAAGGTGCAATTGGTGGGCGATGATCTGTTTGTCACCAATCCGCGCATCTTCCGCGACGGCATCAGCCGGGGTGTGGCCAATGCCATTCTGATCAAGGTCAACCAGATCGGCACCCTCAGTGAAACGCTGGAGGCCATCGCGATGGCCGATGCCGCCAACTATGCGTCGATCGTGTCGCATCGTTCGGGTGAAACCGAAGACACCACGATTGCCGATATTGCGGTGGCCACCACCGCCACCCAGATCAAGACCGGCTCGCTGTGCCGCAGTGATCGCGTGGCCAAGTACAACCAATTGCTGCGCATCCAGCAGCAGTTGGGCAGTGCGGCACGCTACGCCGGGCGCGATGCCTTCGTGTCGCTCAAGCGCTGACGGGGTATCCGATGCGGCTGCTCGGCGTTCTGGTGCTGCTTGCCTTGTTGCTGACTGCGTTGCAGTACAAGCTGTGGTTCGGCAACGGTGGGCAGGGCGAAGTGGTGGCATTGCAGGCCCAGGTGACGGCTCAGCAAACCGAGAACGCCAAACTGCAAGCGCGCAATGATGCGCTTGCAGCGGAAGTAGCGGATCTGAAAAGTGGCGGCGAAGCGGTGGAAGAGCGTGCGCGTAGTGAGCTGGGACTGGTCAAGCCTGGCGAGACGTTTTACCGCGTGATCGACCACGCGGCGGTGCAGTCTGCGCCACCGCAAGCTGCGGAGCCAGCGCCTGCACCTGCACCCGTTCCAACTGCAGAAAAACTCCCTGTTGCGCAACCTGCAACGCCGCAAACAAGCGCGGTGCCTGCGCCTGGTGATGCCGCAGACACGGGTGAGCCCGTCGCCGACCCGGATGACGCCACGCCATGATCTGGGCGTTGGTGCCGGCTGCCGGTAGCGGCCGCCGCTTCGGTGGCGATGTGCCCAAGCAATATCTGCATGCGGCGGGCAAACCGTTGATCGGGCACGCGCTGGAGGCATTGCTTGCGCATCCGCAGATGGATGGCGTGGTGGTGGCGTTGGCAGCGGACGACCCGCATTGGCCGGGTTGGACAAGCCTGCATGGCAAGCCGGTAGTGACCTGTGCGGGCGGCGTTGAGCGTGCCGATTCGGTGCTGGCGGCGCTGCATGCACTGCCAGACAACGTGGCGCACGATGCTTTGCTGTTGGTGCACGATGCCGCACGCCCCAATGTGCGCGGCGGTGATTTGTCGAAATTGATTGCCGCTGCCAACGCGCAGCGAGATGGCGCGATTTTGGCCGCGCCGGTGCGCGATACCTTGAAGGCTTCAGATGCCGATCACCGCATCGAGGCCACTGTGCCACGCGCCGGTCTGTGGCGCGCACTGACGCCACAAGCGTTTCGCCGTGACCTGCTGCAACGCGCACTGCAGACGGCGCAGGCCGCAGGGGTGATGGTGACGGACGAGGCGATGGCGGTGGAGCGGTTGGGCCTGCATCCGGTACTGGTGGAAGGCCGCGAAGATAATCTCAAAGTCACCACCCCGGCGGATTTGGCATTGGTGGAATTTCTGTTGGCGAGGACGGCATGAGCATGCGCATCGGTCAAGGGTTTGACGTCCATGCCTTCGGCAGTGGCGATCACATCATGCTGGGCGGTGTGCGCATCGCACATACGCATGGCGTGCTGGCGCATTCCGATGGCGACGTGGTGCTGCACGCGCTGTGCGATGCCATGCTTGGCGCGTTGGCGCTAGGCGATATCGGGATTCACTTCCCACCCACGGATGCGCGCTGGAAAGATGCAGACAGCCGCAGTTTTCTGCGTCACTGCACTGCGCTGATTCGCGAACGCGGCTGGCAGGTAGGCAATTGCGATATCACCGTGATTTGCGAGCGGCCCAAAGTGGGCCCGCATGCGCTGGCAATGCGCG
>Ga0073904_10001057_pt1 | contig 20433 bp, 20 predicted proteins | sample KloWWTrecipitate_FD_66668 | JGI IMG/M metagenome (GOLD analysis project Ga0073904, IMG submission 66668) | Active sludge microbial communities from Klosterneuburg, Austria, studying microevolution and ecology of nitrifiers - Klosterneuburg... | ecosystem: Engineered > WWTP > Aerobic digester >... | reverse complement strand
CGCTGTTCGTTTCACCGTTCATCGGGGGAGCGATCATCGAGCTGGTGGGGTACCCCACGGCGTTTGTGGTTTCGGGGATGGGCCGGCTTGTAGCCACGGCGCTGTTCTTCCTGGCGATCGCGCCGACGGTCAGAGGCGGGATGCGGGCGGACGAGTGAGCCCGCTCAGTTGACCAGCACGCCGCCATCAACAGGGAGCACGACGCCGGTGATCCAGCGCGCTTCATCGGAGCACAGGTATAGGGCACCGTAGGCGATATCCCATGGAGTGCCTTCGACACCGAGTGCAGTCGCCCTGGTCCTCGCCTGGCGCGCGCCCTCGGACATGCCGCGGGCATAGACCATCGGGGTGTATGCGGGGCCTGGAGCAATCGCATTGACACGGATACCCTCGCGGCCATGGTCCGCCGCCATCGCGCGGGTGAGGGATTCGACCGCCCCCTTCGAGGCGGCGTACGGAGCGAGCCCGCGTCCGCGCTGCGACGCAATGGACGATGTGTTCAGAATGGCTCCCCCGCCGGTCTTTCGCATGGCGGCAATGGCCGGACGGCTCGCATTCACCATGGATGTGACATTCACGCGCATCTGGAGTTCCCAGTCGGCGTCGGAAACGTCAGCAATGGTGCGAGATACACCGATCCCGACGTTATTCACGAGGATGTCCAGTCTTCCCCAGCGTTCGAGGGCAGCTTCCACCATGGCGTTGCAGGCCGCGGGGTCGGTCACGTCGGCGGCATAGGGGACCGCTTCTCCACCGTGCTCGGCGATGAACGCGCGCGTCAATTCCGCCGCTTCGAGGCGGCGGTCGACCAGCAGCACACGGGCGCCTTCGCGGGCGAACAGAACCGCCATCGCGCGACCATTGCCAACGCCGTCATTCTGAGAGCCAGCTCCAGTAATGATGGCAGCCTTACCGGCCAGCCTGCCCGATGGGGCACTCCAGCCACCGGCCGGAGTGAGGTATTCAGTCATTCAAGCGAGCCCCGGCGCAACTGCAGTGTGGGAGGATAGCGGCAAAGGACGGCCGTGTACAGGCGGGACAGCAAGAAGGGGCGCCGGTGGCACCCCTCCTGAAAAGCGAATCTGGTAGTGGCGGGCTATTTGAGGATGCCGCGGTCCTGGAGGGCTTTCTTCATCGTGGAGCCGATCTCCGCGGGGGAGTCGGAGACGATGGCCCCGGCCGCGCGGAGGGCGGCCTTCTTGTTTTCGGCCTTGCCGTCTTCGCCGGAGATGATGGCACCGGCGTGGCCCATGCGGCGCCCTGCGGGGGCGGTGGCGCCGGCAATGAAGGCGACGACGGGCTTCTTCACAAATTCCGTGATGTAGGCGGCGGCTTCCTGTTCGGCGGAGCCGCCGATCTCACCGACCATGACGATGGCGTCGGTATCGGGATCTTCGTTGAGCATGCGGATGGCTTCGACCTGGCGGGTGCCGATGATCGGGTCGCCGCCGACGCCGATGCAGGTGCTCTGGCCGATGCCTTCGGCGGTGAGCTGGGCGACGACTTCGTAGACAAGCGTGCCGGAGCGGCTGACCACGCCGACGCGGCCGGGGAGGAAGACATCGCCGGGCATGATGCCGACGCGGGTCTTTGTGCCGGGGGTGATGACGCCGGGGCAGTTGGGGCCGATGAGGATGCTCTTCGAACCCTGCAGGGCGGCCTTGACCTTCACCATATCGAGGACGGGGATGCCCTCGGTGATGCAGACGATCAGTGGCACACCGGCAGCGGCCGCTTCGAGGACCGCATCGGCGGCGGCGGGGGCCGGGACGAAGATGATGGAGACGTTGGCCGCGGTGGCGCGGACGGCTTCATCGACCGTGGTGAAGATGGGCACGCCATCCTGCTGTTCGCCACCGCGCTTCGGATGGATTGCGGCAACGACATTGGTTCCATAGGCAATGGAGCGGCGCATGTGATTGGCGCCTTCAGTTCCAATGCCCTGGACCATCAGGCGGGTGTTTGCATCGACGAGCACGGCCATGTGGCGAAATTCCGATAGAGCGATTTCCGGTTTCCGGCTGGCGAGCGGCCACGGTGGGTTCGGATTCCCGGGAAGTGAGGATACAGGCGGGTGGCACTAGGAGCGATGGGGCGGTGGGCCCGGAGCAGGTGCGCGGCGGACCACGGGGCGCCGCGGGGCCGCGGCCGCGGGTGGCGCCGAAGCGGGCCTGCGCGACTCGAGGAGACGGTAGAGGCGCTTCCAGTCATCGCCGGCGATGGGTTTGTAGACGGCGGGGAACTGGCGCCGGAGATCTTCGGCGTGGGTGCGGTAGCGTTCGGAGATAGAACCCATGGCGAGCAGCGTGGCAGGGCTGAGGCGGCGGCCGGAGGTATCGGCGATTTCGTGAAGCATGTCGATGGCCACGCAGGCATCCTGGTGGAGGCCGAGGACATCCTGCATTGCGGTGACGCGGGTGCTGAACTCGACGGCGGGGCGACCGTAGATACCGGTCCCCACGAATTCGAGGGCGTAGCGCAGCTTCTTGGCGTCGATCCTGAGGGCGTGGTAGAGATCGGGAGGGGATTCGCGGCTGACGCGGTCGCCGGCCTTGCGTACGGTCCGGTAGCGCTTTTCGACGAGGTCGGGGGCGACAGCAAGGATGGGGACACGGCCGGGCGCGAAGGAACGTGGCGGGCCGAACCGGAGGAGCGAGGTGAAGCGGGCAACGAGGCGCTGATACCTGCGCGAATCGAGGGCGAACAGCATGCGCTTGCGGGCGGTGTTGCGGCGGGCGTGGAGGAGCGATTCGATGGCATCGAGGGCATGAGCGCGCTCTTCGGGAAAGCCTTCGCGCCATTCATCCATGCGATCGATCTGGACATCGAGGTCGCGGACTTCGCCCAGGGCGGCAGCGACCCAGCCGAGCTCATCACGCAGGGCGAGCACCCGGGGCGTAAGGAATGGCCGGAAGGCGGCCATCGCGGCACGCAGGCGGCGGGTAGCGACACGCATGTCGTGGAGGGCTTCGATATCTTCCCCGAGGCGCGTGCCCGGTTCGTTGGCGAGGAAGATGCCGAAGTGCTTGCGGAGAATGGCAAAGGCGACAGCGGCGGCCGTCATATCATCGGCGATGGCGAGCGGCCCGAGATCGAGTGGGGGGATGACGCGCTGGCCGGTGGCGATGAGTGCGGACTCGAACTTGGAGGACGTGGCCGGACCGAGACCGTTGGCGGCGACCATTGCATCGACGAATGGGCGGGCCCGATCGATAGCGGACTGATCGACTTCGACTTCTACGCGGGCCAGCCTGACGGGGGCTTCTTCACCGACGGGGATGGCGGTGTCATCGAGGGCGATTTCGGCGAGGGCGCCCGCTTCATCGGAGAGGGTGAACAGCTGGCGGCGGGTTCGCAGCCCGAAGATGGGAGTGACTGGCGCGCGGCCAGCCATGGCCCGGATGGCGACACCGCAGGGACCGGGCGCCGCGGCGGGAGACTCGACCGAGGCGGGAACCGGCTCGGTTCGTTCGCGGCGGGAACGGATGCCGCCGGAAGCCTCGGCCATGGACTTGAGGGTGAGCTCGGCATCGCCACCCTTGCGGCGCAGACGGCAGGTGTAGCCCGCCCGGTGGATGTGCCACCCGGCAGTATCGAAGTAGGTGTCATCAAGGTCCTTCACGCCGGCCGGTTGGACGGTGAACCCGGGGACGGCGGCCGCCTGGAGCCAGCGGAGGACCGGGCGTGTATCAAGCGCCGCGAATTGCCATTCGACTTCGAGCAGGTCGGTTGCCATTGGCGCATGATAGCGCAGGGAGCGCCGGCGGCGGTTGCGCGACCGAGCCGGGGGAAAGCATGCTACGGGTGAGCGAACGACCCCCGAATCCGAAGGAGATTCAGCAATGGTAATGGCCCTCGACGGCATCAAGGTTCTCGATCTTTCCCGGTTGGCGCCGGGGCCCCACTGCTCGATGTTGCTGGCGGATTTCGGCGCGGATGTGACGCTTGTCGAGGCGGTCCCGGGCTCATCGGCGAAACTCGGGAGCATCGGCCTGAGGCGGAGCGAGGCGGCGGAGCATGCTGCCGCGTACAACGCACTCGGGCGTGGAAAGAAGTCGATCGCGCTGAACCTGAAGGATGAGGCTGCGCGGGAGGTGTTCTACACGCTGGTGAAGGGCGCCGACGTTGTTATCGAGGGGTTCCGGCCGGGTGTGGTGAAGCGGCTGGGCGTGGACTACGAGACGCTGGCGGGCATCAACCCGCGGATTATCTGCTGTTCGATCTCGGGCTTCGGCCAGACGGGACCGTATGCCAACCTCGTCGGGCACGACATCAACTACATCGCGGTCGGCGGGGCGCTGGGGGTGACGGGGCGGCCGGGGCAGGCGCCGGCTATCCCGGTGAACCTGGTGGCGGATTTCGCCGGGGGCGGACTGACGGCGGCGTTCGCGATCTGCCTTGCGATCATCGCGAGGGAGAAGACGGGGCGGGGCCAGAATGTGGATATCGGCATGAGTGATGGGGTTCTTTCGCTCATGACCAGCGCATTTTCGCAGTACTTCTCGATGGGCATGGCGATCAGGCCCGGGGAGTCTCTGCTCAACGGTGCATCGCCGTTCTACAACACGTACCAGTGCTCCGATGGGCGGTGGTTCTCGATCGGCAGTATTGAGCCGCACTTCTATGAGGCGCTCTGCCGGGTGCTCGGGACGGAGGATCTGCTCCAGAAGCAGTTCGCCCAGGCCGAGTGGCCGGCAATGATCGAGCGGTTGGCGGGCATCTTCAAGACGAAGCCGGCGGACGAGTGGATGGCGATTATGTCGCAATACGACATCTGCGCGGCGCCGGTACTCGAGATGGAGAACGTGGCGACGAACGAGCACAACCTGGCGCGGGGGATGGTGGTCGAGGTGGATTCGCCGGTGGGAAAGGTGAAGCAAATCGGGGTTGGTCCGAAGCTGAGCGATACACCGGGGCAGGTGCGCTCCACATCGCCTCTCATCGGGCAGCACACCGATGAGGTGCTGCAAGCGCTTGGGTACGACGCGGCCCGGATCGCGGCCCTGCGGGAGGCCGGGACGGTAGGCTAAGGGGCGGGGGGTGGTCCGAATTCGGCGAGCTCATCGGCGAAGGCGGCGGCGAGGGCGTGCTCCATCCGTTCGCTGAAGCGGCGGTAGGCGGCCAGCAGGGCGACACCTTCATCAGAGACGGTGGTGTGGCCGCCTCCCGCGCCGCCGACCTCGGAACGAACGAGGGGGAAGCCGAGGTTGGCTTCGAGCTCCTTAATCTTGCCCCAGGCGCGGCGGTAGGAAAGGCCCATGGCCGAGGCAGCCTGGGCGAGCGAGCCGGTTTCGGCTACGAGCTGCAGGAGGCGCAGCCGGTAATCGGACATGACGAGCTTGCCGCCCGCTTCGAGCCAGAGTTTCTGGCGTGGTTCAAACGGAGACATGCGGGGAGACTAGCGCGGAAGGGGCCGAACGGCGAGTGCCGGGCAGTGCCCCGGGGCGATCAAGGGAGCCGGCAGATGTCCTGGTAGGTCCTGGCGGGCTGGTTCGCATAGCCATAATCGAACAGGCGGGCGATGTAGGCGGGGTTATCGGCGCCGTTTCCGGTCGTCCCGAGATACCTGGTGGCAGAGGCGCAGCCGGCGATGACGGTGCGATGCTCCTGGAAGCCTTTGCGGAACTCCTGGGCGGCGATGGAGAAGACCTGCTCTTTGCCATCACGGATGGCGGCATCGATGGCCTCTGTGGGGTCGAGCCCGAGGGCGGCGGTGGCAACGGCGATGCGGAAGCGGGCGTAGCCTTCGAGTGCGGGGCGGCCATCGCCGTGGCCCGCCTCCTTCTTCCAATCTTTGAGCTGAGCGTGGTTGATGAGTGCGGTGTAGGCGGCGATGGACAGCTCGAACTTCCCGGCAGCAAAGAGGGCGTCCGCATCGAGGACGGCGTGGTAGAGGTACTCCGAGGGGCCGTGGTCTGTGCGTACCAGCCGGTAGCGGCCATCGGAGAAGGCGTAGGCACGTGTGGTCAAACGGGTTGGGCCGGCGGCGGGATCAAGAATGCCGCCGGTCAGGATGAGCTCGCTTGCGGCGCCGGCGCCATCGAAAGTGGCCGATGCGAGTGCAGGGAGGCCATCATCGCCGGGTCCGATGTCGCGCCATGCGGCGCCATCCCACGCCTGGATGCGGGCGGTGGCGGTGCAGATGGTCGCGGCGCAGCGAGTGATGACGTAGGCGAGCTCGGCGCCCGGATGGCCATCGCGGTCGGCAAGCCCGAAGAGGGAGATGCCGGCGGGCGAGGTATCGGCGGAGCCATCTTGCGCAAACTCCTCGATCTCCTGGGAGGCCGCGGTGCGCAGGAGCACAACGGCGGGCGCTGGGCTGCGGGGCGCGGGCGGATGCAGCGGCACAACCCAGGCGGTATCGGGAAGGCCATCGCCATCGACATCGCCAGTGGCGCAGGCCACCTTCCATTTGCTTACCAGTGCCGGTGGGCACGGTTCGGCAAAGGCGGTGGGGCCGAGGAGCAGTTGCAGGCCGTTGCGCGCTTCCGCGGCGTTGGCGGGCGGGGGACCGAGGGGGTCAGGGGCCGGGGTGGGTGAAGGCGGCGCCGCCAGCGGGGTGGGAGAAGGGGCGGGGGTGGGCGAGACTTCGGCAACGGAAGAATGGGCGCTGCCCTGGCACCCGGCAATTGCGAACGCGGCAAGGCCGGCACAGACGAAGCGCGTTACGGTTTTTTTGCGAGGTATTCTTCGGCCGCCCATCCTTCACCGAGCCTCGTTTCGACCTTCCACCAGGTGAGGCCCCCGGCAGCGCGCGGGCCACCGGTCACCCGGACTTCTGTACCATCGGCGATGCAGACGATGGCGTCGTTTTCCACACCGGGATCGGTGCGGACGTTGAGACAATCGCCGGTGCCCTGGACGGTGAGCGTCTCGCCGGCGGAGAACTTGCCGGGGCCAGTCGAGGCGGTGGCCGCCGGGGTGGTGGTTGCCGTGGTGGCAGTCTGGGCCGCTGAAGGCGAAGCGGAGGGAGTTGCGGCTGAGGTGGAACTGCCTGGAGCAGTGGCGGTGACGGTGGGCGCGGGTGCGGCGGGTTTGGAATCTCCGCCGAAGAGTTGCCCGGAAAGCCAGACAACACCGAACGCCACGCCAATGGCCAGTGCGCCTGCAACCGGAACATACCAGAAGCCGAGGAGCCGGTGGCGTTCGTAAATGCGAGGGAGTGGCTTTCGGGGCACCGGGTCGCCAGGAGGGGGGACGTAGCGGCGCGGGGGAGACGGCGGCGTGACTTCGGGTGAGGGGTGCTGGCTGCCGACCGTCTCGGGCTCGGCGGGTGAATCGGGTGGGCGCGGGGCTGCCCGGAAGGGGATTGGCGCGGGTGGAGCTGGCGGCACGGTGGTGCGGAGACCCTCGCCGGGATGGGGCGCCGGGACGCCGGGGGATCTCGAGCCGGATGTGTAGGCCTGGGCCTGCGGGGCGACTTTGTGTTCGGTCTGCGTGACGCAGCCGCCATTGGTGACCCAACACCCGGGATGGTGCAAAACGCCGCAGCCTTCGCAGCGAAGGACAGCCTCGCCCTCTTCGAAGGACCGGTCGCAAAGCGGACAGAAACGCTGTTGGGGGTTCAAGACACCTACCCGTGACCGCCGTGGCCAGTATCGGACTCTCGCTCCGCATCATCAACAGAAACGTTGAAGGAACGGAGAAAGTTCCCCGCCGGACCGCAAAATCCTGGCGGCTTCTTCCCGCGACGGAAGGGCGGCAGCCGCCCCGGGACGGGTGACCGCGGAGGCTGCGGCCGCGCAACCGAACCGGGTGGCATCAATTAGCGGGGCACCCCCGGCGAGGGCGACAGCCAGCGCACCGCAGAATGCATCGCCCGCACCGACTGAATCGACTGCGCGGACAGGGAACGGGGGGACCCACTCGCGGCCCCGGGGAGTGGCAACGAGCGCGCCAGCCTCGCCGAGGGTGATGATGACGCTTGCCGGGCCACGGGCGAGCAGTTCGGCAGCCTCGCAGTCGTGGTCGCCGGCTGCGGCGGGGGCAAGTTCGGCGGCTTCAATCTCGTTGGGGACAAGCACATCGGCGAGAGCGAGCAGGCCGGGGGGGTGAGGTGCGATGGGAGCGGGATTCAAGAGGACGGTCCGGCGGGCGGCGCGGGCGATCCGCATGGCGGATTCCGTCGCTTCCATGCCGACCTCGAACTGGACGATGAGGACATCGGCCGCCTCGATGAGCGCGCGAGCGGGCTCGATATCGGCCGCGTTGAGGGCCAGGTTGGCGCGGGGGACCGCCAGGATCGCGTTCTCGCCATCGTCGAGGACAATCGGGACGGCCACCCCTGTGCCGGCCCCGGGATCGGTGGCGATGTGGGTGGTATCGATTCCCTCTGCTGCCAGGGTGGCAAGGATCGTGCGGCCGAAGTCGTCATCTCCGACACGTCCGATGATGGAAACCGGGGCGCCGAGGCGCGCGGCGGCAATCGCCTGGTTGCCACCCTTGCCGCCGACGAAAGCCTGGAAATCGTGCGCGATGAGCGACTCGCCAATCACCGGGAGCCGGGGTGCGCGTACAACGAGGTCCATCATGAGCGAGCCGACAACGACGATGCGGGGCATTGGGGGGAGTGTACGGGGGTGGGGCATCGCGCGGGGAGGGGTGTGCGGGTAGGCTCCGGGCGATGGAACTGCAAAGAGGCACGGGCGGGGAATCCCCGCGGCGGTACCCGGGAGTGGGAGTGGGAGTGGGAGTGGCAGTGATCGTTCGCGATGAGGACGGGCGGGTGCTGCTGGGGCGGCGGGCGCGAGGGCGCTACGCCGGGCTGTGGTGCATCCCCTGCGGACGGGTGGAATGGGACGAGGACGTACGGGCCGCGGCGATACGCGAACTGCGCGAGGAGACGGGGCTCGATGTGGAGTTGGCCGGGATCGCGGCGGTCCATTCGAACTTCCATGAACGCGAGCGGCAGACGGTGGGTATCTGGTTCTGGGGCCGGGTAAGTGCCGGGGCGCCGCACCCGGCTGACGGCGAGTTTACCGAACTGGGGTTCTTCGGACCGGGGGACCCGCCGCCGCTCGCCTTTCCGACAGATGAGCTGGTGTTGCGGGATGTTTCGGCAGGGTTAATGGTTGAACATTCCGGCTAACTGCCCGATCCAATTACGCGGGGCGGTATATACTTTCGCCGGTTGATGGAGAGGCAATTGACCGGGGAACGTGGCGGATGAGCCTGGAGAGCGCGCGCAGCTATCCGGACACGCGCCGGATCGAAGGACGGCTGGTAACGCTCCGGCCGATGACCGCGGAAGACGGGGGGGCGATGCTGGGCTTTTCCCGGGCGCTGCCAGAGCACGATCTGCTCTTCCTGCCGCGCGACATCACGAGTGAGGCGGGCATCGCGGAATGGGTGGCCGAGATCGAGGAGGGGGAAGCGCTCACGATCCTGGCGGAGGATGGCGGGGCAATTCTCGGGTTTTCGACGATCCGGCGGAGCAGTTTGCGATGGACGGCGCACGTGGGCGCGCTGCATGTGATGGTGGCGGCGCCGATGCGGGGGCTTGGCCTGGGCCGGGTGCTCACGCAGGAGGCTTTTACGAATGCGCTGGGGATGGGTATCGAGAAGCTGATCGCCCAGATGACGGTTGACCAGCGAAGCGCGATTTCGACCTTCGAAAACCTCGGCTTCAAACCGGAGGCATTGCTGCGCGACCAGGTGAAGGACCGGACGGGACAGACCCACGACCTGCTGATTCTCAGCCACGACGTCTCGAAGTTCCAGAAGCAGCGGAATTCGTTCGGCATGGGGCAGGCGTTCGGAAACTGAGGCGGCCGGTCATTCCACGCGTTCGGCGAGCACAACCGTGCGGTGCGCGTATTCGCCTTCGTTGGCGGGGCCGCTGCAGGTCATGAGGGTGATGCTCTCCCGGCCTTCGCGGCCGCGGAGGATCGCGCCCATGTCGATGCTGCCGAGGGCGTACTCGATGGCCGATGTGACGCGGTAGCGGTAGACCTCGCCAGCGGCGAGCGTGACCTCAATCGCATCGCCGGGTGCGAGAGACGAAAGGCGAAAGAAGACACCGGGGCGGCCCTGGTACTCGTAGTGGGCCGCGAAGAAGGTTGCGCCACCTTCGCCGGGCAGGTCGTTGTAGGCGGGGTTCCAGCCCACGGTGGCGGAGTCCTGCGGGACATCGAGACGCCCGAAGGCATCGAGACCGAAGCGGCCGATGGCGGCCTGGCTGACTCCGATGGAGGGAATGCTCAGGGAAGCGACATCGACGGGGCCGGGAGGCGGCGGGGGAACGGGCTCGCCGCGATCCTTGCCGTATCGTTCGATTGCGTGCTCCACGGCGGCGATGAAACGGTCATCGACGCGCGCGGGCATGCCGGTAAGCGTATCGCGGCCGATGTAACGAAGCTCGGTGGCCATGCGGGACGAGGCAGCCTGCTGGCTGCCCGAGGCGCCCGGCTGCGCGGCCAGGGCGGCCGGGACAGCCAGCAGCAGGGCGAGGATGGTGACCCGGAACGCGGTGCGGCTCTGTTCCATTGGTCTAGCGTAAAGCACCGGCTGCCGGTTGGCGCGGGGCTTCGAACCGACGAGCAGACGGCCGGACGGGCAGGCAGGTTTGGGTGTGGGAAAGCACACAGAGGGAGGATGTGCGGAGTCGTTTTTGCGTTGACAGTTAACCTCTTCAGCGGTAATTTCGTTATCAGGAACAACAGCGGCAACGCCGGAGGTAGTGACATGGTTTACGGCAAGCTTATTTCGGCGACCGCCCGCCGGGGCGCATCGATCTCGTAGAGTTCTGCCAGGGCAGAACGGCATCGATGCCGTACCGCCAGGCGGTACGGCTTTTTTATTTCCCAGGGCCTCGTGCGATTCAGTGAATCGCAAAGGGCGCGGTAGTTCGCGACTCTTATTTTGCTGCACCCGGGAAACCCTCCAATCAGTACGCGAATAGACAGCTCTTTATCAAACGGAGAGTTGCGGCGGTTTGTCGCGCCTATTTTTCGGGCGCTCAGTGAAGAGGGGGAGAAGAAGTGTTGAACCTGATTATTACGCACTCGCCGCGAATGGCGGCGATGGCGGCGAACAAGCGCCTTGGCGCCGACGTGGAAAAGGACCTCGCGGCACGCCACCGGGCGGACCTTCGCCGGAACGGGCGCGCCCCCGCGCCAGAACCCGAGAGCCCGGGCGCGGACGCACTCCATAGGCGCCCGGTCTGAGCAACAAAACATGGAGGTTGGATCTATGTATCGAACACTGACAGAGGTCACCCGTGGCCTTTCGATAACCCACGACGGACGGCTCTATGCGAGCGGAGTTCCCGAGCCCGAGTGGCTGCTCCGGCGCTACCGCCATGCGGAGGAGCTGCGCGCCCTGCGGCGGGAGCGGGCGATGGTGCGGGCCGGGGCCCCGGCCCGACGCGGCCTGGTTGAGCGGCTCCGGATGGTCCTGGCGCGGGACTGATGCGTGGCCGGAGCGAGCAGAGCATGAGGGGGCATCCAGTTGGGGGCCCCTTCATGGTTTCGTTACGAAACGGGTCCAGGGAACGGGAGAACGATCTTCGCAAGAAACCGGCTTTCCACCCCTCATCCACCGGATGGTGACAGCCGATACATCCTGTAAGAACTTGGAGGTCGCGACATGGCATCGAACTACGCTGCATGTCCAATCGAATCTGCAAACCGCGCGCAGCAGTGCCGCGCTTGCTGCTACCAGAGTGCACCGGTCCCCCCGTGTGTCGCTTCTTACCTGCGGAGCGAGGGCTCCGCGGAAGGCGCGGACAACCGGGTGGTGCCAATCTGGCGGGCGCAGGAAATCCAGGCGCGCCGGGCAGCCTGATCGGGGAAGCGGTGAGCGACTTCGTAACCGGCCATGCGGCTGGCGGAAGGCCGGGCGTGGACGGGTTTTGCGGGAGATGTGGCCTACCACGCCGCGACGTGGGATGATCGCGCCGCCATGCCGAAGCAGGTTTCGAACGTCGCAACGGACGACTATCTGACCGCGATCTACCGGTTGAGCCATGATGAAGGGCTGGACGTGATCGCGGTCCGGCTGGCCGATCGGCTGGATATCACGCCTCCATCGGTTGCGGGGATGCTGAAGCGGCTGCTGCGGGACGGGCTTGTGACGCTCGATGCGAGGAAGAACATCCATCTGACGACGGAGGGGCTGCGGCGCGCCGAGGAGATGGTGCGGCGGCACCGGCTGGCGGAATGCCTGATTACGGATGTGTTGAAGGTGCCATGGTGGCGGGCGTACGAAGAGGCGCACCTGCTGGAACACGGGATTTCGGATGTGACAGAGCCCCACCTGTACGAGACGCTGGGGCGGCCCCAGCGAAGTCCGTTCGGCTACCCGATACCGGGGAAGGGGCCGACCCGGAAACTTCCGATGACGACCCTGGCGGACATCAAAGAGGGGCAACAGGCGGAGATCGACCGCGTATTCGAGGAAGATGAGCAGCTGCTGCAGTTCTTCCACGAGGAGGGGATCCTGCCCGGGCGGACGGCGGCGGTGGAGGCAGTCGCCCCTTACCGTGGGACGATTACGGTGCGGTTGAACGAGCGTTCGGTGGTGATGGGAACGCAGGTGGCGCAGCGGATCTGGGTGATACCGGCGAGGTAGCGGTTTCGACCATTCGTTGGCCCCTGGCGTACTACGCAATTTCCGGGACCGGCCGACAATCAGGTCGTGGAACCGGTCCCTCTTCATCAGAATCACGGCCCACTGCGTGTGCTGGTCATCGAGGATGACCCGGCACTGGGCAGGCTCATCCAGCTGGTGCTCGGTCAACACACGCCAGATGTGACGGTTGTGCGCTCGGGATCGAGCGCGATCAGCGCGATCGTCTCCGGCACGTTCGACGCAATCGCCTCGGACATCAGCCTGCCTGACATGTCGGGGCTGGACGTGATTGCGAAGGCGCGGGAACTTTCGCCGACGAGCGGGATCGTGGCGATCACGGGGTTTGTGGATGTGGATGTGGCGGTCCGTTCGATGAAGGCGGGGGCCGATGACTTCCTCGGCAAGCCGTTCGATGCGGAGATACTCTGGCACATGCTGAACAAGGCGGTGGACAACCGCGAGCGGCAGATCGAGGCGGAGCAGGCGGCGGTCTACCGGAAGCTGGCGTACACCGATGCACTGACCGGCAGCCCCAATCGCCGGTTCATCGATGAATACATCGTCGAAGCGGTGCGGGCATCGCAGCGGCACGAACGGCCGCTTTCGGTGGCATATGTCGATATCGACAATTTCAAGCTTCTGAACGACTTCGTGGGCCATGAAGAGGGTGATGAGGTGTTGAAGCGGGTGGCAGCGGCGCTGGCAAAGCACATCCTCCCGCCTGCCCAGTTCGCGCGGTTCGGCGGCGACGAGTTCGTGGTGGTGTTCCCGGACACGAGTGCGCCGCAGGCGCGGCAGATCATGGACCGCGTGAAGCGGGTGGTGGGCGAGATAGAGATAGTGAACGGCGCACGCATCGCGCTGCCGACGCGGATAAGCTGCGGAGTGGCGGCATTCCGGGGCGAGGAATCACCGCGTGACCTGATCGCCGAAGCGGAAGACCACATGTACCTCGACAAGGGGGTCGCGCCGACGGTGACGATGGCCGCAGCGCCGCTCACATCGCCGGACTCGCTGCTGAAAGTCGGGAACCTGAAGGCGCTGCGTAACCTGGTGAAGGCGATCGACCGGCGAGACAGCTACACGCGCTTCCACAGCGACCACGCGACGCAGCTGGCGATGACGCTTGCGCGCGACCTGGACTTCGATGAGGACGAAGTGAACGCGGTGGCGATCGGTGGGCCGATCCACGACCTTGGGAAGATCGTGGTGCCAGACGAGATCCTCAGGAAGCCGGGGCCGCTGACGCCGGCGGAGCGGCGAAGCATGGAAGAGCACCCGCTGATGGGTGCGGCAATCACGGCGGCCGTGACCGACTACGACACGGTGGTGAACCTGGTACGGCACCACCACGAGCGCTGGGATGGGAACGGGTACCCGGGGAATCTTAAGAACGCGGAGATCACCCGGCCGACGCGGCTCTTCACGCTCGCGGATGCGTATAGCGCGATGACGACGGATCGGCCGTACCGGAAGGGCTTCACTTTCGACCGGGCGATCGAGGAGATCATGAAAGGGCGCGGTACGCAGTTCGATCCGGACCTGGCGATCGCATTTGTGGCGATGGTTGAGCGAGAGTTCGGCGGGGCGGTCGTCGCGGCATGAGGGCGGGGGCGTATCACCTTTTCGAGGTTGTTTCGTGGCCGGCAGCCGCGTGGTGCGGCGTCGAGATCCTGCTGCGGGCGACGAGCGGAGCGCATGATGGGAGCATGGCTGCGGCATTCACGGGCGCCTGCGCCTGCGCGACAATCGGCGCCTGCCGCTGGCGCGGGCGGACGCTGCGGGTGGCGCGAGTGCATTCCGGGAGCAACTGATGCCCGGGCAGACCGGGCTAGGAGTAGAAGAGCCCGGCGATTGAGGCGGCGTAGCCCATCAGCTGCTCGGGAGCGAGCGCATAGGCCGGCGGGCTGAGTGAGACGGAATCGGCGACATCCCAGACTTTTTCGACGCGGGCCCTGACCTCATCCGGGGTACCGCAGACCACGAACGTCTGGGCCATCTCATCGGACACGAGGTGCTTGACGCTGAGGTAGCCGCCGGTGCTCTTGACGCCTTCCTGGAGCATTTTCGCCTCGCGGCCAAAGCCGTGGGCGGTGAAGTAGGGTTCATATTGTTCGACACCGGCGTAGAAGGCGACGGTGGCGCGGGCGTCCTCGATGGCCTGGGCGCGATCGATATTTGGGGCGACGAAGAGCCACACGTTGAATTCGAGATCGGAGCGCTGGCGGCCGCCGCGGGCGAGCCCGGCGCGAATGTCTTCGGCGACCTTGGTGGTGGCCCACTCGATGGACCAGATGGGGTGGCCGATGATGCCATCGGCCACCTCGGCCCCCATGCGCAGGATGGGCTGACGCAGCCCGGCGACCCAGATGGGGATGTTGGTGCGCAGCGGGGCACGGAGAGACTGGAACTCGCTGAAATCGAGGTTGTGGTATTTGCCTTCGAAGCGGGTGAGCTCGCCGGTGTGGCTTTTCTGGATGACGAGGCGGACGATTTCGATCACTTCGCGGAGGTGTTCGACGGGTTTGCCGTAGGGCATGCCGAAGAAGCCTTCGCTCCAGGAGCGGACGCTCGAACCGAGGCCGAGGGTGAAGCGGCCCCCGCTGACCATGTCCATATCCATGGCGGCAACGGCCGTTTCGAACGGGCTGCGAGTGAAGGCGAGGGCAATACCGGATGCGAGCTTGAGGCGGGTGGTGGCGCCGGCGGCGACGGCGAGCGGGATGAACGGCGGGCCATAGACCTGTGGGGCAAAGACACCTTCGAGGCCCATCGCCTCGAGTTGCTGCGCCTGCGCCTGGATCATGGGTGCGGGCATGGGGGAAACGATTCCCCAGTACTTTCGCTTTTCAGTCACGGCGAACCTCCTGCGGCTTTCGAGCATTGCGCGACCGGGGGGCCACCGGGTGGAACGCGGGCGCATGCTAGCAGGATTGACCGGGCGTTGCGCGGCCAGGGCAGGTATGCTTCGCGCACCTCTACCCCGGAGTGAATGACCCATGGCCCGGTTGCCATTCGCCCAGCGTTCGGAAATCCCGGAGGAACTCCGGTACGTGTGGGACAAGAACACCACGCAGGGCGTGTTGCCGGACATCTTCCGCGTGATGGCGAACAACGCGGTGGTCTGGCGGGCATACCTCCGCATGGGAAGTGCCCTCTGGAGTTCGTGCGGGCTCGATCCGGCTAGGAGAGAGTTGGCCATCCTGCGGGCGGCGATTCTCCAGCACAGTGCTTACGAGTGGCACCAGCATGTGCGGATCGGGCGGCAGGCGGGACTCAGCAATGAGCGCATCGTGGGGTTGCACCACTGGCGCGTGAGCGAGCTGTACTCGGAGTCAGAGCGGGCGTTGCTCGGCTACGTGGATGCCCTGGCGGCGAGCGACCATCCGCCGGCCGATGCGCACGAGACCCTCGCGGCCCACTTTCCGCCCACGGCGGTTGCGGGGATCAACCTGCTGGTGGGCTACTACGTGATGACGGCGAAGTTCCTGGGGGCGATGGAAATCGCACCAGAGGGGGCATTCGTTGGGTGGCAGCTTTCCGGTTGATCTTCCTGCGGCATTAACGCCGGAGCGAGATGCTAGGATCCGGCAACCACCCGGAGGAATGAACGATGCGAAGTGCCACAAGCGGCGAACCGTGCATCGGGCCCGAGCGGCCCGGCGGGCAGGGACTGGATCACCACCAGGAGGAATCGGGAAACCTCGCCATTCACCGGTTGCTGACGAGCGAAGAGGGGCGGGCATGGACTGACTTCGTGGCGACGGCGCGGCAGGAACGCGACGGTTCGTGGTGTTACGAAGCGTGGGCACTTCGCGGGATGGTGCGCTGGGTGCGGCGCTATGGGGCAAGCGGCTACGACTATGCGGTCATCGAGGTTGCCGGCGAGAACCCGATAGCGGCCCAGGACCACCGTGCCCTGGGAACGCTGGCCGAGGAACTGGCGGCGGGCGGGAGCCCGGAGGATATCCAGCGGGCGTTCGTCGAGCCAGGGGCACTGACCTATCCCTACGGCTATGAACGGATTTCTCAGCTTTTCGACAGCCCGAACGCGCCGGACCTGGTGGTGAACCCGAAAAGCTACGCCTACGGGCGCCAGCCGGGCCAACATGGTGCGCTCGACGTGATCCAGTCGCGGTCGCCGCTGATCTTCTCGGGTCCGGGGGCGAAACGCGGCGCGCTCATCGAGGCCGAGTCGAAGCAAGTGGATATTGCGCCCACGGTCGCGCGGCTGATGGGGTTTCCGCTGATCGACGGGAAGGACGAGACAGGGCGGACAAGCAGCGAGCGGGGAGTTGCCCCGGATGTGTACCTGGAGCGCCAGGACGGGCACGTGCTGGAGGACGTGATCGATACGGCGAGCGGGAGACCGGAGCGTGTGTACATCCTGTTGCTCGATGGGCAATCGCACCCGGAGCTGGTGCACCGGCTGGAGGCGGACCCGGAGGCCATCCCGAACCTGCGCCGGCTAATCGCCCAGGGCGCGATGCTACGGCACGGCAGCATCACCAATTTCCCGAGCATCACCTGGCCGAGCCACAACGCGATAGGGACGGGAGCGTGGTGCGGACATCACGACATCGTGAACCCGAGCTACTACCTGCGGGAGACGCGGGAGACGGTTTCGCCGCAGGGGCAGCAGTTCGACACGGCGCGGTTCCTGGCACCCGGGGTGGAAACGCTCTACGAAGCGTTCCACCGCGTGTATGGCAGGTGGGATGGGATGAGCGGGGCCTTCACGGCCTCGGTCAACGAGCCATGCACGCGTGGCGCCGATCATGCCTCGCTGGAGCGGCAGATGGTGGGGGATCGAGGGGAGCTGATCATGCTCACGAAGGAAACCGAGCACGAGATCAGCCCGCGCTGGTTCCAGGAGCTGGAAGAAGATGGGCACAAGCTCCAGGGACAGATCGATAACCGTGCCCTGGCGCAGGCGCGGCAGCTCTTCCTTGATGAGACGCACCCGGCACCGATCTTCACCTTCCACGAGTTTTCACAGCCCGATTCCTCGGCCCATGACTACGGGCCACATCACGAAGGCGCCCGGGAGGCCCTCGATGAGACGGACCTCCGAATCGGTCACATCCTGCGGACGCTTGAGTCCCGGGGCCTGTTGGAGACGACGCTGTTCATTGTGACGACCGACCACGGGATGGCGACCCAGGATGTTTCGCTGCGGGCGAACCCGGCGCGCATTCCGCAGCGCGACGGGATGGCGGCGATCACGACGGAACCGCTTATCTACCTCCGTGACATGGCTGTTGAGGTTGTGGTGCAACGCGATGGGCGCACGGCCCAGGTGACGGTGCTGGATAGCGACGCGGGGCCATCGGGCGAACGGCCTCCGGTCGCGGGAGTGGAGGTCCTGGTTTCGGATCACCAGGATGGGAGGGTGGCGCGCGCTGTGACGGACCAGAACGGGGTGGCAGGCATCTCGATCCCGGCGGACCTGGAGCCGGCTGAGCTGCGGCTGGCAATCCACGGCGAGGGTTTCAATTGGCGGCACATGCGCATGGATGGGAGCAACTTCGCGCTCGACCTGCGCGGGGTGCTTTACAGGACCTGACCTGTCGCGATGCAGATGCGAGTTCAGCGAGGAAGCATACTCACCATATGGCGTTCCCGGTCGACGATTTGCGTGACTTGATCGAGCTGCTCGCGGAGAAGGCGGAGTGGCGCGCCCAATTGCGCCCGCTGATCCTTGGGGACGAATTCGACCGGCTTCCGCGTGTCGTCGAGGAACTTGCCGAGGCGCGGAGGCGGACGGAAGCGGGGCTCGACGCCCTCGGGGTGCGGGTTGAACAGCTCACCGCAGCGCAGGAACGGACCGAGATCCGGCTCCAGGAGATGGGCGAGAAGATCGACGCGCTCACGGCGAGCATCAAGATTCTCAGCGATCAGTTCACTGACGACACCGGGGCGCTGTACGAAGTCCGGTTCGAACGGAAGGCCCCGTCGCTGTTCGGGCAATGGCTGAGGAAGCCGCGAGTCGTAACGCTGAACGACCTCGAGCGGGTGGACGAGGCCGAAGTGAGCGGAGCGCTATCGCCGTTCGATGCCTCGCAGCTGCGCGCGCTGGATATCATCATCCAGGGCCTGGATAAGCGAGAGAGCGGATATCCGGAGACGCTCCTGGCAGTCGACGTGTCGCGCACACTGGATGACACGGACCTTGACCGGGCGGAAGCGAGAGCCAGGCTGCTTTCGGGCCTTGGATACCGGGGCTTGCCTGGCGTCGGCGGGAAGTTCGCAACAGAGCGGCTCATGAACGAAGCGGAGCGCCGCGGCATCCTCTTGCGGCTGATCGAACAACTGAACTGAAGCGGGCCCAAACTTGCCCAACCCTCACGCGCACGGTAGATATGGATACGCATAACTGAGCCGGCAACCCTTTCCGGGGCCGGACTCCAGCACGAAGGCAGGACGCTTTGCACGACTATTCCAGGATGGTCCCCCAGGCCACTCCCGAAACCAGGCCGTACTGGGAAGGGCTGAAAGAGGGGAAGCTGATGATCCAGCGCAACAAGGCGACGGGGCAGGCATACTTCCCCCCGCGCCCATTCGACCCGCGCGATCCGTTCGCTGAAGTTGAGTGGTTCCAGGCGAGCGGGCGGGGCAAGCTCGCGACGTACGTGATTAGCCACCGCCCGCCGCCGGGCTACCAGGCGCCATTTTCGATTGCCGTGGTGGAGCTAGAAGAGGGCGTGAAGATGATGACGAACATCGTCGAATGCCCTCAGACGCCGGAGGCGTTGCAGCTGGACATGGCGGTCGAGATCGTCTTCCACAAGGTGAATGACGACGTGACGTTGCCGCTCTGGCGGCCGGCGAAGGGGGGCTAGACAAGTGGTAAAGCCAGGTAGCGTGGCGATTGTCGGGGCGGCCGAGCTGGTCAGCCCGGAGGGAGTGTTCCCGCAGTTTTCGCAGCTGGGCCTGCACGCCGAAGCGGCGATCCGGGCGATGCGGGAGACCGGGCTAAAGCCATCGGATATCGATGGTGTGGCCTGCGCGGGGGCAAGCCCAACAGAGGTGGCGTACTACCTCGGGATAACGCCGAAGTACGTCGATGGAACGTCCGTGGGCGGCTGCTCGTTCATGATTCACGTCCGGCATGCGGCGGCGGCGATTGAGTCGGGGCTGGCGAAGACGATCCTGATCACGCACGGCGAGAGCGGGAAGTCGGGTATCGGGCGCGGCGGGTTTCCCGGCGGGCGCCAGGGCCTGAACGCGCAGTTCGAGGCGTGGACCGGCCCAGCGGGACCGCCGACGATGTTCACCGTGCCGGTGCTCCGGTACATGAAGACGTACGGCATCACCGAGGAACAGCTCGCGATGGTCGCGGTGGTGCAGCGGGAGTACGCGGCGAAGAACCCGAACGCGATGATGAAGGACCCGATCACAGTCGAGGACGTGCTGAACTCGCGGATGATCGCGTATCCGTTCCGCCTGTTCATGTGCTGCCTCGTGACCGATGGCGGCGGGGCGCTGATCCTGACCTCGGCGGACCGGGCGAAGGACTTCCCGACGAAGCCGGTCTATATCCTGGGCACTGGAGAATCGGTGGAGACGCCGATGGTGAGCCAGATGGAGGACTTCACTTCGTCGCGCGCATTCAGCGTGTCCGGTCCGACGGCGTTCGCCGAGGCGGGCATCAGCCGGGACGCCGTGGACCACCTGATGATCTACGACGCTTTCGCGCACCTTCCGCTGTACGGGCTCGAAGACCTCGGGTTCGTGGGCCGTGGCGAAGCTGCCGGGTTCATCTGGGAGGGCAACACGCGGCCCGGTGGCAAGCTGCCACTCAACACCAACGGCGGTGGCCTCAGCTACACGCACTCGGGCATGTACGGCATGTACGCGTTG
>Ga0073904_10001056_pt1 | contig 20444 bp, 18 predicted proteins | sample KloWWTrecipitate_FD_66668 | JGI IMG/M metagenome (GOLD analysis project Ga0073904, IMG submission 66668) | Active sludge microbial communities from Klosterneuburg, Austria, studying microevolution and ecology of nitrifiers - Klosterneuburg... | ecosystem: Engineered > WWTP > Aerobic digester >... | reverse complement strand
TGCGGCGCTGCACAGGTGGTCGCCTTCTACCCAGTAGCGTCCGGCTTTGCGATAGGCAGTGTTGTCTTGCGCGACCTTGCGCAACTCCTTGAGCAGCGGGTTCTCACGCGAGGTGATGTGTGCGGGTTGGGATGCGGCGATGCTCATGCCAGCACCTTGGCCACCGGGGCAAAGGTCTTGCGGTGCTGTGGGCAGGCACCATGGGCTTGCAGGGCCGCCAGATGCTCGGCCGTGCCGTAGCCTTTGTGGCCTGCAAAGCCGTATTGCGGGTACAGGGCGTCGAGCTCGGCACACCAGCGGTCACGCGTCACCTTGGCCAAAATAGAAGCCGCCGAGATGGCTTGCACCTTGCTGTCGCCTTTGACAATAGCCTCGGCCCGCATCGTTAGCACCGGCAGGCGGTTGCCGTCGACCAGTACCAAAGTGGGTTTGAGGCGCAACCCTTCAACCGCACGCCGCATGGCCAGCAGGGTGGCCTGCAATATGTTGATCTGGTCGACTTCTTCCGCACTGGCCTGGGCAATAGAGCAGCACAAGGCCTTGGCCCGGATTTCTTCAAACAATTGCTCGCGCCGCTTGGCAGTTAGGACTTTGGAGTCGGCAAGGCCCTGAATCGGACGGCGATCATCCAAAATCACCGCCGCCGCAACCACTGGTCCAGCCAAGGGGCCACGCCCGGCCTCGTCCACGCCGGCGGTCAGTCCGGGGGTATCCCAGGAGAGTTTTGCTTGCTCAGCGTGCAAGAATTTTTTCGATCGCATCGGTTGCCAGTTGGGAGGTGTCGCGCCGCAAGCTGTGGTGCAGTGCCAGAAATTGGCGTTGCAACGCCGCCATTTTCGCAGGCTGATCCGAGATATCGGCAAACCATTGCAGCACCGCATTGGCCAGCGCTGGCGGGCTGGCGCGGTCTTGTATCAGCTCTGGCACGATGAAATCCCTGCTAAGGATATTGGGCAGCCCCACCCAGGGCTGCAACTGCTTGGGCCGCATGATCCGCCACGACAGCCAGCCCATACGGTAGGCAATGACCATGGGCCGCTTGAACAAAGCCGCCTCCAGCGTGGCAGTGCCGCTGGCGATCAGCGTCACATCGCAGGCTGCCAGCACGGTGTGCGACTGACCGTCCACGATTTGCACCTGATCCAGCATGCCGGCGCGCTGGGCCGCCCGCTCGATTGCACCGCGCAAGGCCGGTACCGCAGGCACTATCAATTTAATAGCTTCTTGCGACCGTTTGACGAGGGCTGCAGCCTCAAAGAAGCACAAGGCCAGGTGCTGAACCTCAGATGCGCGGCTGCCCGGCAAAATGGCCAACACCCGGTCATCTGGCTGCAGGCCCAGGGCTGCGCGGGCTGCGGCCTTGTCAGGCTCCAGTGCAATCACATTGGCCAGCGGGTGGCCCACATAGCTCGCGTTTATGCCATGGGTGGCCAGCAATTCTGGTTCAAACGGGAAAATGCACAGCACGTGGTCTACGCTGGCGCGAATCTTCTCGATCCGCTCGGGGCGCCAGGCCCAGATGGAGGGGCAGACAAAATGCACGGTCTTCACACCTGCCTGGCGCAGATTGCGCTCTACGTGCAGGTTGAAATCGGGTGCATCCACACCGATAAACACATCGGGCTTTTTGGCCAGCAACCGCACCTGTAACTGGCTGCGGATACCCACAATTTCGCGGTAGCGGCGTAACACCTCCCAGCCGAACCCATGCACCGAGAGCTTGTAGTGCGGCCACCAAGCCTCAAAGCCATGGCGTGCCATTTGAGGGCCACCAATACCGGCAGCAGTCAGCCCCGGCCAGCGCGCCTTCAGGCCTTCCAGCATGAGGCCGGCCAGCAGGTCGCCAGAAGCCTCGCCAGCCACCATCGCAATGTTGGGTTGGGTTTGCGGCACCGGGGCCACGGGCGGTGCTGCTTGCATGCCAGACGGCCCTAACGAACGATACCGCGCTGGGGCGTGGTCTGGTGCAAAAAGGACAACATCATGGCCACGTCAGGTGCCGTTTCGGGTTGTTTGGCAACCAGCTCGGCAATGCGGACTTTGGCCTGTTCCAGCGTCAAACCGTCACGGTACAGGGCCTTGTGCATGGCCTTGACACCGCTGATGCGCTCAGGCGTCCAGCCACGGCGGCGCAGGCCTTCAAAGTTCATGGAGCGCGCACCTGCTGGCTGGCCTTGACACATGACAAACGGTGGCAAATCGGCAAACAACAGGGAGCACATGGCCGTCAGGCTGTGTGCTCCCAGCCTGACAAACTGGTGCACCACGGTGAAGCCGCCCAGAATGACCCAGTCGTCTACGTGCACGTGGCCGGCTAGCTGGGAGTTGTTGGCAAAAATAGTGTTGTTGCCGACCTGACAGTCATGCGCCAGATGCACATAGGCCATGATCCAGTTGTCATTACCAACCTGGGTTACGCCCACATCACCCGGTGATCCGATGTTGAAGGTGCAAAACTCGCGGATGGTGTTGCGATCGCCAATGCGCAGCTCGCAGGGTTCGCCCGCATATTTTTTGTCTTGCGGAATGGCACCCAACGAATTGAACTGGAAGATGCGGTTGTCTCGGCCAATGGTGGTGTGGCCTTCTATGACGCAATGCGGCCCCACTGTGGTCCCGGCCGCGATGCGCACATGCGGACCGATGACGGTGTAGGGGCCAACGGTGACGGAGTCGTCCAGCTCCGCAGCCGGATCGACAATAGCACTGGGGTGGATCTGGGTCACAACGTGCTGCCCAATCCGTTCAAGCGATGGTGCGCATGGTGCACATCAACTCGGCCTCGCACACCACATTACCTTCCACGCGGGTCACACCGGCAAACTTGAATATGCCGGACTTGGAACGGATCATAGTGACGTCCATCACCAATTGGTCGCCAGGCTCCACCGGGCGCTTGAATCGGGCACCGTCAATACCCGCAAAGTAGTACACCATTTTGTCGTCCGGGCTCACCCCCATGGTGTCGAACACCAACAGCGCTGCGGCCTGCGCCATGGCTTCGAGCATCATCACACCGGGCATGACCGGGCGGTGGGGAAAGTGGCCGTTGAAAAAAGGCTCGTTGATGGTGACGTTCTTGAGGGCCTGAATGGACACCCCTTTTTCGATGGCCGTGACCCGGTCCACCATAAGAAACGGGTAACGGTGCGGCAGTTTTTTGAGGATTTCGTGAATGTCCATCATTTTTTTGTCTCTTTTTCCAAAGTCTTGATACGGTCTCGCAGGCTGTGCAACTGCTTCAGCGATGCGGCGTTGCGTTCCCAGGTGGCATTGTCGTCCACGGGAAAGATGCCGGTGTAGTGGCCCGGCTTCAACAGCGATTTGCTGACCAGCGTACCGGCAGATATGTTCACATGGGCGCCAATCGTCAAATGCCCCAAAATGATGGCACCGCCGCCTACGGTGCAATTGGCGCCAATGGTGGCGCTGCCGGCCACGCCCACGCAACCGGCCATGGCGGTGTGGCGACCCACCCGCACGTTATGGCCAATCTGGATCAAGTTATCGAGCTTGACGCCGTCCTCAATCACCGTGTCCTGCAGGGCCCCACGGTCGATGCAGGTGTTGGCGCCAATCTCCACGTCGTTGCCAATTTGAACGGCACCCAATTGTTCGATCTTTTCCCAAGCCTCGCCATTCGGTGCAAAGCCAAAGCCATCCGCACCAATGACCACGCCAGGATGCAAAAGGCAGCGCGCTCCCACTACACAATCTTCACCCACTGTCACCCGCGATTTAAGCACCGTACCAGCACCAATGCTGGCTCCACGCTCAACCACACACAGTGCGCCAATGCTGGCCGTCGGATGAACCACGGCAGCAGCATCCACCACCGCGCTGGGATGGATGCCGGGGTGCGGATGTGGATCGCGGTCGCGTTTGTACAGCTGCGTAAGCTTGGCAAAGTACAGGTAGGGCTGATCAGTGACGATACAGGCGCCGCGTGCCACAGCGACTTCGCGCATGGCAGGCGCCACAATGACACAGGCCGCCCGCGAATCCAGCAATTGCTGCTGGTATCGGGGGTTGCTGAGAAAACTGATGTCTTGCGGCGTGGCGCCCTCCAATGGGGCCAGGCCTGTCACCTGCAGACCGCCATCACCATGTAAATCGCCGCCCAAGGCGGCGACGATTGAAGCCAGGTCACGCTTCATACTTCACACACACGCATCCAAGGCTTACTTGGAAGCGGTGTTGGCGTTGAGGATCTTGAGAACCTTATCGGTGATGTCGTGTTTGGGGTTGACGAACACCACTTCCTGCAAAACCATATCGTATTTTTCTGCTTCGGCAACCTGTTTGACGGCCCGTGTCGCCCGTTCCAGAAGCTGTTGCAATTCCTCGTTACGGCGACCATTCAGGTCTTCCTGAAACTCACGCTGACGGCGCTGCAAGTCTCGGGCCAAATCGGTGCCTTCCTTCTGACGGTTGGCGCGCTGACTCTCGCTCAGAGTAGGCGCGTCGCGGTCGAACTTTTCTCCAAACGCTTTTAACGCAGCCTGCTGGTCAGTCAACTCCTTCTGGCGCTTGGAAAACTCTTGCTCCAGCTTGGTTTGCGCCGCTTTGGCTGGGTTGGATTGGGTTGTGATGACCTGGTAGTTGATGACGCCTACCTTGAATTCCTGCGCAGCGGCGCTCATGGCGCAACCGGCCAGCACTGCAGAAATCAACCAGGCAAATTTTGACGTTTTCATTAAAAGGAACTTCCGATCTGGAATTGCAATGACTGAATTCTATCGTTATCAAACTGCTTGATGGGTTTGGCAAACGCCAGGCGCAATGGACCAACGGGTGAAATCCAGCTGATACCAATGCCCACCGAACTGCGCATATCTGCGAGCTGGAGGGGTTCGTCGTCACCGTAAATGCCACCCGCGTCGAAGAAGGTGTAAGCACGCAGGGTGCGGTCTTTGCCGCCGCCAGGCAGAGGCGACAACAACTCCAGGTTGAAATTGACCTTCTTGGTGCCGCCAGTGGCTATCAGACCCAACGCGCGCTGGGTCGCGGTTGTCAGGCTACTTTGCTCAAAGCCACGCACAGTTCCCAAACCACCGGAGTAGAAATTCTTAAAGATAGGGTAATAATTGGCGCCACCGGTTGTAGTACCCAGTGACAACTCTGCATTGAAGGCAGCTGTAATCTTGTTGGTAACCGGCACGTACTGCTGGTAAGAGGCCGTACCGCGCACGTATTTCAAATCCCCCGCAATACTCCACTCGGCAGAAGTCTTCATCACTTTGCCCCTGGTGGGCACCAGTGCGCTGTCACGCGTGTCTCGACCCCAGCCAATGGTCAGCGGAACCGCATTGCTGGTGAAGCCAAAGCGATTGGCAAAGTCCTGGTACACCACGGGAAGCAAAGTGCCTGGAACAATGGTGGTCTGGTCAATGCCAAGACCAAAATACACTGTGTCGTATTCCGTGAAAGGCACCCCAAAACGGATACTGCCACCGGTCGTCTCAATGGCGTAGCTGTTGAAGTCAACGTACGGCTTGGAGTTGCGCTGGTACACCTCAATCGACCGCGACACACCGTCTTCCGTGAAATACGGGTTGGTAGTGTTGAATACCAGGGTACGGAACTGCTTGCTGGTGTTGACCTCAACGCCCAACGAATTGCCAGAGCCAAAGGCGTTGTCTTGCTTGAATCCAAAAGACACGCCAAAGCCGTCCGCACTGGAAATGCCAGCGCCCAAACTGATGCTTCCGGTGGGCTTTTCAGCAACGGTCACCGTCAGGTCGACCTGATCCATGGAGCCAGGAACTTCCTGCGTATCCATGGTGACTTCCTTGAAAAAACCCAGGCGGTCCACCCGGTTGCGGGACTGACGAATTTTTTCACCGTCGTACCAAGACGCCTCGAACTGGCGGAACTCACGACGGATCACCTCGTCACGCGTGCGGTCATTGCCAGCAACATTGATGCGGCGCACGTAGACTCGGCGAGACGGATCGACTTGCAGCGTCACCTCGACCCGATTGGTGGACCGGTCAATGGCAGTGCGCGGTTCCACACGGGAGAATGCATAGCCGAAATCACCGAAATGATCGGTGAACGCCTTGGTAGTTGCGGCAATTTGGTCGGCGTTGTAAGGTTGTCCCACTCGGATAGCAACCAGGGACTTGAACTCATCTTCCTTGCCCAGAAAGTTGCCCAAAAGATTGACTTTCGAGACAACGAACTGATCACCTTCGGTGATGTTGATCGTGATGCTCATGTCCTGCTTGTTTGGCGAAATGGCCACTTGTGTCGTGTCCACCTTGAACTCCAGGTAGCCTCGCGCCAGATAATAAGAACGCAAGGATTCAATATCAGCGTTTAATTTGGCACGTGAGTAGCGATCCGACTTCGTGTACCAGGTGAGCCAACCACCGGTATCCAGGTCGAACAGGCCACGCAAAGTGGACTCGGAAAATGCCTTGTTACCAACAATGCGGATTTCGCTGATCTTGGCGGGCTCGCCTTCTGTCACCGCAAAACTCAGATTGACACGGTTACGGTCCACTGGCGTCACCGTGGTAACCACTTCCGATGCATACATGCTGCGGTTGATGTATTGGCGCTTAAGCTCCTGCTCGGCACGATCGACCAAAGCCTTGTCAAAGGGACGGCCATCGGCCAACCCGATTTGTAGCAGGGCTTTCTTCAGAACGTCTTTGTCGAACTCCTTGCTGCCCACAAATTCAATTTCCGCGATTGTGGGACGCTCTTCCACGATGACCACCAACACGCCACCACTCACCTCGATGCGCACATCCTTGAACAAACCGAGACCGAACAGCGCTTTGATGGAGGCCGCAGCCTTTTCGTCGCTGTAGGTATCACCCACACGCACGGGCAACGATGCAAAAATCGTCCCAGCCTCGGCCCGCTGCAAGCCCTCAACCCGAATATCCTGGACCGTGAACGGCTCGACCGCCCAGGCACCCTGGATGGCCCATAGCGACGCAGCTACCACAGACACGCGGCGCAGAAATTTACGATTGAATTGCATATTCACCAACTTAATTATTCCGGAAGTTTGAGGACGGCCCCGTCAGGTCACCGCAGCAGACGCGTCACATCGTTCACGACGGCAACGGACATCATCATCAGCAGGATGACGAATCCCACTTTTTGCAACCGCTCAGTCCACGTCAGCGTCACAGGCTTTCCAGAAAGTGCCTCCCAAAGATAATACATCAGGTGCCCTCCATCCAGAATCGGTAATGGCAGCAGGTTCAGGACACCCAAACTGATGCTCATCAAAGCCAGAAAAAGCAGAAATTGCGTTGGACCCATTGCAGCGGACTTTCCGGCGTAATCGGCAATGGTGATGGGACCACTGAGGTTGTTAAGCGACGCCTTACCCACCACAATTTGCCCTAGTACCCGCAAGGTCAGTGCAGATGTCTCCCAGGTGTGAGCCAGGGCTTCGCCCACTCCATCCAGCAAACCATACTGAACCGTCGTCATGGCCAAAGGTGATCCGATACCGGCTCGAATACGGCCAATGTACTGATCACCTTCCCGTTCACGCGCGGGTTTGACAGTCACAGTGAGGCGTTCGCCACCCCGGTCCAACTGCCAAGTTTGCGGCAAAGGCTCTGCATCGCGCCCGGATACCCGAATCATGTCACGCAATTGGCCGGCATCCACGATGTCCGTCTGGTCCACCCGCAAAACCACGTCACCGGTGCGCAACTGCGCCAGGGCAGCAGCCCCATCGGGCAATATCGTGCTGATCTGGGCTTGGGAATACGGCCCCAAAACTCCGATTCGTGCGAATAACTGGGCATTAGCGTCGCGCGCGTCCACTTCACTCAACGCAAGCACAACCGCTTGCGTGTTGCGTGCGCCTGGTTTCAGAAATTCAACCTGAACATTGCGGTGCTCCAGCGCACCGCGGGCCATCCACCATCGAAATTTTTCAAACGATTGAACCGGCTCTAACTCCTCACCTTCATAACCGGCTTGCACCACGCGCTCACCGCCCTGAAGGCCAGCTATGGCCAAAACAGTGCCCTGGGATGGCCGTGCCAGCAACGCCTGCGGTTGATCGACGCCAATCCAATTAACCACGCTATAGAGGATTACCGCCAACAGCAAGTTGGCAATGGGGCCTGCCGCCACAATTGCTGCACGGCTACGCAAAGGCTTGGTGTTGAAGGCTAATGCGCTTTCGCTGTCGTCGACCGGGCCTTCACGCTCATCGAGCATCTTCACGTACCCGCCAATGGGCAGCACTCCCACCACGTATTCGGTGCCGGTCGTGGTCGACGTCCAGCTTGCCAGCCGAGGGCCAAACCCAACTGAAAACCGCAAAACCTTGACCCCGCAAGCGCGTGCTACCGAAAAATGCCCCCATTCGTGCACGGCAACCAAAACGGCAATGGCAATAATGAAGGCAACCAGAGTCAACATCATGTACTAGAGCCTTCGTCGCACTCAGGCACACCAACGAGCAACCAGCGTTTGTGCGGCAGCCCTGGTCTGTTGGTCAAGGCTTAAAAGGTCTTCCATTGAAGTGGGTGCCTGCGGTATGACCGCATTCAGAGTTTCCAGATTGATATGGTGAATCTGGTCGTACCGGATTTGCCGGTCCAAAAACGCGGCGACCGCCACCTCATTGGCGGCATTCAAAACAGCCGTGGTGCCTGGCACTGCCTTGAGTGCCGCCCAGGCCAAACCGATTCCAGGGAAACGCAACGTGTGTCCTTCCGCAGTAATTTCCTCAAACGTCAGACCCGCCATGCTGGAAAAGTTCAATGCAGTGGCGCCAGACTTGATTCGGTCTGGCCACGACAAACCGTAGGCGATGGGCCCACGCATGTCCGGCGTGCCGAGCTGGGCCACTACCGAATGATCAATATACTGGACCATCGAGTGAATTACGCTTTGCGGGTGAATAACTACCTGAATTTGCTCCGGTGCAACGCCAAACAGGAATCGGGCTTCTATAACTTCAAGCGCCTTGTTCATCATGGTGGCTGAATCCACCGAAATCTTGCGTCCCATCACCCAATTGGGATGGGCGCAAGCCTCGTCAGGCGTCACCATGGACAAAGTTGCTGGGTCGCGTGTCCGAAAGGGCCCTCCAGACGCTGTCAAAATAATCTTGTCAATGCGCGCAGGCCAGTCACAAGGATCTTGTGGCAGGGATTGGAATACGGCAGAGTGTTCGCTGTCGATCGGCAGCAAGGTAGCCCCACCAGCTGCCACCGTGTCCATAAACAATTGGCCACCCACCACCAGGGCCTCTTTGTTGGCCAGTAATAGTCGTTTGCCAGATTTGGCAGCTGCCAGGCAGGGGGCTAATCCTGCCGCTCCCACAATGGCCGCCATGATCGTATCCGCCTGCTCGTGGCCAGCTACCATTTCAATGGCGCTAGTGCCCCACAAAACATGGGTAGAGAGGTCTGCCGAGCGGCACTGCGCTTCGAGCAAGCGACCGTGTTCCTCACTGGCCATCACGGCAAACTCCGGCTTGTGCCGTACACACTGCTTCAGCATGGCATCCACACTCGTTGAAGCCGTGAGTGCAAACACTTCAAAGCGTTCTGGGTGATGCTCTATCACATCGAGTGTATTGACCCCAATGGAGCCGGTAGACCCTAGCACCACCACCCGCTTTTTCTCCATCGTCATAGCGTACCCAGCATCATGGCCAGTGGCAGTATGGGCAATAGCGCGTCAACACGGTCCAACACGCCACCATGTCCAGGCAGCAGACCGCTGCTGTCCTTAACACCCGCACTGCGCTTAAACAGCGACTCCACCAGATCACCCACCACACTCATGGTTGCCAGAAACAACGATGCCAACACCATGAAGGTGATGTGGTTGTCCCCCAAGCGGGTATACAGGCTCGCCACATCAACTGCGTAGGCGCTGTCTAGGTACCGCCACAGAAATGCGCAGGCAACGACGCCAGCCATGCCGCCGATTGCACCTTCCCAGGTTTTGCCAGGACTGATGGTGGGGGCGAGCTTGCGTGTAAAGAAACGCCCGCCCAAGGCCCTGCCGGCGAAATAGGCAAAAATGTCAGCAACCCAGACCAATACCAACACAGAAAACAAAAAATTGATGCCCATGATCCGCGCCTGTACCACAGCGATCCAAGCCACCCAGAGTGCAAAAATTCCACCCACCAAACGCACGACCCGAGGAACATGGGTCCATACTGCAACACCACGGTAAAGCAGCCATGCACCCAACACCACCCAAGCACTGCCGGCAAAAATCCACAGTATCTTGAGCGGGGCGTACAGCCCACCCCCCAGCCATGACGCAGCACACATAAATACGCACACACCACCAGTAACCAGTGAAGATGCCTGCCCGCACTGGTTCATGCGTGCCCACTCCCAAGCTGCTGCACCTATCAAAATGAGGGCAACCAGCGCGAACACCTCTGGCACGGGGTAAAAAACAGCAGGTAGCAGCACAGCCAACAGCAACAATGCCGTAATGATTCGTTGCTTGAGCATAGTGAGTCCTTCAGGGCAAGGGGGCTGCAGATACGCTAACGACCTGATTCGAGGTCTTACCGAAGCGTCGTTCACGAGAAGCGTATTCCAACAATGCTGCATCCAATGCAGCCTCGTCAAAGTCCGGCCACAGCAACTTGCTGAAATACAACTCGGAATAGGCCGCCTGCCAAAGCAGAAAATTGCTCAACCGCTTTTCGTTGCCTGTTCGAATGATCAAATCGGGATCTGCGCAATGTGCTAACGCCAGTGCAGCGGAGAGACTCGCTTCAGTGATAGACGTGCCCTCGGCCGCAAGGCGCGCAGCAGCCGCTGCAATGTCCCAACGTCCACCATAGTTGAAGCACACATTGAGGGTCAGAATGGAATTACCCGCAGTTGCGGCTTCCGCTTCTTCCAGTCCTTTTTTTACACGGGCGGATAGATTGTCTCTGGCTCCCACAAAATGGATACGAACACCGTCACGCATCAATTTGGGCACTTCCCGTGACAAGGCCAGCGCCAAAATGTCCATCAATCCTGAAACCTCTTCCGCAGGGCGATTCCAATTTTCTGAAGAAAAAGCAAAAACGGTCAGGATTTTGATATTGCGGTCGGGGCAGGCGCTGACAATGCGCTTAAGGGCATCCACACCCTGTTTGTGACCCGCGACTCGAGGCAGGAAACGTTTGGAGGCCCACCGGCCATTTCCATCCATCACTATGGCAATATGGCGTGGCACGCTAACCTGTTCAGCCATTGGGGAGCACTGTTCTTGCATTAGGCGGCAATTAAACCGCCATGATGTCCTGCTCTTTGGCGGCAACCAACCTATCCACTTCGGTGATATGGCGATCCGTCGCCTTCTGGATTTCGGCCTCGGAACGTTTTTGGTCGTCTTCGGATGCCAACTTTTCCTTTACCAATTTCTTGACGGCTTCATTGGCATCACGGCGCAAACTGCGCACAGAAATTTTGGCATTTTCACCTTCTCCGCGTACCACCTTGCTGAGCTCACGGCGACGTTCTTCAGTCATGATGGGCATGGGAACACGGATCAAATCGCCCATGCTGGAGGGATTCAGACCCAAATCGCTGTCGCGGATGGCCTTTTCAATCTTGGCACCCATACCCTTTTCCCAGGGCTGAACGCTGATGGTACGGGCATCCAGCAAGGAAAGGTTGGCAACCTGGCTGAGTGGCAACATGGCGCCGTAATAGTCTACATGCACGGTATCGAGCAATGCGGGGTTGGCGCGTCCTGTGCGAATCTTTGTCAGGTTGTGCTTGAAAGCGGCGATGGACTGGTCCATTTTTACGTCCAGTGTCTTCTTTATTTCATCAATTGCCATAGTTCATACTCCGCTCATCAAATCTATTACCACGCTCCGTCGCACCACTTACACGTGTACCAGCGTGCCTTCATCTTCACCCATCACCACCCGTTTGAGCGCTCCATGCTTGAATATGGAAAACACTTTGATGGGAAGTTTCTGGTCACGGCACAGTGCAAACGCTGCTGCATCCATGATTCCCAGATTCTGCGACATGGCTTCATTGAAAGTTATATTGGAGTAGCGGGTGGCACTGGCGTCTTTCTTGGGGTCTGCCGAATAAACACCATCCACCTTGGTCGCCTTGAGCACAATTTCTGCACCAATTTCTGCACCACGCAACGCAGCAGCAGTATCAGTAGTGAAGAACGGGTTACCAGTACCTGCCGCAAAGATAACTACCTTACCCTCTTCCAGGTATTGCAAGGCTTTCGGCCGGACGTAGGGCTCAACCACCTGCTCAATACCGATCGCTGACATAACACGCGCAACCAGCCCGGCCTTATTCATCGTATCGCCCAGTGCCAAGGCATTCATCACCGTTGCCAACATGCCCATGTAATCAGCAGTGGCGCGGTCCATGCCTACAGATCCACCTGCAACTCCACGGAAGATATTTCCACCGCCAATGACAACGGCCACCTCGACACCCAGTCGCGTCACATCCGCAATTTCATCGACCATACGGACGATGGTGTCGCGGTTGATGCCAAACTGGTCGTCACCCATCAAAGCCTCCCCTGACAACTTCAGCAAAATGCGTTTGTATGCAGGGACTTCTGGGCTCATGGGTAACTCCGGTAATACGCGTACGGCGGGAAAAGGCCTGTTGATCAGGCCGCTTGCTTGGCCGCGGCAACCTGTGCCGCCACTTCCGCGGCGAAATCGTCAACCTTCTTCTCAATGCCTTCGCCGACCACATAGAGCGTAAACGCCTTCACGGTGGTGCCTCCGACCTTGAGCATTTGCTCGACGGTTTGCTTGTCGTTCTTGACAAACGGTTGGTTGAACAACGAAACCTCTTTCAGGTACTTTTGCACACCACCGTCGATGCGCTTGGCAACAATTTCAGCGGACTGCACAGGCTTGCCAGCAGCGGTTGCAACGGCTGCATCTTCAGCAGCCTTGGCGGCTGCAACTGAGCGCTCACGCTCTACTAGTTCAGCTGGCACATCGTTGCTGGTCAGGGCGACGGGCTTCATCGCCGCAACGTGCATGGCCACATCCTTGGCCGCAACTGCATCACCTTCAAATTCGACAACCACGCCAATGCGGGTGCCGTGCAGATAAGAAGCCAGTTGCGCACCGGTAGCAAAACGCTTGAAACGGCGGAAAGTCATGTTCTCGCCAATCTTGCCAATCAAACCCTTGCGTACATCTTCCAGTGTAGGACCAAAACCATCTTGGCTGTAGGTCAATGCACCGAGTGCAGCCACATCGGCAGGATTGTGCTTTGCAATCAATGCAGCCGCCGCGTTGGCCAATGCCAGGAAGCTGTCATTTTTGGTTACAAAGTCGGTTTCGCAGTTGACTTCCAACAAAGCACCAACTGTGCCTTCTATACTACTTACAACTACCCCTTCAGCCGTAATACGCGCAGCCGCCTTGCCTGCTTTGCTACCCAACTTCACGCGCAGCAGTTCTTCTGCCTTGGCCATATCGCCTTCGGCCTCCGTCAGGGCCTTTTTGCACTCCATCATGGGCGCATCGGTTTTTCCACGCAGTTCAGCAACCATGCTTGCGGTAATTGCAGCCATATCGTTTCTCCGTAATCAATTCAATAGTTTAATAAAGGCTAAAAAAAAGGGGCCAAGAAGCCCCCTTTTTCGGGCGGCAGAGGCTTCAGGCAGAAGCTTCGCTCACCTCAACGAACTCGTCGCCACTCTCGGCTGAAACTGCCTTGACCACGTCGTCCATGGCGTTAGCACGTCCTTCGAGAATCGCATCCGCAATGCCGCGCGCATACAGCATCACAGCTTTGGAAGAGTCGTCGTTACCAGGGATCACATAGTCGATACCTTCGGGTGAGTGATTGGAATCCACAACACCGATCAGAGGGATGCCCAGCTTCTTGGCCTCGGATATGGCAATCTTGTGGTAGCCCACATCAATTACAAAAATAGCATCGGGCAACGCAGTCATATCTTGAATGCCACCAATGTCTTTTTCCAGCTTTTCCATTTCGCGAGCAAACATCAGTTGCTCTTTCTTGCTCATGCTGTCGAGGCCGGCCTCTTGTTGCGTCTTCATGTCTTTCAGCCGCTTGATTGAGGTCTTGACGGTCTTAAAATTGGTCAACATGCCACCCAGCCAGCGCTGATCCACAAAAGGAACACCAGCCCGCTGGGCCTCAGCGGAAACGATATCGCGCGCCTGGCGCTTGGTACCCACCATCAAAATGGTGCCGCGCTTGGCCGACAACTGGCGAACAAACTTGGCAGCATCCTGGAACATCGGCAGCGATTTTTCCAGGTTGATGATGTGAATCTTGTTGCGATGACCAAAAATAAACGGGGCCATCTTGGGGTTCCAGAAGCGGGTTTGGTGTCCAAAATGGACGCCGGCTTCCAGCATTTCGCGCATTGTTACAGCCATAAATTACTCCAAAGGTTAGGTCTAAAATCCAGCCCCCTTATTGGCACCCAGAATATAAATACTGGATGATCAACACCTTGACGGGGCGGATTTGCGATTGCGTTGCCAACAGAACAAGTCGCACCATCAGCAAAGCCTTTCGAGTATAACATGCCAACTCAAGTTGCCCGGTTGTCTGCACATAAAGGGATCACCATGAAGGTCATTTTTTTGGGGAGGTGCGCGGATCAATCGCCTCGCCAAGCCCCAAAACGATACGTTACGGCGGTAACACGACCTGTATGGAGATTCGCACTGACATTAATCAGTTGACTATTCTTGAAGCCGGTACCAGCATATTACCGCTATCTCAAATGCTGATTGCAGAGATTCCGATTACCGCCAACGCCCAAATTGCGGATGCCCACTGGAATCATATTCAGAGTTGCTTTGATTCGGTTTCTAGCCAAAGCATTGACCTAGTCTCAGCTACACAACTCCAGTACCGTTACTTTCCGGCCCGCGATGCCGAGATGCAGGCTCGGATTGAATATGTAATCCCGATTCCTGCAAAATCAGTTCAAATCGGATCGGCAACCGTAACACCTTACATACTCAACCACCCCGTCATTGATTTTGGTTACTGCAAAGGCAAATCGGTCTTGTTCGCGGGAGATCACGAGCCTCCGTACAACATTTTTGAGCCCGGGAACGACAAGACCACCATAATCCATGAAGTGGTCCAGGTTATGGGCGTATTCATTGCCGATTGTTCGTACACCGATGCAGAATATGATTGTATCGGCAGCGACGACGCCCTGGAAGCCGCATTTGATGAAGCGCTGTTGAGCAATGCTGGTGTTATCCAAAGAATGGGTATCCCGCTGGCTCGCGAGGGAGACTGCTACGAGTACTGAACGCATTTTGAGCCGACACAGCTCCCACCAAAGTGTCGCTCGCCTTCTATTCGACAATGCCACAACACGGCTATTGGAGCAGTCTGCCAGTCTGGTTCTGCGCCCCCACAGTTTGATGCAAAGAGCTGGCCTTGCGGTGGCACGACTTGCCATGGCAATTGCTCCCCATGCTAACGTGATCTGGATACCCTGTGGCCCTGGAAACAACGGGGGCGATGGATATGAAGCAGCGCGCCACCTGCGTCTCTGGGGCAAGTGCCCGGTCGTGACAAGCCTGGGTAACACCATGCACCTGCCTAAAGATGCAGATGCCGCCCGAAAAGGTGCCCTCGAAGCGGGCGTGTGTTTTTCAGACTCCATGCCTAATCAATACGATCTGTGCATTGACGCCCTTTTCGGTATCGGTCGAATCCGGCCGTTTGACGCAACCTGCAGCGCCTGGATACAACATATCAACTACTGCCCAGCACCGGTACTTGCCATCGATGTACCTTCCGGTCTTGATGCGGATACCGGTTCTGGTGGAAGTCTCTGCATAAATGCTGACGTCACACTCAGTCTGTTGACACTCAAGCCAGGCCTGTTCACAGCCGATGGCCGGGAAGCAAGCGGTGACGTCTGGTTTGACGACCTCGGTATTGCGCAGCCAACCAGCGCCTATGCGCAACTGGGAGGCCCTCTTCTTCCACCTTCACGCGCACACAACACGCACAAAGGCAGTTACGGCGATGTCACGATTGTTGGTGGAAGTCCAGGCATGACCGGTGCCGCACTGCTGGCAGGACGAGCCGCGTTGCACGGTGGCGCCGGGCGGGTCTATGTCAGCCTGTTGGATTGCGCCGCCTTGGCATTGGATATCGGCCAGACTGAGCTCATGTTTCGCCCTCTATCGGAATTGGCGTACAAGTCCATGACTGTCGTAGCTGGATGCGGCGGTGGTCAAGCCATCGCCTCACATTTGGCGGATATCCTCGACCATTCGGATCGGCTGGTTCTGGATGCGGATGCGCTGAATGCCATCGCCCAAGACACGACGCTACAAGACCGGCTGAGGGCCCGCAGAGTTGGAGCCACTGTACTCACGCCCCACCCGCTGGAAGCTGCTCATTTGCTCAAGCTAGAGACGCATGCGGTACAAGCCAATCGGCTGTCGGCAGCGCAGGCCCTGGCGGACCGATTTGGCTGCACCATCGTGCTCAAAGGTTCCGGCTCGATCATTGCAGCGCCAGGTGTCGTGCCGCACATCAATCCCAGTGGCAATGCTCGACTGGCCAGCGCTGGTACCGGTGACGTATTGGCCGGCTTGATTGGCGCGCGACTTGCTGCAGGTGGTGAAATATTCCACAGCACATGTGAATCGGTTTATAGACACGGCGCAATTGCCGATACCTGGCCCCAGAGAAACACTTTGACTGCCCAGGGTTTGGCACGTGCGTTGTAGGGATCAACGACGCTTCCTGGGAGCCTTTTTGGAAGCAGCTGCAGGCTTATCAGCCAACTTCGATGCCTTCGCAGATTTGCCTCCCAGTCGCTTGATGGGCTCGCCCATCAGTAACAACGACCGCGTGTGTTTTCCCTGCGGTTCAGAGCGTTCAGGCTTGGGTGATCGCGCCTTGGTATCACGCCCCATTCCCTTATCTACCATGGCGCGCGATACCAAGCCTTCGCCATCCTGCACCAGACGGAAATCAATTTTTCGACCATCCAAATCTACGCGACTCACCTGGATGCGCACTCGGGTGCCAATTGCGTATCGGGTTCCGGTTCTCTCACCGCGCAACTCCTGACGTGCTTCATCAAAACGGAAGTACTCGCCTCCCAACTCCGTGATATGAACCAGTCCTTCCACATACATTTCATCCAAAGTCACAAATATGCCAAAGCTGGTCGCCGCAGTGACCACCCCACCATATTCCTCGCCCAAGTGCTCCTTCATGTATTTGCACTTAAGCCAAGCTTCCACATCGCGGCTGGCTTCATCGGCGCGACGTTCATTCGCGCTGCAGTGCAAACCCGCCGCCAGCCAGGCCATGCCTTCAGCATTGGTTTTCTTGGGGGCTTGTTTGAGTTGTCCAGCGCGGGCCACGCCACTCTTTTCCAGCCTGCGAGCCAGTTTTGCATGGGCCTCGCCGGGCGTGGGTAGCACCGGTAGCTGGTAGCGGGTCTTGGCCAAAACTGCCTTGATAACCCGATGTACCAGCAAATCGGGATAGCGCCGAATGGGACTGGTGAAATGGGTGTACGCCTCGTAAGCCAGTCCAAAATGCCCGCTGTTGGACGGTGTATAAATGGCCTGCTGCATGGAGCGCAACAACATGGAATGGATTTGCTGGGCATCCGGGCGGTCTTTGGTTGCCAGAGCAATAGCCTGAAATTCCCCAGGGGACGGGTCTTCACTGATGCTCATGCCCAGTCCAGTCGATTTCAGATAGTTCTGCAATATCTCTTTCTTTTCGGGCGTGGGGCCTTCATGCACCCGAAAAAGTCCCGGATGCTTGCTCTGGGCGATGAAATCCGCGCTACAGACATTGGCCGCAAGCATCGCCTCCTCGATCACGCGATGCGCCACATTGCGCGTACGGGGTGCAATTTTTTCGATACGTCCGTTTTCGTCACAAATGATTTGAGTCTCGGTAGTCTCAAAGTCCACGGCTCCGCGCTTTTGGCGAGACTTGATCAGCGCTTGGTACACGCCATGCAAGTTGAGCAAATCTCCCACGCGATCCTTGCGTTTGATTGCCTCTGGGCCTCGGGTGTTGCCCAGGATCGCCGCCACCTCGGTATAGGTAAACCGGGCATGGCTCCACATCACTGCGGGGTAAAACTGGTAGGCCTCGACCCTCCCATCGTCCGATACGAACATATCGCACACCATGCACAGGCGCTCTACTTCGGGATTGAGGGAGCACAAACCGTTGGACAGCTTCTCCGGCAACATGGGGATCACACGGCGCGGAAAATACACACTGGTGGCACGGTCGTAAGCGTCCACGTCAATGGCAGAACCCGTCTCCACATAGTGGCTCACATCGGCAATCGCCACCAGCAACCGCCAGCCCTTGGCTGCGGACTTGCCGCGGCCCTTGGTTGCCGGTTCGCAGTACACGGCATCGTCAAAGTCGCGCGCATCTTCGCCGTCAATAGTGACCAGCGGGACATCGGTCAAATCAATCCGATCCACCTTGTCGTGTGGCAGAACCTTGTCGGGCAGGGTACGCGCCAACGCGATGCAGGCTTGCGAAAACTCGTGCGGCACACTGTATTTGCGCACGGCGATTTCAATCTCCATCCCGGGGTCGTCCACCTCACCCAAAACTTCCTTGATACGCCCCACTGGCTGCCCAAAAAGGGCTGGCGGTTCGACCAGTTCCACTACCACCACCTGACCGGCCTTGGCCACACTGGTGGCGCCCTTGGGTATCAGGACATCCTGCCCATAACGCTTGTCTTCCGGTGCGACCAACCAGACTCCACTTTCTTGCAACAGGCGACCAATAATGGGCTGTTTTGAACGCTCCAGTATTTCAACCACTCGGCCTTCAGGCCTTCCCTTGCGGTCGCTGCGCACGATACGGACCTTGACCCGATCCTTGTGCAGAACAGCCCGCATTTCGTTTGGAGGCAAATAAATGTCTGGGGCACCGTCATCACGTGAAACGAATCCATGGCCATCACGATGGCCTTGAACAATTCCCTCTACTTCATCCAGAAGTCCGCTGTTTTGGCTAATATTTTTGATATACTTCTCTCTTTCCTGAAATGCCCAGATGGCGGAATTGGTAGACGCACTAGTTTCAGGTACTAGCGAGTAACTTCGTGGAGGTTCGAGTCCTCTTCTGGGCACCAACTATAGTAATGTAGTTAATGAAAAGCCGCTGAGTTTCAGCGGCTTTTTTTTGTCCTGAAGAATCGTAGTCCAAGCGCACTTTTTAGATGGGCATACCAACCAGGTCATGCCCTTGTGCCGCCACAATGCGCGCTTTGGTGAACTCGCCAACTTTCAACGTCTTGCTAATCTTCTCTGGCGGAAGCAGTCGCACCACGCCATCAATCTCCGGCGCATCGGCATAGCTTCTACCCACTGCGCCTTTCTTACCCATACCAGGCGCCGAGTCCACCAATACCTGCATGGTGGAACCCACGCGCTTTAGCAACTTGGCCACTGAAACCGCTTCAGCAACGGCCATGAACCGCGCACGGCGCTCTTCGCGCACTTCCTGCGGCAGCGTGCCAGGCAGGTCGTTGGCTGCAGCACCCTTGACCGGGCTGTAGGCAAAACAACCGGCCCGGTCAATTTGCGCCTCGCGGATGAAATCCAGCAAGTGCGAAAACTCTTCTTCCGTTTCACCCGGAAAGCCGGCAATGAAGGTGCTACGTATGACGATTTCGGGACAGTCTTGGCGCCACTTCTGCAAGCGGTCCAGGTTCTTCTCGCCACTGGCGGGCCGCTTCATGCGACGCAACACGTCGGGATGACTGTGTTGCAGGGGAACGTCCAGATACGGCAGCACACGCCCGGTTGCCATGAGCGGAATAATCTCGTCCACGCTGGGGTATGGGTAGACATAGTGCAAACGCACCCAGGCACCATAGGGCTCGGCAATTTCACCCAGGATCTGCACCAGTTCCAGCATGCGTGTTTTCACGGGTTTGCCGTCCCAGAAGCCCGTGCGGTATTTCACGTCCACACCATAGGCTGATGTGTCCTGACTAATCACCAGCAATTCCTTCACGCCACCCTCGAACAGCGCACGCGCTTCCGTCAGCACATCGCCAATGGGGCGCGACACCAGATCACCGCGCATGGAAGGAATGATGCAAAAAGTGCAACGGTGGTTACAGCCTTCGCTGATCTTCATGTAGGCGTAGTGACGCGGTGTGAGTTTGATGCCCGCAACACCAAAAGAGTTGGGAACGAGATCCAGAAATGGGTCGTGGGGCTTGGGCAAATTGATATGCACCGCATCCATGACCTCCTGGGTGGCATGCGGCCCGGTCACGGCCAGCACCTTGGGGTGCATCTGGCGGACCATGTTGTCCCCATTGTCCGCAGTCTTCGCCCCCAAGCAACCAGTGACAATGACGCGGCCGTTTTCGGCCAAAGCTTCCCCAATGGTGTCCAGGCTCTCCTTGATGGCATCGTCAATGAAACCGCAGGTGTTCACGAT
>Ga0073904_10001055_pt1 | contig 20457 bp, 14 predicted proteins | sample KloWWTrecipitate_FD_66668 | JGI IMG/M metagenome (GOLD analysis project Ga0073904, IMG submission 66668) | Active sludge microbial communities from Klosterneuburg, Austria, studying microevolution and ecology of nitrifiers - Klosterneuburg... | ecosystem: Engineered > WWTP > Aerobic digester >... | reverse complement strand
GTCACCGTCGGCGGCATCTTCGAGCTGGGGAACAAGGGCGTCGACTCCACGTGGATGCTCACCTCGCTGCGCCAGGCGCAGGCGCTCTACGCGCTGCCGGGCGGCGCGACCACCTTGGAGCTGAAGGTCTCCGACGTCTTCGAAGCCGAGCGCGTCGCGACCGACGTGCGGGGGCGCCACCCGCTCCTCGTGGAGAGCTGGATGTCGATCAACGCCGAGCTGCTCGCGGGGCTCTCGGCGCAGAGCAGCTCGAAGCTCCTCATCCAGTTCTTCGTGGTGCTCGCGGTCGCCCTCGGGATCGCGAGCGTGCTCATCGTCTCGGTCGTTCAAAAGTCGCGTGAGATCGGGATCTTACGAGCCGTTGGGACGCCCGCCCGGCGGGTGCTGCGGATCTTCCTCATCCAGGGTGGCCTGCTCGGCCTCTCGGGCTCGTTCCTCGGCTCCGCGATGGGCGCGGCCTTCGCGCTCTCGTTCGCTCGGTTGGCCGTCGATCCCAACGGGACGCCGCGCTTCCCGATCACTCTCACCGCCGATCTGTTCCTCGGCGCGACCCTCCTCGCCACGGGAGTTGGGCTCCTTTCCGCCGTGCTTCCCGCGCGCCGCGCCGCGAGGATGGACCCCGCCACGGCGATCCGCCATGGCTGACGCCCTGCGCCTCGAGGGCGTCGTGAAGGACTTCGGGCCGGCGGCCCGGGTGCTCCACGGCGTGGACATGTCCGTCGGCGCCGGGGAGGTGGTGTCGCTCATGGGGCCCTCCGGCTCTGGCAAGAGCACGCTGCTGAACCTCGCCGGGCTCCTCGATCGCCCGACCTCGGGCCGCGTCGTCATCGACGGCGTCGACACGTCGTCGCTCGACGACGCCGGGCTCACCCAGCTTCGGGGCCTGAAGCTCGGCTTCATCTTCCAGTTCCACCACCTCTTGCCCGCGTTCACCTCGCTCGAGAACGTGCTCCTGCCTTCGTGGGGCCAGCACGGTGCTCCCGCTCCCGGCGCCCGCGAGAGGGCGACGGCGCTGCTGCGCGACGTGGGGCTCGGCGAGCGCATCGACTACATGGCCACCCAGCTCTCGGGAGGGCAGGCCCAGCGCGTCGCCGTCGCGCGCGCGCTCGTGCACCAGCCCGCCCTGGTGCTCGCCGACGAGCCCACCGGCAACCTCGACACCGAGTCGTCGGCCGAGGTGCTCGCGCTGATGCGCCGCTTCAACCGCGAGCTTGGTACAGCGTTCTTGGTCGTGACGCACGACCCGCGCATCGCGGCGCGCTGCGACCGGAGCCTCGAGATCGTCGACGGCAAGATGCGCCCGGAAGGCCCGACCGGTGGTGTAGCTTAGGCGCTCATGGCCGCACCACGCCATCGCTCGGGTCCATCGCGCTTCGCGCGCTTCGCGCGCTTCTTGCCGCTCGCGGGCGTCGCGGCGTTCTCGCTGCTGCTCTTCGACTGCGCGCTGCCCGAGGCGAAGCTCCCGCCGTCGCCCGCGCACGCGGTGCCGTACTACGCGAAGGTCGACTGGCCGCGCGCCGACGCCGAGATCGTGACGGTGCTCTCCGAGTACCTCAAGGTCGACACCACGAACCCGCCGGGCAACGAGACGCGCGGCGCCGAGCACCTCGGCAAGCTCCTCGCGGCCGAAGGGATCCCCTCCGAGATCCTCGAGTACGCGCCCGGCCGGGGCAACCTCATCGCGCGGCTCGAGGGCTCGGGCAAGGAGCCGCCGCTCTGCCTGGTCTCGCACATCGACGTCGTCACCGCCGAGCCCGCCACCTGGAAGCCCGGGCGTGGCCCGCTCTCGGGCGCCGTCGCCGACGGCTACATCTGGGGGCGAGGCGCGCTCGACATGAAGAGCCTCGGCGCGGTCGAGCTCATGAGCCTCGTGTGGCTCAAGCGCATCAAAGCGCCGCTCCGGCGGAGCGTCGTGCTCGTGGCCGTGGCCGCCGAGGAGACCGACAGCGGCGGGATGCGCTTCCTGGTCGACAAGCACTGGGACAAACTTGGGTGTTCGCAGTCGGTGAACGAGGGCGGAATAGGCATCAAAGATCTGCTCCTCGAGGGGCAGACGGTCTACCCAATCTCGGTCGCCGAGAAGGGCACGCTGTGGGTGAAAATGACGGCCAACGGCGAGGCCGGGCACGGCTCGACGCCCGTGCCGGGGCGGGCCCCCGAGCGGCTCCTCGCGGCCCTCGACAAGCTCGCGAAGCGCGATCCCGCGCCGGTGATCGACCCGGCGATTTACGAGCTCGCCGCCCGCGCGGGCTACGACACGGGCGGCATCACGGGCCAGGTGCTCCGGCGCCCGTTCCTGGTGCGGCAGCTCGTCCTAGGCAAGCTCCTCGACAACCCTCCGGCCCGCGCGACGCTCTTCAACACGGTCAACGTGACGGGCTTCGAGGGGCGCAACGAGCCGAACGTCATCCCCTCGAAGGTCTCCGCGATCCTCGACTGTCGCCTCCTGCCGGGCACCTCGCCCTCGGGCTTTCTGGGCGAGCTGAAGACCGTCGTCGCCGACCCCCAGGTCACGTTCGAGGTGCTCGACAGCGCGGCCTCGCGCGGGAACACCTGGCACGATCCGTTCTTCCAGGCGCTCGCGCGGCACGCGGTCGCCGGCCGCACCCACGTCGTCGCGGGGCCAGCGCTCTCGCCCGGCTACACCGACTCCCTCTACCTCCGCGACAAGGGCGTGCACGCGTTCGGCTTCATGCCCTTCGAGGTCGAGAAGGAGGAGCTCCTCGGGTACCACGGCAAGAACGAGCGCCTGAGCGTGGTGAACCTGCAGCGCGGGCTGCGGGCGCTGTTCCGCGCCATCGTCGACGTGTCGGTCGAATGAGGCGTTCGCGTGGTCTGGCCTCGGCCCTCACGTTCGCGCTCCTCGTAGGGGCGGCGCTGGCGGCGCCCGCACCCGCGCGAGCCGAACCGGAGCCCACGACGAGCGAGCCGAACAACGAGATCGAGGTCTCGCCCGACGTCCTCCTGCCCGCGCGACTCGACGCCATCGAGGTGCGCGGCCTCATCCGCACGCAGGAGTTCGTGGTGCTCCGCGAGCTCGGCTTCGAGGCCGGGCAGGTGGTCGCGCGCCCGGCGCTCGATCTCGCCATCAAGCGCCTGTGGAACACGACCATCTTCTCCAAGGTGCGAGGGCGCGTGGAGCGTCGCGCCGGTCGAACGGTGCTCGCGCTCGACCTCGAGGACCGCTGGACGCTCAACCCGCTGCTCGGCTACGGCTCCGGCGGCAGCGCCTTCTTCTTTCGTATTGGAGCGACGGACAACAACTTGGCGGGGCGCTTCCTCGAGGTGCAGGCGCAGTACCAGTTCTTCGACGGCTTCCACGGTGGCCAGGTCATCCTCCGCGATCCGCGGCTCTTTCACCGGCGCATGGAGCTCACCGTGCAGCTCGAGCGCCTCGTGCGTCCGCGCCCGCGGTTCTCCGACCAGCGCACCCTCGGGGCGGTCGAGCTGTCGCGGCTCTTCCTGAGCGATCGCGTGCGCGTGGGGCTCCGCACGAGCGTGTTCGCGGACCGCTTCCTCGAGCCGCTCGAGCCGCCGGCCGACTTCCCCGCTCCCACCGAGACGGCCCTCTTCGAGCCCTCGTTCCGCGTGGGCCGCGTCGACACCGTGCGGCTCCGCCAGACCGGCGCGAGCCTCGAGCTCAAGCCCGGGCTCGGGCTGCCCGTGGGCGGTCCAGGCTCGCAGTTCGCGCAAGCGCAGCTCGAGGCGCTGCTCTTCGGGCTCGTCGGCTCGCGCGCCAACGTCGCGGTGCGGCTACGGGCGGCGGGCGTCTCCGCGGTGCCGCGTCACCTGCTCGTGTACGCGGGGGGCCTCGACCTCGTGCGCGGCTTCCCCGACAACCACGCGGCCGCGCGCGCGCTCGCCCTCGCCAACGTCGAGCTCCGCGTGGTGGCCTTCGACTCGACCTGGTTGGCCCTGATGCCCACGGCCTTCGTCGACGGCATGGTGTGGCGCACCGAGGAGGGCGCCCGTCGCGGCGCGCTCTCCGGCGGCCTCGGCGTGCGGTTCCTGATACCCAAATTCGTCGGCACGGGCATGCGACTCGACGTGGCCGTGCCGGTGGAGAGCCCATTCAAGGTGTCGCCGAGCATCGGCGTGTATCAGTTCTTCTGAGAGTCTCCTGAGAGCGCCGCGCCCGCGTCAGCGCACATCAGGGAGGGGAGTGCCCTCCCGGCAGATTTTGCCCACGCGCACGTCGAAGTCCTTCAGGTTGCCGAGGATGATCGAGATGTAGAGATCGTCGGCCGAGGAAATGCTGCCCACGAGGAACTGTCGCCAGAGGGCGTACACGTGGACCGTCCTGCCGGCCGCGCGCTCGTAGAACGCCTCGATTTGGTAGTCTTGGTTGAACTGCGCGTCGCTCCCCTTGAGGAACGTAGCGGGCTTCACGAGCACGGTGCGCGAGAGCACCAAGTCGCCCCCGGTGGGGCCCGCGCCCGGCACGAAGCGCACGCTGCCGCGCAGATCGCTCTGGTACTGCCGCGACAGCACGGTCGCGGTCAGATCGGTGGTCCAGGTGAGGGTCTTCACCTTTCGGGCGAAGTAGTCCTCGGAGCTCGACGTGTAGGTGCGAAGGTAGTTGTCGTAGGTCTTGGGGAACAGCTCGGGTTGGTTCTTCGCGGCCGTGAGCTTCTCCACCTGCGAGAGCGTGCACGGCAACTCGGTGAGGATGATCATGCCCTGCGCGGCGGTCACGTCCCGCGGGGGTAGACCGAGGTCGGCGATGTCGGCGGGCTTCAGCGGCTCGAGCTTCAGGTTCGAGTCGCCGCCGTTGCCGTCGATGGCCCGCTGCATGACGCCCTCGATGTCGCGCACCAGCGTCTTGTACTCGGCGTCGCTCCCGGCTTGGTACTTCGACAGGAGGCCGCGGGAGAGCAGGCTGAGCTCCGACCCGCCCTCTCCCGCGACGTCGGTGGAGAGCGAGTCGAGCGTGCCGAAGTCGCAGCCGGTCAGCGTGATCGCGGCCAGCGCGCCGACGACGCCGAGCGCGCGCAGGGAGAGGTGAGACCGCCGCGAGGCCGGCGGAGCGGGCGATCGCACGACCGCCTCGGGGGAGAGAGCACTAGACGCCATGGAACTTGAAACCTCCCCTCCACCATAGCCGAGCCTCCGCGGCGGGTCGCGCCCCACGCGAGCGACCGCTCACGACAAACCGGCCAAGGTCGAGTACCAATGCGGGATGGTCCCGCGCCGCCCCCGATGGCCGCTGCCCGCTGTCCGCGCTTTCTCGTCCGCCGCCGCGTTCGCGTTCGCCCTCGCGCTCGCTGCGTCCGCCTCCGCCCGTGCCGGCACGGAGCCCGAGCCGCCGGCTCCGGTCGCCGCCCCGGTCGCCGCCCCCACCGCTCCGCCGGTGGCCGCTCCTGGCCAGGCGGACGCGCCCGCCTCGAGCCCGGAGCCCTCGGCGGCGGTCGCTCCGTCCGCCCCGAAGCCGCCCGCCTCCGCGGAGCGGGTCCCGATGCCCGTCCCCACGCCCCGCACGCGCTGGGTCGCCACCCTCGGCGTGCTCTCGGTGCCGCGCCTCATCTCGTTCGAGGCGCACGCGCTGCTCGGTCAGCGGCTAGGGGTCGGGCTCGTCTTCGAGTACCTGCCGCCAGGCATCGCGAAGTTCGGCGAAGACACCACGCTGTCGCTCCTCCAGGTGGGCGTCCAGGGGCGGTATTTCCCCTTCGCCGACTCGGACGGATGGTTCTCCCGCAGCCTCTACGGCGCGCTCGGCGTGGGCTACCAGTACTCGCGCGCCGACTCGTCGAAGTTCGGGAGCGAGGTCGACTACCTCACCGAGAGTATGTATTTTGCACCAAAAATCGGGCTGCTCGTCACGCTGAAGAGCGGGCTCACGCTCGGCGGCGATCTGGGCGCGACGCTCCCGTTGGGGGCGACCACTTCGTTCGCGTCCGACGGCACCGAAGACTCCAACGCGAGGAAGGCCGCGAAGACGTTCGGCATGTTCGTCATCCCGACGCTCACGCTGTTCCGCGTCGGATACAGCTTCTAACACTACTGCGAGAGGTTCCCTCTCGCTACGCAGTTCGCTGCGCGAACGGCAGCCGTGCTAGCCCTGTCTCGTAGGGGGCGCGGCGCCCTCTCGGCCACAAAGCTGGCCGATTCACCCCTCCGTCTTGTCCGCTCCCGCGGCCAACGACCACCACCGCGAGAATGAAGTCTCGCAGCAGTGCTCATCACCGAGCATGATCTTCGATCAAGCCCGGTGACTTATTGCTTCGTCATCGGAGGACTCCGTCCTCCGCCCCACGGGCTGCTAGTCCCCTGGAAGCGTGATCCCTTCCAGAAGTCGCGCGGGTTCGGCCTTTCGCCACAAGGGAGCGAGGGGGTGCCCCGTTTTCGGCGGCGGTGGGAGGATACTCATGTTCGAGGGAGGTCGCGAGGCGCTCACGCTCGTGCGGGCGCCCCAAGCGCGTCTCAAACCTGATTCGTTTCGCCAATTTCCGGGGCTGGCTTAGCCTGTTCTCATGCGCCTCCCACGCCGGATGGTCTCGTTCGCTCCCGCGCTCTCCGCGCTCTCCGCGCTCGCGTGCGTCTCGCTCGCCGGCGTGCTCCCGTTCGCGACGGCCTGCTCGTCGACCCCCGCGCCGCCTCCAGCGGAGGTCGCCGACGGCGCCCGGGCCGTGTTCTCCCCCGACGTAGACCTCGCCGCCGAGGGCGCGTTCTGGGACCTGCCGTATCCCTCCGACCTGCGCCTCACCGCCGCCGGCGCGCCCGACTTGAAGAGCTTCCCGAACCCGGCCCTCGGCATCATCGACGAGTTCAAGAAGCTCGTTGAGGCGCGGCGAGGGTTCCCCGTCTTGCCCGTCGCCTACTTCCGCTTCGAGGCCCCGCTCGGTGAGCGCAAGGAGACCGACGCGATCGCCGCGACGAAGGACTCCCCCGTGCTCCTCGTGGACGTCGACGAGAAGAGCCGCGACCGCGGCAAGCTCTACCCGCTCGTCGCCGGAGCGCCCACTCCCGACGCGTACGTGCCCGAGCACCTGCTCACGCTCGCGCCGCGCCCTGGCGTGGTGCTCGCGCCGGGCACGAAGTACGCGTTCGTCGTGCGGCGATCGCTCACCGACGCGGCGGGCCGGAAGGTGAGCCCGGCGAAGGCGTTCGAACCGATCTTGCGGGGCGAGGCGCCCGCCGGCGCGCGGGGCGAGGCGCTGCGCGGCCTCTACGCGCCGCTGCTCTCGACCCTCGACACGCTCGGCGTCGCGCGCACCGACGTGGCCGCCGCGACGGTGTTCACCACGGGCGACGTGGTGGCCGACACGGCCGAGCTCGCGAAGCGCGTGTCCGAGCGTTTCCCGGTGGCGACCGCTTCGTTCACCCACGAGGTGCTGCCTTCCTTGCAGAATGCACCCTTCTGCCACGTCACCGCGAAGATCGATTTGCCCCAGTTTCAGCGCGGGAAGGCGCCGTTCGACAGCGAGGGCCTGTTCGAGCTCGGGAGCGACGGGGTCCCGAAGAAGCAGCGCGACGAGTCGATCTCCGTTTCGTTCTCCATCCCCAAGACGGCCATGCCCCCGGCGGGCTATCCGCTCGTGGTGTACTTCCATGGCTCCGGCGGCGTCGCGCGGGAGCTCGTCGACGGCATCGTGAAGGGCGATCCGCCCGACGAACGGCCGGCGGCCACGCTCGCGGCGCTCGGCTTCGCCGTGGCCGGCAGCTCGCTGCCCATCAGCCCCGATCGGGTGCCTGGCGCGAAGGCGTTCGACTACGTGAACCTGAACAACCTACCCGCTGTGCGCGACACGTTCCGTCAGGGCATGCTCGAGTCGCGCATGCTCATCGACGCGCTCGCCAAGACCGAGATCCCCAAGTCGGTGCTCGACGGCTGCGCGGGCGCGAGCCTCCCCGCCGGGGCCACCGCGTACAAGCTCGACCTGTCGCGCCTCAGCGTTCAGGGGCAGAGCATGGGCGGCATGTACGCCAACTTGGTGTCGGCGATCGAGCCACGCATCCAGGCGGTCGTGCCCACGGGGGCGGGCGGCTTCTGGACCTATTTCGTGCTCAGGCTCACGGTCATCCCGAACGCATACAACTTGATTCGCCTGCTCATTGGCACGCGCGAGCAGGTCACGTTCATGCACCCCGCGCTGCACCTCATCGAGACCGCGCTCGAGGTGATGGACCCCCTCGTCTCGACGCCGCGCCTCGGCCGGCGGCCCCTGCCCGGACACCCGACCCGCGCGGTCTACCAGCCCGTCGGCAGGGAGGACAGCTACTTCAACGCCGACATCTTCGACGCGATGACGCTCGGCTATGGGCACCCGCGCGCGGGTGACGAGATCTGGCCGAGCATGCGCGCCGGGCAGGCGCTCGTGGGGCTCGACCAGCCCGTTTCGTATCCCGTGAAGCAGAACCTCACGAGCGCGGAGGGTAAGCCGTTCACGGGGATCGTCGCGCAGTACGACAACAGGAACGCGCAGGGCACGTTCGACGGGCACGGCATCTACCGGCGCCTCGAGGCGGTGCGGTATCAGTACGCCTGCTTCCACTCCACATTTCAGAAGACCGGGATCGCCGTGGTGCCGGCGCCGGCGGCGCTCGGCTCGCCCTGCCCGCAATAGCGCTCCAGAGAGCCGCGCGCTACGGCGGAGGTGTGATCTTCCACATATCGGCGATCCACTTCCCCGTGGCGTCGACCGCGTTCCCCGAGCCCCAGTAGATCGCGCCGTCGTGCACCCAGGCTGTGGCCGCGTGGCGCCCGACGAAGCCTGGCGGGATGTCCAGCGAATACCAGTTTCGTCCGTCGGAGGTGTAGTGCACGTCGGAGAGGTTGCCCTCCTCGCCCAGCACGTACCCGGAGCCATAGCCGCCGAGCACCCAGAGCCGGTCGTCGAAGACCTCGACGTTGTGGTAATAGCGCGGGCGAAACGGCGTGTGGATGAGCTCCCGCTTCCAGCTCGTGCCGTCGCTGGTCGACCAGACGTCGTCGTACTCGGTGCGCTCCGGGCGATAGCCCTCTTGTTCGTAGATGCCGCCCGAGATGAGCCACATTCGCCCACGGAAGACGGCGTTGCCGCCGATCATGCCTCGCTCTCCCCAGCGCGGTGGCTGAGGCGCGGTGGAGCGCTCCCAGGTCGCGCCGTCCCGGCTGCTCCACACGTCGCCGAACACCTCGGGCTTGTCGGTGCCGTGCAGCGTTTGGCCGCCGACCACCCACAATCGGTCGTTGAACGCGAAGGTCACGTGGAGCACGCGGAGAGGGTAGGCGGTCTCCTGAGTCACGTTCTTCCAGCGGACGCCGTCGGTGGAGCTCCACACGTCGCGCTGGAGGACGGTGACGGGGTCGCCGCCGACGAGGAACATCTTCCCGTCGTGCACGGCGTATCCCCCCCAGTGGCGACCGCTCCAGTCGGTCGCTTGGTCGAACGTCGCCGGATCCTGGAACGTGTTCGGCTTGACGAGCGTCCAGCGGACGCCGTCGGCGCTGCTCCATACGTCGTTGACCGAGTTGAACTTGTACAGAATGGGGTTCCAGCCCCCGATTCCGTACATGCGGCCATTGAAGACGAGCCCGCCCATGCCGTCTCGCGCGCCGAACGGGAGATCGGCGCCTATTCGGGTGAACGAGTACCGCTTCTTTCGCGACGGAGCGATGGGGATGGCGCCCGAGTCGGCCGCGTAGTCCCCGAGGCGCACGCGGACGCGCAGGTGTGTACCGCCCGTGGCCGGCACGCGCACCCGCGCGCGGCTCTTTCGGAGGTCGACCTGTCCGATGGACACGGGCGCCCAGGTCGCGCCGTCGTCGAGCGACAGCGACACCGCGCCGAGCGCGGAAGGCGGGAGCGGGACGTCGGGCGCGTGCCAGAGCACCGCGTGGTCGCTCTCGCGCTCCCAGGGCTGCTCGTCGGGCTCGGGTGTGAGGAGGGCCACCTTCACGAAGACTGGGGGCCCGAGCTTCTGAGGATCGAACGGCTCTTTGATGCACGCGGCGAGCACGAGCCACGCGAGCGCCGTCGGGGCGAGCGAGCGCCTCACCATACGAAGAGCCTCGCGCCGTGCGGGGGAACGCTCGCGCGCTTCGGCGCGGCCGCCCGCGTGAGCGTGCCCGTCGGGGAGAGCACGAGCTCTTCGGCGGTGCCCGGCAGCTCGAGGTCGGCCGCGTAAGACTCGGAGGCCCAGGCGAAGACGCCGAGCGCCCCATGGATGCCGTCAGGGGTCGACTTGCGCCACACGTGGGGGACCTCGGTGTCGGTGTTTCCCATGAAGAGCGGGCTCGGGAAGAGCTTCGGATCGGGAGGGGTCATGAGGTCGCGCGGGCGCGCCGCCACGCCGTCCCGGGAGAGGGCGAGCACCTCGGGAGCGAGCGCCATGGCGCGCCTCGCTGCGCTCGCCTGGCGCCCGTCGCCGAGCAAGTAGTTGCCCCCCGACAGCGCCGAAAACACGACCACGGTGAAGGCCTCGGCGTCGGTGATGCGCCCGCCCCGGAGGAGCACCACGTCGGGGTCGAGCGCCCAGAACGCGTCGGTGTGGGCACGCAACGCGACGTGGCGCGCCTGCGCGCTGAGGAAGGGATAGGTCGGCTCGGGGCTCGTGACGAAGGCGATGTCGGGGCCGATGCGCATGCTGTCGACCCAGCCCACCGAGGGCAGGATGGGGGCCCCGCAGCCCGTGAGGTGGAGGTCGGGCGCGGCCTCCCGCAGGGCCTTCATCGACAGTGCGTAGGCCTCCAGCGACGTGACAGGCTTCTGGCGCACGCCCTCGGTGGCGCCGCCGAAGAGGAAATCGAGCTTGAGCGTGCGATAGCCCCACGCGCGGAGCTGTTTCACCTGGTCGACCACGAAGGCGCGCGCCTCAGGGTGGGTCACGTCGAGCGTGGCGTAGCTCGGACCCACGTTGTTGAACGTGCGCAGCTTCCCGTCCGCGTGGTGCACGAACCACGCGGGGTGCGCGGTGACCTCGGGCGCCTCGACGGCGACATAGAACGGCGCGAGCCACAGCGCGGGGCGCAGGCCCTTCGCGGCTTGCTCGGCGTTCAGCGTGGCGAGGTCCGCGCCGAACGCGGGCGAGGCCGACCACCCACCCCAGCGCGCTTCGTAGCCGTCATCCAGCAGGAAATCACGGAGCCCGAGCGGGGCGAGCGTGCTGCCGGCGAATGTGGCCTCCTCGCGGAGGGTCGCCGCAGTGATGCCTGCATAATGCATGTTCCACGAGCCCCAGCCGCCGAGGGCGGGCTGCCGCGGGGTCGCGGGCGGATGGAGGCGGGCGACGTGCCGCGTGTAGTCGTCGAGGTTCGTGCGGGCATCGCCGAGCGCGACGTAGAGGCCGTCGAGCGCGCGCGTCTCGCCGGGCGCGAGGGTCAGGACGTCGCCGGTCGCCCCCTGCACGACGCGGAGTCGAGGCGCGCCCTCGCCGTCGACCGCGACGTAGGTCTTCAGCACCGTGCCGCCGTCCGCGCCCACGGTCACCCCCACCCCTCGGGGGTTCGTGGCGGCGCCCCACCACCACGACACGCCGGCGAGCTCACCGAGCACGGCCTCGTTGTCACCCCCGTGCGGCGCGGTTCCGAGCGCCGGCGCGAGCGCCGCCGGGATGGCCTCCACGCCCGTGTAGGACCAGCTCTGGTAGCCGCTGTGCAGCAGGCGATCGACCCCGAGCCCGAGGCCTGCGCCTTCGCCCGTCGACCACTCGAGCCCCACCACCCCGATCGACGCCTTGGACGTATTCTCGACCACGACGGTGCGCACGGCCGCGTTCCCCGAGAGCGTCCACGCGCCGCGCACGCGCACCGGGCTCGCCGCACCCTCCGCGCTCGTCCACGACGGGGCGTCCGGGGAGCCCGTGGCCACGCGGAGGGTGAGCCGCACAGTCGTCGCGCACGCACCCGCGCCCACGAGCTGGAGGTCGGCGCCGGGCTCCGCGCCGAGGCGCACGGAGCACGGGGGCTCGCTCGCCGGCGGCGGCGCGGGCTCGCTCGTGCACGCCGTCGCGGCGAGCGCCACGGCGGCGGCCGCCGCGATGCCGAGGGTGTACCGCACCCCTCGAGCCTAGCACGCGCCCCATTTCGCGGGGAGCCGTCCGCACCAACCCTCCGGAACAGCTCAGAAATCGGTCGCGAGTGGGCGATCGCAGCGGCCGTTCTGCCAGACGAGCCCGCGCGCGCAGCAGTGCCCCGCGGAGAGGGTCTGCCCCTCTTCGCAGGTCGGCTTCTTCTCGGGCTTCGTCGGCGAGGCGGTGGCCGCCACGTGGGTGAGCGCCCCGGTCGCGCTTGGAGCGGCGGCGGTCGCGCTTGGGGCGGCGGCGGTCGCGCTTGGGGCGGCGGCGGTCGCGCTTGGGGCGGCGGTCGCGCTCGGCACCGCCGGGCGAGCGAGGACCACGCTCGGGAGCGGGGGCACGGGCAGAGGGGCGGTGATCGGCGGCGCCGGGCTCGCGCGGAGCAGGAGCACCACGGTGACGAGCGCGCCGAGCACCCCGCTGGCGAGGCCGAGGGCCGCGTGCCTCCCGAAGGACAGCGAGGGCGCGGCCCCCGACTGAGTCGTGATCATCACACGCTCGCCGCCGGAGCCGTCCGTGATGGGCTCCTCGATGGCAGGGCGCGAGGCTGCCGCGTCGGCCGCCGCGCGGGCTGCCGCCCGACCGCCGGAGCTCGGGTTCGGGTTCGGGTTCGAGCGCGCGACCCGCTCGCGATCCGAGGGGAGCCCCGGGAGCGTCTCCGACGCGCCGAGGAAATGGCGCTCGAGGGCCTCCATCATTTCCGCGGCGGTCGCGAAGCGGTCGTCACGGTTGATGGCGAGCGCCCGCGCGACGATCGCGTCGAGGTCTTCGTCGACCTCGGGGCGAAGGGAGCGGACACGCGGGGCAGGCTCGCTCACCACCTTCGCCGCCACGGCCGTCGCGCTCGTCGTGAGGTGCACGGGCCGGTCCGTGAGCATCTGGAAGAGGGTGGCCCCCACCGCCCACACGTCGGTGCGGCCGTCGATCTCGCGGACCGCGAGGAACTGCTCGGGCGCCATATAGAGCGGCGTGCCGACGATCGCCCCCGACTGCGTGAGGCTCACCTCGTCGCCCTCGTCGACTCCGGCGAACTTGGCGACGCCGAAGTCGAGGACCTTGACGTGGATGGTGGCGTCGGGCCCGTCGACGAGGAAGATATTCGCCGGCTTGATGTCCCGGTGCACGATCCCCGCGCGGTGCGCGCACTCGAGGGCGGAGAGCATCTCGCGCGCCACGCACACGGCGAGCGACACCGGGAAGGGGCCTCGCTCGAGCGCGTCGAAGAGCGATCGGCCTCGGAGCAGCTCCATCACCATGAAAGGCGCCGAGTCTTCGGTCTCGCCCACGTCGAACACCGCCACGATGTTCGGGTGCTCCATCTTTGCGGCCGCCTGCGCCTCCTTCGTGAACCGCGCGCGGGTCCCCGCGTCGCGGAACGCCGCGACGCTGAGGACCTTGATCGCGAACCGCTTCTGCACGCCCGTGTGGATCGCCTCGTACACCGCGCCCATGCCGCCCCTGCCGAGCAGCTTCTCGAGCCGGTACTTGCCGCCCACGACGGCTCCGATGCGCGACTCCGGGTCCATGAGCGGCCTAGTCTACCGCCGATCGCTGCGCGGGGCCGCCTGGCGTGTTCTCGGCGTGTCCGGGGCTCGCGCCGCGCGGTCCGGCAGCCTCCGCCGACCATTCGTGGTACTCGACCTTCATGAGCGCGTCACGCCTCGCGCACGTGCTCGTCGATCGCCTGGTCGCTCGGCTCGCCCGCAAGGGGAAGCTCTTCGAGGACGGCTTCGGCGACGTCGCCACGCTGCGCGGGATCTCGGGCGAGATCCGCGACTACACGCACGCGCGTGAGGTGGGCGTGGCCAACCTCGCGTGGGAGCGGCCCGAGAAGACCACGCTCGGCGTGCGCGTGCGGCGCGGCACGTTCGAGTCGCCGCTGGCTCGGCTGCTGCCGCGCGAGGCTCGCACGGCCCATTTCGAGCTGCTGCTGCCGGCGAAGCCACGCGGCGTGTGCCTGCTGCTCGCGGCCACGGCGGAGGAGGGCTTCGCGCGGCGGCGCCTCTTCGCGCGGCACCTGTTCCCCGAGGGGCTCGGGGTCGCCTCCCTCGAGAGCCCGCTCTACGGGCTTCGTCGGCCCGCGGGCCAGGTGGGGCCGCGCATCCGGACCGTCGCCGAGCACTTCGCGCTGAACCTCGCGACCGTGGACGAGGGGCGCGCGCTCCTCGCCTTTCTGCGCGCCGAGGTGTGCGAGGATGTGGGTGTAAGCGGGTTTAGTCAGGGCGGCTTCATGGGCGGCTTCGTGGCGGCGCTCTCGCCGTTCCCGCTCGCCGCCATCCTGCGGGGCGCTGGTGACTCGGTGCTCCCTGTCTTCACACGAGACGCGATGACCCGTGTAGTCGACTGGGCAAGCCTCGTGCGCGACGTCGGTTCCCGCAACGCCGCGACGAGCCTGTTCGAGGAGGTGCTCGCGCCCGTGCGCATCAGCCGGCATCCGCCGCCGGTGTTCCCTCGCGCTGCCATCATCGTGTACGGCCAGCACGACGAGTTCGTCGTACGGCACGAGGCGGAGGCGCTCGCGCGGTACTGGCGGTGCGAGCTGCGCCGCAAGCCGGCGGGGCACGTCACGCAGGCGCTGTTCTATCGTTCGGCGCACGCGCGCGCCGTCACCGACGCGTTCGCGCGGCTGCGCGAGCGCTGACGCGCCCGGCCAGCCCGACGTGCCGCTCCGCCGACCCGTCAGGGTTCGAGCACGATCTCCACGCGTCGGTTGGTGAGCCGGCCCTCGGTGGTCGAGTTCGACGCCAGCGGGCGCTGCTCGCCGAGCCCCTCGGCGCGAACGCCGGACAGCCCCTTCTTCGCCAGGTAGGCTGCGACGGCCTCCGCGCGGGCCTTCGAGAGTCTGGCGTTCTGCTGCTTCGAGCGCTGGTTGTCGGTGTGGGCCTCCACCGCCGTACGGACGCCGGGGCGGTCGCGCTGGAGCGTGGTCGCCAGCTCGTCGAGCTTGGCGCGCCCGCCCGGCGAGGGCGCGGTCGCGCCTTGAGCGAAGAGCGTCGCCTCGGCGAACGTCAGCACCACGCCGCGCGGCTCGGTGCGCACCGCGGTCGCGATCTTTCGGAGCGCGTCGGTCGCGCGTTGCGCGCGCTCCTCCGCTTCGCGCCGCGCCCCGGCGAGCTGCGCCGCGGCCTCGAGCTCGCGGGTCTTCCGGGCGAGCTCGTCCCGCGCCTTCGCCTCGGCCTCGCGGGCCCGCACGTCGCGCGCGACCGCCCGCGCCTTTGCGGCCGCGGTGAGCTCGGTGAGCTCGCGCTCGAGGCGAACACGCCTCGCCGCGCTCTCCGCGCGCTGCGCCTGGCGCTCGGCCACAAAGGCCAGGCTCGACACCTCTGGCTCGGCGCCGATCTCCTGGAATCGCTGCTCGGCGGCCCCAAGCGCGCGTCGCGCATGGTCGACCTCCACCGGGGCGTCGGGCGTCGCCGTCTGGGCGCGCCGAAAGGCCGCACGGGCCACCACGAGCTCGCGCGGCGCGGGGATCGGCGCACACGCCTCGAGCGTCGTCGCGAGCGCGAGCAGCGCGACGGACACGAGGGCCGAGCCGGACACGGCGAGACGCTGGGCTTCGGCCGCACGCTCCACGCGCGCGCGTCGCTCGGGTTGCGTCACCGCGCCCCCGTTCCCGAGAGGCGCTCCTCCTCGGCGATCAGGGCCTTCGCGCGGGCCACCTTCTCTTCGGCCACGCCCTCGCGGGCCTGCGCTGCCGCGAGCGAGGCGTCGGCCTCGGCGCGCAAAAGCAGGAGCGCCGCCTCGCCGTTCTTGTCTTCCCGGATGAACGCGCGCGCACGCAGGATGCGCGCGGCCGCCGCGGCGTAGGACTCCTTCGCCTTCGGCACGCGCGTCGCGCCGGCGCGCTCGGCTTCGGCGAGCTCCGCCTCCGCCGTGGTGAGTCGCTCGCGTGGGACGGGCAGGCTGGGCCCGCACCCGAGCGAGCCCGCGAGCGCGGCGCCCATGATCCAAGCCCCGTGCGAGGAGGGTCCGCGTGGGACGATCAGACGCGAGCTAGGGGCCGGGCGGGCCTCGAACAAGAAGATGAGGGTTGCAAGCATCGGCGAACGATCCACGAACCTGCGAGTGTGTCGCCATGAACCGGGAGTGATGAATACCTGAGAACGTTCTTTTGTGCATTCTACATTCGACAGATCGCGGAGAGATGTGATCTAAGTTCGCTCGTGATCGTCCCCGACTCCGAGGCCACGCGCGCCTTCGAGCAGCCCCCTTCCGTACGCTCGCGCCCGCCCGTCCCGCCCCCCGCGCGCCCTTCGTCCGCCGCCCCTCCGAGCGAGCTCCGTGTCCGCACGAACCCGCCCGCCTGTTCCCCGGGGGGTTCCGCGGAGGGGGCGCCCGTGCCGTGCTTGCGCATCTTCACCGACGATGTGGTCTCGCACCGCATGAGCGGCCTCAGCTCGTCGTACGAGACCACCCGCATGCCGCTGCTCGCGCTCTCGTTCGACTACGGGGGTCTCGTGCTGCCTGCCCTGGCGGACGACGACGACGAAGAAGAAGACGAAGAAGACGCGGGCACGACCGGCGCCGTCCGCGATCGGGCGGCCGAGCTCCGCGCCCGCCGCCTCATCGAGGGCTTCGGCGTGCTGGATCTGTCGTGTCTCGACGACATGGCCGCCGCGCCGGGCGTCCACGCCGACTACGTGATCGCGTGCGAGGGCTCGGCCTCGGACTACTGCACCTTCCAGAGCGCGGTGGTTCCCCAGCTCCGTCGCCTCGGCTTCCGCGTCGTGGTCGACGAGGCCCACGAGTGGAAGACCGTCGAGCCGGAGCCGCGATGGTACGCCGACGTCGACGCCGTCGAGCGACGCGATCGCGGCGCCGATCGCGAAGACTGGTTCGGCGTGGAGCTCGGCATCGAGCTCGGCGGACAGCGCGTCTCCCTCCTCCCCGCGCTCCTCGACCTCCTCGAGAAGAGCGGTAGCGGCGAGGGCCTCGCCGACATCGCGCGGCGCGCCGGCAAGTGCGTGGCCGTGCCGGTGAAAGAGCACGTATTTCTCGCCATCCCCACCGCGCGGCTCCGCGCGATCCTTCGCGTGCTCGCCGAGCTCTACGACGGGAAGCCGCTCGAGCGCGGCGCGCTCCCGGTGCCGCCGCAGCGCGCGGGCGCCCTCGGCCACCTCGACGAGCTCTTTCAGGCCGAAGACGCCGAGCTGCGCTTCACCGGCGCGCTGCGCGACGCCTGGCGCGACGCGGCCAGCATGGGCGATCCGCCGCCTTGCGCCGCGCCGGACGGTCTACGCGCCGAGCTCCGCCCCTACCAGCGCGAGGGCCTCGCGTGGCTCCAGCACCTCGTCGATCGAGGTGTGGGCGGCGTCCTCGCGGACGACATGGGCCTCGGCAAGACCCTCCAGACCATCGCCCACCTCGCGCTCCTCAAGCAGCGCGGCCTGCTCACTCGCCCGGCGCTCATCGTCGCGCCCACGAGCCTCGTGAACAACTGGGCGCGCGAGACGGGGAAGTTCGCCCCGCGCCTCCGCGTCGTGCCTCTCCACGGTCCCGATCGCGCCGACGCCTACGAGCGCTTCGACGCGGCCGATCTCGTCGTCACGAGCTACCCCGTCGCGATCCGCGACGAGGAGAAGCTCGCCGAGCACGCCTTCTCGATCCTGGTGCTCGACGAGGCGCAGACCATCAAGAACGACAAGAGCCGGGCCCACGGCGCTGTGCGCGCCATCCGCGCTGAGCACAGGCTCTGCCTCACGGGCACGCCGGTGGAGAACCACCTCGGCGAGCTGTGGGCCCTGTCCGACTTCTTGAACCCCGGCCTCCTCGGCGACGAGCTCCACTTCTCCCGGTTCTACCGCTTCCCCATCGAAAAGCAGCGCAACGCCGACCGCCTCGAGTCTCTCCGTGGTGTGCTCGCTCCCTACATCCTGCGCCGCACGAAGGCCGAGGTCGCCAAGGAGCTCCCGCCCAAGACCGAGCTCCACCGCCCCATCGAGCTGCGCGGCGAGCAGCGCGAGCTCTACGAGAGCATCCGCGTGGCCGCCCACGCGGAGGTGCGCAAGCTCATCAAGAAGAAGGGGCTCTCGGCCTCGACCATCCCCATTCTCGGCGCCCTCACCAAGCTGCGGCAGGTGTGCTGCGATCCGCGCCTCGTCAACATGACCGGCGCCTCGGCGCAGGAGTCGGCGAAGCTCCGCGTGTTCGACGAGCTCATGATGCAGCTGCTCGGCGATGGCCATCGCGTGCTGGTGTTCTCTCAGTTCACCAGCATGATCACCCTGCTCGAGGGCGCGCTCGCGGCGCGCGGCAAGCGCTACACGACGCTCACGGGGAGCACCGTCGATCGGCCGGAGGCCATCGGGCGCTTCGAGAAGGAAGAGGTCGACGTCTTCCTCATCAGCCTCCGCGCGGGCGGCACGGGGCTCACCCTCACCGGGGCCGACACCGTGATCCACTACGATCCGTGGTGGAACCCCGCCGTACAGGCGCAGGCTACCGATCGCGCGTACCGCATCGGCCAGGCGCGCCCCGTGTTCGTGCATCACCTCTACGTCGCGGGCAGCGTCGAGGAGCGGATGCTCCGCCTCCAGCGCCGCAAGCGCACGGTCGCCGACGCCATTCTGGGCGAGGGCGAGGGCAGCGCCGCCCTAACGGAAGACGACGTGGAGCTCCTGTTCGCGCCGCTGGGCGCGCGCTGAAACGGCGCCGCGCTTTGAGCTTCGAGCGCCCGCGGTCATCGGGCTGGACTCGTCTCGGAGGGCGTCGTCCTCCGCGCGTGACCCCTCGGGAGGCGGGCCGGGCGCGCAGAATTTTCGCCACGCTGTGAGCCGCGCCGTCCGGGTTGCGCGTCTTCGGGTGGGCTCGCCGCGCTGCCTGCGCGATCGCGCCCGCATTGCGTGTGGCACCGCCGGTGCAAGGGAGCGGGAGGTCCCCGCGGGCGGTGAACCGCCGCTGCCAGGGCTCCACGAGATCGGAGTATTCCTATGGGCTCGGCACTCCAAGAAGGCAGCTTTCCGTTCTATAGGCAGCAGCTTGCGGCGCTGAAGCCGCTGACGCGCGAGGCGGAGCAGGAGCTCGCCCGCCGCTTCCTCGCCGGCGATCGTCGCGCCGGCGGCAAGCTCGTGTCGGCGTGTCTCCCGTTCGTCGTCTCGATCGCCCTCGAATACCGGCGCTGGGGCGTGCCGCTCGAGGACATCGTGCAGCAGGGCAACCTCGGTCTGCTCCGCGCGGCGGCCAAGTTCGACCCCGGCAAAGATTGCCGGCTCGCGACCTACGCCGCTTATTGGATACGCGCCGAGATCCGAGAGTACGTCGTCCGCACCTTCCGAGTGGTCCGCGTGGGCACCACGAAGGGTGAGCGCCGTGCCCTCCGCGCCTTCCGTACGGGGCGCGACACCTCGGCCGAGGCGCTCGCGGAGGTGTCGGGCCTGTCGGCCGAGCGAATCGCGACGCTGCTTCCCATCCTCGCCGGCCGCGAGGCGAGCCTCGACGCGGGCCTCGAGGATCAGTCTCCGATGGTCGAACGGCTGGGCTCTCCCGAGCCCACGCCGGAGGAGAACGCCTCGGCGAACGAACGCCAAGCGCGCGCCTCCGACCACGTGAAGGCCGCGCTCGGCACCCTCACCGCGCGGGAAGAGCTGATCGTGCGCGAGCGCATCATGACCGAAGACCCGCCCACACTCCAGGCGCTCGGCGCGCGCCTCGGGGTCTCGAAGGAGCGCGTGCGGCAGATCGAAGAGCGCGCGCGTGGCAAGCTCCGCCGCGAGCTCGGCGACCTCGCCTCGGACGTGAGCGCGATCGCCAGGGCCTCCTAAGGTTCCCGCCGGGCGTGACGCCAAGAAGGCGGCCCGCGTCGTCGCCGGCTGGTACGTTGGATGCCCGTGAGGACGCCTCAGGTCGCCGCCGTCTCGCTCGCCGCCGTCGCGCTCGCCGCGGCCGTGTGCACGGGGCTCTACGCGCGGCACGAGGCGCGCGTCGCGCCCGCTCCCACCGTGACGGTGCACGAGCAGAAGGTGGGGCCGGCGCCAGCGCCCGACGAGGCGGCCGACGAAGACGACGAGCCGCCCGGGTACGCCTTCCACACGCCGAGCGGCAAACCGAGCGCGCTTCGGTGCGATGATGCGCATCGTATCATCTGGCAAGTCCATGGGAATATGGCGTCGCCGCCGGCCCGCGTCGAGCTCGGCCCGTTCGTCGACTCGGCCTCGGACTGGCTTGACCCTCACGCGCTCTGGAGCGTGGCGGCGGACGCCCCGCGCGATGCCCTCGGGGTCGAGCTGCGGCGCCTGCTGCCGGAGCTCCAGGCGCGCCACGGCCGCGGGTGCCCCTCGGCCGACGCGTCCGGCGAGGTCCTCGCGCGCTGGGTCGACGAGCTCCGCGTCGTCTTCGACGCGGGCCGCGCGAGCGCCACCGTGGGCGATCTCTCTGGGGCGAGCGCGCCGCTCCCGGCCGCGGGCGAGGCGAAGGTCGCGGCCCGCGAGCTCGGCCTCCGCGTCGGCGGCTTCGAGCGCGCCGTAG